>Ga0207433_10000162_pt1 | contig 158485 bp, 144 predicted proteins | sample YelNatPaOPGAMG01_FD_187559 | JGI IMG/M metagenome (GOLD analysis project Ga0207433, IMG submission 187559) | Hot spring thermophilic microbial communities from Obsidian Pool, Yellowstone National Park, USA - OP-RAMG-01 (SPAdes) (version 3) | ecosystem: Environmental > Aquatic > Thermal... | reverse complement strand
GCGAATAGGCAACGACGGCTTCGCGCAGTGTTGACGTGTAGCTGTTCAGCGAGCCGATCTGGTCTGTGGCGATGCCTCCACCGCGCAAGACCTGCCGCGCCAGCGAGGGCTGAACGAACTGCGGAAATGCCTCAGCACCCCGGTTTTGCCCGATCAGATTACCTTGCGCGTTATAGCAGGCGATGAAGTTGACTGCTTCATTAGTGGGCTGGCCAACGGCACATGGATTGATGCCGGTCTCTTCCCAGAAGCGTGTGAGCTCAACCGCGCGATGGTCAAGCGTGCTCTGTGGAGTCGTGAGCACAACCTGTTCTGTTGCCAGATAGATGATCACTCCCGCGATGAGCAGCGTGGCGAGCAGGACGACGGCGTAAAGCAGCGTCATGTCGCGCCGGATGCGCCGAAACAGCGGAGCGGAGGGATCAGCCTGATCGCTGGGCAGGCTTAATCTCGCTGGCAGCGACGTTGCCCAGGCGCGAGCTCGCTGCGTCCATTCTGCCAAAGAGACCTGACTCATGCCGATAACCTGTACCCCACGCCGCGTACGGTCTTGATGAGCGGCTTCGCGAATCCGCGATCAATCTTGTCGCGCAGATAATGGATATAGATATCCACCACATTCGAAAGTGAGTCGGAATCATAGCGCCAGACGTGATCGATGATCTGTGTACGCGTCAGCACCTGCCCGGCATGACGCATGAGATATTCGAGCAGGGCAAATTCCTTTGCCGTCAGCTCGATTATACGCCCATCGCGGGTGACTTCATGGCGTGACATGTCGAGCGTGAGGTCGGCAACCTGTAGTCGTGTCACATCCGTGATCGCGCGGCCACGACGCAAGAGCGCATCGACACGCGCCACCAGCTCGGCCATGGCAAACGGCTTCACCACATAGTCATCCGCGCCCGCGCGTAGCCCCGTCACCCGGTCTTCCACCTCGCCGCGCGCCGTCAACATCAATACCGGCGTCTGCACGTTTTCCTCGCGCATGCGCCGGCAGATTTCCAGCCCGCTGTATTCCGGGAGCATCACATCCAGGATCAGCAGATCGTACGATCCGCTCAGGCCCAGATCCATGCCCGTCGCGCCTTCGAAAGCGACATCGACGACGTGCCGCTCCTCGAGCAAGACCCGCTGGATGAGCCGGGCAAGATGCTGTTCGTCCTCGACCACCAGTACATGCATGTGCGCCCTCCGCTGCCTGGGTATTCTCTCGTTCACGCATATACTATTAATTTCACATGTGATTTACATTGGAAGGGAGTCACGAGTGGAAGGGCGGGGCGAATCAAACCTGTCGCTCCGTCGCGGCGTTACATCCGCCGTCTGCTCGCGGCCAAGCTCAATGCGAGCGCCACCAGCAATAATGGCAGCGCGATTGAGAACGCGCGCGTGATGCCGGCGTGGTCAGCGATTGCTCCAAGCACCAGCGGCGCCAGCAACACGGCGGACCCTCCCGCCACACCAACGCGCGCCGATGCCCAGTCAGCGTGCTCGGGTGTGCTTTCGGTCGCCAGAGTCAGTGAAACGGGATAGACATTGGCGACGCCCAGCCCAACCAGAAACAGCCCGACGACATGTGTTGCCATGCCAGCGCCCAGCCAGAAGAGCAGAAATGCCAGCACTGCCAGGCTCAATGAGAGGATGAGGAGCTGCGCGCCACGCATCCTGCGCATCAGCATGCTACCGAGCAAACGACCGATTACCATGGCCAGAAAGAACGCACCCATCGCGGAGGCAGCGGCTGCCTTCGCCAGTTGCCCGCTTGCCACGAGAAAGCTCGCGCCCCAATAGGCAACGCACCATTCGACACCCGTCTCCAGAAAGATGACGCCAGCGATTGCCCAGAAACGGCCCGGAATGTGAGTGGGCCGCGGGCTCTCGTTGGCCGCGCGCCGGACGCTCCCGAACGAGACTCCCGTCCCTATAGTCCCGCTGAGCACCGGAACCAGCAGCGGCAACAGCAACGCGAATCGCCATCCTGCGCCGGTTGAGGCGAAGATGCCAACGACCACTGACGCGAGAATCGCGAAGATGCTTGCCATCACGTTCGCCTCAGTCAGCGCGACGCCCCGCGACTCGCCATGACGGTCGGCCAGGCTGGACTGGATGCAGAGCAGGAGCAGACCGCCAAGGGAACCCATCAGGAGCGCGCCAGAGACGGTGCCCACGGCCACGGGTGAGACCGCGATGAGCGCCGCGCCCAGTGCCATCCCAGCACCACCACCCCAGAACGCGCGCCGCCGCCCAAACCGCAATACGACCCGATCTCCAAGCGTGCCAGTCGCCACTGCGCCGAGGGCGAACGCGCTGAAATGCAGACTGGCGACTGCATAACTCAGGTGCAGATCACCGCGCAGGAACGGCATCACGGGGCCAAGCACAGCTTCAAGATAGGCAAAGTATCCCAGCATCCAGTACGATACCCAGGTCATGCGATCGCGTGTGAAAGGGGCGGAGGTCATGCATGGATCAACTTTCTCGAACGGTGGTCGTGATTACACAGGCTACAGCATATCGCATGTCACCAGCAAGCCGGGCGAGATTACGCTGTCACTGCTGCCCTGGCATCGGGAAGGCGCCGTGTGCTACGTTGACAGCGCTCCGCGGCACCGCTATGCTGGCCACGCGCTTGCGCTAGACGAACAGGAAATGGGCGTCATCAGAGTATGGAGTGGCGCCGTGTGAAGGAAAACCAGATATCCAGGGGGCAGTGTCGTGCGAGATGTACAGCGGCGGCGGGCGGCGGCCCGGAGTGCACAGGAGGAACTGGTAGCGAAGACAGGTGTGGTGTCGCGCGGCACACTTCCCGAACCTGTAGCGGAGACGTGGCAGGTGAACCCAGACGCACATTACCTGATTGAAGGCGGCATTCCGCTCAAGGGCGAAGTCCGGCTGAGCGGCACCAAGAATGCCGTCACGAAGCTAATGGTCGCTTCCATGCTGACCGAGGATCCGTGTGTGATTCATAACGCGCCACGCAACCTCGGCGATGTGACCATCACCGATCAGGTGATGACGCAGCTTGGCTCGACCGTCAACTGGTCTGAGCCGGCAACCGTTACGTGCGCCACCCGCGAGATTACCAGCACTGAAGTCTCGATGGAGTTAGGCCGCAAGAACCGTCTCGCGATTCTGGTGGTTGCCCCGCTACTGCAGCGATTGGGGAAGGCTGTGATTCCCGTCCCTGGCGGCGACCGCATCGGCCCACGACCGATCAACTTCCATCTTGATGGATTGCAGAAGATGGGTGCCATTATCGAGGACCGCGAGGGGATGTACCACTTCCATACCCTCAATGGCCTCAAGGGGGCGACTATCGACCTCCCGTACCCAAGCGTCATGGCGACGGAGACCCTTATCATCGCCGCCGTGCTTGCCAAGGGTATCACCGTCCTGCAGAATTGTGCCATCGAGCCAGAGATCATGGACCTCATCCAGTTTCTGCAAAAGATGGGGGCGATCATCGAACAGCGGGTGGATCGCAAGATCGTGATCGAGGGTGTGGATCGGCTGCACGGTGCGAAGCACACCGTCCTCTCGGACCGCAACGAAGCTGTGTCTCTTGCCGTCGCGGCCTATCTTACGAAGGGCGATGTCCGTCTGCGCGGCGCGGATCAGGCGACGCTGCTCACGTTCCTTAATACGCTCTACCGCATGGGGCTGGATTTCGAGGTGGAGGACGATGCCATCCGCTTCCTTGGCACCGATGAGCCGCCCAAGCCCATTGCGCTCGAAACCGACGTACATCCCGGTTTCATGACGGACTGGCAGCAGCCGTTCGCCGTTCTGCTGACGCAGGCAAAAGGCATGTCGGTCATTCACGAGACGGTGTTTGCTGACCGCTTTGGCTACATCGAGAGCCTCAATGCAATGGGCGCCGATACGGGCCTCTATCCGAAGTGCCTGGGCGAGCTGGAGTGCCGCTTCCGCGAGCGCAACTTCAACCACAGCTGCATCATTCGCGGGCCGACGCCCCTGCATGCGGCGGATCTCGTCATGCCGGATATCCGCGCAGGCGCGTCGTATCTGCTGGCGGCACTCGCGGCCCACGGCACCTCGCGGATTGGCGGCATCGACCATATCGAGCGCGGCTACGATCAATTCTATATCAAGCTGCAGGCGCTCGGTGCGCACATCGAGCGCGTCGGATAGCGCGGCGGCAGTGACAGGTTGCCTGCTGAGACTGGCCTGTAGGTGCCAGGCTGCGTGTCCAGGTGTGCGCGCACATACAGAAAAGGAGCAGTCCCGCTTTAGGGGCTGCCCCGCCTTGGTTGCCGCGCTTGTGGCGCGGCTAGGTCGGCATGCTATCGGTTAGAGCGTGCTAGCCTCAGCGACCTGCTTCTCCAGAACCTGCGCCTCAATCGAGATCTTGACGTTTTCGCTTACCAGCACGCCGCCAGTCTCCAGCGCGACATTCCAGTTGAGGTTGAAGTCTTTGCGGTTGATCGTAGTCGACGCGGAGAAAGCAATGAGCCGGCGGCCCTGCATGTTCGTCGTCTGGCCTTCGAGCGTGACATCCAGCGGAACTTCCCGCGTTACGCCATGCAAGGTCAGATCACCGTACACGCGGAACTTGTCGCCACTGAGCTTCTCAATGCGCGTGCTCTTGAATGTTGCGGTCGGATACTTCTCGGTCTCAAAGAAGTCCGCCGAGCGGAGGTGGCCATCGCGACCCTCGTCGCCAGTGGAGATGCTCGCGACCTGTATCGTTACATCGACCTTCGATGCGGCGGGGTTCTCTTCGTTCAGGTCGAAATCGCCGGTAAACTCAGTGAAGCGACCCTTGACGGTCGTCACCATCATATGGCGAACGGAAAACTCAATAAGCGAGTGTTTGGGGTCAATCTCCCAGGCCATGCCAAATCCTCCAGAGCAAGATACGAGTGCGTTCTGTGTTCAATGCTTCATTAAATGAAGCTTATAACGAATTAATAGCACAAGTTGTGTGCTAAAGTCAAGAGCTAAACTGTTGCAGATATCGTGCCTCGATGTCCAAGCCTGAGCTGCTGGCTGAAAGTGCGCGACGGAGGACGACAGGACTCCGAATGGAGGACGAACAGGGCGTCACGCGAATGCGATCTGCAGCACGACGAAGATGGCATACAGCGTGAGCAGGAGCACGCCCGCGCCTCTGCCAACCTTGCCACGCAGGAGGAATGCGGCGGCCAGCCACGTTGCTCCAACAAGGAAAGGCCAGTCCAGCGCGCGCACAACGGGCGCGACTCGTACGGGAGTCAGCAGCGCGATCAGGCCAAGGTTGAAGAGAACAAAATAGAGCATCGTACCAACGAGGTTGCCCGCGCTCACGTCGTGCCGTCCCTCATGTGAAGGCACTGCCTGGCGAAACACTTCCTCGATCTCCACGGCTGCCGGGGAGATGACCATGCCCATCACCAGCGCGGGGACGCCAAGCCCCGCGATCAGCCCCACCGCGCCACGTGCCACCATCTCGCCCGCAACCCCGATAGCCACCAGCCCAAAGAGCGTTGTAGTCAGCACGACGCTGAGCGGGCGCCGCTTCTCCTGTACCTCTTCCAGCGCCTCGTCGACCTCTTCTGATTCGAGGAACTCGCGCCCGCGCGAGGCGCGCACGAGATACAACAGGCCAACGGCAAAGAGGAGTAGCAGCGCGGCGCCGCCCAGGCGCGGCGTCACTGGAGCGAAGAGGACGATGCCCGACGCGAGCGGACTGAGCGCGAAAAGGACGATGAAGCCGCGAGGCAGGCGCACTTGTAGCGGGAAGAGCAGCGCGCCCAGCCCGAGCGCGACGCAGACCAGGAATACCGCTCCTCCAAAGACCGTGCCGAGCGCGATGGATGCGGCTTCCTGGTGCCCTGCCGCCAGACCGACGGCAATATTCTCTACCTCAAGTCCGGAGAAAACCGCGCCGACGGCGAATGCCGAAACGCGCAAGAGGAGCGCCAGACCGACGAGTCCTTGGATCAGCAGCTCGGTCGACCAGATCGCGAGGGCCGCACCACCGACAAAGAGCGCCAGCGCGAGGATAAGCGGCATGTCACGCTTCCTTTCTTCCACCAGCATAACGATACGCGATGGTGGAAGGATTGAGAAGCGCAACGAAAAACGGGATGGTCCGGCAGCACCGGCGAACCATCCCGTTGCGCGGCAGTCCGGCGCGTGGCACGCCCTACCGAACCTGGAAAACCGTGTACATGCCTAACGCCGCGTGCGGCGCGCCACTATTCACATCTGGCACGAAGCAGATCGCGACGTAGAGCCCCTTCGGGAGGTGGAGCTCCACCCAGCCGGCGGTGTGCGGAGCAAGCGCGTTCATTCCGCCGTAGTCCTGAGTTGGAATCTGGCAGGTCTCCAGATTGGCCAGGCAGCTCTTCACCTGGCTGATGGTATAGTTTCCCGTAACGCGGAGCAGTTGCATCTGGTGTGTTTGTGGACCGAGATTGCTCACTTTGAGCAGCAGCGGTCTGCTATGGGTGATTGCCTTCGGCAGCGTGATGGAGAAGTCTTTCAGTGTCACCACTCCATCCGTATGGCCGATTCCGTCGTCTCGGTCCCATGACCGGCTATCGTGCCCTGAGCCAGTCACGTAGAAACTCTTGTGCATGCCAAGCGCGAAATGCGGAATGCCTTGCGCGTTCGCATCGAAACAGGTAATCACGTAATGCCCGGGTGCCATGTTCAGGATGACCGAGCCGCTAAACCCTTTCTCCAGGCTGGCTACACCTCCAGCGGCGGAGGCGATCTGGAACAGTGCGGCGATGTCGTTCTTCTCGAGTGTCGCGATTAGCTGGTCTTCCGTTACGCCTTTGTTCAGCTTGAAGAAGACCGCTTCGTGATCCTGCGTGCCGGCGTTGATGAACGTGAATCGCGTCAGCCCTGCTGGAATCCACGTGCGGGAAAGCGTATACCCATAGTGCGTCTTGCCGTCATCCCAGCCGACAACTTTTACCTGGCCAATGGAAGGCTTTCCGCTGTGTTCACCATGCGCCGCCACAACAGGCACGGAGACAGTCGCTGTGAGCGCGAGTACCATGAACATCGCCGTAAGGAAACGGCGCGCCAAGGATAAGCCGTAAGCTCGCATAGTCAACCCTCTTCACTGGGAAAACACAATAGAGCCAGCGTGTAATCGTGGTGCTGCTGTGGTTGGCTGTCGGTGTAGCTACACGGTGAATGGAAGGATCAAACGCGAGGCATTGCGCATGCGCCGGACGCAGGAGAGTGTAACCGCAACCCGTTCCTGTTACGCCGGTAAAACGGGACACACGGCCTGCGCAATGTGGCAGAAGCTTCCTTCATCTCATTGGCATAGTTCGAATGGAGTGTCTGGCACGAATGCGGCCCGGCCATGCCAGAAGATGAGGCATACGACCGGACCGAAGAGTGGTGTGCTATGTGGCATGCTGCCCTGCGCGTGCGCGCAAACGAAAATCGAACCGCACGCTGCTTTGCGATCCGTCCGCTTCTGGACGGCAGTCAGAGACAGCGTGCGGCTGGCCGGAACGCGTACCCGGCATGTTCCTTAGTGTGCCGGCTTGATGTTCTGGTTGAGGTGGAACAGGTTGTCTGGATCGTAGCGATTCTTCAGCGCGGCGAGCCGCTGATAGCTATCGCCATAGGAAGCGCGAATACGTTCATCACCCTCATCGCTGAGGAAGTTGACGTAGGTGCCATGCCGCGAATACGGTTCGAGCGCCTGGTAAAGCGCGCGGGACCAGGCGACGTGCGGAGATGGATCGCCGGTTTCCCAGCTCGCGATGCCTGCAACGAAGTAGGTCTCATCGCGTAACGCGAAAGCAGTCGCCGCGGGGTCTACGCGCGTGGCAGCTCCGTGCATGTGCTGGATGAGCACAGTGGAGAACGGCGACGTCAGGTGTTCGCCTGCCTCGACAATACCTGAAATGGCTTCGTCGGTGAGCGTCATCACCGAGTTTGCCTTGTCGTAATAGCTGCGTCCTCTCGGGTTAGCCTCGTCGAGCTGGCAGTTCAGCTCATAGAGATCCATTGGGTGGATGAGGTCCGCGACAGGCGGTCCGAAGCGGCGCAGCGGCTCGATGGCACGCTCGCCTTCCGCGAGATCGCCGCAGTAACAGACCCCCATGGCCGCCACTGGATGACCATCGGGTGTGGTCAGCATCGCGGCATAGACGGTCAGCTCGTCTGGGCATACTCGCGAGAAATCGCGATACACGCGCAACATCTCTCTCGCGCGCTCAATCGGATGAATAAGCATGCCCCCGAGAACTTGCCGCACCGGATGGAGCTGGAACGTGAACGCGGTGGCAATTCCAAAATTCGCACCTGCCCCACGCAAGGCCCAGAAAAGGTCCGGGTGTTCCTCATCACTGGCGCGGAGCAACTGGCCATCCGCGGTGACGAGCTCGATCGCGAGCAGGTTATCGATGGTCAGACCATATTTGCCCATGAGCCAGCCAGTACCGCCGCCAAGCGTCAAGCCGGCCATGCCCGTGTCCGACACGACACCAGTGGTGACGCCAAGCCCGAATGGCACCGTCGACCGGATAAACTCGCCAAGCCGCAATCCGGCTTCTGCGTGAATGGTGTGCGCGTCCGGATGTACACGGGTCGCCTTCATCGGCGAAACGTCGATCACAAAGACGCCGTCACCTGTGGAGCGCCCGCCGAAGCCGTGGCCTCCACCGCGAATGGCGATCTCGGCATGCTGATCGCGGGCAGCGAGCAGTGCCGCCTGCACATCTGCCGCGGTATGGCAGCGGGTAATCGCCGCTGGCTGGCGATCGTCATATGCGCCATTCCAGACCTTTCTGGCGGCATCGTAGTCCATGTCGCCCGGCAGCACGAGATCACCAGTCAGCCTGGCGCGCAGATCGCTGGCGAGCGCGGGAGGCAGCGGCAGGTGGGTATCACGTAGAATCATGGTTCTCCTCATCCCTGGCAAGAGGGGGCACAGTTACGCACTGAACGTTCGACGTCGGGCATTGTGCAACGGGCGCCGTTCCCGCTGGCACTGGTGCTGTGATCGCTGGATACCGGTAGTGGCGACTAATGCGTGACCGATGAAGCAGCAGCGGTCGCGCGAATCGCGTCTGTTCTGTCTACCGAATAGGCGCTACGTGGGGTGAACGAGAGACCGCTGGAACACCAACCGAACGTTCCTCCAGGAAACATTGCGAGCGCCCCGGCATACCGGTGTCACCTTGGCGGTATCGCGATCGTGCGGAGGAGGAGCCACACGCGAGGCTGAGCATTGGCCTCAGATGCGTGAAGTGTAACTCTCGCCGGCGCCGTGCGCGACGGCAAAAGAGACCACACGCCATGCGCAATTGCAGTGGTCGTGGGGTGGGTGGAACCACGTAGCATGAGCAGGCAGGGCGGCATACGCACAATAGTGACGCACGGATGCGCGAAACATGCCGGGAATGCGCTTCAACCGGGAAACATCGTGTCGAGGGGGCCACGCGCAGGACAGAAAAATGTCCCTCTCCACATGAGAAGAGGGACATAAGGTCGAGTACTACAGGCGCTAGAACGTAATTTCATCAGAAAGGAATCGCACCCAGGCCAGCACGACGCCCAATCCGCCCACCAGCGTGAAGAATGCGACCGCACCGCGATACCCTTCACTGGTGAAGTTGGTATTCTGAAATCCGAAAAAGAGCGCAATGGACAGCCAGAAGATCGTGCCGGAGATGGCGAGACCCAGCTTGGTGGCCTCGGCAGGTGCCTTCCAGAACAGTTGGATGCCTAACCACACGATCAGCAGCAATCCGATGGCACCGTACCGTATAGCGCCCGCCTGGACGGGGTCGAACGGTGTAATGGGGCCAGCCAGGAAGTCATACGAAAGAAACGGAACAACAAACGATAGCACGACAGCCAACGCGAGCAGTGCGCTGACCAGCGGCTTGGCGCTGCGAGAAGGCGTCATAAACCGTCAGGTCCTTTCCCGGAAAAGTGCTATCGAGCCGCGTGTGAAGCCAACGTTAATGCAACCGCGCGGCAGGATGAACGAGAGTAGACCGGCACACGCCAGGCTATCAGCGGCGGCGTACCTTCCCATTGTACCGGTACTGCGCTCTCTTTGCAAGCGTGACCAGATTGTGATGTCATGTACCACTGGGGCAGCGGGTCCGCCGGGTGCCGCGAGTTCTTGTGCCCGCCGGACCGCTGGTTCATTCGCAACCCGCCTTCACGACGGCGCGACCATGAGGCGCTGGCGATCAGTCATAGAGGCGAGGCTGCTCGCTCAGCGCGTCGGATCGGTGCTCGACTGCTCCGAGGAAGCTGTGAATCATCACCGGCTCTCCGAGTCCAATAAGTCCCCAGCCCCAGAGACGACGGAAGCGGCGGCTGCCGGCGGGATCTGTGCCGTGGACGCGGCTCTCGGAGATCAGACGGGTGCCGCTCACGGTTGGCTCCAGGCGGAAGCACCAGATCACTTTGACCCAGCCGGGATCATCGAATGCGATGAACTCCTCACGTGTGGCGGCGGCGTGAATGCCCTCGGCGTTGACTGGCTTGCCGGGTTTCCAGATGAGGCCCAGAGCGAGCAGGCGTGGCCGCTCATCGAGCAGCAGGGTCCATGCGCCCGGCTGCGTAAAGAATCGCAGGAGGGGCATCTGCTCGCTCTCTCCTTCCGCTTGAACGCCAAAGTTGCGTATCCGGCTGAGCGCTCGCGCCAGTGTCATATCCGAGCCGCGCACCTGCCAGAGAACGTCGTAGACTCGCTCAGGAGATTCAGTGATGATGATCGTATGCGTCCGGTGGATTTCGTATTCCGGCATCAATTCTTCTATCGCCGGCTGTATGAACATCGTCATAGCGCCTTCCCTCCCCTATGACCAGGCGTGCCATTATTCACCGGTCAGCGAGTCATGCCTTGCTCTCAGCGCTATCACATGCGAATCGCCCTTGCTCACGGTATCTTCACGCGCGCGCGAGTCCGGCGCAGATGGCTTGGCGCTCGGTGAGGATCACCGTTACAGTCGCGAGCGCGGCGAGCACGCCCAGCCCCCAGAAGATGGCCGCATATCCTCCCGTCAGGGAGTAGATCACCCCCGCGCTCACCGGCGCGATGCCGCGCGAGAAATTGAGGATAAAGGCTCCCGTGCCGTTGATGCTGCCGAAGTGTGTGGGACCGTAATACTCCGCGACGAGCGCCGCGCGGGTCGGGGTGATGGCTCCGTATCCCGCGCCAAAAAGGACGACGAAGCCAAAGATGCCAGCGACTCCGGGAACCAGCAGGAGGACGACAAACGCGCCGGTCTGAATGGCGAAAATGCACGCGGCCACTGTGGCGCGCCGGAGGCGCCCATCTATGAATGTCAGTGCCAGCCGGCCAGGCAAAGCCGCTATGCCGATCAGTCCAACGACCCCAGCCGCCACGCTGGCGTGAAATCCTCGGTTGATGAGATACGGAACAAGGTACACGAAGACGACGCCAGCCGTGAACGTGGTCAGGCAGAAGGTGCCGATCAGCAGCCAGAAGGTGGCACCCCCAAGCGCGGCCCGCAGCGTAATCGCGGATTCTTGCGGCGCCTGGCCGTCCGGCGGCGTTTCGCTTGCCGGCTCGCCATCGACGGTGAGACCCAGATCAGCGGGGTGGCGGCGCAGAACGAGTGCGTGCAGGGGAATCGTTACGACCGCCAGGATAACCGCGAGGGACACCAGCGCCTCGCGCCATCCCTGTGTGGCAACCAGCCATCCGGAGAGCGGAACGAACACGACGCTCGCGAAGCCCGCGATGAACGTAAGCAGCCCCAGCGCGCGCCCGCGCTTCCGCTGGAACCACGCAGCCACCACGAAGAACGCTGGCTCATAGAGCACTGCGCCCATCGTAATGCCGATGCCTGCCCAGATCAGATAGAGCGCCACGAGGTTATCTACTGCTGACCAGGCGAGGACGAGAACTACCGCGACACACGAGCCAGTCGTCATCAGCAGCCGCGCGCCGTGGCGGTCGAGCCACCGCCCGAGAGGCAGCCCAACAATTCCCGAGAGAAGGATGGCCAGCGAAAACGCGCCTGAAATGCTGGTACGCGACCACTTCAGCTCGTGCTCCATCGGCGTAAGGAATACCGTGAACGCATAGTACAGCACGCCCCACGAGGTAGCCTCAGTCACGGCGAGCGCGACCACCAGCACCCACCCATAGTACAGAGGGCCGGAGCGACCCCCACGAGGAAGAGAGCGCGCATTCGCGCCGTGGGGCCGCGTTGCGCCGAGTGGGTTGCGCTGGCGTGCCCGTTTCATCTGCTGTCGCTTTCTTCAACGCGCTTGACCTGCCCGCTAGTGTAGCATATACTCCGGTAAATCGGGAATATCCGGAGTCGCTGCAGGCAGGAGACATACGTGAAGACACGCGAGCTTGCCCCGACGGCAGCGGAAACGCGCATCCTGCCCATCCTGCGGGCGCTGGCGAATCCGGCACGTTTCCGCATTGTCACGCTGCTGGCTGAGCGCAAAGACTGCACATCCGTCCAGCTTGCCGAGGCGTTACCGCTCGCGCAATCGAGCCTTTTCGACCACCTGACGCTCTTGCGCGAGGCGGGTATCATCCAGTCCAGCAGTGAAGGCTCACATCGCTACTATTGTCTCGATCCCTCGGCCATGGATTTCCTCGCGGCCTATCTCAGTGGAATCAGCCAGCAGGCGCGCTCGTGGCAAAGCCTGGTGAGCACAGCGCGGAAGGAGCAGCAGATGGAGATTCGCGCCGCCTCACTAGACGACGCCCCGGCCATCGCGCGCATCTATGATCAAGGAATTGAGGATCGCTCCGCGACACTGGAAACGCACCTCCGCACACCGGAGGAGCGCGCGGCTTGGCTTTCGGCGCGTGGACCACGCCATCCGGTCATCGTCGCGGTGGATGTGGCGGGCGCGGTCACTGGCTGGGGTTCGCTCAATCCGTTCAATCCTCGCGCAGCGTATGACCACGTCGCGGATTTCTCGATCTATGTCGCGCGGGAACAGCGTGGAAACGGCATTGGTGACGCGCTGCTGGGCGCGCTGGAGGATCGCGCGCGCGCTCTGGGCTACCATAAGATGGTGCTCGCGGCGTTTCCCACGAACGCGCCAGGCAAGCGGCTCTATGAGCGCCACGGCTTCGAGCTGGTCGGGGTATATCACGAGCAGGGCATGCTGGATGGCCGGTGGGTTGACGTCATGGTGATGGAGAAGATTCTGGGCTGAAGCGCCGTTACGGACTTTTCATCTATGCTCGCGCCCGTCCCGTGGCGTTCTGTTCCGCTGGCCCGCGCCATAGCCACCCCGCTCCCACGACCAGCAGGGTAAGTGCCGCGCAGATGAGAAAGCCGCTTGGCGCTCCATACTGCCCCGATAGCCAGCCGAGCAGCAAATATCCCAGTGGCAGGCTGCCATCGAAGAAGAGCACCTGCACACTGATGACCCGACCGCGCAGGTGGTCGGGAGGGATGGTCTGGAGCATCGTCAGTGCCTGCGTGGCAAAGATTTCTTCCATACAGCCGACGCTGGCGATGAGCGCCAGTGACAGGAGATAGAGGCGCGAGATGGCGAATGCGGCTTCCAGCGTGCCGAAAGCCAGCATGCCGAGTAACAGGCGATTGATCGTTGGCTGCCGGTTGCGCCAGGCGAGCCAGAGCGTCGCCATCAGCGCCCCAGCCCCGGATGCGGCGGAGAGAAAGCCAAAGCCGGACGCTCCCACATGCAGCACGCCCGAGGAAAACAGGGGCAGCACGACGTTGAAGTTCGAGCCAAAGAGAAGTACGAAGCCTGTCACGATGATCACCAGCAGGATGGCCGGCGTGTTCCGGACGTAGCTCACGCCCTCGCGCAGGCTCCGCCACGTGTCCTGCCGTCTGCTGGCGCTAGCCAGTTGCGCGGCTTGCGCGTGCAGGTCATGGCTGCGCATCAGCGCCAGCGCCAGGAGGATCGGGAGAAAGCTGAGCGCATTGAGCAGAAAGAGCAGCGTTACGCCACTGCCGGCAATGATGATGCCCGCGAGTCCGGGACCGACCACACGCGCCAGATTCGACCATGAGGAGTTCAGGGCGACCGCGTTGGGGAGATCCTCGCGGCCGACCATCTCGGCGAGAAACGCCCGGCTCGCGGGCCTGCCTAGACTATTGGTTAGCCCGAGCAGCACTGCCAGAACGTAGAGTTGCCAGAGCTGTAGCGTGCCCGTCACGATCACTACCCAGAGCGCAAGCGCCTGAATCATGGCGACTGACTGCGTCGCGAGCAGAACACGACGCTTGGGCCACCGGTCCGCGAATACGCCGCCGAACAGCGAGAAGAGCAGGATGGGCAGCGCCTGCAACGCGCCTATCAGGCCGAGCTGCCACGCGCTATGCGTCAGCTCCAGCATCAGCCAGACCTGCCCGATGGACTGCATGTAGGTACCCATCACCGACACCATCTGGCCCGACCAGAACAGACGAAAATTACGCTGGCGCAATGAACTGAACGCTCGTGGGATGTGGCTCGACCAGCCGGCGGAGAGATCCATCGCGACAGCCTCAGCCGGCTCAACTTCAGGCACATGCCGCCCGCGTGAGGTCTTTGTCATTGCTGCGGTCCAACTTTCACAGCGACCGGTGACGTTCCGCTCTGCCAGCCGCTCATGCGAGGGATAGTGGGGAAAGAGCGACGGATACCATAGCACACCGTGCGCAGGCCCCGCAAGCAACGCGCGCTCAACGCGAAATTAGCCCGGCGGCCGCTACCGCGTGAGGGGGGCCGAGAGGGTGGGGCGTTCGCCGCGAATGAGGGCGGCGAAGCGCCTGGCGAAAGCATCGAGTGTGAATAGCTCCTCGACCACGCGTCTACCATTGCGGCCAAGCTCTTCCGCGAAGGACGGATGCCTGAGCAGGTAGGCTATCGCGTCGCGCATCTCCTCCGCATCGCCCGGATGCACATAGAAGCCCGTCGGCAAGGAGCCGAGCCGCTCGCGCACCTCCGGCGCATCCACAAAGCCCGGCCACCATTCGCGTACGACGCGCCCCCGGCCGCCATTGCGCCGGTCGCGCACGACGTCTGTCTGGCCGCGCGTGCCTGAAACGATGACCGCTTTGCCCATCGCCATCGCCTCGAGGATGACAGTGATCCCGGCCTGATTATCCACTTCGCGCAAGGGGACCACCACGAAATGCGCGGCGGCATAGAGCGCGCGCAAGTCGGCGTAGTTGTAGCTCGCGACGGTTACATTCGGCGGCAGCGTGGGCGAGCCCGCGAAAGCATCGTGATGCGACCAGTGGCTGCCCGCGGCAATGCGCACATCCACATCGAGGCCGCGCGCTGCCGTCACGAGCGTGTCGTAGTCGCGAAATTCCAGCCCGACGGCGCAGATCATGGGGCGCTCTGATTGCCGCGTGGCAGGCTGCGGCCGCCAAAAGCGAGTGTCGGTGAAATACGGCAGGAGATGCACCTTGCTCGCCGGCACACGCAGGTCTCCCACTGCGCGTGCCCGCTGCGCGCTGCTGTGCACGATCAGCGCATCGACATGAGTCATCGCGCCGAGGCGGAAGAGCAGCCGCTTTTTCGCGGGAGTGAGATAGTGGGTCAGCATGACGTGGCGGGGATGGCCGGGACGCGAAAAACGCATCTTTCGCAGCAAGGCGAAGGGCAGCCCGATATACTCGGCATCTGTAAAGATGGCATCGTACCCGCGACTAAGCCGGAATGTCATCCAGATCAAGGCGGCGCGCTTGCCCGCGACGCGAGCGAGAAGCCGTCCCGTGCGCGTCCGCGTGGCTCCGGCAGGAGTGAGCATATCCGCACCAAGTACGGTCTGCAACGCGACATAATCGCGCTGTGGCTCACGATCCCCCGCCACACGCGCGGCGAGATCCGCTGGCGGCTCGGCGGAAATCACGAGCAGTGCGCGTGACGCCGCGCTAGAGGTGGGTGTCGTCATGCTGCGTATCCTGTACGTGAATGGCGAAGGACGGCGCGGAACAGTGATGCCCCCGGATGCGCGAGTGGTTGCTCCACACTGTGAGAGTATCACTGGAGACGCGAGATTCGCACGGCGAGCGTGTTGCGGGCGCGTTAAGATCAGCGGGGAAGAGTTGAGACTCGCCAGGCAGCGCGCCATCATATACTGTCGAGGTGCGAGTTGAACGGGCAGCGAGGTGGGGGAAAGGCGCGGACACGATGGCGGGAAGAGGATGGCGCGCTCTGCGAGCGTGTCTGGCTGTGGCGGGCGCGGGCATCATCGGGGTTGGCACAGCAGCCTTGCTCATCGGCCACTTCGGGCGCCGGCTCAACCGGTCCGCTGCCTACCGGCGGGCCAGAACGGCGTTCAACCGGGTGATGTTCCACTGGGCGGGGAGGAAGGGAAGCGCCTTTGCCCTGCTGCATCACAAGGGACGTTCATCGGGCCGCTGGCACACGACGCCAGTCGCGCTGCTCCCGTTGCGCTCAGCGAAGGGTATTCCCGCCACCTACGGCACAGACGCCGACTGGTGCCGCAACATCCTCGCTTCTGGCTCGTGCCTGTTCACCTGGCAGGGCGAGTTGCTCGCGGGCGAAGATGCCCGAATGCTCTCGTTGCGTGAAGTGCTGCGACTTCTGCCCGTGTGGCAGCAGCCGGTGTACCGGCTGGTGGGCATTCAGCAGTTCATGCTTGTTACACCGCGACCCGCGTTGCCCATCGAGCGCGCCCTCGTCGTGCCCGCCTGAGTCGTGCGCTGGCCGCCCGCGTCATGAACCCCGCCGCCAGTCTCTGCCGCCATCGACGTTTCCTGCCGCGGGAGACGCGCTGTCGTCGCTCTCCTCATCCGTCTCCTCGTTCTCCTCGTCCGTGTCCTCATCGCGGTTGAGCGCGTGCGCGAGTTCATCCGAGACGGATCGTGCGGCGTCATCTCCCAACCGGTGTGAAAGTTCCTGCGCGATTTCGCGTGCGATTTCCTCGCTGGCCTCGCGCCGGCTGCCTATCTGTGCCCCGGCTCTCTCGCGAATCCCATCGAGGCGCAAATAGTTCATGTCAGCCTGCCCCTGGATTCCCGCGACATCCTGAGCAGGCGCCGTCAGATGGCGGATAATCACCCGTTCGATGATGTCATCCGTTGAGCGCTCGATGTCCGTTCGCACGCTCCGGCTGATTGCCTCGATTATGGCGTCTTGCTGCTCCTCTTCGGTTTGTGGCTGCGCGCCCTCGCTGCCACCCTCTATCTTGCGCTGGCCGAAGCGTTTGGTGAGAGTCGTCGCGCTGGCTCCGTGAGCCACGACCGAACCAAGGATAACCAGTGTGATCACCGGCCACACGTCCGCCAGCGAAACGCCGCCCGCGCTTGATGGCAGGTTGAGCGTCGCGTAATAGAGCGCGGAGATGCCCACAGGGCCGAACCACCCGGTGAACAGGGCTTCCGTCCGGTTGCAGATCGAAGGATGCAAGAACGGACTGAGCGCGAGGATCGCCGGTATGCGCCTGGCGAGCAGAATAGCCAGCACGACGACGAGCGCGCTCCAGCCCATATGGCGCCACGCGCTCCAGGGAAGCGCCACGCCGAGCACGAAGAACACCGGCAGGTTGAAGAACCGCTCGACGGCTTCCTGAACGTGCTCTGTGCGTTCCAGCTGATGTCCACGATAGTTCAGCATCTCGCTGAATCCCAGGCCAGCAGCGAAGACGCCAAGGATAGCGTCTGTTCCGATCAGGTCGAGCAGTCCCAGCGAGAGCAGCGCCAGAGCGAGCGTGAGGCCAAGAAATGAAGCATGTGCCATCGCGTGCGCGGCGATGGCAAAATTCGCCAGCAGCCCCGCGACGATGCCGATCAACGCGCCAAAGACGAGCGCGCCACCCACCTCCCAGAGCACGTCATGCAGAAACCAGTCCGGAAGAGCCTGCCCGGCTGGTTGTGAAAGAATCGTCAGTGGAAGCAGAACGAACGCATAGGCCAGCCCATCATTCAAACCAGATTCGACGATGATAAGTCGCCGCATCCTGGCCGGAATATTCTCTTCGGCAAGGTTGCCTGTTACGATGGTGCTGGCGAGCACGGGGTCGGTAGGTGTGATGGCGCCCGCGATCAGCAGCGCGACCCATACCGGCACACCAAGCGCAAAGTAGAGCGCGGCTCCGCTCACCAGCCACATGATCGGCATGCCCACGCCCAACAGAACGAGAATGGTCCTCCAGCGATGACGGATATACTCGTGTGGAACCTGCAAAGCGGTCGTCATCAGCGCGATGGCTAGCGTGATATTCGCCAGCTGATGAATGAACGGAGCAGTAAGCAGCGTCGAGGACATCCCCGACGAGCCAGAGACGAATAGGCCCACCACCGCTCCCACAACCAGCGCCACCAGCGGCTCCGAAATGAGCATCCAGCCAGTAATCGAGCCGGAAATCAGCCCTAGCAGAAAAAGCATGCCAAATATGATGACGAGTACCACGTTCCAGAACTGCATGGCCACGCTCGATTCAGCGAATACACACATAGGAGAGATATCACGCGAGTCGACCTCCCGGTCTGTGATCTGGCGCAAGCTCTGTGCCTATCTTGGCCCGCGCGCGGGCTTGGCCTTCGTACTACGAGCCAGAGGCTGTGGCGGCCATCCTGAAGATCTGCTTGCGGCTAACATCACTGGAATCTCCAACTCGCTGTAGGCATACACCAGGCACTGTGGGCGATCCCATTGGCGAAGCCGAGAAAGGCCGTCGCGCATTCAGACGATACATGGAGTGCGCGATCACGCGCACGCCCTCCCCGCTGCCTTGACACACCACCTGACGCGTGCTATGCTCTCGCTGCAATTTGTGGCCGCATGTCGCGATCCCGTGTGACGTGCGGTACAATAGACAAGGTCGCTCTGCGACACGCTCATCCAGACGGGTGGAGGGGACGGCCCTACGAAGCCCGGCAACCGGCGCGTACCGCCAGTACGCGCGTCCGGTGCCAAGTCCGGCAGGGAGCAGTGCTTCCTGAGAGATGAGCGCATCAGATAGTGAGTTTGCACGCTCACTATGGCATGATGCTGCTGCTCTCAGGGGAGAGCAGCATTTTTTGCGCTTCTGTCGCCGCCCTCTGCTCTTGTACTGAACGTGATCCAGACCCGACGCATACGCGGCAGCATTTTCAGCCAGACCGGGGAGCGCAGTAGCTGTGGGAACAGATGACAACGGCGGCATGCCATATGGTGTCATCGCAAGCGATCACCAGGCCGCGGGCAACGTTCCGCGAGCACTCTGGTGGGATGAGAAGCGCGGTGCGCTTGCCATGATCGACCAGAGCGCGCTGCCCATCGAGGTCCACGTGCTGACGCTCACCACAGCCACTGAAGTCGCCGACGCCATCCGCACGCTGAAAGTGCGTGGCGCGCCCGCTATTGGCGTCGCTGCGGCGTTTGGCTTCGCGCTGGGCGCGCGTGCCGCCATGCGCGAAACCCGCGATGCCGCCACGCTGCGCGGGCGCCTTGACGAGTTGGCCCAGATGCTCGTAGCCACGCGGCCAACGGCCGTCAACCTTACCTGGGCAGTGCGCAGGATGCGGGCGGCAGCAGATAGCCAGCTCGCGGCCGATGAAGCGGACGTTAACCAGATTTCCAATGTGCTCTTCAGCGAGGCGCAGCGTATCGCCAGTGAAGATGCGAGCGCGTGTCGGGCGATGGGTGAGCTAGGCGCGGAGCTGATTCACGATGGTGACAGGCTACTGACGCACTGCAACGCCGGAGCGCTGGCAACAGCGGGCATGGGGACGGCGCTTGCGCCGATCTTCGTCGCGCACCAGGCTGGCAAGCGCCTCCATGTTTATGTGGATGAGACACGGCCGGTCTTGCAGGGAGCGCGCCTGACCGCCTGGGAATTGCAGCGCGCGGGTGTTCCGCTTACTCTGATAACCGACAGCATGGCCGCGCATATCATCAAGCGGGCGAACGTAAATGGCATCTTCGTCGGCGCAGACCGTATCGCGGCCAACGGTGATGTCGCGAATAAGATCGGCACATACGGACTGGCGGTCATCGCGCGCGAGCACGGCGTGCCATTCTACGTGGTCGCGCCGCGCTCAACAATCGATCTCACGCTGCCATCTGGTGAGGCGATTCCCATCGAGGAGCGCTCGCCTGAGGAAGTGACGCATGTGCGCGGGCAGCGGATCGCGCCGGAGGGAGTCGCGGTCGCGAACCCGGCGTTCGACATCACGCCAGCGCGCTTTGTCGCGGCGATCATTACAGAGGCTGGAATCATCCGGCCACCGTATAGGGAAGGTCTGCGCGAGGTGATGGCGACTCATATAAACGCGTCTACGGCTGGAACGGGAGGCGCGCATGGCAAGTGAGCGACAGTGCATCGCGTCTGGCTCTCCGTTTGAGCCGCAGTTTGGCTTCAGTCGGGCGATTCGCGCTAGCGAGCGGGTTATTGTATCGGGGACGGCTCCCGTCTGGCCAGATGGCTCGTGCGCGTCCGATCCCGGCACGCAGGCCCGCCGCTGCTTTGAGATCATCCTGCAAGCACTGCGCGAAGCGGGCGCTGGATCGGAGCACGTTGTCCGCACGCGCATGTATATCACTGATCCGGCATACGCTGATGCCGTTGGTCAGGCACATGGCGAGATCTTCCGCGAGGTACGCCCGGCGGCAACGATGGTCGTAGTCGCGGGGCTGCTCGACCCACGGTGGAAGGTAGAGATCGAGGCTGAAGCAATTGTCGAGTAATCGCGAGAAGGGGGAAGTGTGGCGATAACGATAGTGGGATCGGTCGCGCTCGATACGGTGGAGACGCCGTTCGGTCGCGCGGATGATGCGCTGGGTGGAGCGGCGTCGTACTTTTCGCTCTCGGCTGGCCTGTTCACGCACGTCAATCTGGTCGGCGTGGTAGGCTCAGATTTTCCCCGCCGGTACATGGACTACTTCCGTGCGCGGAACATTGATCTGGCGGGATTGCAGGTCGTCGAGGGCGATACCTTCCGCTGGGGCGGGCGCTATCACCTGGACATGAACACGCGAGATACGCTCTTTACGGAGTTGGGTGTCTTCGCGGGCTTCTCGCCACAGCTTCCCTTAGCCTATCGCGATGCCGACGTTGTCTTTCTGGCGAACATTCTGCCGCAGCTCCAGCTCGATGTCCTGCGGCAAGCCAGCACCACGAGCACGCGGCGGCTGACCGCACTCGATACGATGAATTTATGGATCGAGACCGAGCGAGATGCGCTGATCGAGGTCATGCGTCAGGTGGATATCGTACTGATCGCCGAAGAAGAGGTGCGCCAGCTCTCGGAGATGCCCAGCCTGCGAGCAGGGGCCCGCTACATTCTCAGCCTGGGACCACGCATGCTAGTCGTCAAGCAGGGATCGTATGGCGCACTGCTCTTTGGCGCGGATGGCTCGTTCTTCGCCGCGCCCGCCTACCCACTGGAGGATGTGCGTGACCCGACAGGCGCGGGCGACGCTTTCGCGGGTGGATTTCTCGGACATCTGGCGAGCCGACTGGATGAGGCAGGCACGCTGACTGCCGCGGATTACAAGCGCGCTCTGATTCACGGCAATATCCTGGGCTCGTTTGCCTGCGAAGAGTTCAGTGTAGACCGCTTGCGTACGTTGAGGAACAGCGACATCGCCGCGCGGTACGGTGAATTCGTTGAGTTTACCCATGTCGAGGCGCCCAATGGCGTCCTGAAGTAAAAGAGTGTAGTGAAACTCTGAGCGGATATCGCCGCTCAGAGGATATGGCCGGAGAATACGGCAGCGATGCCGCCGTGTCCCACCGGCGCCGTGACCTCCGCCTTCACCTGTCGCGCCTGGAGGAGCGCTGTGCGGAGCACCCGGCAACCCATCCGGTGGTGTAGCAGTGAACGGTAGAGAGCGCGCCGTAACGGGAAACGCACCTTGCTGGTGGAAGCCATCCGGCGGCCCATCAGCCAGACCTTACCGTCTTGTACCGGATGTGGCGGTCGAGTTTTCCCGCCGCACGGTTGTTTCTCCCCGAAGGGGGATGGAGTTCGATTCAGTGATAACATCTTCTGGAGTTCAGGCGGACGTCAAAGATCTGACGCTCGCGCCCCGCGGCAAGGCTCGTATTGCCTGGGCCGCGAAAGATATGCCCGTGCTCGCGCAGATTCGCGAGCGCTTCGCGCGCGAACAGCCGCTCAAGGGCATTCGTGTCTCTGCCTGCCTGCATGTAACCACAGAGACGGCTAACCTCATCATCACGCTCAAAGCGGGTGGCGCGGATGTGCTGCTGTGCGCGAGCAATCCGCTCTCGACGCAGGACGACGTCGCCGCCTCGCTCGTCGTGGACCACGGCATCAAGGTCTTCGCCATCAAGGGCGAGGACGAAGCAACCTACTACAAGCACATCCACGCCGCGCTCGACCACGAGCCGCAGATGACGATGGATGACGGCTGCGACCTCGTCTCATCGCTGCACAAGGAGCGGCAGGACCTGATCCCCAACGTGATCGCCGGAACGGAGGAGACGACGACGGGCGTCATCCGGCTGCACAGCATGGAGAAGCAGGGCGTCCTCAAGTTCCCCGTGCTGGCCGTCAACGACTCGGAGACCAAGCACTTCTTCGATAACCGCTACGGTACCGGTCAGAGCACGGTCGATGCGATCATCCGCGCGACCAACCTGCTGCTGGCGGGACGCAACTTCGTCGTCGCGGGCTATGGCTGGTGTGGGCGGGGCGTCGCCTCGCGGGCGCGTGGCATGGGCGCGAATGTCATCGTGACCGAGGTCGATCCGGTGCGCGCGATCGAGGCGGTGATGGATGGCTTCCGCGTGATGCCAATGGTGCAGGCGGCGGAGATTGGCGACATCTTCGTGACAGTAACGGGCGACTTGAATGTGCTCAACCGCGAGCACCTCGCGCGCATGAAAGACGGCGCGCTGATCGCCAACTCCGGCCACTTCAATGACGAGATCAATATCTCCGCGCTCGAAGAGCTGGCGACCAATGGCCATCGCGCAGCGCGCGATTTCGTCGAGGAATACACCTTTGCCGATGGGCGCAACGTGTACCTGCTGGCGGAGGGGCGCCTCGTCAACCTTTCCGCCGCGGAGGGCCATCCGGCCAGCGTGATGGATATGAGCTTCGCCAACCAGGCGCTGGGCGCGGAATATATGTTGCAGCACGCGCGCGAGCTGGAGCCGCGTGTCTATACCATCCCGACGGAGATGGACAAAGAGATCGCCCGTTTGAAGCTGAAAGCGATGGGCATCGAGATCGACACCCTGACGCCGGAGCAGGAAGCGTACCTCTCCGGCTGGGAGTCGGGAACCTAGGTCACGGGAAACCAGCGTATGTTGATGCAGCCGTGGCGGGCAGGGTACACTCGCCGCGGCACACGCGGGTGCGGCACTGCCAGATGAGCCAGTCCGCGCCGGGAAAGTGAGGGAACGGTCAGATGTCGACCAGTTTCATGTCCGATCCAAAGTCCTTCTTCACCAGCGAGAGCGTGACCGAGGGCCACCCCGACAAGCTCTGCGACCAGATCAGCGACGGTGTGCTCGACGCGATCATCGCTGAGGACCCCACCGCGCGCGTGGCTTGCGAGACAGCAACGACGACCGGCCTCGTGCTGGTCGCGGGTGAGATCACGACCACCGCGTGGGTCGATATTCCAGAGATTGTGCGCAATACCATCAAGAGCGTCGGGTATGTTGACGCGCGCTATGGCTTCGACTACCGCACATGTGGCGTCGTCACATCGATTGGCAAGCAAAGCCCGGATATCGACCGTGGCGTGAGCGAATCGGTCGAATATCGCGACCGGCTGGCCAGCGGCAGTCTTTCTGAGACCGAACTGGATGCCATCGGCGCAGGCGACCAGGGCATGATGATCGGCTTCGCCTGCAACGAGACGCCGGAATACATGCCAGCGACGATCAGCTTCGCCCACAAGCTCACGCGCCGCCTCTCCGAGGTGCGCCGTGCTTCCTGGGATGGCAAAGGCTCCATGGACTACCTGCGCCCCGACGGCAAGAGCCAGGTTACGGTCCAGTATGAGTATGGCAAGCCGGTGCGTGTGGATACCGTCCTCATCTCCACGCAGCACGCCGATGACGTCAGCCAGGAGCAGATCAAGGCGGACGTGCGCGAGCATATCATCGCGCCGGTGATCCCCGCCGAGCTGCTGGATGAGCACACGAAGTATTTCGTGAACCCCACTGGCCGCTTCGTGGTTGGCGGTCCGATGGGCGACGCCGGCCTGACTGGCCGCAAGATCATCGTGGATACGTACGGCGGCATGGCACGGCACGGCGGCGGCGCGTTCAGCGGCAAAGATCCCACCAAGGTGGATCGCTCGGCAGCCTATGCCGCCCGCTATGTCGCCAAGAACATCGTCGCCGCGGGCCTGGCAGATCGCTTCGAGATCCAGATCGCGTACGCTATTGGCGTCGCACGCCCGCTCTCGATTTTCGTCGAGACCTTCGGCACGGGCAAGGTCAGTGACGAGCGGCTGATCGAGCTGATTCACGAGCACTTTGATCTGCGGCCCGCTGGCATCATCCAGACCCTCAACCTGCGCCGCCCGATCTACCAGCAGACGGCAGCGTTCGGCCACTTTGGCCGTACGGATGTCGATCTGCCGTGGGAGCGGCTGGATAAGGTCGAGGCGCTGCGCCGCGCGGTCGGTGAGCTAACGGCTCAGACTGCCTGATTTCGGCTGCACAAGCCGCGCATGAGCCGCGCGTGAGCCGCGCACGCTCCTTGTCAGGGGCTGCGCGGCTTTTCCTTTTTTCTGGCCGGACCTTTCGCATTCACGGTTGCAGGGGCGCTCCGCGTCCGGCCAGCATCTCGCGCAGGCGCCGGGCATCAGCTATGGCATGCCCATCTGGATCATTGTTGAAGTATGCGTAGAGATCGTGACGCGTGCTTTCGCTGGCGATGCGCTCTGCCCAGAAAGCCAGTTCCCCATCAGTGAATCCCGTGCCATATAGACCGTTGTGGAATCGGATATAGCCGAACGGCCCGGGAACGCGCAATTCGACGGGCGTGTAGAGCTGTCCTCCAACGGCGACAGCCAGCGCGCAGCCATGCTCCTCCAGCGCGGCAAGGATGTCTGGCGCGTACCATGTCGCGTCACGGAACTCGAAGGCGTAGCGATGGCGCGGGGGAAGTTGGTCCAGAAACGCACGGAACCGGTCGGGATTCGCTCGCCAGCGTGGCGGCAGCTGGAACAGCAGTGGGCCGAGCTGACCGTCAAGACCGCCCGCGGCATCCAGCAGGCGCGTGAGGGCCTCCGCCGGCTCGCGCAGCTTGCGCATGTGCGTGAGGTAACGACTGGCTTTGACGGCATAGACAAATCCGGAAATCTCCGCTGTTACGTCGGCCCACGCGGCAAACTGCTCGCGCTCCGGCAGACGGTAAAAGCTGCGATTGATCTCGACGGTATGAAAATGCCGCGCGTAAAAGGCCAACTGCTCGTGCGCGGTCATCTTCGGCGGGTAGAATATCCCGTTCCAGTGGGGATAATTCCAGCCGGAAGTGCCGATGTGTATCACGCTGCCTACTCGTGTATCGCGATGACATCGACGTAGACATCGCTGATCTCGATATCCGGACGCCACATTTCGATTGCGCGGACGGCGTTATCCAGCACGTCTTGCGCGTGGCCAGCCTCGCCGCTCACACTTGCCAGCCCAAGCACCGCGAGCTGACGCAAGTCCTGATGCTCCACCTCCGCCGCCGCGATGCCAAATTCGTTACGAAGTCGCTGGAGCACCGAGCGCACGACCTGTCGCTTATCCTTGAGCGACCCGCTTGCGGGAATGTGCAGCGCAATTCTGGCGGTTCCGACATACATCGCGAATACCTCCCGATAGGTCGCCAGTCACGGCGTCGATTCAGCGGCCACGACCTCAGCGATTTCGCGCCGTGTTCCGCGCGCCATCACCAGCAGGCTCGCACCGATCAGCAGCGCGCCGAGCACAGTCGCCCAGGTGAGCACGTCGTGCAGGATGAGGATCGCGAGGGCTGCGCCGGCCAGAGGCTGAATGAAGAGCGCGGGCGCGGCGGTGGACGCGTCCAGAACGCTCAGGGCGCGAAACCACAGCCAGTAGCCCAGCACTGTCGCGCAGACGGCCATGTAGAGCACGGCAAGCCAGCCGGAGAGTGTGAGATGCGGCAGACCACTCCGCGCGACGGCTATCGCGCCCGCGGGAATCCAGACGAACAGGCTGCCGGTGATCGTGCAGGAAGTAAGCAGGATAGGAGGCAGGGTCGAGAGCGCCGTCTTGCCGCGCACGGTATAGCCGGCCTCCAGCAGCAGCGACAGCACGACGAGCACATCACCGACGACACGCGTGCTGCCAGCGCTGCTCCCGAGATTCGGAATGAAGCCGCGCTCGACGATCAGGTACGCGCCAGCCAGTCCCAGCACCAGCGCCGCGATACCCGCGCGCGAGACCCGCTCACGTAGAAAGGTCCAGGAGAGCAACGCCGTAAAGATGGATTCAGTGGCAATGAGCAGCGCAACATCCGAAGCCGTGGAAAGCGCGAGTCCGAAATACTCGAACGTCTTGTTGAGCACGAATCCCAGCAGCGTGAGCTGGCCGAGCAGCAGCAGCGTCTTGCGGTCCCGCGGGATCTGCCGCCAACCGCGGATGAGGAGCGGCGCGAGCAGCAGCGAAGCGATCGTGAAACGCAACGCGTTCAGCTCAACCGGGGATAACTCTCCGAGGGCGATCTTGCCAGCGGTATACGTGCCCGCCCAGAGCACGTTGCCAAGCACGAGCAGCCCCATCGCTCCGCCCCGCGAGAGCGCATGCTTGCCCCCGCTGCTGGACATCACCGGCGCCGTCTGCTCTCCACCTGTAACTGTCTCCACGTACGAACGACCTCTCCCTGTGGGTGCTTGAGGTCCACAGGCTACAGATTGATGTGGACCCACATCGCTCCATCCTACCTCATGGCAGGTGGGAGCGACAGGCCGCATGCCGGCATCATGTTCTGGAGCGCACGCGCTAAATGGCTCGACCGCACTGCCGTTCGGCTCTATTATCTGCCTGGGAGATACAGCGCCACATGGCGTGCGCATGTATTCAGAGGAGTGGTTTCATGTCGAATGGGATTGTCGACCTTCCCTCGCAGGTGTGGGGCGTCCTTTTCGCCGTGCTGGCTGTGGCGCTCGTGATCGCACTGTATATCACGGACCCGCGCCGCAAACAGAAGTGAAGGCTGGAATCGCCACTCAGATGGTCGTGCCGGGGTGCCGCTTGCGTATCCAGTCTGTATCAATGGATTCCGGTTCGGGCGCGCGCCAGCGCTCCTCGTGCAGATCAATCGGGCCATCCGGCGGCTTCTCATGCGTTATGCGCGGCAGCAGCAGATAGGTGATCAGCGAATGTAGCATCCCACCGATAATGAGTCCAAGGATGACGGCAATCCACATGTGCCCCCAGAGGAGATAGATTTCGTATACTACCGCCGCCGATATGGTCGGCAAGAGCAGGTAATAGATCGCGCGCTGGATACGGTGCGGCAGGACGATCACGTCAGCCAGCCCTCTGCCAGTAAGGTAGAATGTCTGCGCGAAGACGAAGAAGGCCAGCCACGCGGAAGGAAACTGTTTGTAGCTCCCTATAGCCGCTACGATTGCCGTAACGAACCCCATCACGCCAAGTATGACATGCACTCTGGTCGGAATCCACTCCCGCCAGGGTTGCCGGAAGCGCGATTTAACGGAAGTGGGTGTTCCAGATTCCATATGCACCATCCTTGCGTTAACCTGCGCGATATCTAGGGTTTCGCCGCGCAATCTCAGCTATAGGAATAGCAGGGTTGCTTCACAGAAACGTCACGGGCGTGCGCTCACGGGACTCAATGGTCTCACGCGCTGCCGAACCTCACGAGATCGGGAGGACCGTCGCGCGCGCTGCACGGGCGAGTGTGTCCGCTCCAGCGTACTGGGCTTGCCCCGCCGTCGCGTGCTATCATGCGAGAGCACACATGTTTTCGGAGCGGATGCCTCTACAACGCGCAAAGGGGAGCCATGACCACGCCACCAGCTTTTATGTATCCCGCCCTCATCGGCATTCTCGGCGGGGGCCAGCTTGCCCGCATGACGGCGGAAGCCGCTTCACGCCTCGGCATCGAAGTCGCTATCCTGGAACATGAGGCGGGCAGTCCGGCGGCCCGTGTGGCTCGTCGCGAAGTCGTCGGCGGCTGGACCGATCACCCGCAACTGCTGGAGCTCGCACGCGATACACTCATCGTGACGCTTGAAAACGAGTTCGTGGACGCGCCCTCGCTGGATTGGCTCGCGGAGCGTGGAGTCTCCGTCTTCCCGACGGGCAAAACGCTGGCGACCGTGCAGGACAAGCTCGCGCAAAAGACGTTCATGCGCGCGGCGGACGTGCCAGTGGCGAGCTTCGCGGCGGTCGAGCGCGAAGGCGATATCGCGCGGGCGGCGGAGGAGTGGGGCTGGCCGCTGGTGCTCAAGGCGCGGCGCAACGGATATGACGGCTACGGAAACGCGACTCTCCGGAGCATGGAAGACGTGCCTGCCGCGTTTGCGAAGCTCGGCTGGCCGGAGCGCAGCCTGTTTGTGGAAGCGTGGGTGCCGTTCTCGCGGGAGCTGGCAATCATCGTCGCGCGGGGGCGCAATGGCGAACTGGCGACCTACCCGGTCGTCGAAACGATCCAGCGCGACCACATCTGCCACGTCGTGCGCGCTCCCGGCGTGATCGCACCAGAGACCGCTCGTCGCGCTACGGAAATTGCCACGCGGGCAGTAGAGGCGATCGACGGCGTGGGCGTCTTCGGCATCGAGCTTTTTGAGATGGAGGACGGCAGCGTGCTCTACAATGAGATCGCGCCGCGGCCCCACAATACGGGCCACTACACCATCGAGGGCTGCGTCACCTCGCAGTTCGAGAATCACGTGCGCGCCGTGCTGGGCCTGCCGCTCGGCAGCACGGAGATGGTCGCACCTGCCGCCGTCATGGTGAACCTGCTCGGCAAGCGTGCTGGTCCCGCGACTTCGGAGGGACTGAGCCAGGCGCTCGCCATCCCCGGAGCGCATATCCACATCTACGGCAAGCTCGCCTCCAGGGTAGGGCGCAAGATGGGCCACGTGACGGCGCTGGGCGGAAGCATCGAGGAAGCGGAGGCACGGGCGCGTGCCGCGGCGGATGCCATCCAGCTCTAGCTGCTTGCGGGAGATAACGCGCTTGCCGCTCACATCTGTCCCATGATCTGGATATTGGCGGACGTGAACCGCCATCGGCACAAGCGCGTATACTTCATGATGAAGACGCCGCTCACGGAGCGCCAGCATACGCATGCCGACCGCCTCTGATGGCAGCGCAAGTGAGGGAGTAAGCAAGATGCGAAGATGTCGTTCGCCGCTATTCTGGCTGTTCCTGTTCTTTTTCGGACGCCGCTGTATGCGACGCAAGCACTGGGGCAGGCATCACGGCGGGCCTTATGGATGGCATGGCGGCGGGTATGGATGGTGCCACCACCATCACCACGGCGAGTGGGGCCATCACGAGCATCACCATGAGCACCATCACGGCTATCACGGTGATCGCGACTACGAATACATGTAGACGTGGTTCTGGCGAGCATATGCTCGCCGTGTTGCGGGCTGAGCGGGCGCATCCACCCGATCAGCCGCGCCCTCTTACTTTCCGCCCGTGTAGAAGAGCGACGCGAAGATCAGGATGACCGCCACCACCTGGAGCCCGATGGACCCGTTCTTTCTCCACATCGGAAGCTCTTCCCACGCGATCTTGCCCCGGCCGATCAGAACGAATGACGCGGCAATCGCGACCATCGCTGATCCGATGACAAACCCGCCACTGAAAAACGCGATGATTCCGGCGGCAAAACAGATAAGCGCGAATAGCGGACTGAGCCGCAAGATTGATGTGCTCACGCGCGACATGCTCCTGCAGGATGGGTGATACAAACGGCATCTGCCATTCACGCTCATTATAACGCCTGATGCGGCTCTCGCGAACTTTCCTCCGCACTTGACGCTGCGCGTGGCTCCTCATACGCTGATGACGGACAGTTGGCGACTCAGAGGGAAGGAGCGGGTGTGTGATGCAGCCTGTGGTCGGGATCGTGATGGGCAGCGACTCGGATCTGCCGGTAATGCGCCAGGCGGCGGAAATCTGCGAGCGCTTCGGTGTGGCGCATGAAATACGCATCGTCTCCGCGCACCGCACACCAGACGATATGGCGGAGTATGGCCGAACGGCGCACGAGCGCGGCCTGCGCGTGATCATCGCGGGCGCTGGCGGCGCGGCGCACCTGCCCGGCATGCTCGCCTCACACACGCCGCTGCCCGTGATCGGCGTGCCCGTTCCGACGGAGTGGCTGCGCGGGCTGGATTCGCTGCTCTCCATCGTCCAGATGCCCGCCGGTATTCCCGTTGCCACCGTCGCCATCGGCAACGCGCGCAACGCCGGACTGCTCGCCGTGCGCATCCTCGCCGCCAGCGATCCCGACCTCCAGCGCAAGATGCTGGACTATCAGGCCGAGATGGCACAGACCTCCCGCGACAAGAATCGCGCCTTGCGCGCCGACTCATCCACCGGCTGATCGCCTGCTATTGTGGATAACTCACCCTATCTTTGTGGAAAACCTGTACTTTTGGGGTGGGCGTTATGTTTGCGGTTGAGGATATGCGTCACCATGTTTCCGTATAGCGATACCAGAGGTCGCGGAATGGCTATGGCAGGAACAACTCGCCAATTCGTCGACATGCTCCTTTGAGAATCCAGGCAGACCGCGCACGACGTTTTCGAGACGCTCCATATTCACTTCATGTATTCAGGTTGATTGGCACGGTCTCTCCGCGCGGAGAGACCAATTCTGAAATAGCACTGCCGTTTGTTCGGCCCCTTGACAAGGGGCTCTCTTCTGCCGCCTAATTTATTTGAACATCAAAATACTTGATAATCAAATGAGGCGAATCATGATTACTGAGCACCTGGCAGAAGCGCTCCTCTCGCTGGGGCGCATTTTGCGTCCGGGACGGCACGCCGATATGACGCCGCAGCAATACTGGCTCCTGCGCCATCTTCAGCACCATGGCCCCACCAGTGTCGGCGAACTGGCCAATGCGCTTGGCATTACTGCCGGTTCCGTCACGGTCGCATGCCAGCGCCTGGAGAAAGCCACGTTCGTCACACGAGCTCGTCAGGCACATGATGAACGGGTCGTGCAGGTCGCACTTACCGAGCAGGGGCAAGCGCTGATTGAGGTATGGCGCAAGCAGAGACGTGAGGCGCTCACACACTTGTTGAGCGTGCTGGACGAGGGCGAACAGGAGGAGTTGCACGGTCTGATTGAGCGTCTGCTGGTAGCGGCAGAGACGCAAGGGCTTGCAGAACAGATGCTAACCATACCCGGCAAACGCCTTTAAACGATGAGCGGATGACGACGGGGAGTGGTCCGGAAACTGTCGCCAAGTGCCAACATTAACACACGCACGGAAAGGCAATCACGATGACCAGATTGTATCTTGCGATGAGTGAGGCAGTAGCGATCGTTTCGCAGCGCCATGGTGAATGGGTGGTGGACGTGCAGATGGTGGGGCGCCAGCCGCAGTGCCTCGCCGTGGATCGCCAGCGCCCGCACCAAGTGTATTGTGGAACCTTCGAGCAGGGATTGTGGAGCAGCGACAACGCGGGCGATAGCTGGGAGCACGTGGGCACAGGCATCGAACAGCAATTTGTAACCTCGGTGGCTGTCAGTCTCACAGAGCGAATGGGCGATTATGACGTAGTGTACGCGGGTACAGAGCCGAGTGCGCTCTACCGCTCTGAAGACGGCGGGCGCACGTGGCGGGAGTTAAGCGCGCTGCGCCAGTTACCGTCGGCCCCGGCGTGGGGCTTACCCGACCGACCAGATTCAAGCCATGTGCGCTGGATCACGCCCGATCCACTGGTGGCGGGGCGCCTCTTCGTCGCCATCGAGGCAGGCGCGCTGCTGCGAAGCCTGGATGGCGGGCAGACGTGGGAGGATCGCAAGCCGAGCGGTCCCTATGACACACACACGCTGGTGATGCACCGGCTGGCACCGAACCGGCTCTATTCAGCGGCCGGCGACGGTTTCGTGATCCCTGGTCATGGCTTTTTCGAGAGCGACGATGGTGGTCAGACATGGTATCGACCGGACGAAGGACTTCAGCACCACTACCTCTGGAGCGTAGCGGCAGATCCCGCCGATCCCGCGACGCTCGTCATCTCGGCCGCGCATGGTCCCGAGCAGGCGCACAATCCACACGGCGCGGATTCGGCGCTCTATCGCCGCTCCAGCAATGGCCCGTGGCAGCGGGTGCAAGATGGCTTCCCTGAGCCGCGCGGCCTGTTGATCGCCGCACTGGCAACCCACGAGGCTGAACCAGGCGTCTTTTATGCGGCAAACAACAAGGGTGTTTTCCGTTCGGTCGATGCCGGATCAAGCTGGGAGGCGCTCCCAATCTGCTGGCCGCAGGGCCTACACATCGGCCGCGCCAACGCGCTGATGATAGTGCCGGAATAACATGCTCTGTGGCACCGTGAGCATTCCACTGACTATCCCACGCGTGCCGCCAGGAAGCGGTCGCGGCACTCCGCCGAGCAGAAGGCGTAGACGTGCCCGTCGAGCGTTTCGCGCAGTATCGGAAAATCCGGCGCCAGCGGTAACCCGCAGACCGGATCGGTCATCAGTGGTGCGCGCTGTTCGCGCTCGCCCGGGCGCTCACCCATCAGATCACGCATGAGTTGTAGCTCATTCAGCAACAGGCGCGGCAATAGGAAGTGGGTGCGCACCCGCTCCTGGCCGCGTTTCGCGATCTCATCTGCATGCTGCGGGTCATGCATGAGCGAGAGCACTGCATCCGCGCACTCTTCTACGCTCTCCACCAGCAGACCGCCCGCGCCATCCGCCATCTGTAGGGGGATTCCGCCAGCCCGGCCTGCCACAACCGGCGTCCGCTTCCATAGCGCCTCCGAGACAACCAGTCCGAAACCCTCGCGCAGTGACTTCTGTACGATGACGTCCGAGAGCCGCTGAAAGGCGTTGACCTCGATATTACTCACACCGGTCAGATTCGTGAAGACATGGATCAGCGGGTCGGCGCGGCTCTCTTCCACGAGCTGGCGATAGAGATCCCAGCCTTCTGGATCGTCCAGTGCCATCGAGCCGACCAGCGCGAGCTGCAGGTTGGGTATGTGCTCGCGCACCAGCCGGTACGCTGCGATCACGCCAAACGGGTCCTTCCACGGATCAAAACGCGCCACCTGCGTCATCAGCGGGCGATCCAGCTCGATGCCGATCCAGCTCACGATTTGCCGCGCCATGCTGTCGGCCAGGGGCAGATTCTTCGGACTGAGCGGATCAATCGCCGGCGGGATGACCTCGACGCGCTTGACTGGCAGTTCCGGCGGGACGAATTCGCGCATTGTAAAGACAGCGGCATCGTAATGTGAAAGATAACCGCGCACGAAATCCCAGACCTGCGGATTCGGCGAGGACGTATCAATGTGGCAGCGCCAGATCCAGCGCGCCGTGCCGTTGCCGTGCAGTGGCAGCAGGGCTACCGGCTGCGGATCGTGAACGAATACGATGTCGCTGTCGAGTTCCAGCTTCGCCGCGTTGCTTTCGCTCGTTGCGCGGTAGATGGCCTGCTCCCGCTGACTGATCTCGCGGGCAGCGCCCTGCAAGCCATTGTGGATGGCTTTGGTTGCGGCGAAGAAATGGTCGTCTCCGCTGATGACCTGCCACTCAGCATGCAGGCCCAGATCGTTGAGTAGCGGCACCAGCGAGCGCAGCAATTCGGAGACGCCGCCACCATAGGGAGTCGCGTTAAGATGCAGCACGCGCAAGCCGCGCAACTGGCTGGCAATCGCGTGTAGCTCATCGAGGAAGACGTCCGGCACGATGCCGCGGTACGATTCGAGCGACCGGTCGCCCACATCAACCTTATGCAGCATGGCGAAGCCTCCTTCCAGCTGGCGCGGGCACGCCTCATGCTGTAACATGGGTCCATACGTCGAACGGGATGCGCGGTCGGCTTCCGCTCTCATCCAGTTTCCAGATAGCGTATCACCTGGCGTGTAGTCGTGATGTCGCCGTGACGCCGAACCCCACTCGTTGTGATGCAGGTGTGATGCGAGAGCGGCATGATAGTACACGGCGGCCGGGGCGCCATCGGGAGGGCGACCTGAGCCGCTATTTTCTTGTCTCGCGCAGACGGGGAGCCATCGCCATGACACGCGCGGAAGCCACGACGCCGTCGCGAGAATCCCCTTTCGCGGGACTCAGCGAGTTGGAGGCGACAAACCGGCTGCGCACTGAGGGGTACAACGAACTCCCGTCTACGCGGGCGCATGGCATCCTCGCCACAGCGCTCAACGTCGTCCGCGAGCCGATGCTCCTGTTGCTGCTCGTCGCGGCGACGCTGTACCTCTTTCTCGGCGAGCTGCGCGAGGCAGTGATCCTGCTTGGCTCAGTGCTCATCATCATGGGCATCACATTCTTTCAGGAGCGGCGGACCGAGCGCACCCTCGAAGCGTTGCGCGATCTCTCCAGTCCGCGCGCGCTCGTCGTGCGCGACGGTCAGCGCAAGCGTATCGCGGGCCGCGAAGTCGTCCGGGGAGACATGCTCATTCTCGCGGAAGGCGACCGCGTTCCGGCAGATGCCATCATCCGGCAGGCCACCAACCTCAGCGTAGATGAATCACTGCTCACGGGCGAGTCTGTCCCGGTGCGCAAGGAGGCGTGGAATCAGACAGAGCTTCCGGGTGAAATGCGTCCCGGCGGCGATGGCCAGCCATTTGTCTATTCGGGCACGCTCGTCGTGCAGGGGCAGGGGATCGCGGAAGCGCTGCGGACGGGGCCACGCACGGAGATCGGGAAGATCGGCGGCGCGCTCACATCTGTCGAGATCGAATCCACGCCGCTCCAGATCGAGATTGGCCGGCTGGTGCGCGTACTCGCCCTCAGCGCACTCGCCGTCTGCGGTATCATCATCGTCTGGTATGGTATCCAGCGTGGCGACTGGCTGCATGGATTGCTGGCGGGCCTGACGCTCGCCATGGCGCTCATTCCAGAAGAATTCCCAGTCATCCTGACGGTCTTTCTCGCGCTTGGCGCCTGGCGCATCGCGCAGCGGGAGGTACTCACTCGCCGCACGCCCGCCATCCAGGCACTCGGCTCCGTTACGGTGCTCTGTGTGGATAAGACGGGCACGCTGACCCAGAACCGCATGATCGTTCGATCCCTCGCCACTACAAAGACGCGCCAGGATATAGATGATGCACCTCACAACCTTTCCGCACGCCTGCGCGAGATCGTCCGCTTCGGCGCGCTGGCAAGCCAGCAGACGCCATTCGATCCGATGGAGCGCGCGCTGCACGATCTCGCCGCGCAGACGCTCGATTCGCAAGATCGCTCGCACGCCCGCTGGCGTACGGTGCGCGCGTATCCGCTGACGCCGGAGCTGCTGGCCGTCACGTACGTCTGGCAGCCCGACGACGCGGCCAGCGGGCTGGTCGTTGCCGCCAAGGGTGCGCCCGAAGCCATTATGGACCTTTGCCACATGGATGCGAGCGCACAGGCGGCTGTGGTGGCACGGACGAGCGAGATGGCGGATGACGGGCTGCGCGTGCTTGGCATAGCGCAGGCACAGGCAACGGATGACGCGCTGCCGGATGATCCCCGGCAATTCGCGTTTACCTTTGTCGGGCTGGTCGGGCTGGCGGACCCCATTCGCCCCGCCGTGCCGGACGCCATCCGCGCCTGCTATAGCGCGGGCATTCGCGTTGTAATGATTACTGGCGACTATCCCGGCACGGCGCAAGCCATCGCTCGCCAGATCGGCCTCAAGCCTGCCGATATCTCCATCACCGGACCGGAACTGGACGCCATGAGCGATGATGAACTGGCCGAACGCGTACAGCGCGTCTCGATCTTCGCTCGCGTTGTCCCGCAGCAGAAGCTCCGGCTCGTGACGGCATTCAAGCGGAACGGCGAGATCGTGGCGATGACGGGCGACGGCGTGAACGACGCGCCCGCGCTCAAGGCGGCGCATATCGGCGTCGCGATGGGCGGTCGCGGCACGGATGTCGCGCGTGAGGCGGCGGGCGTCGTCCTGCTGGACGACAACTTCACGTCCATCGTCCAGGCCGTGCGGCTGGGGCGGCGCATCTTCGATAACCTGCGCAAGGCGATGGCTTACATCTTCGCCATCCACGTGCCAATCGCCGGGCTTGCCCTGCTGCCGGTGCTCTTTGGCTGGCCGCTGATCCTCATGCCAGTCCACATCGTCTTCCTGGAGCTGATCATTGACCCCTCGTGCTCGATTGTCTTCGAGATGGAGCCGGAGGAGCAGGGCATCATGGAACGCCCGCCGCGCGACCCCAATGAACCCGTCTTCAGCTCCCGCACAATCGTCATGAGCATGTTGCAGGGCGCGAGCATTCTCGCCGCCGTGCTGGTCGTGTACCTGCTGGCGCGGGCGGCGGGCGAAAACGACGACACCGTGCGCGCGCTGGCGTTCACGACGCTCATCACGGCCAACCTCGGTCTGATCCTCGCCGACCGCTCATGGACGCGCACCATCCTGGCAACGCTGCGTGAGCCGAACCCCGCGCTCTGGTGGGTGATTGGCGGCGCGGCGCTGCTGCTGGCGCTGACGCTGAGCATTCCACCCGTACGCGACATCTTCCGCTTCGCGCCGCTGAGCGCCGCCGATGTCGCCATCGCCGTCGGCGTCGGGCTGGTGAGCATCCTCTGGTTTGAAGGGATCAAGCTGCTGCGCCGCTACGTCCACCCCGCCGCGCGCTGAATCCGAAGTGAGCGCTGAGGGTACAGGATTTCACATAAAACCCACGAAAACCTGTAGCACTGCTCGTGTCCTGCCTGACGGGGGTGAGCGCGCTCACTCCTTCGCGCTCTCAGCCTGAGCGCGCTCTCCGGCTACGCGGATAGCGTCCTCGCGTGCCTCATCTTCGAGTACGATTCGGGTCAGGCGGAGCCAGTCCTCCAGACTGAGCGTTTCGGCGCGGCGCGTCGGGTCTATTCCGGCGGTTGCCAGCCACAGCTCGATCACCTCACGCGGCGTGGTCAGGTTGCGGACGAGGCTGTTATGCAGCATCTTGCGCCGCTCGGCGAAGCCCGCGTGCGCCAGCCCGAAGAAGAGGTCGCGCGCGTCGCCGGTGAGCGGTGGCTTGGGTGCCAGATCGACGCGCACGATGGCGGAATCAACCTCAGGCGGCGGGTAGAACGATGCGGCTGGCACCTGGGCGACGATGCGCGGCGATCCATAGAACTGGACGCTCAGCGCGAGCAGGCTCATATCACCCGGCTTCGCGGTAATCCGCTCGGCGACCTCTTTCTGGACCATGATGACGAGCAGACGCGGGGCGTTCTCCGCTTCGAGGAAGTGGCGCAGCGTGAGCGAGGTGATGTAGTACGGCAGGTTGGCGACGAGCTTGTACGGCGCGTCGCCGAATTCATGTGTCGGGTCCACATCCAGCAGGTCGCGCGGGATGATCTCGACGTTAGTGAAGCGGCTCGTCGTCTCGTGCAGCACCGGCAGGATGGCCGTGTCGATCTCCACGGCGACCACGCGCTTCGCATGCTCGGCCAACTCGATGGTCAGGACGCCCATCCCCGCGCCCACTTCGATGACGCTATCCTCAGGCGAAAGCTCCGCAGCCGCGAGCGTCGCATTGAGCGCCTCGCGATCTACCAGCAGGTGCTGTCCGAAGCCCTTCTTGGGCCGCAATCCATGCCGGCGGAGCAGCGCCCGAACCGTCCGCACATTCGTCAGGTCGAGTTCCGCGTGCGCCGCCGCCTCGCCGGACTTCTCCCGCAGCGCGCGCGATTCTTCCTCCGCGATCTGCGCTTCCGTTTCCGCGAGCACGTCCACCCCGCCGGAGCGCAGCCGCGCCAGAACGGCATCAACGTCTACGCCGGGTTTGCGCTGCCGTGATGGCCGCGCAGGCACCTGTTGTCGCCGCCGATCGCGCCCCATGCCCGCGCGGGCTCCGGAGCCTCTGCCAGTTCTGGGCGAACGGCGCTGCGCACGTTCCCGCTCGCGATCCTCAGATTCGTTCACCTGCTGCCCTTGTCTGCTGGTTTGTACTCACATGCCCTCATACGATACCCCGTCAGGAACGGCGACGCCAATCTTCACTACATCTCCATGCGATCATGAGGAACTTACGCCCTGTTGTGAGCGTCTAGTGACTGGTATGCGGCCAATTTCGCCGCGCTATTGGGTATACTTGATTTACCTCAGATTTCGCAGCCTGAAAGACGTTTCAATCACCAGCCAGCGGACCAGTCGGTCCCCGGCCAGACTCCGGGTAGAGTGCTTCATTGTGGATGGAAGCGGAAGAGCAACTCAGGGAGGAAACGGGTGATGCCTCACGTCCAATGCATTGCGTTGCGGTGTATCTCGGCCATATCTGACCGGTCGCCGGTACTTCGCCTCATGATCATCTCTACGCTGATTGGTGCGTGTGTGGCGCTCGCGACTCCCATACAGGCGCGTGCGCAATCTTCCGGTTGCACGTGGCATACCGTGGTAGCGGGCGATACACTCGGCAACCTCGGCTGGCAATACCACTCCAACGCGCTAACCATCGCCGCCGCGAATTCCCTCGCTGATCCCGATCTGATCTTTGTCGGGCAGCGGCTCTGCATCCCGGCGGGCGTGACGAGTCGGACAGGCGGTGGCAGCACCACGGCCACCTGCATCTGGCATACGGTGGTAGCTGGTGATACACTCGGCAAACTTGGCTGGCGGACTCCGGGTGGCGCGCTCGGCATTGCCAGCGCCAACAACATCCCGAATCCAGACCTGATCTATGTCGGGCAGCGCATCTGCATCCCCACGAATGGAGGAGTCGCTCAAGGCTACGGGGGCCAGGCGCCCGCCAGTGATCCAGTCCCCCGGGCGACTCCCACGCCTTCGGGCATTCCGGCGCTTCCAGCCCTCGCTCCCGGTGTCCAGTCGGTCAGTGGTGCTCAGGCGTTTATCCAGTTCGCGCTGCCCTACGCGCGCGCCGCCCATCTGGCAACTGGCTGGCCGACGAGTCTGATTCTCGCGCAGTGGGGACTGGAGCAAGGCTGGCATGTGCCGAGTTATACCGGCTACAACTTCGGCAATTGTGGCGCGGTCCCCGGCGCAATCCAGGTGCCGGGCCTGAACGTCCCCGGATCGCCCGCCACCTTCTCGTATGCGCCAACGCCACAGGAGGGGCTGCGCATCTACGTCTACGTGGCACACCTCAACTATTACGTCGCAGTCGCGAGAGCTGCGGCCAGCGGAGGTCCGGATGCCGCAGCGCGCGCGCTCGGCCAGTCACCGTGGGATGCCGCGCACTACACCGCAACGGGCAACCCCGGCTCCTCGCTCATCGCCATTCTGCATGCCTACAACCTGTACCGCTATGACGGGTAGCAAAGCTTAATCGCACGACATCCCGCGCATTCACAGGCCGCCTGAGGGAACTGGGTTGCCTGTGCTTATCGCAGGGGCAGTGTGGCGCGATGGGGAACTCACGCGCGTGCGCGGCTTCGGCAATTATGGACGCATCATGCGGTTGATCGCGCAGGAGAATGACGATGGCGACGACCCGGCAAGAGCCGCTTCAATCAGATCCATCGCTGGGCGCATGAGTCTGCCCCGTCTGCGTGAGGAACTTTCAGTGAAAGGGCTAGAGGCATGTCTGCGGGACGACGCCGGTGGAAAATCATCTGCAAGGCAAGCCACCCGCGACGACTGCGCTCTTCCACGCATTTGCCCACGTTATTCAGGCCGCCGGGCCGGTCGTCCTCGCGCCAGTCAAGGCACCGGTTGGCTTCCGCCGGCAGAAACGGATTTTTGCTGGTGTCAAGCTGACCACTCGTGGACTGGAGGGCTACCTCGATTTGCCACGTCGCGTGGAGAGCCCACGCTTTCGCCGGATTTCTCCGTATATGAAGCGCCTGTTCGTTCATTATTTCGTCCTCACCGACGTGAACCAGCTTGGTGAAGAATTCAGCAGCTGGCTCCGCGAGGCATACCGGGTCGGCATGGGAGATTAGTAAGGCACGCTGGCACTGGCTCGCATGCGGCAGACTGCGGCGACATCGAAGAAGACAGGAAGAGAGCCGGCCCCGCGCGGGAACCGGCTCGCCCGAAGAGAAACTGGACAGCGTGGATCACGTCCGCCCAAGATCAGACATGGCTCTAGTGGCTGGCGGCGTGCTCGCGTGAAAGCGATTCAATGGCGCGCTGCAGGCGGCTCTTCGCATCGCTCGCCACGGTTTCGAGCTCAGGCTTGTTCACGATGGTGAACATCACCTCGGGGTCGGCCACATCCACTCGGCTGCCGCTTCCCTCAGCCCGTACCACAACGTTGCATGGCAGAAGCAGTCCGATATCCTGCTCCGCCGTCAGCGCCTTATGCGCGAGCGGTGGATTGCACGCGCCATAGATCATGTATGGCTCCATCTCCGCGCCAAGCTTTTCGCGTAGTGTCTTCTGCACGTCGATTTCCGTCAAAACGCCGAAACCTTCCGCCTTGAGCGCCTCTTTCACCAAACCCAGCGCTTCCTCATACGGCACCGCGAGTGATACACCAAAACCATATGTACTGGCCATAGTCTGCTCCTTCACGCATCAGACCTCTGCTATTTCGCTACATGCGCATAAAAGAATATAGCACATTTCACGTAGATGGCGACACCTGGCCAGGGGCATCAAGAAGCGACTGGCAGGTGAATGTGCCGTCTCATCGTGTCTGGCAGACATAGATCATCTCGCGAGACGTCGCCGTCAGCGGGTCTTCCTTCCAGCTACCGAAGCAGGCGCGGATCTGAAAGCCATTGTAGAAAAGAAGCGCTTCCATCTCTCGCGGAAAGACGTATCTCAGGGCAGTACGCAACACCTTCTCCTCGCGCCGTCCATCTGGATGGAACCACTGGTTCTCGAAGGTATAGTGCTGGATCTGCGCGATGGGATCGTACTCTTGATGCTCCGTCACGATGAGCCTCCTACCATCCGGATTCGTGTAGGTCTGCGGCTCTGGATAGCGCGCTTCAAAGAGATTCCGGGGCGATGGGTTGCGCGTGCCAAAGAGAAAACAGCCCTCCGGGTGCAGGTGTTCGCGGACACGCGCGAATAATGCCTCCTGATCGGTCCGCGTCAGAAAATGCTGAAAGGCATTGCCCACCATATAGATGAGCCGAAATTGCCGCTGGAGCTGAAACGCGCGTCCGTCAGCGACCACCCAGTCTATCGCGACGTTCTCGGCCGCTGCCTTTTTCGCGGCCCATGCGATCATCTCCGGCATAATATCTACCCCCGTCACCTGGTATCCCTGCCGGGCGAGGCGAATGGCGATGGTTCCGGTGCCACACGCCAGATCGAGCAGCGGTCCACCAAGCGTTCGCGCCCACTTTTCGATGAAGGGGCGATCCTCGTCGTATCCTGCTTCCTCAAGATCGTATTGCTCTGGGTCGCGATAGCCCTCCAGATACTCGTTGTCGCTCATTGCTGCACCTTTGCGGAACTGGCGGATGTCTTTCATTCGCGCCCGGCGCGGATTGAAGCGCCGGACGTAGCGTACCGGCATCCCACCCTATTTTCAAGGATCTGCCTCGATTTGAGTATGATTTCTGCGTGCTATACTTCCAGCGCATGTGCGCGGATACCTGGAATAGCCTGCTCCAGCGCTGAAAGGATGCTCTCGTGTCGGACCGCATCACTGTTATACAGGGCGATATCACACGCCAGCAGGTGGACGCTATCGTCAATGCTGCGAATCAGTCGCTGCTGGGCGGCGGCGGCGTGGATGGCGCGATCCATCGGGCTGCCGGACCGCAACTGCTCGCGGAATGTTCCATGCTTGGCGGATGCCCCACGGGTAAAGCCAAGATCACGCGCGGCTACAACTTGCCCGCGAAATATGTGATACACGCTGTTGGCCCGCGCTGGCGAGGTGGCAACCACGACGAGGATGCGTTCCTCGCGGGCGCGTATCGTGCCAGCCTGGAGCTGGCGACCCAACACGGCTGCGCCTCCGTCGCGTTTCCCGCGATCAGCACTGGCATCTATGGGTTCCCGCTGGAGCGCGCCACCCGCATCGCGATCCGTGAAGTGCGCGATTACCTGAGCGAACATGAGATGCCCGCCAGTGTCGTCTTTGTCTGCTTCTCGCCGGAGGTGGAGCGGGTTTATCGTGACGTGTTGAGCGGCGACAACGGCAATCAGGGCTGAGCGCCAGCGGGCACGAGGGGGGAGAAGCGCATGAGCGAACTGGAGCCGTTCGCTACGACGTGGCAGGTCGCCTGGCGCGGTCCGGACGGTAGCTACGAGGTGTGCGCGCTCACACGCGTCGCTATGGGCTGGCTGTTGCAAGGCTCCGTCGTAGCCAGCGTCGATGGCCAGCCTATGCCGGTCACTTATAGCGTGTTCTGCGATACTCGGTGGCGAACCCGCGAGGTGCGCGTCCTCGCGTGGGAGGCGCGCATTCCCGCTATCCCGCCTCGCGCGCTGACGCTCGCCAGCGATGGCGACGGACAGTGGCGCGTGAATGGCGAACTCGCGCCTGATCTAGCGGGCTGCCTCGATGTTGACCTGGGCATTACGCCCGCCACCAATACGCTGCCCATTCGCCGGCTGGCACTTGCTACCGGCGAGAGCGCGCCGCTCACTGCCGCGTGGGTGCGTTTCCCGGGATTGAACGTCCAGCCACTCGGCCAGCGCTACACACGCCTGGAGGAGCGCGGCTGGAGGTACGAAAGCGATACCGGCTTCACTGCCGCTCTGAGCGTGGACGCCGAGGGGCTGGTTGTGAGCTATCCCGGCGTGTGGGAGCGGGCAGGCTAGTCGTCAGTTGATATAGGCCCACTCCACTGAGATGCGGATTGCGTCCTGATAGCGCTCTGTGCCATACCACCAGCCAGCGGTTATCCGCGTTGGAATCGTATAGCCGCCAAACGTGCGTCCTTCCGTAATCGTGGCGCCGTATGGGATGTAGCGGTAGGTCTGGTCATCCGTCGCGTTGCCCCAACGCGGGAGCGTGACTTCCCTGGGTTGCCCTTCCGAATCGACGGCAATCGTAACAGGTGTCGTCTCGCCGTACAGGTGTATCTTCGCCGCGAAGTGCGTGTCATCAACCGGATCGATCTGGACATGCGGCCCCGGCAGAAGCATCGATGGCAGCGCGATTCCTTCGACGAGCAGCCGAGCCAGCGCAGATTTCGAAACGTCCGATCCGGTGGCATTGATGATTGGAATCAGGCCAAAGAGAGCGATCCGCACGCGGCCCCGGCCATCCTGATAGTGATCCGAGGCAGTGAGAAGCAGCGGACCCTTCCAGGCTCTGGCGCGCCAGACAAAGCCGCGCTCCTTCACCAGAATCTGATCGGCTCTGAGCGGGAGCCAGGGCATCCTTTCGTTTGGCCGCAAGCTGCCGGAGTAGCGCCAGTGCAGTCGGGACGCGAGCGGAGTTCCCGGCTGGATCGCGTGGAGGAAGTAGCGTCTTGCCGGTTCGGGCAGCCCAGCCACCATCTCCTCAGTAAAGACGCCATCCCTCCCTCGCGCGTGTTCGAGCGAGCGCCGGATGCCTGATACGTAGTCATCATCGCGGAGCTTGTTGATGGTGAGCAGACCAAGAGCGCTTGCGCAGAGACCAGCGGCGGCCAGGCCGGCGGCAAGCTTTCTCACGCGCAATCCCCTTCCGATCGACACCACGCGCACTCGCTATGCGAGCCGGATGATCCGTGCCGCCGCGTCAGCCCTGCCTGCGCATGCTCTGGCTACAGGATGAGCATCGCGTCACCGAAGCTATAGAAGCGGTATTCGCGGTCTACCGCCTCACGGTAGGCCCGCAGGATCAACTCGCGGCTGGCGAACGCGCTTACCAGCACGATCAGCGTTGAGCGTGGCAGGTGGAAGTTCGTGATCATCACGTCTACCGCACGAAAGCGGTAGCCCGGGGTGATGTAGAGTGACGTGCGCCCGCGATACGGGACGACGAGCGTGTCGGCGTCCCGCTCCTCAGCGAACGCCGCCACGCTTTCCAGTGTGCGTACAGCCGTCGTGCCTACGGCGATGATGCGCCCACCACGCGCTCGCGTCTCGTTGATGCGTTGCGCGGCCTCTTCGGTAACGTCGATTTCTTCGCTGTGTATCGCGTGGTCCTCGACCTTCTCCTCCCCAATCGGACGGAACGTATCCAGCCCAATGTGGAGTGTGACAAACGCGACCTCAACACCCATCGCCCGCGCCCGTTCGAGCAGATCAGGCGTAAAATGGAGCCCAGCGGTCGGTGCGGCAGCGGACCCCGGCTCACGCGCATAGACCGTCTGGTAGCGCTCGGAATCAGTCAGCGTCTCGTGGATGTACGGTGGCAGAGGCATGGAACCGAGCCGCTCGAGTGCCCCCGTGACGTCCCCATCGGGCGCGCTCAGATGGACGATTCGCCCACCGGCAGGTGTGCGCTCGCGTACTTCCGCGATGAGCGCGCCCTCCCCGAAGATGACGCGATGGCCATCATGTATGCGCCTTCCGGGACGCACGAGCGCTTCCCAGTAGTCCACGCCGATATCGCCGCGCACACTCAGCAGCAGCAGTTCAATCTGCCCGCCCGTGCCGTCCTTCTGGCCGATCAGGCGAGCCGGAATGACGCGACTCTGGTTGGCGACCAGCAAGTCGCCGGGCCGCAGATACTCGAGAATATCGCGAAATTGCCTGTGTTCGAGCACTCCTGTATCGCGATGAACCACGAGCAGGCGAGAGCTATCCCGCGGCTCGACGGGTGTCTGGGCAATCCGCTCAGGCGGGAGTTTGTAATCAAAATCTGCGATGTTCATGCCATATATTGTAACTCGCGTCCGCGTGTCTTCGCATGGCGTCAGGGACGTGTGGCACCCGTATGGGCAGCCTCCGGACACGTCGGCGCAGGACGGATGAATGCCGCTCTATCCTACCGGCACGAGATGGACCGGGCTGCCGACGAGTGTGAACGAGACCGCCAGCTTGTCCGTCGGCTGCGAGCCGGAGCCAGGGGCATCTGTCGTCAGGTACACCAGCTGCCACCAGCCGGGATTCCCGCTCGTTCCGCTCGCCGTCACGCAGTCCCCCTGATAGCTCGGACTGAGCGTCAGCGCAATATCCACCCAGAGCCCATTCAGCGGACGGTATCCGTTCGAGTAGTGTGCCTGGAAGACCGTGTCGCCATCGTAGGTCTGCGTCGAGAGATACGACGGATAGGTAACCGTCGTTGTTGAACCAGCCCCTGGTGGCGGCGTGACCCCAAGGAAAAGATTGCCGGAACCGTCACCGGGATCGTACAGGCTGATCGTGACAGTGCGACCCGCATACGCCGTCGGAATGCAGCCCAGATCCATACACGCATAGCCATACGCGTTGCTGGTCACGCAGGAGGTCGCGGGATCGCTCGTACTTGGCGTGGCAGTCGTCAGCGGCGCCTGAAAGGTGACGTCCATGTTGTTCCAGCCGAAGATATACATCGACGGCGAGACGCTGGTATTCGTGCCGTTGCCTCCCTGGCCGTCGCTGCAATTTACCGGCGAGGCGGGGCTGCCCGCGCAGAGCTTCACCGCGTACGAGTGCTGACCCCAGCCGTCGGTAATCTGGGAGTCATAGACGTTCGTATTCGCATCCAGGCCCGTCGCCTCCACTACCAGCCGGTAGATGCCCGTGCTGGTGGAAGATTGACCCTGCAGTACGACGGGCTTACCCGTGCTTTCGTTATACATCTGACACCACTGCATCACCCATGTGCAGCCCGGCGAGAGGGCCAGTGAGAGCGGCGCGCTGAGGCAGCCAGCTCCGGGCGTAATGCCGGTGGGATGGTAGTACGTATTCTGGGTGTTCCCGCCGCTCCAGTACGGATTATAGAGCTGGCTGGATGAACAGCCGTGTGTGGCCAGGTCGGCGGGAGTACCGTCCAGCGGCGCGAAATCCTCACGGGCGATGAGCTGGTCGGATGTCCTGTCATACACGCTATTCACCTGATAGACCGAGAAGGTCGTGGTGAAGAAGAACAGCGGTGCGTCGTGATGTGTTCCATCGAACGGCGTACTCTGACCAAGCCCCTCATCGAGCGGACCGTGATAGAAATTGGACGCGCCATTGTCGATGAAGTGATCCAGCGGTGGAGGATTCGTGTTATTGACCGGCGCGTAATAGGGGTTGAAGATCCAGAGCGACGCCTGGCTCACGGTGGATGTCACGCCGATGTAGTAGTTGTATCCACCTGGATGGGGTGAATTGGCGGTGGCAGGTCCGTTGTAGCCATCCGGCTGATAGTAGGGATTGCCTGGCTTGCCTCCCGGCACCGGTTCGCCGCAGTATTGCGAGATGGCTGACCAGCCGTTGGTTACGCCGGGATTCTGCGGATGGTCTGTTCCGTAGCCATTGTAGGTGGCGGGTGCGCTGGTGGGATCAGCAGCAGGGGGCGAGAGTTGCCCAGGTCCCTCCATACAGTAGACGTACGGGTCCCCTGACTCCGCCAGTTCGGCAGGCCCGTCGAACGTCGCCATGAAATCCTGCGCGTGCGTCTGACTGGTAGATGAATAGTTACAGGAACTGAGCGTCAGGTTCGGAGAAGTCCCGGAGGTGCACTCGACCTGATCGCCAAAATACATGCCGCGAGAGCCGATCTGCACGGGCGGCAGGTATTCCGACTGCGCCGAAGCCTGCAAGGTTACCGGCGTCACGCCAAGCCCCGCCAGCAACACCAGCGAAAGCTGCTCCGTAATGGTCACGCGCAGATCAGAGGACTTCCCTGGCACCTGGCAGACGGCGACCTCGACTGATCCGACTGGCGTCGGGCAGTCCGCCTGTCCCACTGGAATCACCGTTCCAAAGCCGTTCTTGACGGTCTCCATCGTGGCGCGTGTGACGGCATCCAGTCCATCACCTGGGCTCATGGCGGTCGAATAGTAGTCCGGCAGGTACAGCACGCCCGCCAGCGCGCCCGCCTCGGCAGCCCGCTGCATCCGCGCATAGAGGTCATACATATTGGCGACGTCAACCGCCAGCCCCGCCAGCCCCAACAGCACCGTAAACGAGAGCGCGAAGATGATCAGCGTCTGGCCGCGGCGCAGGCGCTGCCGGTAGCACTCCGCCCGTCGCTGGTGGCGATGCGTTAGCCTCCGGATGCTCCGCAAGATGTGACGTGATGCGCGCTGGGGGACAATCATCACGGGATACCCCCGAAGAGCCTCTGGCTCTTCAATCCGGATAGCACTGCGCATCCGGGCAGTGAACGGAGTGCGAATCACGCGGGGGAAGTATGACACGCCAGCGGTATCGCAGTTGCCCGCGGGTGTTCGTGCGCACCGGCGCGGACATCAGCCTGGTCAGCCGCTTACGCGAAGTATCCGCCAGAGCGGGGAGATAATGCCCCAATCATCGGGCGCACACTCATCCAGCCACGTCCACCATGCCAGCCACGCTTTGGCTGGCGCCACTCCGCTTGGTCGCCTTACGATTGTTGCTTGTCCATGGGACTCGCGAGCCCCTGAACTCCATCGCTGCTCTGTATCAGTCGTGCGCTGTGTATGCCGAATACGATGTGTGAGGAGATTCCGGTCGCATGGATCATGTGACCGTCATCGCGTACGCAAAGTCCATTCGATGGCATCCGCATCCGGCTGCCATCGCTTAAACGTACGGTCTTTCGCAAGATGACGCGGGTGACGACAGAACGCATAAGACAGCAACTCGTTCACCCCGGCAGGTATATGCTGGGTCCACACTATAGATGAGTCGCTGGCAAATTGCAAGGGGGGGGAAATTGCAGTCTGTATCACAGATGCCAGGCGAAAAGTGCACGATCAGTAGAGCGGACGCGTGGAAGCAGACTGGCCTCGTGCCGGCACAGAAATTTCTCACAGTGCAGAGAAAAGAACGGACCTCACCCCCGCGGCTATACCGCGCATGCGCCTCGCAAGAGGCCGTGAGGTGAGGTCTTCGACTCGTGGGTTATTCGAACTGGAACGCGTCTTTCACTTTCTCGAATGTGCGCTCCAGAAAGTTGTGCTGGTTCTTCTCGTTTTGCAGCCGCTCGATCTCGGCGAATTCCTTCAGGATCTCCTTCTGGCGAGCCGTCATGGATTGCGGCGTGACCACGCGCACGGTCACCAGCTCATCGCCGCGCTGGTTACTGTGCACGACGGGAACGCCCTTGCCCTTCAGACGGAATGTACGTCCACTCTGCGTGCCAGCGGGAATCCTGAGTATTTCCTTGCCGTCAAGCGTCGGCACTTCCACTTCCGCGCCGAGCGCCGCATCGGCAAAGCTGATCGGCATGTCAAACAGGATTTCCGTTCCCTGCCGCTTGAAGTATTCGTGCGGCGTGACCGTCAGTGCGACAAACAGGTTGCCGGGAGTGCCGCCGCGCGGCGGCACTTCTCCCTCGCCCGTCACCCGAACGGTGATGCCATCATCCACGCCAGCCGGAATATTCACCGTCACCCGGCGCACGTTGCGCACGCGCCCCTGGCCGCCGCAGCGCTCGCAGGGCGTGGTGATCACGCGCCCCTCGCCACGGCACCGGTCGCAGACCATGACATTGACGAACTGCCCGAAGATGGATTGTTGCACGCGCCGGATCTCGCCCGTGCCGCTACAGGCGCTGCAGCGTGCCGTCGTAGTGCCCGGCTGTGCGCCGGAGCCGTGGCAGTTCGGGCAGGTCTCCCAGCGGGGGATCTCGATCTCCTTCTGGCAGCCGCGAACGGCTTCCTCGAAGCTGATCGTCAGATCGTAGCGCAGGTCCGCCCCACGCTGGGGACCGCGCCGGGTGGATGAGGCGCCGGTGGCCTGGGCGAAAATCTGCTCGAAGATATCTCCGAAGCCGCCAAAGCCGAAGCCCTCGAATGGATTCGCGCCCGCGCCCGCACCGGCGCCCGAGACGCCCGCATGACCGAAGCGGTCATATGCCTGGCGCTTTTGCGCGTCGCCGAGCACTTCATATGCTTCATTGACTTCCTTGAAGCGATCTTCCGCGCCTTTGTCCTTATTGACGTCCGGATGATATTGACGCGCGAGACGGCGAAATGCTTTCTTGATTTCTTCTTCAGTCGCTGATCGCGACACCCCTAGAATTTCATAATAATCACGTTTGGCGGCCATAGGCTTCCTCTTCGTACGGCTTCTCCACCCGAAGCGCCCTCTCGAGCATGCCAGGCGCCACTCTCACGATGGAGCATCCCATCCCGCGTGCGTAGCCGGCTACATCCACCGGCCACGGAAATTACCTGTATAACGAATAACGTACGACGACTCATGACGTGCAGATTACACGCCATGAGTCATATTGTGTCAGGTCTGCGCCAGCTTATGCCCGACATCGCCCGCTGGATACGCTCGCATCATACGCTATCGGGCAAACCAAACTGGGGCCACACAGGACCGTGGGCCATTGCGTCGCGCATCGGGCGCGCCGGAGTGAACCCCAGTGCGCCCGCACGGCTACATTTCCTTGAACTCGCCCTCGACGGTGTTGTCGTCCGCCGGGCCGGAAGACGTCTCACCCGGGCTCGTGCCTGCGCCCGTATCCGCCGTCGCGCCAGCCGCGCTATAGATCTGCTCGCCGACCTTCAGCATAGCCGCCTGCAGCGCGTCTTTCGCCGAGCGGATGCGCTCGATGTCGTCCGTAGCCAATGCCGCGCGTACGTCCGAAATCTTCGATTCGGCGTCTGACTTCACATCCGCAGGCACGCGATCGGCGACATCCTTGAGGGTCTTCTCCGCCTGGTAGACCGCGTTATCGGCCTCATTACGGACTTCGATCTCCTCACGGCGACGCTGGTCTTCGCTGGCGTGCGCCTCGGCATCCTTAACCATCCGGTCGATCTGGTCCTTATTGAGACCGCTCGACGGCTGGATCGTGATGCGCTGCTCGCGGCCAGTGCCACGGTCGTGCGCCTTGACGTTCACAATGCCGTTCGCGTCGATATCGAACGTCACTTCAATCTGCGGCAGCCCACGGGGTGCGGGTGGAATACCATCGAGGATGAACGTGCCGAGCAGACGGTTATCGCGCGCCATCTCGCGCTCGCCCTGATACACCTTGATCTCGACGCTCGTCTGCCCGTCGCTCGCCGTGGAGAACACCTGGCTCTTTTGCGTCGGGATTGTCGTGTTGCGCTCGATCAGGCGCGTGAAGACGCCACCAAGCGTCTCGATGCCAAGCGAAAGCGGCGTGACGTCCAGCAGCAGCACATCACGCACTTCACCCGTCAGCACGCCAGCCTGAATCGCGGCGCCGATGGCCACGACCTCATCCGGATTGACGCCCTTGTTCGGGTCCTTATCGAAAATCTTCTTGACCGCCGCTTGCACGGCTGGCATACGGGTCATGCCGCCGACCAGCACCACTTCGTCGATCTGCGACGAGTTCAGGCCGGCGTCCGCCAGTGCCTTGAGCACCGGCTCGCGCGTGCGCTCGATGAGATCATCGACGAGTTGCTCCAGCTTGGCGCGAGTCAGTGTGATGGCGAGGTGCTTCGGTCCGGACTGATCCGCCGTGATGAACGGCAGGTTGATCTCCGTCTGCATCGAAGACGAGAGCTCTTTCTTCGCCTTCTCCGCCGCCTCTTTCAGCCGCTGCAACGCCATGCGGTCCTGTCGCAGGTCGATGCCCTGGTCGCGCTTGAATTCATCAGCCAGCCAGTTGATGATGCGCTGGTCGAAGTCGTCGCCGCCCAGGTGCGTATCACCGTTGGTGGCCTTTACTTCGAAGACGCCGTCGCCCAGCTCGAGGATCGAGATATCGAACGTGCCGCCACCGAGGTCATAGACGGCGATGCGCTCGTCCTTCTTCTTGTCGAGGCCATAGGCCAGCGCGGCTGCCGTCGGCTCGTTGATGATGCGGAGCACCTCGAGTCCGGCGATCTGACCGGCATCTTTCGTGGCCTGGCGCTGCGCGTCGTTGAAGTATGCCGGCACCGTGATGACGGCCTGTGTCACGCGCTCACCAAGGTATGATTCGGCATCCGCCTTGAGCTTTTGCAGGATCATCGCGCTGATTTCCGGCGGCGAATACGTCTTGCCGCTGGCCTCTACCCACGCGTCGCCGTTCGAGTTGCGCGCGACCTTGTAGGGCACGAGGCGACGGTCACGATCGACCTCCGGCTCATCGTACTTGCGCCCCATGAAGCGCTTGATCGAGAAGATCGTGTTCTCTGAGTTAGTGATCGCCTGCCGCTTGGCAACCTCGCCGACCAGGCGCTCGCCGCTCTTGGTGAACGCGACGACTGACGGCGTGGTCCGGCTGCCTTCAGCGTTCGGGATGACTGTTGGCTCGCCGCCTTCCATCACCGCGACGCAGCTATTTGTTGTGCCAAGGTCAATTCCAATGACTTTGCCCACCAGGGAGCCTCCTGAAACCAGTATTGTCCGACGTGAAACGTGAGACGACAGACAGTGCGTTCAAAGGGTTGCTTGATCTATGTCAACGCGCTTCAAGAGGTTGACGCCTCATCGCGCGTTTCTTCTCCAGATTTCGGAATGGCCTCCGGCGCGTTCGTCTCCGGCGCGGCCTTGGGTTGTGGCGCGCGTGCCACCTGAACAAGCGCTGGCCGGAGCAGCATCTCGCCGACGGTATACCCCCGCTGGATAACCACGGCCACGCTGCCAGCGGGATGATCCGCCGTCTCAATCTCGCCAATCGCCTCATGCAGCGCGGGATTGAACGGCTGGCCAGGTTCCAGCTCAACCGGCTGGATGCCATGCGCCTGTAGCGCTGTGCGCAGCTGGAGATAGACGAGATTGACGCCATCGATCCACGAGTACATGCGCATCGAGGCAGGCAGCGAATCGAAAGCGCGCTCGAAGCTATCGAGCGCTGGCAGGATGGTGCCGAGCGCCTGAGCCGTTGCCATCTGGGCCATGCGCTCCTGCTCCTGCTGCGTGCGGCGGCGGAAATTCGAGAAATCCGCCTGTGTACGCTGCCACCGGTTCATATAATCGGTGGCGGCTTCGTGTTCTTTCGCGAGCTGGCTCTCCAGTTCCGCGATACGCCGCTCCAACTCCGAGACATCCTCATCGGATGTCGTGGATGCCTCACCTGGCGCCTCAGAAGCGCTCGATATGCTGGCTTCGGCGGCCTCCGTTGGAGGTGTGGCCTTTACCGGCGTGTCAAGCTGCTCTTCTTCGCTCATGCCTCACTTCACCTCTCATGCCCATGATCGAGATGGACCGTACGTCACATCCATGCTCACGAGCCATACATCTCTGAAAGCAGATCGTTTAGCATCTCGGTCATATACCGTACCAGCGCGATTGCGCGTCCGTATTGCATGCGCGTAGGACCAACCACGCCAACCAGTCCGCTGACGTGATCGCGCATGCCGTAGCGCGCCACGACCACGCTCATATCCTTAAGCGCGGCAGGCGTGTTCTCGCCGCCGATGATAACCTGAACGCCCTCGGCTTCGAGCACCTGCGGAGCAATCGCCGGCAAGAAGCGGCTCTGCTCCAGTGCCTCCACCACCTGACGGATGCGCTCGGGATTCGCCTTGGTAAACTCTTCGCTGCTGAGTAGCTGCACGATGCCGTCGTGATAAAACGCGTCCGGCGAGAGCACATCCAGCTGCGAGAGCACACGCATCAGCGCCTCCACGACCACTCGCTCGTTCGGCCCGAACTCGCTGCTTTCATCGAGCGCATCGAGCGCGACACGGTCCCGCACGGCTTGCGCGGTGGCTCCGCGGAACAGGCCATTGAACCGCCGGGCGAGCTTGCTCAACTCATCCTGGGAAGCCGGCGCATCCAGCAGCAGGCGTTCCTGCCGGACGGTACCGTCTTCAAGAACGAGTACGATCAGCGCGACGGATTCGTTGAGCGAAAGCAGCTCAAAGTGTTTCAGTCGCGCCAGCGCGCCACGCGGCGGCGTGATGATTGCCGCGCTGTGCAATGCCTGGGCCAGGACCGAAGCCGTCAGGCGCACCCATTCATCCAGCTGATGTTGCACCTGGAAGAACTGGTGGCGGATCAGGCGCTGCTCTTCGAGCGAAAGCTGCGATTCGCGCATCAGGTACTCGACAAAGTAGCGATACCCCAGATCAGTCGGCAACCGTCCCGCAGAGACGTGTGGCTGATAGATCAGGCCCTCTTCTTCCAGTCCGGCCATCTCATTGCGCACGGTCGCCGGGCCATAGCCGGGACCATAAACGCGCGCGAGCTCGTCTGAAAGCTGCCGTGAGGCGACCGGCTCGGCAGAGCGGATATATTGCTCCACGAGCGCCCGCAGGATGTGCTCCTTGCGCTCGGTCAGCCGTCGATCAGGCCTCGTATCGCCGGTATCCACGTCTTGTCATCACCATCGCACTCGCAGGATTGGCAATCTCACCTTGAGACTGCTAACACTGATGAACGTATCATCTGTTAGCAGTCCTGTCAAGGGAGTGCCAGCAACGCTAACGGTGATTTTACATCTGCGGAGCCGTTGCGGCTTACTGGGCGACCACCTCATCCGTGATAGCCGCGATGCCCGCGAGATTCCTCACGAGATCGTCGGGCAGGGAGTAACGCGCGCCGAGGTAGGATGGCGTGGCGTAGCTGACCCAGACCCGACCGCTGTCGTCCATCCACGTGAGCACTTTGAGTGGCAGATCGAGCGCGAGCAGAGGGGAGACTCGCATGAGCGGTGTACCTGCCTTTGGGCTGCCGAAAATCAGCACGTGGGCAGGCTGCATCGTTAACCCGGCACGCTCGGCCTCGCCGCTATGGTCGATGTGCGCGAAGAGCGTCAGCCCGCGCGCGGCGATTGCGCGTTCGAGCCTTGCCAGCGTCTCAGCAAGTGAATACGGACTGGCCTTCGAGACGATTCCTTCGGCCTGTGGAGATGTCGTAACATCATGCGCAGACGTCACAGGTTCACCCTTTCTATGCCCACTCTATGCCCAAAGGCCCTTCACATCCGTGTCGTAGCGCACAGCTAGCCAGCGGTTGAAGCTGCGCCGGTGAGCCGGGTGATGGCCCTCCCTTGCACGGAGAAATCCTTTGCCCGGCGCGCGACTCGCGGGCGAGAAGCGGGTGGCATGTGCGGCGTTCAGCCGTCGCACCCCCTCGCCTCTCGCCCCTAATCAGCCAGATGTGAACTAGTGCACGTCGGCGCGAATGCTCTGCCACGCCTCCCGCGCGTCCTCCACCGAGCCTTCGTCTTCGATGGTCGAAATGTCGCCGGGGTCGCGGTTGAGCACGACGGCCTTGAGCACCCGGCGCATGATCTTGCCGCTGCGCGTCTTGGGCAGCATATGGACAAAGTTGATCTCGCCAATCACTGCGACCGGCCCGAGCTCCTCGCGCACCGACTGGAGCAGATCCGCCGTCAACTCAGCCGATGGCTCGTAGCCCTGGCGCAGCACACAGAAGACCGTGATCACCTCGCCGCGTAACTCATCCGGTCGCCCCGTGACGCCCGCTTCCGCCACGGCGGGATGCCGCAGCATGGCGGTCTCCACCTCGATGGTGCCGATGCGATGCCCCGCGACGTTCATGATCTCGTCCGCCCGGCCACTGAACCAGAAGTAGCCGTCCTCATCCACCATGCCGCCATCTCCGGTGAAATACATTCCCTCGATGCGCGACCAGTAATCCGCCCCATAGCGCTCCGGCTCTCCCCACAGCGTCGCCGTCATGCTCGGGAAGGGGCGCGTCAGAACAACGATCCCCCGCTCGCCCGGCTTGAGCGGCTCGCCTTCCGGCGTCACGATTTTCGCGCCGTAGCCCGGTAGCGGCATGCCCGCCGATCCTGGTTTGATCGGCAACATGCCCAGACCGTAGGGATTGCCAATGACGGGGCCGCCTGTCTCGGTCTGCCACCAGTGGTCGATCACTGGTACGCGGTCGTGAAACACCTTCTTCTGCAGCCACTCCCATGCGGGCGCGTTCAATGGCTCACCGGCGCAGAAGACGCGCTCAACGGAGGAGAGATCGTGCCCGGCGGCGATTTCTTCGCCATAGCGCATCAGCAGGCGCGCCGCCGTCGGAGACGTGAAGATGCCGCTGACGTGCTGCTCCTCGATGTGTCGGTAGAATGCGTCCGGGGTGGGATGATCCAGCGCACCCTCGTAGGCGATTGTCGTACATCCAGCGAGCAGCGGCGCGTAAACGATATAGCTGTGGCCTACCACCCAGCCAATATCCGACGTAGACCACCAGATGTCGTTGCGTTTGAGTCCAAAGCACCACTGGCCAGCGCTATAGATGCCGACCTGATAGCCGCCATGCGTGTGCACCGTCAGCTTGGGGCGAGCCGTCGTGCCGGAGGTAGCCAGAATGTAGGCGGGATCGTTGGATTCCATGATCTCGTAGGCATCGTTCTGCCCCTGCCCGCCCGCGAGGAAGTCTTCCCAGGTGATGTCGCGGCCGATGGCCAGGCGTGTGGCGTGGTGTCGCTTCCACACGATGACGTGCTCAATGCCGTCGCCTAGCTTCTCCAGCGCTTCATCTACGATTCCCATGAGCGGGACATCTTTGCCCTTGCGGTAGGTGACATCTGCGGTGAAGAGGACTTTCGCGCCCGCGAGGTGAATGCGCTCGGCCAGCGCGCCCGCGCCGAATCCGGCGAACACGACGATGTGGATAGCGCCGATGCGTGTGCAGGCGAGCATCAACATGATGGCTTCCGCCGTCGTTGGCATGTAGATCGCCACCCGGTCGCCGCGCTGAATACCCAGCCCGCGCAGGGCCGCCGCGATGCGTTTCATCCCTTCGAGCATCTGCGCGTACGTATATGTAGCCTGCCCACCGCGTTCGTCGAGCGCGATCAGGGCCGCGTGCCCGCCCCAGCCGTCAGCAACGTGACGATCCAGCGCATTATAGCTGATGTTCGTCAGGCCACCCGTATACCACCGGAAACTCGGGGCCATTGACTCAAATACGACATCCCACTTACGAAACCACGGCAGCTGCTCCGCTGCCCGCGCCCAGAAGGCATCGGGGTCACGCTCGCCGTCTTCTTGCCAGCGGCGCACGATGGGACTCACGACCTCGATAGCGGACATGGCTCTTCTCCTGCTTCAGATCGCAGCGCACGAGCCTCCGGCGCATTCCGGCGTAGTGGGCGACGATGCCCACGGCTCGTGTGCTCGGCCAACCTACGCAAACGGTCATGACAGCCATAGCGACAGCATACACGCCGCGCTGCCACCGCGTCCATGTGAGCAGGCAAAGTGTGAGGCGTTTGACACCCGGCACGGGCTACGACCCGACGGATATAAGTAAACGAAGCGGCATGGGCGATGCGCGCTCCGCTCCAGGGGATGCCAGCACGCGCTACGGACGACCTTCGCGCGCGGTAGCAATCGCGGCTCTGGCCCACTGCTCCGGCTCGATGACCTGCACATCGAGGGAGGTATCAGGAGCGGGCTTGCGCAGGGCAAGCCGCAGGACCTCACGCATCACGCCCGTGGCGATCCGCCAGCGCGACAACACCTTCATCTCGATGCCCGTCTTGCTGTCAGTGGCAGAAGATGCCAGCCAGACCAGGCGACGCGCGGGAACCGCAGGATCTTCGCCCCAGAGCCGGATCACCGTTTCCAGCGGGCGCAAGCGTTGCTCATAGCCGCACAACGCCGCGACACGCCGCAGCAAGGCAGTGTTCATCAGGCCGGGATTGCAGGCGTAGATGCCAATGCCGCTGCCCGCGTATTCTTTGGCGAGCGCGAGCGTGAAGCCGCGTACCCAGGCCTTGGTCGGCGCGTAGGCGTTTTGATACTTCACGATGTTCCGGTCGCCGCGCCCAAGAATATTGATGAGCTTGCCGCTGCCCGTCGATTCGAAATGCCGGATCGCCGTGACCGATCCATAATACGTGCCGAAGATGTTCGTGCGCAGTGCCTGCTCGAAGGACGCGATGGGAATCTCGGCGGTGGGACCGTATGCGCCTGCCATGCCAGCATTGTTGACCCAGATATCCAGTTGGCCGAAGGTCAGGAGCGCGAGATCGCGAAGGCGCTGCACATCCGCGAGCGAGCCAACGTCGCACGCAATTCCCTCTGCCCGCGCACCTTCGCCGCGCAACGTCTCCACCGCTTTGGCGACCGCTTCGGCGTCCCGCGAGCCGATAACGACACGCGCGCCCTCTCGCGCATATGCGCGCGCGACCTCCAGCCCAAGGCCACGACTGCCGCCAGTGATAACAGCAACTTTCCCATCGAGAATGCCCATAGCCCACCCGGTCGATTCAGATGCGAAACCAAGCTCTTTATACGGACAGTATGCACGGAGTACTGGCGCACAGCAAATGTAGTTCTGCCATATACCCGTGCTCAGCGTGCTGCGCTGGAATCAGTACCGGTCATACCGGCTTTCCGCCGCGATGATCCGGCGCCACGCGATCAACTGGAAGATCGCAAGCTCACTCCCATCGAGGAGGGAGATCGCCTGTCCCCAGCAGTTGCGCGCAGCGTCATATGAACCGCGAGCCAGATACTCATCACCGAGCGCGATGAGCGCCTGCGCCTGCAGTGCCTGGTCGTTTTCATTCTCCCCGAACGCCTGAGCATAGGTGATCAAGTGCATCCGGTCCACATTGGCGCCAGTAAGCCGCGCGAAATGCGCGTACGCCAAGGACGCAAGCATGCGGCCGTTGTCATCCTTCACCTCGCGCGCAAGCTCCAGGCTGCGCATGACGCAATTCTCGGCATACGTGAGCGTGTTGTCGCGCATGGTGCCTTCGGGCAGCTTCGTGGCGTAGTCGAGATGGATCTCGGCGACGTCGTACAAAATTCTGTCCTGTGAAGTCAGGTTGGCGCGCTCTTCATACAGAGCCTGGGCAACCCGCATGCTTTCAGTGGCGCGCCGAAGATTGCCGGTTATCTGGTCAAGGCGTGCTTCCATCCAGAGGGATTCGCTCGCGACATTTCATTGCCCTGGATGGGCAGGTACATGTGATTCGCTTCTGCTATGGTGCCTTGGAGCGATTTCAAATCACCGGTGTAGTATTCCCAGGTCGCCTCGTCTGTCAGCGCAAGCAGATAGGCCGACGCCTGGAAGGTGCCTCCGTGGTGCTTATGCTCACGCTGAAAGCGGAGGCTTTCACGCAGATCGTGCAGCGTGTCGCCAATACGCAGCAAACCCCTATTGAATCGCGAGCGGACTTGATGCAGCTCAGCGAGCACATCGTAGATCGGTTCCTTCGTCGCGGAGTACATCCGCGCCACGCGCAGCGCCTCATCGATGTATCGGAGCGCATCTATATACTTGTCTTGAAACATGAGCACGATGGCGAGATTCCGGTTCAGGTGTATGCGCTGGCGCATGGACATGGGCAGCGCGAGAAACGCGTGTACCTTCACGAAAAGTTCGGGCAGTGCTTCATGTCGCTGAACAGTGTAATATTGCTCGAACACGCGCTCGGTGAATTCGAGAGTTACCTGGACCTCGGGAGATGAGGGCAAGTCAAATTGCCATCGGGGATTACCCGGGTCGTGCAGAATGCTCAACACATAGTCCCACATGTCAGCTTCACCTCTGGATCACAGCGATGCCGCCACGCGCGGCTACGTGCCCTCAGGAAGAAGGGCAGCCAACGGAGCGGGCGAGAGCGAAAACCAGCGAAGGTGCATTCGTGTATCCAGCATCATAGCCGCCCGGGAGCATGACGAATATTCACCTCCTCAGCCACAACCGCGCACAGTCCATATGCGCGCCATTGCTCTTCTACTCTACAACGAGAACGTCCCGTTCGTGCGGGATCTGTGGCCACTTTTGCCACAGTGAGAGAAAAGGACGATAATGCCGCGGCACATCCGCGCCTCGCGGTCGCGCACATGAAACCATAAACCATGATTGCCCGCAGTGCCAGGCCATGCGCGGCGAGAGAGAGCATGGAACAGATGGCATTTGGTGCGCTGATCACGCGGTTACGGGACCGCATCGCTGCTGGAGAGCGTTAACATCGCTCACATCTGCCTACGTAGGCTTCCCGCATATCAGTTCCGATATACGAGAAGCCCGCTATGCTACGGCAGAGAAATGACCATCACTAGTTGCAGGACGCTGCGACAGCCCCGCACATCGGCGTTGCGCCTGTTCCTACGATCATCTGGCCCGAAGATGAGGCGGCAGCATGGTCTCCCCAGAAGCCGGCCAGCGCGCCAACGAGGGCGAGCGCGAGGGCTGCCTGCGCGATACGGGTACGTGGAGATGGCTTGGTGCGATTCGGTATAGTGTGCATAAGGCGATCAGTCTCCTATGCGCTTGCACGCGCTGCGAGCATTCCCGTGGGCCAATCCACGGGGGTGACGACGTCGTCTTTCGGGTCGGACCTGGAGCAGACCGGGTGGTACTGGAGCGCTCCAGGTTCTCCTTCTTTGTTGTTCGCGTGCCTGTTGCGATAGCCCGGTTGCTCACCTCCTTTCTCCTCTTGGCAGGTGATATCGCCAGGCAAGCGGATCGCGAGCTGGGATGCTCTGGGACACGATGTCGCCGTCCTTCACGGCGCATGCGGTCCGTCCCATGTGTGCGAGAGCGCTTGGGCGGCGCGCTATACGCATGCGGGGGGATGTCGCGTATCTCGCGTTGCTTGCCCGCGATGTAGATACTGCGACCACGCAGACATGCGGAATGTCATATCCTGGTTGCCCGGCGCCAACCTGCGGGTTTGCGCGTGCGGGTCGCTTGCGGCTACGCGCAGGCGCGTGTACAATCGCCAGAGAGAGTGGGCGGCTGGCGACGACGCGGCCGCATCACAGCGGAGTCGCTCCACGGTGAAAGGGGGACGGCGCGGCACTGATGGCCGAGGCCGAAACGATATGGCAGAGCAGCGAAAAATTCGTGTTCTGGTGGCCAAGCCCGGTCTGGATGGTCACGACCGCGGCGCGAAGGTGATCGCGCGCGCGCTGCGCGATGCCGGCATGGAAGTGATCTACACCGGCATTCGCCAGACGCCCCAGATGATCGTTGAAGGCGCGATTCAGGAAGATGTCGACGCGATCCTCATGAGCATTCTCTCCGGCGCGCACATGGCGATTTTCCCGAAGGTCATGGAACTGCTGAAGGAGAACGGCGTGGATGACGTGCTGGTTATGGCTGGCGGCATCCTGCCCGATGAAGACAGGCCGGCCATCGAGAAGATGGGCATCCAGGGCAACTTCGGCCCCGGCACGCCAATGGCCACGATCATCAACTATGTGCGCGAGCACGTGCGCCCGGAGCGGTTGGCGCACGATCTGCCTCCCGTCAGCACGCCCGGAGCCTCGCTGGATGACCCCGGCAATGGTCAGCGGATGACGCAGCCTACCGAAGCGGCGCAGTAGCATGACGACTTCTCCTCTGGTCGAGCGCCTCCTGCGGGGAGACCGGCGTGCGCTGGCCCGTGTGGTCACGCTCATCGAAAACAACGCGCCAGATGCGCACGCCCTTCTGGCTGAACTGCACATCCACGGCGGCAATGCGCATGTTATTGGCGTCACCGGTTCTCCGGGCGCGGGCAAAAGCACGCTCGTCTCGCAGCTTGCGCGCGAATTGCGCCGGCGTGAGCAGCGTGTGGGCATCATCGCGGTGGACCCCAGCAGCCCCTATAGCGGCGGCGCCCTGCTGGGTGATCGCATCCGCATGCAGGAGCTGGCGGGCGATCCCAACGTCTTCATCCGCAGCATGGCGAGCCGTGGCAGCCTGGGCGGGCTCGCCGTCTCCACGCGAGATGTCGTCCGCGCGCTCGATGCCGCTGGCTACGACATCATCATCATCGAGACGGTTGGCGCGGGTCAGGCGGAAGTTGAGATCGTGCGCGCGGCGCAGACCGTGCTCGTGGTGACCGTGCCGGGGATGGGCGACGACATCCAGGCGATCAAGGCGGGGATTCTCGAGATTGCCGATATCTTCGTCGTGAACAAGGCGGACCGCCCTGGCGCGGACCAGACCGTCGCCGAGTTGCGCATGCTGCTGAGTCTGGACGAGCACAAACACGAACATCGGTGGCGAGTGCCGATCGTCAAGACTGTAGCGGCTACAGGCGAGGGTGTGCCCGATCTGGCCGACAAGCTCGCCGCGCATATGCAATCGCTGCGTGAGACGGGCCAACTCGCTGCGCGCTCCGGGCAGCAGGCACGCAGCGAGATGCTGGCGCTGTTGCAGAGCGCTTTGCTGGAGCGTATCGCCGAGCGCGTCAGTCCCGACGAATGGCAGTCACTCGTGCAGCGCGTGGTTGAGCGCAAGACCGACCCATATACCGCCGCGGCCATCGTTGCCAAGCGCGTTGGCATCGCACCGGAGGGCACATCCGCTTCTCATTCTTCCTGAGGAAGCGGAAGCCACAACAGCACGGGCGAATGGACTTCGCCCGACTCCCTCGCGTCTCCCCCTTGATTCTTCGCCGCCCGCTTGCGGCGCGTGGCACACCAGTTGCTGTCTTTTCCTGTTTTATCACGCCTGCCGTGCCGTGGGCTTCTCTCCTGTGCCACGTCCCCAGCCGTTGGAGGTTATGCAATGGACTTTGAAAATCTTCTTGAACCGGAAGTCGCCGCTGCTGCCGCGATCACTGCCGTCATCGCTTCGCCGCAAGTGCGCAATGTGTTGCGGAGAGGTGCTGTATTTGGCCTTGCTGGCATTATCATGGCGGGCGACGCCGTCACATCATTCGCCCGTGGCGTCACGCGCGGCGTGCAATCCGCGGCTGCCAGCGCGACAGCGAGTGCGCAGCCCAAGCCGGTGCCTGTGCAGAACGAGAACGGCACAGAGCCCCAGCCTGAGCACACCGAAGGATGAGGATGATGGGTGAAGACCAGCAGATGCCCGCGAGCCGGGCACCAACGGAACGCGCGGAGGAGATGATTGCCCGGTTGGGTCGCCGCTTTGGCGAGGTGCGTACGGCAGTGAGCCAGCGCCTCGAACAGACAGCGGGGCAGGGAAACGCGTCCGGATCCCAGCGTCCAGCCGTCGAACGCGCCGAGGAGACGTTCGATCAAATTGGGATGCGAGTGGGCGCGTTCGCCGCGGAAGCAACCAGGCGTATTCAGCAGCTCGGCGCGCGCGCTCGCGAGGAAATCGAAGATATGTGGGCCGAAGCACAGTCCGTGCGCCAGAACACAACTTTTCCTTCAGGCTCCCGCTCAGCTGAGGAGCGGAACGCTGCCCACCACGTCGAAGTGACGGGAGACGGCAGCCAGACGAACGAGCAGACGCCCTCCAGCTAGCACAGCGTGACACCGGCTGCTCTGTACCCCGAATCAAGAGCAGCCCGTCAGCTTTTCACGCGTGGAAGCACCTGGTTCAGACCATACCGGTAAGCGGGCTGCATGCCCAATGCCGGCGCACCTATGGGAAGGATTCGAAACGTATCATGAGTGCTGCCGCAGTGGAACAGCCGCGGGTGATTCACGACATCCCCGGTCGCATGCGTGTGAGCCTTCCGGATGCTGCGACTGGATGGACAAAGACGCTGGCGGCGCGCCTGCGCGAGGCACCAGGCGTCTTGCGCGCGCAGGTCAGCGAGATCACGCATAACGCGCTGATCTACTATGATCCGGGAGTGACCACAAAGCAGGCGCTCCTGCGCCAGATAACAGAACTTGCCACGCGCGGCGCTATCCCCCAAGATGCCGCGAATATGCCCTCCCAGCCGCAACGTGCTTCCACTCCGCGCACCATACCCGTCGTCACACAGGCGCAGGGCGAGCGGCATGCGCCCGGCCGTACGCTGCGGGCCCGTATCCCTGTGCGTGGTATTGAAACGAATCCACGGTTCGCGCAGCATGTCGTCGAACGTCTCAGAGCGCAGCGCGGCGTCAGCCGTGCGATGGCCAGCCCTCTTACGGGCCGGGTTCTCGTGGAGTTCACGGAGCATGAGACTGAAATAGATGACTTGCTGGCGCAGCTTGCGGATCTCGATCTGCCTGATATCCCCGACGAAGACCAGCCCACGCATCCACTGGACCCAGGTCCGCTCATCCAGGGTTCGGCGCGCACGGCGGCGACTGTCGCCGGTCTGGGCATCGTCGCGCTCAAGCAGTTCGCTGGTATACAGGATCTCCTCATCCCTCGCGAAGTGGCCGGACAGACTGCCAACGTCATCGGCATCATGCGCGGCTTTCCTGCTATTCGCAACGGTGCTCGCGGCCTGCTGGGACCCGACGCTGCCGACCTCACGTTCACGCTGCCCAATCTGGCCGCGCTGGCGCTCTCGGATAATCCGCTTGGTCTGCTCGTCTCGGGAGTTGAGTCGCTGCGTCTGCTGACGGAGGTCATCGCCCGGCGGCGTGCCTGGAAGAAGATGGAGGCTCGTGTCGAGGGGGTCGCGCCCGCGCAGCCTGGCATGACGTTCAACGTGGAAACAGGCGAGCGGCTTCCCCTCGATGCTGAAATTGTCGATGGTTACGGCACGGCTATCGAGCGGGACGGGCAGCCGGGGCCAGTTTCACCGGGAAGGCGTATCTCGGCAGGCGCGAAGCTGTTTGGAGGGCCTTTCTCCGTCCGGCTGCTCGCTGGAGAAGCGTTCAATGTCGCTAACCGGCCCGCGCCGCCGCATACGACGCTGTACCAGCACTACATGCGTGCCGCCACCATGCTCTCGCTCGGATTCGCCGCCCTCACCGGCATCTGGACACGCTCGCTGGCTCGCACGATCCAGGCGCTCGTGGTGGTCAGTCCGCGCACCGCTATCATCGGTATGGAGGCGGCTAGCCTGGATGCTTCCGCGCGCGTCTTGCGAGGAGGTGTTACGGTCGTCGGCACGCGTCCTGATCGCGTGATTCAGCGGCCGGATGTGTTGCTACTCGATAGCGCGCGGCTGCTCGTAGATGGATATGAGATTGCGAGTGTTGTCCCACTCACAGAGGGTGTGGAGGTCGCCGATCTCATCACACGGGCCAGTGTGGTGGCGCGTGCGGCAGGTTCGCCCTGGGGCGGCGTGTTTCGCGCGAGTGGCACGACGGAGGGCAGTGACGGACGGTTCGATGGCACGGCGGCGAGTGCGACCATTTATGGGGAGACCTATCAGCTCGGCCCATTGACGGACTGGGAGCACATACCAGCCGCGCTCCGTCTGCAACAGCGCGGACACTATCTGCTCGAACTTCGTGGCGAGCGCCAGGGAAGACTGGCCATACTCGTGCTGCGGCCCAGGCTGGCTCGCGGCGCGGCTGATCTGGCACGCACCGCTGAGCGGCTGCATGTCAAGATCGGTGTCCTCGCAGATGCCGAATCACTCACGGCGCGGGACGTGGCGCATCGCGCGGGCATTCTGGTCATCCCTTCGGAAGCCGTGCCAGCGATTCGCGCGCTACAACAACAAGGCGCATATGTTGCCTTCGCGTCAGATTCCTCATCCGCCGGGTCCGCGTTCGCGGCCTGCGATATGGCGATTGGCGTCGTTGACCCACGCGGCCAAATGCTCGCCCGTGCTGACCTGCTCGCCCCGGACCTCGTTGCGGTGGCTGCGATTCTGGATGCGGGAGCGCGTCGCGATGCCGCGGTGCGTGATTCGGTGGGCTTCTCCGCTATAACGAACGGGCTGGGTATTGCCTGGGGAATGCGGGGCAATGTCGGCATTCAGGTGGCGTCACGTGGCATGTACACCATGGTGCTGGCCTCTCTTGCCGATGGATGGCTTCGCACGCGGGGCGGCGAGCGGCCACCATCCGTGCTGGAGAGCATACCGGAACCGCGCCCCGAGCGCTGGGGCCGGATGGATATCGCGGATGTGATCCGTTCGCTCAACTCTTCCCCGACCGGCCTCACCAGCGCGCAGGCTGAGGAGCGGCGACAGGTCCGCATCTCCAGTGGCGAGCAATCCATCCTGCTGCCCGCGCTCGTTGAGCAGTTCACCTCGCCCCTCACGCTCATCCTCGGCGGCTCAGCGGTCGTCGCACTACTGCTTGGCTCGGTCGGCAATGCCGCGATCATCGGTGCGACCGTAATCGCGAATTCGGCTGTCGCGGCATGGCAGGAACGGCAGGTCGGCAAAGCGACGGAAGCGCTCGAGCGCATGGGAACCGCTCGCGCCAGGGTTCTCCGCGATGGAGAAGAAATGACAATTCTCGCCTCGGACCTCGTGCCAGGGGATGTCCTTGTCTTGCAAGCGGGCGACCGTGTGACGGCTGACGCGCGTCTCATTCAGGCGCAGAATCTCGAAGTGGATGAGGCGGCACTTACTGGCGAATCGCTTGCCGCATCAAAGCATGCGGAGGGCGGCTCGGATGCGAGCAGGATTGTGCTCGAAGGCAGCGACGTGACAGTTGGCAGCGCGCGGGCTGTGGTGGTTGCGGTGGGCCGCTATACCCGCATGGGCGCGACCGCCGCGGCGCTGGCGACAGGCGAGATGCGGCAGAGCGCGATCGGCATGCGCCTCTCCCGTATGCTCTGGCAAACGCTGCCATTCGCGGCGATTGCGGGCGTGGTTGTGACTGGCTCGGGCCTGCTCCGCGGGCGAGCCCTTGCGACGGAGATCGTGATGGGCATCACCGTCGCGCTGGCCGTGCTGCCAGAGAGTCTGCCCGTGCTGGCGCAGGTGGGCGAAGCGGGCGTGGCGCGCCGGCTGGCAAGCCGCCAGGCGCTGGTGCGGCGGCTTTCGGCAGTCGAGGCGCTTGGCCGTGTGGACGTTGCCTGTGCAGACAAGACGGGCACGCTTACCAAGGGGCATCTCGCGCTCCATCTCGTCGCCACGTCTGATGATGAGGTACTGCTGCCGGGCGAGCTTGCCGGCGATCTGGGGGATGTGTTGTTGGTCGCGGCGCTGGCCAGCCCTCACCCGGAAGATCCCGGTGTCACCTCGCACCCCACTGATATCGCCGTCATTCGCGGCGCGCAGGAGGCGGGCCTGAATGGCGCGATTTACGCCAAGCGTGATCACGAGCTGCCATTTGATCCGGTGCGCGCCTTCGCGGCGGCGGTCATTCAGGGACGCCTCTGTGTGAAAGGCGCGCCGGAAGTCTTGCTGGCGCGCTGCGCCAGTGTCCGCGCGCATGGCGAGACGCAGCCGCTCGATGAGCAAGGGCGCGCGGGCTTGCTTGAACAGGCACAGCGCCTGGCCTCGCGGGGGTTGCGGGTCCTGCTGGCGGCTGAGGGCCGCGCGGATATACCGGTCGATGATCCACACGATCTGGTAGCGCTTGGATTCATTGGCATCAGTGATCCTTTGCGTCCAAACGCGCGGGCTGCGGTGCGTACGTGCCAGGCGGCAGGCATTCGCGTCATCATGCTGACGGGAGACCATCCTGCGACCGCGCGTGCCATCGCGCGCGAGGCCGGTCTGCTCGATGGCGATGAGGAGGTACTGACCGGCGCGGACATCGCCGAGCTACACAACGGTGATCTGGATGAGCGTCTGGAGCGAGCTTCTGTCATCGCGCGCGCTACGCCGCTTGATAAGCTGCGTATCGTCGAGAGTCTGCAACGACACCACCATATTGTCGCCATGACGGGCGATGGCGTGAACGACGCGCCCGCGCTGCGCCTCGCTGATGTCGGCGTCGCGATGGGGCGGGGAGGGACGGAAGTCGCGCGGCAAACGGCCGACCTCGTACTTATGGATGACGACTTCGCGACGCTAGTAGATGCGCTGGTGGAAGGCCGCAGCTACTGGCACAACGTCCGGCGAGCGCTGGGTCTGCTCGTGGGAGGGAATCTGGGAGAGCTGGGGCTGCTGGTCGGCATGAGCTTACTGGGGTCGTCTTCTCTGCTTTCCACGCGGCAAATCCTGGGCGTCAATCTCGTCACGGATGTCTTCCCCGGTGTGGCTGTCGCGCTGCAACAGCCGGAAAACCACGATCTGTCAGCGCTGGCCCGGGAAGGCCAGGCGGCGCTTGGCAAGCCCCTGCGTAACGACCTTCTGCGCCGCGCGGGCGCTACAGCAGTGCCAACGCTGGCGGCGTCGCTCGCTGCGCTCGGCGTGGGAGGCGCAGGGGAGGCCAGTGTCGTGGCGTATACCAGCCTCGTGACGACGCAACTTATCCAGACGCTCGACGCGGGCTACACGGATGAGGGCTGGAACCGATCGATGGTCGCAGCGGTCGTTGGATCTGGTGGATTGCTGGCGGCCTCACTCGCCGTACCCCCACTGCGCTCGTTCTTCCAGCTGGCGATGCCATCGCCGCTGGGCTGGGCGCTCACCGCTGGCGCGACGGCTTCCGCGCTTCTGGCCTCGCGTTTGTTCTCACCCGTCACGCGGGTCCAGTCAGCGCGACAGATGCCGCGATTGCTGACAGCGCCAGCAACATAGACGATCCAGTCTGGCGTCCTCTCCGACCTGCAAGGAAATGTCGCGGGGATGATTGGAAGTGACCGAAGCGCCAAAGCAGGTCCGCCGAGAGCGTCTTTCCGCCGGTACGCTGCGCGCAAAAAACACCCATCTGCCGGAATCCATCCGTCCAGATGGGTGAAGGCGGCGCGCGACCGTGGTTACGCGTCCTTGCGCTTGCCGACGGTCCGGGAGTGCGCGGAAATGGGTTTCCTAGCGATCTAGCGAGGCATCTATGTCCTGCTCGGCGTTGCCCAGCCCCTCCTTCAGGTTGCCTTTGGCTTGATCCATCTTGCCTGCGACCTCCGTGCGACGGTCGCCGGTAAGCTTGCCCCAGCCTTCCTTGGCTTTGCCGCCAAGTTTGTCCATGGTGCCGCTGGCCTCGTGCTCGGCGCCACGTGTGTTCAGATCCTTGTCATCATCCATGTGAGACTCCTCCTCGTTGAGTTCCGTCTGCTTGCGCATAAGCGATGCAGCAGGGTGCATCCCTGGCTGCATTGAAGTGAGGAAGACTTCCTCCGTCACCTCCCGTGGATCTGCTTGTGCAATATTCGTGCCGCAGGTGCGAGCGCGTATACATGGGAACGGCTGCCAGGCAAGAGGACTTAGACTGGAACCGTGGCGCGATACGCTCGATCCGCCTCAGGCAAGGCGTTCGGCGAGTGCCGGAGCGAACCACGCCGGGTCTGATAGCTCAACCGTGATGGCTTCGGCTCCTGTGAAGCGCGCGAGACTCCGCAGCGCCTCAGTCGTCCCGGAGAGTAGTCTTCGCGCGGCCAGACCACGGCTGGGCGCACTGGAGCGTTCCAGCTTTGCCGTGATGCGCGGCTCCAGGTAGAGGGCGCGAACGCCGAGCCGGCGTTCGGCGCGATAGACCTTGCAGTCCACGCGGCCCACGATGTCATCGCCATGCAGGATCGCGAGACAGTAGTAGCCGTAGCGCCGCTTCTCAGGCACGACGTATGCCTCGAAAGAGACGTCATAATCCCAGAGGTCGCGGGCTCGCTGCCGGTCCCAGATGAGGTTATCGAACGGGCTGAGCAGCGTCGTCCGCCGGGCGGCATCGCCACCGCGCAGCCGTTCCAATGCTGGCAGGTGCTCGCATGCGAGATAGGCTGGCTCCTTCAATCCTTCAATCTGAGCGCGCCGAATGATGCCTTCCGTGGCGAGTTGTTCCAGCAGCGCCTCCGCTCGTGCCCGGCGACTTCTGCCGCTGCCGTCGCTGAACGCGCGATCCACCTTTCCTCCGAGACGAAAATAATCCCAGAGCCACGAAGGCGTGATGACGCCCAGCGCGCGTGCGGTGAGCAACACGAAGTGGCGCAGATGTTCGCTGAGAGTAGGGATGGCATCATCCGGCGGGACACTGCCAAACGCCTCTGTCAGGATGCGCTCGCGCACATCGAAAACGCGCTGGCTGGCGCGACGGCTGTGAATCATGAGATCGCCTGTTGTCCAGAGCACATCCAGCGCCCGGCGACTGGCTTTGGGGCCATACCAGTCCCACGGGCCGGTGCGTGCGGCGTCCGGTTCCGCCTCAAAATCGGCGGATGCCATTGGCCCGCGTTCGCGCACTGTCGTCAGGGTGCGCGCGATGATCTCCTGATTCTCCTGCCGCCAGGCTCTTATACCTTCCCACATGTGTCCCTCGGCGTGGTGCAGCATATCCGCGCGGTAGTAGGGGTAATCGCGCATGGGGATGATCGAAGCAGCGTGGCTCCAGTATTCCATAATGCCGCGATGGGGCGTGTGGAGCGCGTCCAGGTGGGTGGTGTTGTAGGGGCCGAGCCGGCTCCAGAGGACGATATACTGCGAGCGATCGATGACGGAGATAGTGTCGATCTGCACCGCGCCTAGCCGCTCAATCATCCCGCGCACATCCTCAACGCGCGGCTTGCGCGGTGGCGCGTCCAGCATCCCCTGCGCCGCCAGCAGGATGCCCCGCGCCTCCGATAGTGTCAATTGTAGCGGCTTGCTCATGCTCCCCTCCTGAATGCACGTCACCTTATGATAGCACTGGCGTTTTATTCCCCACGTGTGAATGGAGACCGGAACACCATGCCGCATGAGACTACCGCTGGACTACCCGCCCCTCGCTGATTGCCGGTATCGCCTGTGCTCTGCGGAATGTCTCCTGGTGGTGTGAGGCGGCTGACATGCATTTCGGTTTCGTATCCACGTAGAGGCGCGTGTGGCGTATGATGGCATGCATGAGTCGTAAAGATCTGACCAGCGAGTCCACTTCCTCGTGGGAATCCACAGCGCCCGCCATGCCCATCTCGCCTGCAGCGTCGTGGGGTGGCTTTGTCATCATCGCGGGAACTGTTCTGATCGGGCAGGGCAGCACCGCGCTCGTCACTGCCGCGCTCTCGCTCTATCTGCATGGCCTTGGCGCGCCAACGGATCGGATCGGTCTGGAAGTGACGATAACCGGCATCGTGATCACACTATGCACGATTGGAGTTGGCCCGTTCATCAACCGGATCGGCGCGAAGCGGCTTATGCTCGCGGGAATGGTGGCCTATTTCCTCGCCGCGATTGGCATGCTCGCCTTCCCGTCGGAGCTTGCCGTCACAGGTTTTCGCGCCATGCAGGGCATTGGAGCCGCGCTCGTGATTCCCAGCGCACTAACGCTCGCCCCAGGGATCATCCCGCTCAAATCGGGCATGGCGCTTGGCCTGATGAGCATGCTCTATACCGTTGCGTCAGCAGTTGGACCTCCACTTGGTCTCTGGCTGTTCAATCGCGGCGGGCCGGCTACGCTGTTCATCCCGGCTGCTGGCTGCGCCTTGCTGGGCCTCCTGCTGGGATTCGCGTTGCGGGCCTCGCAGCGCCCGAAAGCTGAAGTTCGCGGCTTCGGCTATGATCGCCGGTGGACGCGTGAACTTGCCGCGGACGTGCTTGGCAATATTTATTTCGGTGGGATCGCGGCGTATCTGCCCCTGATGATGGCACGGATCAACGGACCGAACGCGGGCATCTTCTTCAGCGCGGATGCACTCGGGGTGCTGCTGTTGCGCGTGCCCACGGGTCTGGTGGTAGATCGCTGGGGGCCGCGTCTGGCGGAAGCGCTCGGCATTATGCTGACGATGGGCGGGATTGGCGCGCTGTTTCTGCCTGCCTCAGTGGCGACACTCGTCCTGGCGGGCGCGGGCACGGGGACCGGCGCCGGCCTGCTCATCACAGCGGTAGTCGTCAGCCTCAGCGGCAAGAGCGGCGAGCATAATCGTGGCACGGCGATGGCGCTTGGCACGGCCGCATACAACGTCGGCATATTTTTTGGCGGCGCGGTCGCGGGTCCGGTCGCGGGCGCGGCGGGATTTGGCGGCGTGCTGGTGGTGGGACTGGTGGGAACGGTGCTCGCGTTGCCAATCGTCATGAGCCAGCGCACGTCGAAGCTGTTCTCCGCTGGGGAAGGAGACGCACATGGCTGATTCATCCGCGTGCGTAACGCCGTGGGATGGCGATTCACCAGCGACCGAAGAGGAGATCCTGCGACGACTGGCTCGCGATGGATTGCGCTCGTAGGCGCATCCGTGGAGTAACGCGCCCGGTGACATGTATGCGCGGCATACCCGCAGCGCGACACAGACCGATCACACCCGGCGCACACTCTGCCCCCTACCGACACAGCCCGCGCACAAACCACGCAGCTGGCTGGCTCGCTGGAGCCGTCGCATGCCAGCAAGCCGAACCCGTCTCGCGAGTCGACACGCGGCAAAAACACTTGACTAAAGCATATAAATAGTTTACTGTAGCAATCAGATAGCCGGGTAGCAGGAGGGACAGTTCTATGGTCACGGAAACCCTCGAAGACCGTGTGTCCGCCGTGCGTTCCTTCAACCGTTTCTTTACGCGCCAGATTGGCGTGCTGCGCGAAGGCTTGCTGCACAGCCCCTACTCCCTGACGGAAGCGCGCATCCTGTTTGAAGTCGCCCAGCGCGACGACCTGACGGCCACCGAACTCTGCAAGGAGCTTGGACTGGACGCGGGCTATCTCAGCCGCATCATTTCCGGACTCGAACAGCAGGGGTTGCTCGAACGGGTTCGCTCGGAAGCTGACGGTCGCCAGCGTCTCTTGCGGCTGACCCCGAACGGCAGGGAAGCGTTCGCCCTGCTCGACCAGCGCTCACGCGACGAGGTGGCGGAGATGCTGGGCAATCTCAGCGAGAGCGACCAGCGCCGCCTGCTGGATGCGATGAAAACTATCGAGCAGGTATTCGATACCGGCCTCAAGTATGCCGAGCCGTTCGTTCTGCGGGCGCATGAGCCGGGCGACATGGGCTGGGTGACGCACCGGCACGGCGTGCTCTACGCGCGGGAATATGGTTGGGATGAGCGCTTCGAGGCGCTGGTGGCCCAGATTGTCGCGGATTTCATCAACAACTTCGATCCAGATCGCGAGCGCTGCTGGATCGCCGAAATGAATGGCGAGATCGTCGGGTCCGTATTCGTCGTGCGGGCCAGCGACACGGTCGCCAAGCTCCGGCTGCTGCTGGTCGAGCCGGAGGCGCGCGGCATGGGGCTGGGCACGCGTCTGGTGGACGAATGCATCCGCTTCGCCCGCCGCCGTGGATACGAAAAGCTGGTGCTCTGGACCAACAGCGTGCTCGTGGAAGCGCGCCACATCTACGCCAAAGCGGGATTCACGCTCGTCGAGCAGGAGCCGCACCACAGCTACGGGAAAGATCTCATCGGCGAGAACTGGGAACTGTCCCTGGTCAACTCCTAATCTGTGCGTGATGAGCCAAAGCCACCGCTCCCTGCTCCGCCCTTCATAGCGGCTTGCCAGATCGGACAGACTGGCTATTATCAGGTAGGGGTCAGTACCCACCCACCATGCGGAGAGGGAGGGGCGAGGATGAGCGCCTATCGAGCGCCAGCGAAGCCAAGTGGCCTGCTCAGGTGGGGATACAGACTGCCCATCGTGTTGTACCAGGCGCGGTTGGGCTGGCTCCTGGGTCATCGCTTCCTGCTGCTCACGCACCAGGGGCGCAAGACGAGGAAGATCCGCCGCGCGGTGCTGGAGGTCGTCCGCTACGATCCCGCCACGCGCGAAAGCGCGGTGCTCTCCGCCTATGGAGAGCGCGCGGACTGGTATCGCAACCTCCTGGCCCATCCAGCGGTCGAGATGCGAACGGGCGGAAGCCGCTACGTGCCACAGTACCGCCTGCTCGAGCCTGATGAGCGCTTCGCGGCGCTCCGCATCTATGAGCGGCAGTACCGGCGCGCGTTTCGCGCTGTCATGCGCTTTCTGGGATATCCGTACGATGGCACGGAGGCGGGGCTGCGCGCGCTGGCGGATACGGTACTGATGGTCGCGTTCCGCCCGTGGGACGAGGCGCGCGCCGACCATTCCGGCGAAAGCGACACCGTTACTCGCTGAGAGCGCCCGCCCAGGTTCCCGTGAAGCGACAAGGCTCAACAAGGGACGAGAGCGGGCGCTGAGCGTGATCACGTTGTGGTTAGCGCCGCATCGCCTCCTTCACCAGGTCAGGGATGTCGAAGATTGTATCCGCCACTGGCACATTCGCCGCCTGCAACGCCTCGACCTTGCCCTGCGCGGTGCCGGTCTTGCCGGAAATGATCGCGCCCGCATGGCCCATGCGCTTACCTGGTGGCGCTGTGCGGCCAGAGATGAAGCCAACGACCGGCTTCTTCATCGTCTTCGCGTAGGCCGCGGCGTCTTCCTCGTCGCTGCCGCCGATCTCACCACACATCACCACCGCGTCTGTCTTTGGGTCTTCCTCGAACATTTGAAGGATACGCGTGAACGTGGTGCCAATAATGGGATCGCCACCGATACCAATGCAGGAAGACTGCCCCAGCCCGGCCTGTGTCAGCAGAGAAACAACTTCATATGTCAGTGTGCCGGAGCGCGAGACGAACCCAACGTTGCCTTCCTTGAAGATGTGATATGGCATGATGCCGATTTTGCCGGCGCCGGGGGTCGCGAGTCCGGGGCAATTCGGTCCGATGAGCGTGGTCGGGTGTTCTTTGAGGAATGCCGCCACTCGCGCCATATCGTTGACCGGGATGCCCTCGGTAATGCATACCACCAGCTCCATGCCGGAGGCCGCGGCCTCCATGATGGCGTCTGCGGCTCCTGGGGGTGGAACGAAGATGCACGAGACGTTTGCGCCGGTCTTCTCTTTTGCTTCAGCAACCGTATCGAAGACGGGAATGCCCTCGAAGGTCTGGCCGCCTTTGCCGGGCGTCATGCCGCCGACCACGTTCGTGCCAGACTGAACCATGCGCGTCGTATGGTAGCGTCCCTCGCTGCCGGTCATGCCCTGCACGATGACGCGGGATGACGAATCAAACAGAATGCTCACGGTCTGCTACCCCCTGGCCCTGATCTCGGCGACGATCTTCTGCGCGGCGTCACGCATGTCAAAGCCCCACGTCAGCCCGGCATCTGCGAGCATGGCGCGGCCCTCCTCTTCACCCGTGCCGGAGAGGCGGGCGACGATGGGCATGCCCGGTGGCAATTCCGGCTGCGCCATGATGATGCCCTGCGCAACCTCTTCGCCGCGAGTGATGCCGCCGAAGATGTTCACGAGGATGCCCTTGACCTGTGGATCACGCGCCACGAAGAGCAGCGCCTTCTTCATAACATCCGCCTTGGCGCCGCCGCCGATGTCGAGGAAGTTCGCGGGCTTGCCGCCGGAGCGCGCGACCATATCGAGCGTCGTCATGACGAGGCCCGCGCCATTGCCGATAATGCCCACGTTGCCATCCAGCTTGACGTACGTCAGCCCCTCCGCCTTCGCCTGGAACTCCAGTGGATTGGCCTCTTCCGGCTCGGACCAGCTGGCGTATTCCTTCTGGCGGTAGAGGGCATTGTCATCGACGAGAATCTTGGCGTCAGCAGCGATGACCTGTCCATCCGCTGTGAGCGCCAGTGGGTTGATCTCGGCAAGGGTGGCGTCCGCTTCGACGAACGCACGCGCCAGCAACGATAGGATCGTGCCGCCGCGAGCGACGACCACGCTCGGCATGCCCGCCTGTTGCAGCAGGTCACGTGCGCGCCAGGCAGGCAGACCCCACCGGATGTCAATCGGTTCCTTGATGATCTTCTCCGGCGTCTCTTCTGCCACCTGCTCGATATCTACGCCGCCGGCCGCGCTGACCATCACCACGGGAGCCTGTGTGGCGCGGTCCATGATGACGCCGACGTAATACTCCTCTTTGATATCAAGGGCAGGCGTGACCAGCACCTTCTCGACGGTCAGTCCCTTGATATCCATGCCGAGAATCTTCCCGGCGACTTCCCGTGTCTCCTGGGGCGTCTGCGCGATTTTGACGCCGCCCGCCTTGCCCCTGCCGCCGACGTACACCTGTGCCTTGATGACCACCGGCACGCCGAATTCGCGCGCGATGGCCTCGGCCTGCTCGGATGTGGTGGCGACCTTTCCCGGCTGAACGGGCACGCCGTACCGGCTGAGGATGTCCTTGGCCTGGTACTCGTGAATCTTCATCGACTCATCTCCTGAAATATCCGGCGCCAGGGGCGAGCAGATGAATACCCGATTCGTACCGGTCCGTGCCCCGCTCTCGCCGGATGCATCCAACCATAGGGATTGTAACACCTGGCCCGCGAAGCGGCCGCTCAATCGCCGGCGACTGGCTCATAGATCTCCCGGAAGAGAGCGCGCAGTGGCGGAAAATGACGCGCCTTTGAGTCCCCAACTGATGACGCGCCTGGGGCGCAGCCGGAATATCTCTGGATCGAAGCCGGGTCCGATTTCCGCTCCGCCCGTCTTGTGGATCTCCACATCTCCACGGATTTCGATGCCGCGCGCCACCCATGGGCTGATCGAGACGATGTCATCCACGACGAACGCGGCGCGCGGATTCTGCAGCACGTCGCGGTATTTTTTCCGGCTGGTGAAGCCGTGGCCACCGATGTCGATGGCGTCCTGGTCAGGATTGTAGCGGAAGCCGACCGGCACGACATGCGGCTGTCCATCGCGCCCGGTCGTGGCGAGCCGGCCCAGCCGCTGGCTTTGCAGATAAGCGATCTCAGTAGGGGTGAAGTTGCTCATGACTCATGCTCTCCATCAGATAGCAGGTGCTTTTCATCCGGCGAATCTGTTGGTTTATGTTCTTGCTGCCTAGCGTACCTTTTTGCTTCTCCGCAAGCACTGGTCGAACGGCGGAGACGCGGCCTGGCAATCCGGCCAGATGTATCCCTCTTTCCCTGCCACCTGACGTGCGGCTGGTACGTAAGAGATAATTGATCAGGGGCGCATACACGTGGACTACCCCGTTGCCATCTGGCAGCATAGCGGAGGAGCGATCATGGGTACTCCCGATGGGCAAGGCATCAGCATGGATCTCCTCGCGGCCTCGTTGCGCGCGGACCTGAGCGATATGCCCACATGGGTAGCGGTTCTGAGTGAGAAGATGGCACGAACATTTCCGGATCGCGTGCGCCTGCAACATGCCGGGATCTTCGGCACTGGGCAGGTTAACGGGTTTACTGGTGATTTTGGCGCATGGCAGTTCCGCCTGCGCCTGGATCGCCGCCAGCCGGTGGCGGAGCGCACGCACGTCGTTCGCGGGATCTCCCTCAAGACGGAGCAGCTACCCCTGGATTCCTGGGTTGCGGCGCTGAGCGAGGTGCTGGCCGAGATGGCGGCGACGAGTGCTCGCGAGCGGGCTGCCATTCAGGGACTTCTCTCGTAGATGCACAAATTAGGGAGCATGTGATGCAAGAACCAACATTTGGTGAATTACCGCAGCGGGCGCAGGAACGGCTGCGCGAGATGCGTGGCGGACCGGGTGGCCGCAAGCTCTTCACTAGCGATCTTTCGGTCAACGAGTTTCTGCTCGTCAAAGAATCTGGCTTTGATCCAGTTGGTCTGGTGATGGGCACGTCACTCTATCACATCGGCTTTCAGTTTACGGGCGTGATGCAAAGCCAGGAGCTGGGCGTCCTCACGCAGGCGATGTATTCCGCGCGCGAGCTGGCGATGGGCCGAATGGAGGCCGAGGCGGACGCGCTGGAAGCCGACGGCATTGTGGGCGTTCGGCTGGAAGTGCTGCAATACGCCTGGGGGCAGAATCTCGCGGAATTCAAGGCAATCGGCACGGCTGTCAGAGCGCGTGACCGCTCGATCACCTACCGCACGCCGCAGAACAAGCCCTTCACCAGCGACCTCTCCGGCCAGGATTTCCGGACGCTGCTCTCCGCTGGCTACCGCCCGATGGCGCTCGTCATGGGCACCTGCGTCTACCATGTCGGCGTCTCCTCTCTGCGCCAGATGTTCTCGCAGATGGCAGGCCGCAATATCGAAATGACGAACTACACCCAGGCGCTGTATGACGCCCGCGAGCTCGCGATGGAACGCATGCAGTATGAGGCGGAGCAGATCGGCGCGGAGGGCATCGTGAGCGCGCGAGTGGAGGAAGGCCGCTTCGGCTGGGATCCACACGTCATCGAGTTCTTCTCCATCGGCACTGCCGTCACGCCGACACGCGCGGACCATATCATCCAGCCGCCGCAGATGGTCATCTCACTCAACGACGGACAGTAATCCGCCTGTCTCCACATATCTTCACCATACCCCCTCTCCGGCGGCGGAGAGGGGAAAGCCCCATATCCGCGAAGCGCGCCCGCTCCGGCGAGGCAATGAAATCTTCACCTGTTCGCTATCTCCCTGCGGCAGGCAGGCTGTGGTAGCATAATGGCGTGATTGGCATGGAGTGGGTGGCGACGATCGTTGCCCCTCCTGAGCGCGGGAGGCGCGGTATGCCTGTTTCACGGCGAATCGTCGTCATTGCGGCCAGCGCGGATACGCCATCCGCGACGCGGCTCCAGTGGAAGCTGCGACAGGCGGGCTTTCCTCAGGTATCCATCCTCGACGACTTTTCCAGCCGCCAGCAAGACATCGCGGAACATCTCTGGCGCATCGCGGATGCCGCGGATACGCACATTATCCTGCTTTCCCCTGCCGCGCTCGCGTCGAGCGCCATGCACGCGCTATTTCTCTCGGTGCACGCATGGCAGGCGAATGACGACAGCCACCGGGCCATCTACGTCATACAGACCGGCGACACGACTGATGTGGCAGTGCCGGACGTGCTGGCCGGGTATACGCGGTTCACTGTTCCCGCCACATGGGAGGGGCCACAGTGGGATGCCCTGCTGAGGACGCTGCATGGGGGCGCGCTCGCCGCCGATCACGTGCCCGCTGCCGAAGAATCCCGCGGGGCAGTACGGATAGAAGCTCAGCCTGATTCGCCGCATTGGACTGAACCAGACGACAAGGCGCCCGATAGCGGAGCGCAGCCGGATGCCGCTGGGCCAGCAGAGGCGGAGATCAGCGGCACGCATCGCGCCTTTGATCCCCTCGCTTCCGATGAGGAGCCCGCGGAGCGGGATAATACCACGTCATACAGCGACGTGCCTCCCGATTGGACGACACGGGGGATCGAGTGGGACCCTCCCGAGCGCGGCGTAGATACCGGTACGCTGAGTCCAAAGCCCGCAGCGGATAGTGATGGCGAGATGGGGGCTGCCGGCGAGCAGGCGAGTGCTGCCGGCGCGACACCTTTCGAGTGGGAAGAGTGGGATGCCGACGCGATCATGCAAGGGGTACCCGAGGGTTCGCAGATGCGCGGACGCAATACGCGGCCCAATCCCATCGTGAAAGGCGACAAGTCGCCGGAAGAGCCGGTGCCAGATGCTCCGGCGCCAGCGCAGCCACTCCCGCCTCCACCGGCTCCGGCAGTGTCCGATCCTTGGGCCGCGCCGGATTACGCCCCCTATCCGCCGGCTGAAGCGCCGTCACCCTCCGGGCCACCTGCCGCGCCCGTACCCCCATATCCCGTGCCTGCGGCGCCACCACCGGGTGCCGGATCGGGAAGCGGGCTTCCCGAGCGATCCGCGAAGCGGTCTACCGGTGCTCCGCGCCCAGCGGGAAGCGCGCCAGTTGCGGAGCCGATCCATCTGGAACAGGCACGGTTCACGGCGTACCACCCCAAGGAGATCCCGCTGCGGATGTGGCAGCCGCTGCTCGTCTTCGTCTCGCTGGATACTCCAGTGGCGCTCTCACGTGTGGATGCTGCCGTCACGGAGCGATTCGGAGCCAGGCGCGAGCAGTATCGTGGCGCGCGCGCGGCTGGGCCCGCGACACTGCGGCGCGGCGCAAAGCTGACCATTGTGCCGGAAATTCCAGGCTTCCGCTGCAATCCAGCCGAGATGACGATTACCTGGGATGACGACGTGCAGCAGCATGAGTTCCAGATACGCGCTGAAACGGCACCTCCAGGCGCATCCGTAAATGGACAGATCACGATCTATCACGGGCCGATCATACGCGGCATCATCCCCGTCTCGCTCTTCGTGAAGTCGCCACGCGAGCGCGCGGGAGCGCCGGAAGAACTGGCCAGCGCGATCGCGCGGGCGTACCGACGTGTCTTCGTCTCGTACGCGCACCGTGATGTGTCGGTGGTGCGCTCATGCGAAGCGGCGGCACAGTCGCTGGGTGACGAGTATCTGCGGGATGTGCGCGTCCTCCGGGCCGGCCAGGATTTCGATGAGCAACTGCTGGACCGGATCAGAGACGCGGATCTCTTCCAGCTCTTCTGGTCCGCGAATGCCGCGCAGTCGCGCTGGGTGCGGCGCGAGTGGGAATTCGCGCTCTCGCTGTTGCCAGAGCGCCAGAGTTTTCTCCGTCCAGTCTACTGGTCAAGACAGCCATACACCATCCCGCCTGAGCTAAGCAAGCTGCATTTCCAGCGGCTCGATCTGGCGCGCATGGGCTGGGGACGGGCGCGGATGCTACTGTATCGCATGCTGGGCGCGTAGCACCACCCGATCCACAGCGCATTCGGATTGTGAAGACGCAGGAGATAAGGATCCTTCGGCTCAGTTGTCGGTCTGCGCATCCACTGACAGGGCAACGAATGTCCCATCGAGCTCGAAGTTGCCCGTGACCTGCGCGGCCATACCTGAGCGCAGATTCTGGAACGTGGACGTTTTCCCCTGGATCTGGAATGTGGTCGTGCTCGTTACCTGCACCGTCACCGTGCCATTGGTGGATGTCTTCAGCGTGAACGTGTTATTGCCTGAGGTGACTGTGCCCACTGTGCCGTGAAGATCAATGGGCTGGCCAGCGGATGGCATCACGGTCGGCGTGGATTCTGGTGGAGGCGCAGGCGTCGCGGTTGGGGCAGGCAACTCGTGCCGCACGGGCGCCAGTGTGCTGGTCGGGCTGGGCGATGGCGCGGTCGTCGCCGTGGCAGTCGGCTGGCTGGTGGTTCGCGCCGTGGCAGATGGGGTTGTGTGGCTGCTGGTAAGGACAGCGATGCTCGCGCCGACCAGACCAACCAGCAACATACCCGCAACCCCAAGACCCACTCTGCTTCTCAAGAATCTCATGCCGCCACCTCCTCAGCGCTCCCCTGGACTTCTCTCCCGTTTTGTTTGACCGCCATCGTCCTCCATGATAGCATGGCCGCACTGTTGAGCAAGGAAACGTAGCCGATTGGTTGTAGTGCCCGGGATGTGACACCCCCGGATGAGTGGTGGTAAAGGTACGGCGAATGGCTGGATACGAATATGAAGGACCTCCAACTGTAGGACTGCCGGTCGTTTCGCCGGCGAACATGTTGCCCGTGCAGGTGGCCGCGCGCGAAGTCGTGGCCCCTGGCGTAGTATCGGTATTCCTCGTTTTGCCGGGGACGCAGCAAGCGCCCGCGCCCTACCTGCCAGGGCAGTTCGTCACGCTGGCCCTGCCGACACCGCGCGAGACGCTCTATCGCTCGTATTCACTCTGCGGCGATGGCGATGCCTCGCGCCCGTGGGAACTGACGATCAAGCGCATGCACATGGGGCGCGTTTCCGAATACTTCTACGACTCGGTCAAGACGGGCACATTGCTCTACGCCAGCCTCCCGCGCGGGACGTTCACCCTGCCCGCGCCCCTACGTCCACAGCAGAAGATCATGATGATCGCGCTCGGCAGTGGCATCACGCCGATCATGGGCATGATCCGCGCGATCAACCGCATGCAACCGGACGAGCGCCCGCTGGTGCAGCTCCATTATTCTTCCAAATCGCCACGTGACATGATCTTTGGCAGTGAGCTGGATCAGATGGATCAGGAAGAACTGTGGCTCAAGCAGCGCTACTACTTCTCGACAGACGGCAACCGCATGACGGTAGATCGTGTGCTCATGGCGGCGGGACGATTCGCTGCCGATGCGCACTGGTATATGTGCGGCCCGGAATCGCTGAAGCGCGAGCTGCAGCAGAAGCTTGAACGGCTGGGCGTGCCCGCCAGTCAGGTGCATTCCGAGGTGTTTGCTACCAGCACGGGTCCCGCCTATCGGGTCGAGAGCCGGCATGGCGAAGGCGTCGGCGGTTCGATCCGTATCTCCGATACGGATGCCGTGCTTGATGTCCGTCCACAAGAGACGCTGCTCGCCGCGTTGGAGCGCCACGGCTACCGCCCCGATTTTAGCTGCCGGGCGGGTGCGTGCGGCTCGTGTAGGCTCAAGGTGCTTGCGGGTCAGGTGGACCCGGTCGGTGAAGTGCTCACGCCGGGAGAGCGCGCTGAAGGTTATGTACTGAGTTGTATCGCGCGGCCGATTGGCGATGTCACGCTCGCGTCGGGCGGGCGACCGCCGTCTGGAGTCGCGCGCGTTGCCGGAGCGGCAGGCGGATCGCGCGAGTCGACGACGCGGCTGGTGCGGATGGGAGCACTCGTGAGCGTCGGTGCGCTGCTGGCTGGCACGTGGCAACTAACGAACCACCGGCCAACCAGCTGGGGCACGGTGAGCAACGCTACCGCGGCCCCACCCGCGCATAGCGCCACCAGTCCGGCATCCACGGCGACGCCCGCGCCGAACGCGACGGCCCGCCCCGCGCCGACTGCCACGCCTGTTCCAGCGAGCAGCGCGAACAACAATCCACCTGCCGCAGCGCCAGCGCCCACGCCGACGTCAGCACCCGCGCCAGCGCCGACCGCGACGCCAGCGCCTGCTCCGACGCCGGTGGCTACCAGCACAACAACGCCTGCCCCGTGATGACGCGCAGCGCATCTGCCACCAGAAGAATAATCCAGCAGACACGGCGCATCATGGCGACACAGGTGGACGTGCAGGTGATGGCGCCGGTGGAAAAAGAAGATGCCGCACATGCGGCAGTGTTTGCCTGCCTCGAATGGCTGGAAGAGGTGGACAACCGGCTCTCACGGTTTCGTGCGCAAAGCGAACTCTCGCGCTTGAACGCGAGCCAGGGAGAGTGGTTTTCGGCTTCCGGGCTGCTTTTCGAGGCCGTAGAGCAGAGCCTGATCGCAGCGGAGCGAAGTGGCGGATATTTTGATCCGACGATACTGCCCGCGCTTGAATTACTTGGGTATGACCGTGATTTCAAGGAAATCGTGCCTGCCGCGCCGGTAACACTCCCCGCGAGCACGCCATCTCGCGTGGACTGGCGGCAGGTCACGCTTGACCGTGCACGTCGGCGCATCCGGCTGGCGCCGGGCATTCGCATTGATCTTGGCGGCATCGCGAAGGGCTGGGCGGCGGATATCGCGCTGGAATCCTTTTTCGCGGGCTTCCCAAATGTGCTCATCAATCTTGGTGGTGATATGCGCATTCGCGGCAGGCTGGGCAAAGGTGAGCCATGGCCCGTGGGCATTGGCAACCCGCACGATGCGCCCACGATTCACGCGGAGCGGCATGTGGCCGTGCTCACGCTCGCGCGCGGTGGCCTTGCTACTTCGGGCGCGACTGGCAGATCGTGGTATCGTGATGGCGTCCGGCAACATCATTTGCTCGATCCACGTACGGGCGCGCCAGTGCGTCTCTGGATGGGCGAGGGCGATGATGGCGCGCTCATCGCCTCCGTAACGGCAATCGCGCCTACGGCGGCCCATGCTGAGGTTGCTACCAAAATGGCCTTGCTGCGCGGATACCCGGAGGCGCTCCGCGCGGTTGAGGATGCCTGGAGCGAACGAAGATCCGGTACCGTGCCGCCGGCGGTATATGATGATGGGCAGGTCGCGCTGTTGCTCGTTCTGGGGTCTGGTGAAGTCGTCTGCTCCGCGCATCTGCCGGACTATCTGAGAACGCTGGGAGGTGGTGGGAACGTATGGGTAATGTGACGGTGCTGCTGGGTGCGGCGCCGAGGTTTGTGGCGCTTGCGGCCGTGTCATCCAGCCCGACCATGTGGTATTTGACGCGCGCGCTGGCGCTGGCCGCCTACGCGACTCTGACAGTATCCGTTGCGCTGGGCATGTTGCGCACCATCGCGCGTCGCTCCGGCGAGCGGCTCACCTGGATCATAGATGAACTGCACCAGTTCCTCGCGCTGCTGGCGGGCATGCTCGTACTGGGGCACCTCATCACGCTGACGCTTGACCCCTTCCTCCCGTTCTCCGTCACGAATCTGTTCATCCCGCTCAATGAGCCGTATCGTCCACTTGCGGTGGCGCTTGGGGTGGCAGCACTCTACGGAATGGGCATCCTGCTTTTCTCATCCTGGTTGCGGCGACGCATGAGCTATCGCTTCTGGCGTATTCTGCACTATGCGAGCTTTATTACGTTCGCGCTCGTTACGGCTCATGGCCTGCTTGCCGGCAGTGATGCACGCGAAACGTGGATGATGGCGATCTATGCGGGCGGCGCATCGGGAATCGGATTTCTGGTGCTGCTGCGGCTCTTCGGTGGCGCCAGAGCGGTGAAGCAGGCGTGACGCGAATGCGACACGGCGTGAACGAGCGTACTCAACCAGGACAGGATACGTGTATGCGACGCGTGTGCGTCTTTGCGGGTTCGGCCAGAGGACATCGTGCAAGCTATGCGGCGGCAGCCGCGGCACTGGGGCAGGAACTGGCAGCACGACGGATCGGGCTTGTCTACGGTGGCGCGAGTGTCGGCTTGATGGGCATCACAGCGGATGCCGCGCTGGCGGCTGGCGGCGAGGTCATCGGCGTCATGCCGCGCGGTCTCTTCCGCAATGAGGTTGCGCATGAGCGGCTCACTGAGCTGCTGCTGGTGGAAAGCATGCACGAGCGCAAAGCCATGATGGCAAGCCTCTCCGATGCCTTTATCGTGCTGCCCGGCGGCTACGGTACTCTTGACGAGACGTTCGAGATCATCACCTGGGCGCAGATCGGCATTCACAGCAAGCCTATCGGTTTCCTCAATGTCGACGAGTACTTCGCTCCCTTCTTTGCGTTCATCCAGCACACCATACGCGAGGGCTTTGTCGCCGATGGGCAGAATAGCCTCTTCACCTACGATTCGGAGGCGGCGGCGCTGCTCGACCACATGCAGGTGCAGCGGCCTCCACGCCCACGAAAGACGATGGTCGTTCCACCAGAGCCGTGAGCCAGCGAGGCGAACGCTTCGCTATTGCGCGTCCGCTGGATTGATCGCGGGTGAATCCAGCGGGATTTCCGCCAGGTCCTCGCCAAACTCCTCGCGCTCGCGCTCCATCTGGGCAAGCTCGGCGCGCCGCATCCAGCCGAAGAATGCCAGGCTCATAATCACGATATCAACGATAGAGTTGGGCACGGCGAGGATGCCGCCAGCGACTGCCTGATCTACGTCATGTGGCAATCCGAAGATGATCGGCGCCGTCGCGTACAGCGGGTAGAAGAGATGGCCGGCGAAGAGCGCGAACACGCCGAAAATATCGAGCGGCAGGCTGTTCAGCGCCACATATATGATCTGTGACGGCGAGGCCAGCCGCGTATGGCGGTCGAGCGGCGTCAGCATGGGCCACCAGCCGAAGATACCCGCGACGAAGAAGCAGAGCAGCGAAAGATCGTGCAGCGGCGTGCTCTGGAGGGATGCCTCATAGAGCGGCCCGACATGCCAGATCAGGACGATCCCGTTATACAACAGGATGGCCAGCGCGGCGAACCCCAGACCCCGTGTGGCGTTGCGCAGGTCGCGTGTGCGCAGCACCGTCCATACGGTCCATTCCGGCAGACCCGCCAGCACGAGCGGCGTGACACACGTCACGATCATAAAGACCTGAAATGCGTGCGCGGAAAAGAGGTAATAGCGTCCCAGTGTATCCAGCGGCGAGATGACCGTGATGACAAGCAGGAGCCAGCCAACGAGAAATGCTATGGCGCGGCCGCGTGAGATGGCGTGATCGGGCGCGTATCGGCGCGTCAGCGGACCCACCACGGCCCAGAAGCCAGCCAGAAGCGCCAGAAGTCCGACGATGGCGATAGGGTCGAGGTTCCATGCCCCGGGAGAAGGAAGAGGATGCATTGTACAGCCACCATGCGCAGATATTTGGGCCGGCTGTCCAGGTGCCGGCATTCATCAGCATAGCACTGCCTTTCAGATCGCGCCAACGGTACAAGGCGTCCCGCCCAGGCCCGCGGTCGCATACCATAAACGCCGCGAGAGAAGCGAAGAATGCTCTGATAGAAGAGTTCCGCGCCAGCAATTCCGCGATCCAGTCATGAACGCGTCGCGGAGTCAGCGCTCCGGACGACACGGCGTGACATACCGCGTGGTACCTGTGTGCGTCGGCGCCCGCTTCCATGTGATCGCGCGTAGAATGACTCTCACGCATACTACTTCCGACATGCGCATCGGGAACAACACTGGTAGGCACACTCATGCGGAGGAGAGAGCATGCGGCAATTTGGACGCTTGCTGCTAGCAAGCTTCATACGCTGGCTTCCGCTGGCGACGCTGGCGATTCTGGTCGCCGTCACAATCTATGCAACGGTTCAGCAGAGCTATCGCAGTAACGCGAACGATCCTCAAATACAGATGGCGACGGATGCGCGCACGGCGCTCGAGAACGGCGCGGCTCCGCGAAATCTCGTGCCCGCGACGCAGATCGACATCGCGCGCAGCTACGCGCCCTATCTCGCAATCTATGATACGAACGGCAAACTGCTGGCTTCCTCAGCAACCCTGCACGGTCAGCCGATCACCCCGCCCTCTGGCGTCTTCACGAGCGCGAAAAGCATGCCCTGGGATGCCGTCACCTGGATGCCGGAGAACGGCGTGCGCAGCGCGATCATCGTGGTGCCATACGCTGGCGGCTACGTGCTCGCGGGGCGATCACTCACCCTCGTGGAAGATCGTGAGAGTAGTCTGGAACTGATTGTCGGCGGAGCGCTTCTGGCGACACTCGCCGCGACTTTCGTCGCGATGGTCGTCAGCCAGTGGATTGGGCACCGGCTAGTACCTACCGCCATGAGCTAGCACGATCTTCGGCTGATGCACGGTGCCGCAAACACGCTTCCTGCCTGCTCTGGGAGACTTTGCACAGACTTTACAGACGTGCGTGGCGCTTTGCTCTACCATAGACGTTGTCATTTTCTAGATCAATTGGTATGAGTGCGCGCTGGCCTACCAGCTGTCGTCGTGTGCGGAGGATAGAGTGGATACGTACGGCTCCGGAAAGTGGCAAGAGGCGCCACGCGAAGTCGCTTCGCCGGTCGACCAGCGGGATACACTGCTGGATCTGCCAGGCTTCTCGGATGACATGTTTGATGGAGGCGAAGAATCGCCCCCGCCGCCGCGCCGCCCCTGGTGGCAGCGCAAATGGATGCCCGTCCTGGCAGTGGTGGTCGCACTGGCGATCATCCTGGCGGGAGTCATGGTCGTCCGTGCGCGTCCCCAGCCGGTGACGTACTCGACGGCCGCGGTCACCACCGGAACCATTGTCAATTCCGTCTCAGCTACGGGACCGGTGGGGAGCCAGGAGTATGACGTCAACTTCAGCGGTAGCGGCAAGATTGCGGAGATCGACGTCACGACGGGCCAGCAGGTCAAGGCGGGCCAACTGCTCGCCAAGCTGGACCCGACATCGCTGCAGGATGCCGTGAATGCAGCGCAAGCCTCGGTGAACTCTGCCCAGACGTCGCTGAATAACGCGAACGCCAGCTACGCGCGGACGCAGGTGCAAACGCAGGATGCGGTCAACCAGGCATACGCGCAGGAACAGGTGGCGCTGGCGAACTGCAAATCCGGCGATACTACCTGCACGAGCGCCGCTGAGGCGCAATACGCGTCGGCGCAGGCGCAGGCACAATCGCAACTGACCTCGGCGCAGTCACAGATCAACTCGGCGCAGGCGCAGCTCAACAGCGCGCAGGTGCAGCTGACGACGGCGCAGCATAACCTCGCCGACGCGACCATCACGGCCCCACACGCGGGCATCGTCGCCGCGGTGAATGGCATCGTCGGCGGCACGCCCGGAAGTGGTGGCGGAAGCAGCTCAGGCAGCTCCGCAAGCGGCTCTAGCTCTGGCGGCTCTGCCTTCATCCAGATTCTCGATCTGAACTCGCTGCAAGTGACAGCCGACGTCAACGAGGCTGATATTGGCAAGGTCGCGAAAGGCCAGGCAGCGACGTTCACCGTCAGCGCATATGGCAGCCAGATCTTCCGCGGGACGGTGACGAACGTTTCGCCGCTCGGCCAGACGAGCCAGAGCGTGGTGACATATCCCGTGACGATCCAGGTCGATACGACGACGCTGAACGGCGCACACCTGTTGCCGGGCATGACGGCCACCGTCTCCATCGTGACCGCGCGGCAGACAGGCGTTCTGCGCATTCCCGTCACAGCGACGACTTTCGCCCGCCAGCAACTGACCAGCGGCGTCATTTCGCGGACGGATATCATCGCGGCGCTGCGGCAGGCTGCTAGCATGTATCGGACGGCGCGGGCGAATGATCCTAACGCCGCGACGGATGGCCTGGGGGCGAATGTCGTCGCGGAGCGCGTGAATGGCAATTGGGTGATCAAGCCCATCGTGACGGGACTCTCAGATGGCACGTTTATCGAGGTCGTCTCGGGCCTGCAGCAGGGTGAGACAGTGGTCACCGGGCAGAGCGGCGGCACGACGACGGCCGCGACCACAACTTCTTCTGGCGGCGGATTTGGCGCCGGTGGCCGCTTCTTCGGCGGCGGTGGCGGCGGCGCTGGAGGTGCTGGTGGTCGTGGTGCTGGCGGCGGATTCGGCGGCGGTGGCGCTGGCGGAGCCGGGGGTGCTGGAGGCGCCGGGGGCGCTGGCAGCGGATTCGGCGGCTAGATGCCTACACACCAGAAGGAGAGCCACAGCGTGAGCGAGAGTGAGCGATCCCCCGGTGCCACGCCGGTCATCGCCGTACGCAACCTGAGCAAGACCTATACGATTGGATCAACGCATGTGCCTGCCTTGCGCGACATTACTCTGCAGGTCCGTCACGGAGAGTTCGTCGCCGTCATGGGGCCATCCGGCTCAGGCAAATCGACCTTCATGAACCTGCTCGGCTGCCTGGATCAGCCAACAGGCGGCGAGTATTATCTGATGGGCAAGCCGGTCAGCAAGCTTAGTAGCGACCAGCTCGCTGATATCCGCAACCTGCGCATCGGCTTCGTTTTTCAGGGCTTCAACCTGCTGAATCGGGCCAGCGCGCTCGCCAACGTGCAGCTTCCGCTGATCTACCGGGGAATGCCCCACGACGAGCAGGAGCGGCGCGCGCGCCGCGTGCTGGAGCTGGTTGGGCTGGGCATGCGCGTGCATCACAAGCCGCTGCAGCTTTCCGGCGGCCAGCAGCAGCGCGTCGCCATCGCGCGCGCGCTCGTAAACGGTCCCGCCATTCTGCTCGCGGATGAACCTACCGGAAACCTCGATAGCCGCACGAGCGTTGAGATCATGGCGCTGCTGCAGGCGCTGAACGCGCGCGGGTTGACGATCGTGCTGGTGACGCATGAGCCAGATATCGCATCGTACGCGCAGCGGGAGATTCACTTTCGTGACGGCCGCGTGGTGGGCGATGAGCCAGTGCCCACGACGCGCTCCGCGCGCCATGAGTGGGAATTGCTCGCCCAGGCGAAAGACGACCGTCATCCTGTGCAGATCACGGAGGAGCAGCAATGAGTTCATCCTCCCGATCACCCGTTTCCACTACGACCCGCGCCGTCGCCCACGGTTCCGGGCGGCACGCTACACGCGGCTTGCGCAATACGGCGGGCGCGAACCTGCGCAGCGCCTTCGAAGCGCTCTGGGCGAACCGGCTGCGCTCGCTCCTCACTGCGCTCGGCGTGATCGTGGGCGTCGCCGCCGTCATCGGCGCGGTAACTCTCACCGAGAGTACAAGTGCGGTTATCAATTCTCGCATTGCCGGTCTGGGCACCAATACCCTGATCATCACGCCTGGCGCGGCGCAGAGCGGGGGGGTCTTCTCCGCCGCTGGCTCTCGCCGTACGCTGACTGTCGCCGATGCCAACGCCGTTGGGACGGTGGCACACGTGACCGCTGTCAGTCCTGTCATCACATCCACGGCTCAGGTCATCTATAGCGGGCAGAACTGGAGCACGCGCGCGCTTGGCGTGTATCCGTCCTATCAGCAAATCGGCAACTGGCAGCTCGCGCAGGGAGCGTGGTTCAGCTCCGCCGCGGAAAGCTCCGGCCTGGCACAGGCCGTTCTGGGGCAGACCGTGGAGCAGAACCTCTTCGCCGCGTCAGCGGTAAATCCAATCGGGCAATCCATCCTCATCAACGGGCAGGCGTTCACGGTTGTCGGTGTGTTACAGGCCAAGGGAACGTCCGTCGGTGGCAACCAGGATGACATCGTGTATGTGCCCTTCAGTGCCGCGCAGACGCGCCTGAACAATACGCAGTATGTTTCGCAGATTACGGCGCAGGTGGATAACGCGAACAACATCGCCACGGCTGAGCAGGATATCACGACGGTGCTCAGCGAACGTCACAATCTCGCGCCGGGCGCGACAGCCGATTTTACGGTGCGCAGCTCGGATCAGCTCGTTCAGACGGCGCAGACTTTCACCCAGACACTGACGTTCCTGCTGGTGGGCATCGCGGCCATCTCGCTCATCGTTGGCGGTATCGGCATCATGAACATCATGCTCGTGTCGGTGACGGAGCGGACACGCGAAATTGGCATTCGGATGGCTATCGGCGCGCGACGGCGTGATGTGCGCGATCAGTTCCTGATCGAAGCGCTGACGCTGAGTGTCGCGGGAGGTCTCATCGGCATTCTCGTCGGCCTCGGTGTGGGCCTGGGGCTGGTGAAGAGTTTCGGGTTGCCGATCGCGCTCAATCCACTGCCGATCCTGCTGGCCTTCGGCGTCTCCGCGGGTATCGGCGTCATTTTCGGACTCTACCCGGCTGTGCGTGCGTCGCGGCTTGATCCAATCGTTGCCTTGCGCACGGAGTAGCGGCGATGCAGTGAGGCTATCCGTCCTCACTCGCGCCACACACTCAGTGCTGGCGAGGCGCGCCCGGCGGGCAAGCGCTCGCGACGTATCATAAGAGATTTTCGCGTGATATGCTCCAGATAGTGCCGGTACATGTGCGTACGGGCAGAGCGAGGCGGCGCATGCGAAGCGAATCACTCAGCAGGCAGCGCGTGCCATCTGAGCCATCGGGACCTCCGCTCAGTGGTGTGATGCTGCTCATCATCGAAGATGAGGCAAGCATCGCGCAGCTGGTGCGGCTGTTTTTTGAACAGGCCGGCGCGACCGTTCGTGTGGCGATGGATGGCATCGAAGGTATCAAGCTGTTCGAGCAGCTCCGGCCGGATTTTGTGATACTCGATCTCATGCTGCCCGGCCTCGATGGATGGGACGTCTGCCGCCGTATCCGCGAGGTCGCCCGCACGCCGATTCTCATGTTGACGGCTCGCCTGACGGAGGATGATCGTATTCGCGGCCTCGATCTTGGGGCGGATGATTACGTTACGAAGCCATTTAGCCCGCGCGAGCTGGTGAGCCGTGTCCGCGCCATCCTTAGACGCGCCGCACCGGACGCGCCTGTGCCACTGCCTCGCCTGGATTTTCCGGGTTTGGTGATTTTCCCTGAGGCGCGGCGGGTCGAAGCCTGGGGCAAGCCAGTGGAGCTGACGGCAAAGGAATTCGATCTTCTGCTTGCGCTGGCGAGCGCGCCCGGACGTGTTCTTTCGCGGCAGGCGCTGCTGAGCCAGGTCTGGGGCTTTGACTTCCTTGGTGATTCGCGGACGGTCGATGTGCACGTGGGCACCGTACGCAAGAAGCTGGAGCGTGCGGCTCCCGGTGGCGCGTATATCTCGACCGTGCGCGGCGCTGGTTACCGGTTCGATCCAGAGGGCGGAGCGAATGAAGCCGGGTGAGCAGCTTTCCGCGCAGCCACGATCCTTTCACGCCCGCCTGCCCCGCCCGCGATTGCCGGGGAGCTTGCGTGCCCAAATGGCGATTGGCTCCGCACTGATCGCGCTGGCAGCCGTGCTCTTCGTTTCGCTGGCCACGGTGCTTGCTGTGACGGCGTCGTTCAACGGCTTTCAGCGTACGCAGCTTTCCACTGATGCAGCGCAGATTGCCTCGGCGCTCGGCGCTGACCAGCACTCTGCCCTCAATGCTGGCGCGGTCGCGTCAACGCGTGTGATTTTCACGCACGTGCCGGGGGATCAGCGCCTTGGCAACGCCTACATATGGGTCATGGATCGTCAGGAAGCTCTGCTGACGGCGCCGGCCGCGGCGGCGATTCCCGGCACCGGTTTCGCGCAGGATCAGGCGGCGCTCCTGCCGGCGTTGCGCAAGGCACTGGCAGGACATGCCAGCAGCGGCACGCTGCCCGGCACACGACCGCTCTTTCTGGCGGATCGCCTCTATGCCGTCGCGCCCGTCTACGCGAACGGCAAGAGCGGAGGCGCCATTATCGGTGCGGTTGCGCTCTCCTCGCCCCAACGCTCGGAGCGAACTGGGGCGTTCCGCTTTGTGGGCGACGTCAACTCAGCCGTGCTGATCTCGGTGGTAGCGGTAGCTATACTTGCGGCACTGGCGGCGATTCTTTTCTCGCTCAGACTGACGCGCCCACTGGCGAGCCTGGGAGCAGCGGCATTGAACATGGCGAGCGGCGATTACGCTGTCCGGGTGAAGATTGCCTCTCCAGAGGAGTATCGCCAGCTCGGTGACTCGTTCAACACGATGGCCGCCGCTCTGGAACGTGACGTCGCTGAGCTTCACGCGCAGGAGCAACTCAGGCGGCAGCTCGTCGCGGATGTGGCCCATGAGCTGGCGACCCCGCTGACAGCTATCGAAGGCTTTACGGAAGCGCTGCTGGAAGGCGTCGTTCACGATTCCGCCGCGCGCGAAGAGACAGCGCGCACAATCGCTCGCGAGGCGGCGCGACTGCACCGGCTGGTCGATCAGCTGCGGCAGGTCGCGCTCTATGAGTCGGGCATCCGCAAGCTGGAGCGCGCGCCGCTCCGGCTGCCGGCGCTGGTTGAGGAGACGCTAGACGTGCTTGCGCCGGAGCTGGAGCAGCGACGCATCACGGTGGCGCAGTCACTGCCTGCTGATCTGCCGCCCGTGCTGGCCGATAGCGACCGGCTCACGGAGATCCTGCTGAACCTTTTGGACAATGCACTTCACCATACGCCGCCTGAAGGGAGCATTGGGGTATCCGCGGCGGTGGAGCAGGGAATGGTGCGAATGAGCGTGGAGGATAGCGGGCCAGGCATCGCTCCGGGTGAACGCCAGCGGATCTTCGAGCGCTTCCACCGGACGGATCGTTCCCGCAGCACGGCCACTGGCGGCAGCGGGCTGGGCCTGGCCATCGTGAAGGCGCTCGTGGAAGCGCATGGCGGGCGCGTCTGGGCCGATGAGCGACCTGAGGGCGGCGCTCGCTTCAACTTCACCTTGCCAGTTGCCTAGCGCGACCGAGGAAATGCTGGTTCGCCCGCTCTTTTGCGGAAAGTGCGATATGCGACACAGCGAGCGCCCGCGACATGGCGGCGATGGCGCGGGCGCTCCGCGAGCGTGTCTTGTTCCCGATTGTTTCGGGCGAGGACGTCAGGCATCCTCACGGTCCGGGTTATCCAGACGGAAGAAGTTGCTCATGTTCCCCTTCGTCTGATGCTCCTGGAACAGGAAGACCAGGTTCCGCTCATCGAACGACTTGAACCAGTCATCCCAGCTGATCGTCTTGAGATCACTTCCGCCATAATCCGGGAAGTTGAACCGCGGCACGCCGGGCTGGTCACCATGTTCCGTGCCTGGCACCGTCGCCGGCTGCGCGTGGCGCTCTTCCGCCCAGTGCTGGATGACGTCGTGGCTGCGTGTGGCAAGCGTCTCTCCCTGGCGCTCCTCGTGCTCGTCAGGAGAGTGAATCCATCTGGCGCGCAAAGTCGACTTGGAGAGTTCGTCGCCGTGCTCGTCAGGAGAGTGAATCCATCTGGCGCGCAAAGTCGACTTGGAGAGTTCGTCGCCGTGCTCGTCGATGAACTGCCTGTCCTCACGTGACAGGTTCTTTCCGGCGGCATCGTGTTGCTGGCTCTGCCCACTACTGGTCATGGATGTGTACCTCCTTCTCAAGGCATCCATCTTCCAGTACTGCAAGACTCTTTCCAGCCATTTCGATCATGTTTCATCCCACGAGCGCGCCGCGGGAGTTGGCGATGATCTGCGCGATGGCCTTGTTGCGGTCGACTTCTTCTTTTGTCAGATCAGGGCCGCGTGTGGGCAGACTCTGCTCGTATTCGCGCAATCTCTGAGCTGCGGCCACACGCCCATCGCGGCTGGCCCGTCCGGCATATGCCTCGACGAGCACGGATGCGCGTTCACCATTCAGCTCACGCGCCGCTACGATGATCGCATCCGCATAGCGAGCCGCGAATCGGTTGAAGAAACGTCCCCGCACGTCAGCGCTGAGCATATCGCCTACGCCATTTACCAGAGCGAGCGCCTCCTCATACCGTCCAGCGGCTGCCTCCAGTTCAGCGTTCCCTGCGAGCATCTGTGCCTCACCGCTGATCGCGTCGGCCTGCCCCAGCCGGTTGCCACTTTGCGCGTAAAGTTTTTCGGCTTGCTTGTAGTGTTCACGCGCCTCGTCGTAGTCCATCAGGTTGCGCTTCGCCTGCGCGATGCCGAGATGCGCCATTGCCAGGGCAGCCACGTCGTCACACATCTTCAGCGGATTGAGCAGTTCCTGATGTGCTATGGCCGATTCTTCCCACAGGCCTCGACTCAAGAGCACGCGACCCAGACCCATATTGGCGATGGCTTCGGCGAGCCGAGCCTCTCCCGCTTTGGCCAGCGAGAGCGCGCGGTTAAACGCCGTCACAGCGCCATCGACGTGATCCGACTGCAGCTCGGTTTCCGCTACGGCAAGCGCCGCCTCAATGGCCGGCAGGGTATCGCTCTCGCGTGGTGCGAATTCCAGAGCCTGAGCGGAAAGCGAACGTGCCAGTTCGAGATCGCCCAGCTCCAGCGCGACAACGGATTTGGCGACCAGCGCCTGCGTTACAGGCCCGATCTCGCCGGTGATGCTCTGCGTCTCATCGGCCAGTTGATGAGAGCGTTCGGCGAGTGCCCAGGCCTGCTGCAGCTCGCCGAGAGCCACCATCAGTCGTGCTCGCTCGATCAGCGCGAGTGCGGCGAATCGTGGCCGGTGTAGCGACTCGAAGCGAGCGGCAGCGGTTTCGAGCAGCGGAGCCGCCAGCGACGCCTGGCCGCGCTGGCGCGCGATCTGCCCGAGACCCAGCATTGCGCGCGCCGCGAGGAACGGCTGCTCCACGTCTTCCGCTACGTTTCGCGCCTCAGTGTAGAGATCTTCCGCCTTGCGTGGTGTGCCATGTCGCCGATGCGCCTCAGCGCTGCCGAGGAGCGAGCGCGCATACGGCACACGCGCGCGAAGCGCCCGGAAAGCGCGCGAGGAACGATCAAAGACCGTGATGGCCTGTGAGAGCTCGCCCCGCAGCAACTGCACCTCGCCCAGAATCGCGTTCGACTCCGCCTGGCCAAGCGCGTTGCCAGCCTGCCGGTAGGATTCTTCCGCCTGCACGCTGTTTGCGAGTGCCTGGCTGATATTAGCGTGGTGCAGTGCAAGTTCGGCCAGCCCCAGGGTGCCGTCGGCCACACCTAGATCGTATTCGAGTGGACCGGCCAGCGAGATTGCCTCACCGAAGAGCGTGCCCGCTTCCTCCGGGTGGGCGCGGGCGATTTCGAGCCTGCCCAGTCCGTTGATGGTATCCACCGCGCCAAAGCGGTCATGGGCAAGCTGGTAGAGCCGCAACGCCTCGCGATACGCCGAGGCGGCCTCTTCCAGTTGTGACCTGCTTGCCAGCATATCCGCCTGTCCCCTGGTGGCGTCAGCTTCGCCGAAGGTATCGTGCACCTGCTGATAGTGCTCGCGCGCGCGGCTATAATACTCAGCGGCTTTCTGGAAGCGCCCCCGCTGCACTTCGGTGTGGCCGAGCGCGAGAGCCGCGCTGGCCTGGCCTTGCTGGTTACCTTCTTTCTCGAAGAGACGCAGCGCCAGAAAGTAGTGCTCCCACGCGCTATCCACCTTGCCGAGCTGCCGCTCGACATGACCCAGCGCCAGTGTCACGCCGGCTTCACGCGTGGCATTTTCCGTCTCACGGAACAGTTCCATCGCGCGGGTGTAGCTGCCTTCCGCCTGTTCCAGCGCGCCATTGCGCCTCTGCACTTCTGCCAGCGCGGCCCGGCACTCAGCAACTTGTTCCTTGTCGCCCAGCGCGCGGAACATGGATTCCGCATACGCCAGCGCTTCTGCGGCCCGCTCAAGTTTGCCTTCAAGGAGCGCGTCGTTGCCGGCGCGTAGCTGTGCCTGTGCGTCATCCCGTATGGCATCTTGCGACTGTGTCATGCGCCTATCCTCATTGTTCTGCCGCTCTCAGTTCACACCGAGAACTGTAATCCGCGCGTGATGCTGGCGTCAAAACCGGACGTGCGATGCGATCCCGCGAACCGGCTCACGCAATGTGCGAAAATAGATGCCGGATTGCCGTGAAGGAGCGAGTACCGGAGGACAACTGTGGGAAATGATTGGCAGGAGTTGACGGTTACCTGCGCGCCCGAAGCCGTCGAGGCGGTCAGCGAGGTCATGAACCGCTTTGCGCCAGGGGGTGTGGCAATCGAGGAGCCGTACGCTCTGGCCGATGACGGGCAGGAAGCGGTGCTGGTTCCGGGCGCGCCAGTCACAGTGCGCGCGTACGTTTCCACGGGTCCACACGGCGCGGAGGCGCGCGCTGGAATTGAGGAAGCGCTCTGGCACGTCCGGCAGATCGGCTTCGGAGATGTCAGCGAGATCACCACTCGTACCATCGCTGAGGAAGACTGGGCCAACGCATGGAAGGAACACTTCCACGTGCTTCACCTTGGTCGCAAGACAGTCATCAAACCCTCGTGGCGTGACTATACGTCGCAGCCCGGGGAGATTGTTGTCGAGCTGGACCCTGGCATGGCGTTCGGCACCGGCCTGCATCCCACAACGCGCGGCTGCGTCCTCGCGCTGGAAGAGCACCTGCGCTCCGGTGACCGCGTGCTGGATGTCGGCACTGGCTCGGGCATTCTCGCCCTGGCCGCTCTCAAGCTGGGGGCAGCAAGCGCGCGCGCGCTGGATGTCAGCCCGGAGGCTGTGGATGCCGCGCGGCAGAACGCGGCCTTGAATGGACTCGCGGACCGCATGAGCGTTGAGCTGGCGACGCTGGAAGGAGCGACCGATGGCGGCCACTTTCCGCTTCCCCCTGGCGTTGCCGTGCTCGGGCCGGAGATCGGCACATATGAAGTCGTGCTGGCGAATATCATCGCGCGGGTCATCGCGCAGATCGCGCCCGCGCTCGTTCGCGCGACACGCCCCGGCGGCGTCCTGATCGCCAGTGGCATCATCGAGGAGCGTCGCGCCGAGGCTGAGATGGCCCTGCGCCGGGCCGGCCTCATCGATGTCGACGCTTTCATAGACGGCGACTGGGTGACGCTCACCGGCAGGAGGCCCTCCTGATGCCTGCCGGACGCTTCCTCCTGCCGGATACGCCGCTCGTTGCTGGCGATCAGCTCGTGCTGCCGGAGGATGCAGCGCATCAGGTGCGCGACGTCTTGCGGCTCTCCACCGGCGACGAGATTCACCTCCTGGATGGTTCCGGATATGAGTATTCCGCGACGGTCGTGACGTGCGAGCGCAAGCGAGTGGAAGTGCGCGTGGGCGCGAGCAGCCGTGGGCAGGCCGAACCGCAGGCGCGCATCGTGCTCTGCCAGGGGGTGCTCAAAGCGGCAAAATATGAGTGGGTGCTCCAGAAGGGCACCGAGCTTGGGGTGGCGGAGTTCGTGCCGCTGCTGACCGAGCGTGCGGTGGGCGCGATGGAGGAGACAAGCGAGACAAAGCGCCGCCGCTGGAGCCGGATTGTCGCGGAAGCCATCGAACAGTGTGGTGGTACGCGCATGCCGGTCCTTGCGGCGCCAAAGCCGTTGATGCATGCGCTCGCCGCGCTGCCGCGAGACGCCATCGCGCTCATTCCCTGGGAAGAAGCGGACGCTACGCCGCTGGTTCCGGCGCTGCGGCGCGCAGTCAGCGAGCGGGCTGTTCGCGGGGTCTATCTTTTCGTTGGCCCCGAAGGGGGCTTTTCCGCGCGTGAGATCGCGCTGGCGCAGCGACATGGCGCGCTTCCCGTGACGCTTGGCCCACGCATCCTGCGAGCGGAAACCGCCGCGATTGTTGCGGCCACGCTCGCGCTCGCCGCACTGGGTGAACTGGATGCGGCGCCGCGGCATTGAGTTGCGCGCCGGCGTGTGCGCGTGATAACCGTCGCACAGAGTGGCGTTCGCTCTCCTATGTGCCGGTTCGCACGAGCGCCGACGCATCCAGCGCGGAGAACGTGCGATAGCCGCTGAGGGCGAGCGTGAGGTCGAGGTCCGCCAGCAGGTTCGTGAGCACTTCGCGTACGCCCTGCTCGCCGCCAAGCGCCAGCCCCCACATGTACGGTCGCCCGAGCAGCACAGCCTGCGCACCCAGCGCGATGGCCTTGATGACGTCCGAACCACGCCGGATGCCGCTATCCAGCAGGATGGGCACACGGCCGGCAACAGCCTCCACGATAGCAGGCAGGGCATCCAGCGAGGGAATCACGCCTTCCACCTGACGCCCACCGTGATTCGAGACGATCACGCCGTCCATGCCCGCATCCAGCGCGCGGCGCGCATCATCGGGATGCAGGATGCCCTTCAGGAGGATGGGCAATCGGGTCTGCTGGCGCAGCGTGGCGAGATCGGCCCAGGTCAGGCTGGGATTAGTGAAGATCTGCACGAAGCGCATGATTGCCGCCTGTGGGTCTTCCTCCGGGGGCCGCGCCAGACCTGCGCGAAAGGCGGGATCAGTGAGATAGTTGCCGATGCCAATGCCCAGCAGGAAGGGCAGATAGGCGTTCTGGATGTCTTGTGCGCGCCAGGCGAGCAGGAACGTGTCGAGCGTGACGACGATGGCCTCGCATCCCGCGCGCTCGGCACGCTGGACGATGCTGGCGTTGAAGGCGGGATCTTTGCTCCAGTAGAGCTGGAACCAGCGTGGCGCGCTGCCCATCGCGGCGGTGATCTGCTCCAGCGGCGCGGTGGAAGCGGTACTGAAGATCATCGGGATGCCGAGCGAAGCCGCCGCGCGCGCTACCCCCGGCTCACCATCAGCGTGGACGATGCTCTGCACGCCAATCGGCGCCAGCAGAATGGGCGCGGGATACCGCTGGCCGAACATCTCGATGCTCAGATCGCGCTCGCCGACATCGCGCAGCATCCGTGGGACGATGCGCCAGCGATGGAATGCTTCCAGATTGGCGCGCATGGCATCGGGCATGCCGTCGAGATATCCGCTTGCCTCGCGCGTCATGGCGGCATTCGCCGCCCGCTCCAGAGCGGTGGGATCAACGGGCAAAGAGGGGCGCTGACCCGCCAGGCCCGCGAGATAGACCTCGAACTGCCGTTGCTGCCCTGGCGATGATGGTGGGATGGCCTGTCCGTTGCTCATGTATGCCTCCCGGGTCTACTGCTTTCCGTCGCGCGTGGCATGCGCCTAGCGGTACTCTGCGGTACAGTATCCCACTCATGTACAGAGGATGTGAGACAAAAGAACTCCCCGGACGGCGAAGTGCCGTGGGGAGTCTGGCGAAAATCTGTGGTCGATAGCTGGTGCCTAGCTGACCTTAAGCGCGAGCGCGGATGGCAGATCGAGCCGCACACTCGGTGACATCGTGGAGCAGAGGACGACGCTGCGAACATACTGCCCCTTTGCGCCGGTCGGCTTCGCGCGCATGATGGCATCGATCGCCGCGGTCAGATTTTGCATGAGCTGCTGCTCAGAGAACGACGCCTTGCCAATCGGCACGTGTATCAGGCTCGTGCGGTCCACGCGGAACTCCACGCGGCCCGCTTTCACCTCCTGCACGGCCTTGCCAATCTCAAAGGTGACCGTGCCGGTACGAGGATTCGGCATCAGACCACGCGGGCCGAGGCGGCGGCCAAGGCTGGCCACCTTGCTCATGACGTCCGGCGTGGCGATGGCGACATCGAAGCCCAGCCAGCCGTCGTTGATCTGCTTGATGTAATCATCCAGCCCAACGAAATCGGCCCCAGCCTCTTCGGCTTCCTTCGCCTTGTCGCCCTGAGCGAAAACGAGCACCCGTACGGTCTTGCCCGTGCCCGCCGGAAGCGTGGCCGTGCCGCGAACCATCTGGTCCGCGTGGCGAGGATCAACGCCGAGCTTCATGTGCAACTCGACGGTGGGGTCGAACTTGACGACGGATATTTTCTTGATAAGCTCGATAGCCTCGTCAGGATTGTAGTTCTTGTCCTTCTCGATGAGCTTGATGGCTTCCTGATAGCGTTTTCCGTGTTTAGGCATGCAAGTGCCCTCCTCGTGGCGTTTGGACCGCAGTGACTATTGGGCGATAACTACGCGACCGTGATGCCCATCGAGCGCGCGGTACCCTCGATGATACGCTCAGCCGCCTCAATTGTCGTCGCGTTGAGATCTTTCATTTTTGTTTCGGCGATCTCGCGCAATTGCTGGCGTGTGATGCTGCCAACCTTCGTCTTGTTCGGCGTGCCCGCGCCCTTGTCAACGCCCGCGGCTTTCTTCAGCAAATCGCCAGCGGGAGGCGTCTTCGTAATAAAAGTGAAGGTGCGGTCTTCATATACGGTGATGACCGCGGGAACAATGCTGCCGGCCATGTTAGCCGTGCGCTCGTTGTATTCCTTGCAGAACTGCATGATGTTGATGCCGTGCTGGCCCAGCGCCGGGCCGATTGGCTGAGCCGGTGTCGCTTTGCCGGCGGGAATCTGCAGTTTGACGTATGCCTTGATTTTCTTTGCCATGGATTCTCCTCCAGAGGTGTTCGGGTCTACCGGCCCAGTCCGCGCTAGCGCGCCGGCGCGAGCGACATGCCCGCGGCCCTCCCTCGTGTTGAGCGTCTCGCTTGGCGCGTAGGCTCACTACCCAGCCCAAAACAAGACTCGACTGCACAGTATACCGCAGCGGACAGGAAAACGCCAGCATGGTACGGATACCACGCTGGCGTATCGATCTGGCCGAAGCTTTACACTTTTTCGACTTGCAGGAAATCGAGCGTCACCGGAGTCTCACGACCGAAGAATGAGACGAGCACGGTTACTTTGTTGCGGGCCGCGTCGATCTCGCTGACGGTGCCGATGAATTCGGCGAATGGCCCATCGATTACCTTGACATTCTGGCCAACGTTGAAGTTGATGCGTGCCTTGGGCTTGACTTCCTCGCCCTTTTCCTTTTGCCGCAGGATGAAGCGAAGCTCGTTTTCCGTGAGCGGGACCGGCTCCGTGCTGGAGGTACCGACGAAGCCCGTCACGCCAGGCGTGCTGCGCACTACATGCCAGGTGTCGTCATCGAGCACCATATCTACCAGGACATATCCCGGGTAGATCTTGCGCGTAACCGTGCGCCGCTGGCCGCCGCGAATCTCGACTTCATCCTCCGTCGGCACGACGACCTGAAAGATGCGCTCTCTGACATTCATCGCGTCAACGCGCGCTTCAAGGTGAGTCTTCACCTTGTTTTCATACCCGGAGTACGTGTGAATGGCGTACCAGTGGCGTCGCGCGTCTTCCTCAGGCTGAGGCGTGCCCGCGCCGGGCGCGCTCTGCTGATCGGTTTGCTCGGACTCCATGGCGTCGCCCTCCACCTGCGTTGATTGATCACTCGACACGTGGGGACTCCTCGTGTGCGCCGAATTGCGCCTGTGCGAACGTGCTGTGGAATGGGCCGGGTGGCCTCTCGCCTGGCGTTGACGGCGCGAGTTAGTGGCCGACGAGCCAGCTCAGCGCCTGCACCAGACCGAGATCCGCCAGCCCCAGGATAGCGGCGATTACCGCCGACATGATGATGACGATCAGCGTCATATTCCACGCTTCATTCATCGTTGGCCACGTCACCTTGCGCAGCTCGATGTACGATTCGACGATGAAGCGGGTGATGGGGTTGCCCATCAGCGGCTCAGGGACGGTGCGCCTGCGTGTGATGGGAGCGGCGTGCCGCTCCACAATGTTGCCGCCACTAGCGGGTAGCGCCGTTCCCTGCTCATCCTCGAACGTCGCCTCATCCTCCAGGGGCGTGTCCATTTCTTCGTCGCCTGATTCCGCAGTGGGTTGATCGTTCAGGGCGCTGGCATCTCTTTCCGTCACGCGACGCGCGCGGGTGAGCGCACCTTTGTCATTTCCGATCGTCTTTGCCACAGAGCGTCTCCTCAGCGGGGATATCAGGCCAGGCCCGTCGCGCCCGCTTAACCTGGATACACCAGTCAGATGCACGCTTCATTATGCACCCGCCGGCGGCACCGTTACTTCGTCTCGCGGTGCTCCCGGTGCGTCCGGCAGCGTGGGCAGAACTTCTGGAGAGCCAGCCGCTCCGGATCATTTTTCTTGTTTTTTGTCGTCACGTAGTTGCGTGACTTGCATTCCACGCACGCCAGCGTGATGACGATACGATTTTCTTTGCCCTTGGCCGCCATCCCTGTATCCTCCACAGCTGGTGAATCGCGTCGCCAGCCATCTACCGCGTCGCTTGCGCGTGGCGATGTGGCTCAGCTTCCCGCGAGGTCCACCTCCCGGCTATTGTATCGCAAGACTAGAGCACTGTCTAGCACAGTGACCTGATGGAATGGGCCTGCTCACCCGATAGCGCGCCTGAGCACCCGGACGCAGTACGCTCCTGACCGATGGATATCAGCCAGGAGCGCAACTCGTGTGCCGTGGCGGCCTGGTAGCGAGCGCCCTATACGTTGACCTTGGTGACGACGCCAGCGCCAACAGTGCGGCCACCCTCGCGGATGGCGAAGCGGCTGCCCTCTTCCAACGCCACCGGCGTGATCAACTCCACGCCCATCGTGATGTTGTCGCCCGGCATCACCATCTCCACGCCCTCCGGCAGCTTGATCGACCCCGTCACATCCGTCGTCCGAATGTAAAACTGCGGGCGATAGCCGTTGAAGAACGGCGTGTGCCGCCCGCCCTCCTCCTTCGAGAGCACGTACACCTCCGCCAGAAACTGCGTGTGCGGCTTGATCGACCCTGGCTTGGCCAGCACCTGCCCCCGCTCAACCTCGTTGCGCTCCACCCCTCGCAGCAAACACCCCACGTTGTCGCCCGCTTCGCCCTGGTCGAGCGTCTTCTGGAACATCTCGACCCCCGTCACCGTCACCGTCCGCGACTGCTCGCTGAAGCCGACAATCTCGACGCTCTCGCCTACCTTGATGATGCCCCGCTCGATACGCCCCGTCACCACCGTGCCGCGTCCCTTGATCGAGAACACATCCTCCACCGGCATCAGGAACGGCTGGTCCACCGGGCGCGGCGGCGTCGGAATGTAGCTGTCGACCGCGTCCATCAACTCCCAGATCGGCGCCGCCGCCGCATCCTCGCGCGAAAGATCCCCCTGGCTCTCCAGCGCCTTCAACGCCGACCCGCGAATCACCGGAATGTCGTCACCGGGAAAGTTGTACTTGCTCAACAGCTCGCGCACTTCCAGCTCGACCAGCTCCAGCAGTTCCTCGTCCTCCAGCATGTCAACCTTGTTGAGGAAAACCACCATCGCCGGCACTTCCACCTGCCGCGCCAGCAAAATGTGCTCGCGTGTCTGCGGCATCGGCCCGTCAGGCGCCGACACCACCAGAATCGCCCCATCCATCTGCGCCGCCCCGGTGATCATGTTCTTGATGTAGTCCGCGTGCCCCGGGCAGTCAACGTGCGCGTAGTGCCGCTTGTCCGTCTCATACTCAACGTGCGCGATGGCGATCGTGATCCCCCGCTCACGCTCCTCCGGCGCCTTGTCGATCTGGTCGAACGCGGTGTAGTGCGCTTGCCCCTTGGACGCCAGCACTTTGGTGATCGCCGCCGTCAGCGTCGTCTTGCCGTGGTCGATGTGCCCAATCGTCCCCACGTTCACGTGCGGCTTCGTCCGCACATACTTCTGCTTCGCCATGAGCTCTGGAGCTCCTCCTCAGCGACTCCATCCACCGACTGATAAGCCGGCTCCGGGCCGCAGCATAGCTCACGGCAACTGCAAACCAGCCGTGAGCACACCTAACCTTGCTGATCCTGACGCGATACGGTGCAGGACACACAAAACGTCCCGCCGCACACTCGCTCACGGGACGCATCGAGATGCGGAGGGACCGCTGGAGCCCGAGACGGGAATTGAACCCGTGACCCCAACCTTACCAAGATTGTGCTCTACCCCTGAGCTACTCGGGCATGGATACGACCAGCGGCAAGCTGGCCGGGTGGGCAGTGGAGGATTCGAACCTCCGAAGGCGTAAGCCAACTGATTTACAGTCAGTCCCGTTTGGCCACTTCGGTAACTGCCCGGAATATCCACGCGCTCGCGGTGCAGCGCATCCCGCAGAGGGTCGCCTGTCCCGCCAGCGGAGCCGATGGTCGGGCTCGAACCGACAACCTGCTGTTTACAAAACAGCTGCTCTGCCATTGAGCTACATCGGCAGCAGGGCATACGATTTCCTCGCGCCCGTGAAGCGAATGTAGTATAGCTATCCCGCGCGCCCGATGTCAAGCCGCGCACGGTGCCTGTTTCTCCTTGTCGGCAGGCCGGTGATCAGCGTCTTGCTGTCTGCTTGGCATGCGCGGGCACTCCGTGCGCTGCCCGATCACGAAGGGTGACCTCATCAGCCACGCGGGGCGCCAGAAAAGGCTGGAGGAAACCTGGCGCGCCACCTGGCCGCACTCGCATGCTGCTGGCAGGGAATGATACTGCGTCGAGGACTCCTTTTTATAAGCCCTGGCTGCGCGAATCATGCTGTTGTGCTGCCGCTGCGCTCGTCTCGTCCAACGCTTCGGAGATGGCCTCTTCCAGCGTCAGAGCCCTGCCGCCCTCAAATGCCGCCGCCCATTCCTCCGTGCTCAGTGTCGCCTGCACAGACACGATTGCCTGCTCTATCTCCGCCCGCCACTCTTCAGTCTGCGCCTCGCCGACTCTTTCGCGCCACGCCGCGGCCGCTCCTAGCAAGCGCGCTGCATCCATTCCCTGCCCGGCTGCTGCGGCGACGAGGCCGATGCCCTCCAGACATCCAGCGAGGTAGGTCGGAACGCCCAGACGTCGCCAGGCGGCGAGTTGTTCGCGCGCGAGCCTCGTCGCCCCAACAAGGTCGCCCCGCTGGCGCGCGATACGGGCCAGGCCCGCGAGCACATGGCCCGTCCAGAAGTCGCTACCCACCCGCCGGGTCAACTTCAGGCTTCTTTCGAAATACGCGGCCGCTCGCTCCAGGTCACCGCGCGCCAGGGCGAGCTGGGCTAGGCCCGCGAGCGGAAAACCCGCCCAGAAGTCAGCGCCTATCCGCCGCGCCAGTGCCAGGCTCTCCTCGAAGTAGGCTCCTGCCTGATCGAGGTCACCTTGCACCAGGCGGATCTGGCCCAAATCGCTCAGGAAGACACCAGCCACTGGCTCGCCGGACTCCTGTAGCAGCGCCAGACCCTCCTTGATATACGCTGTCGCTTTCTCTAGGTCGCCCTGGCGTCGCGCAATATGACCCAGGTGACCGAGCGCGAGTCCGGCTATCCAGTCCGGCCGTCGGCCGCGGACCAGCGCCAGGCATGTCTCCAGCGCTATTCGCGCCTGCTCGTAGTTTCCCGCGCGGCGAGCAAACATGCCTACATTGAGCAGTGCCTTGGCCCGGGTTAGCTCGGAGACTGCAGACGTGTTTCCACCCTCGTCAGCCAATGCCAGCAGCCCTTCCAGCCAGTCGCGTCCCTCAGCGTGATAGCCTTTGAGGTCCCAGAATGTGGCCAGCGCGCTGGCCAGCCGCAACCCCAATTCCACCATACCCCGCTTGCGAGCCCAGTCCAACGCTCCCCGGAAGTTGTCGTATTCCTGCATCAGCCGGTTTACCCAGCTCGCGACCCCCCGCCCATACACGGCGAGTTCCTGTCTCTCCATGAGATCAAGGTAGTAGCATAGGTGCGCCTGCGACAGCGCTTCCGCCTCAGCGCCCGCTGGCTCACCCTCCTCCAGCCGCTCCAGGGCGTATTCGCGTACGACATACAGGAGCCGAAAGCGTCCCTTGCCATCCCCTACCGGCGAGTGTTGGACCAGGCTCTGGTCCAGCAAAGCCTCCAGTCCATCCATGACGTTCATCCCTAGCGGCGTGGCGCCAGCCGGGGCAGCGCAAACCGCCTCGGCAGCCTCGAGTGTCCAGCTACCGACAAAGACCGCCAGGCGCCGGAAAAGACGACGTTCCTCTGGCTGCAATAAGCCTTCGCTCCAGGCAAGTGTCGCGCGCAGTGTCTGCTGATGTACTGGCTGGTCGCGCGCGCCTCCAGTTAACACGGGCAACTGTCGCTCCAGGCGCTGAAGCAGCTCTGCGGGCGGCAACAACTTGACCCGCGCCGCGGCCAACTCGATGGCCAGTGGCAAGCCATCCAGCCGCGCGCAGATTTCCGCTACCACACCGGCCGTCTGGCTGTTAAGCGCGAAATCAGGCCGCACTGCCTGTGCTCGCTGGAGGAACAAGGCCGCCGCCGGAGATTGACGCACCTGTTCCAGGGATGGCACTTGCTCCGGATCGGGGCCAAATGGCGGCAGTGCCAGCGGAGCGATAGGCATCTCGTATTCGCCGCGCACATGCAGCACCTTCCGGCTGGTCACCAGAACCCTCAACCTGGGACTCGTTGCCAGCAGGTCAGCCAGCTGCGGCGCCGCCTCCACTACCTGCTCACAGTTGTCGAGCAGCAGCAGCATTTGCTGGGCGTACAGGTTCGCGCGCAACAGGTCCATGACAGGCAGGTTCCCCGTCTGCTGCAGGCCGAGCGTATGGGCTATGGTCGCCAGTACCAACGCGGGGTCCGAGACGGACGCGAGGCGGATGAACCACACACCGTTGGTGAAGTCGCCGCTGAGGTCGGCAGCGGCCGCGAGCGCCAGATGCGTCTTCCCCACGCCGGGTGGCCCGGTTATCGTGACCAGCCGTACCGCCTCCTGGCGCAGCAGCGCACGGAGGCGCGCCACTTCACTCTCGCGCCCAAGCAGTGGTGTCGGCGGGATGGGTAGTCGGAACGGGGCATGGGTATTGCGCGACTGGGAGGGTGTGGGCGGTAACGGCATGACCCGACGTGCCGCGGTCAGGAAGGTCGCGCGGTCTTCGTTGGAGAGGTGGAGCGCATCAGCCAAGAGCGCCACCGTCTCCTGGCGGGGAAAGTGGCGCGCGCCGCGCTCCAAGTCGCTGACTCCCCTCACGGAAAGCCGTGCCCGCTCTGCCAGTTCGGCCTGTGTCAGCCCCGCTGCCAGACGGTACTGGCGCAACAGCTGGCTGAATACTGGCGGGCCGTGCGCTATGTCCATGCGTCCAATCGCACCTTCTCGCTACCGGAATGCCAGGACGCATTCCTAAGCCGTATGTATGCTGGCATGATAACACGCGCATACAGCGCATGCATCGTGTGTCGCGGATTCCCTCCACGCACCGTCCGGAGCATCTTGCGTGATCAATTGCGTGCGCGGCTGCGTGCATTGCGCATGGGAGAATCGCGACGTCCGAGGCACACTGGGACCAGGGACCTCGTGGCATGAGCGCGCCGCTTCCAAAAGCGGCTGGGAAGCTCTCTCGGGGCAGCGCGCGCGGAGCGTCCGATCAGGTATCGGAGGCGGTCTGCGAAGGATGTATCGGATAGCGCGGTGCCGAAGCACACGGCGGATGACGTCGCGATTCCGGGTTCGCCAGCGACGCAAGCGGCACAGCGGTACTTGCAGACGTTCTCCTCGCGACCGAACGCCGAGCGCATTGAGCGGGCGTTGGCTCCGGAGGGTCTGTGCCACGAATGGCAACCGCGGTCACAAGGTAGGGCACTGTAACCCGTTTGTGCAGCACTTTTGTGAGGGAGATGCGAGCCAATGTATTACCGCGTCGCCTGGAAACGGACACCCGAAGAAGCGTCCATGTGGACATGGAAATCCACCGTTCTCTCATCGCGTCGTGCGGTATGTGGGTTTCTTATGTTGTTTCATGGCGCGATTGCTCCAGGTCGATTCAGAATCTTCACTAGCGCCGCCAGGAATGACCTGAATGAGCAGTTGATGCGCGAAAATGCGGGACTGTCAAGCAGTTCCGTAACCCTCGCGGATTTTCTGGGCTACCCGCTCCGAGAACCCTCACATCCGGCCACGGCGCGGGTTGCAGAGGAATGCGCGGCCACCGCGCCATCTAGATCCAGTGGGCTGCTCTCCCGTTCCGTCGCCGCTGGCGGTGCGACAGGCTCACCATTCGGCATGGGCATTACTCTCTCCGATCAAAGGCGCCTCGAGATCGAGGCGGGCCCGGGAGGAGATGCCGATATGCCGTTCATCTTCATTCCACCGGACACTCCGCTTCAACGTCTGGCCTGGGTCCACTTGCTGACGCGCGTTCAGCGGGGCGAGCTGGTGCCCTAGCGGATCTTTACACAGCCAACTGCTCGGCTAATCATCACCGTTCGCCCGCAGAGACAGGCTCTCGTAGAAGAGTCACGAGTGCAAGATATCCGGATGAATCCCGAATGAGAAAGAGTGATGGCTCTGTGGGAGAGCAGAGTGTCGCCGTGATGAGGATGTGCTCTAGTCGCTCCATCCGTCATCAGGTCAGGATAGCCAGGCTCGCGGGCGTGCATTGTCCACCGATCACCGCAACGCAGCGCTAGGGGTACCGTAACGCAGGACTGCATGGCGATTGCCCGCGCCAAGGATCAGTCGGCCGCCGGAGAGGTGATCCAGCGTCACTGCTTCACGCGCGACCTTCCACGGACGCCTCCGCGGCAGATGCGTGACGAGTGCCCCGAAACGGATGCGCTCTATACGCATGGCAATCGCCGTCAGCGCCACCCATGGATCGGCAAACGGCATCGGCTCTGTCGAATGGAGTGGTCCCAGAGAAAGAATCCGTCCCAGCCAGCCTCCGCCGCTTCGTGGGCTAGCTCCGCCAGCGCACGCGCATCGCTGAAGGCGCCGAAGTTGGGCATGTTCACAGCAAATCGCATGTGTACCTCCTGTACAGCTCGTGAACGACGCTACCATGCGGTTCTCATTTAGCTGCCGTAGGCCGCCCAGATGTTGCCCGGCCCAGCATAGCTGGGACCCTCGCCCCAGATCATCTGTGCGCGGCCGCGCGCATCCACCGCCATGCTCATATAGTCCCCATATGGCAGGGCAAAGCCAGTGGACGTCAGGTACGAATAGCCCGGCACGTACGAAGAGACCTGCGCCTCAGGGCTCCAGGTCGCGCCGCCATCGCTGCTCGCGCGGTAATATACGTTCCAAGACCCCGTGCGCATATCCATCCACGCGATGCGAACGTCTCCCGTGGTTGCTCCCACAGCCAGCGCGGGGAAACTGTGCTCCACTCCGGCGGGTGCCAGCGAGACGTCCTGCCGCGCCGAGTATGTGGCGCCATGATCGGTCGAGCGCGCGAAAAAGATGCGCTCGGGCGCGTAATCCGTCTGGTCGGTGGTGGAGTTCCACGCGAGGTACACGCTGTCGTCACTGCCGACCTTCACGGTCATCTGCGCGCCGAGATACGCGAAGCCACAGTTGGAGCAAGGGTATGGCGCGCCGCTCACGCCGATCACCTGCGTATCCCATGTCGCGCCGCCATCGGTGGAGCGCGTGACGAAGAGATTGACGGGACCCTTCGCGCCGCCATTCTGCGTGTAGCCATCCCAGGCGAAGAAGATGCGGCCCTGGCTGTCAATCGCGCCGCCGCCTGAGAGCGACCAGCCGAGTTGCGCGTCGCCGCTGGTAATCTCGTCCGTCGTCCATGTCTGGCCGCCATCGCGCGAGACAGCCGCGTAGGTCTTCTGTGCCGCGTTGAAGGCTATCGCGATAGTCTTGCCGCGCACAGCCAGCTCATCTTTATCCGTGCTGCGCTGCAGGTTCTCCACGACCGTCGGCGCGGCCCACGTCTGGCCATAATCAGAGGAATGCGTGACGGCAATCGAGGATTTACTGTTTTCCAGAAAGGATGCCCAGACGGCCTTGCCATCGACGGGGTCAACCGCGATCTGCGGGTCGTACTGCCCCCCGACGACCGGCTCTGGATCAATGGGCGCAGGCGCACTCCACGTTTGCCCGTTATTCGCCGAAACCTGCAGAAGCAGATGCCTGTCACATGCGGAGCAGGTGGTCTCGCCGCTCACGTCATAGTGTTTGTAGAGCGCGTAGACATGCCCCGCGCCATCCGCCGCCAGCGCTGGCTCCCAGTCATCGCCCGCCGAATACCCCAGCTGTGCCTGTGACGTGAAACTCGGCGCCGGAGCGGCCTGTGCCTGCCGTTGGGGAATGCGGGCGGAAAAAACGGCAATCGTCGCGATCAGTGCCAATCCCGTAACGAGCGAAACGATCAGTCGTGACCGTCGCATGCGCGGCCTCCGGTCGTCTGCGCCTACTGTGCACTGGCGAAACGTGGCACTGCGGCCATCCCGCCGCGCTCAACGCATGCCAGCTTGCGCTTGTACCATTGTATCGAACCGCGCAACCCACGAGAGACTGATCGTTTCTCCCTGAACCCTGTTGAAAAGCGATACGCTTATGGAATGTCGGGGGCTCCTGGAGGCGACGTGTGGAACTGCGTGCTATCCTGGCCGCGGCCTCCGGAGAGATTATGCACGGCTAGCAGTGGCGCGTCCGCACGCTCGCCCGCCTGATACACGCTGATATGCGCGTTTTTCAGGTTGATGTACTCAGCCGTGTCAGGTACGGTCGTGCCTTCGTGGATGACGGCGACCTGCGCCTCGTGCCATTGCTCAGGCGTCAGGTTATTCGTCACCTCATGGGGAAGGTTCCCATAGGGGATATGTTCTGCCGGCATCTGTCATCTCCTTTCTCTGAGGGGTGCATACCCGGCTTGTGCCGCGCGTGCGCATTCAGGAGAAGGTCGCAGAGCCTATGCCAGGTCACGCTGTTCGCGCTCACGCGCTGGTCACGGCTTTGCGGCGGACGAGAGATGCTTTCCACGCTCGATTCAGGCAGCCAGCTTCCGCTCATGAGTTGTGTGCTCGCGTGCTGGCTGGCGACGTATGGCAGGGCCGACGACGCTCCAGAAGAGCAGCGCGTATAGCAGCGCGAGCGCCGCTTGCGCCAGCATGGCTGCCGGATCGCGAGCCAGCCCAAGCGAGAGGCGCACCCCGCCGATCGTTACGGCAATCTCGCATAGCGCGACCAGCACGAGTTGCCAGCGCACGAGCTCCAGCATTGTCGCACGGTTCCAGCCGGTCCCGCTGAAGACCGGTTCCGCGCTCGCGCCGCGAACGAGGCGCGTGAGGCTCTGCGGGAACGCGACGAGCGCCACGCGCAGACTATCCCAGACAATCAGTTGCGGCATGCCAGCGGCTAGAGACGTGAGCGAGATGAATGTCGCGATGCTCATCAAGGCGGGAATAGCTCGCAGCGCGATCTGCTCCGTTTGCGTACCCGCGGGTACCCAGCCCGTAAGCAGCCCTACGACTGGCGACAGGACGAGCACGGCGAGCGCGATGCCGCTCAGCGCGGCATAGATCTCGCTGGCATACACGAGACGCTGGCCCCACGTCATGCCCGGCAGGGAGCGCCAGTTGCGGAGCAGCGTACGCAGCGGGTCCACCGCCGTCTCAGGCGTGGCTGGTGCAAGTCCGATCGCCCTGGCGGCAATCTCGCGAACCAGGCCCGTCGCATCGTACCGCCCGCGCCAGCCAAGGCCATGAAGCTCGATGGATGCCATCGCGGCGGAGGCCGGCGACAGTATGGTAAGTGGAACGAGCACCTGCTCCATCGCGCGATAGGCGCCTTCGAGCCGCCGCACGAGGATACGCGTGGCCGCTAGCGCGCCAAGCGGCGAAAGCGCGACGAGCGCGAGACGGAAGGCAGGCACGCCGGATGGCGGGCAGATCAGCGGGGCTGGATCGGCGCCTTCCGGCAGGGCAAGATCGCGTTGGAGCGCGGCAAGATCCAGGCCCGCGTAGTCGTCTTCCAACTCACCACACAGATCGAGCGTGGGACGAAACGCTGCCTCGAACGAAGCGCCTCCACGCAGGCGGGCATGAGCAGAACGGAGCAGCGAGCGCGTGAGATCCAGCGTGGAACGTACGGCCTCGATGGTGCTGTCCTGTTCGCTGACGCGCGCGCGCGCAAGCAGTTCATGTACGCCTGCCAGGATGTCCACCGCGCTCTGCCGCACACTGCGCTCCGCACGGCACAGGCCGAGATGGCGCAGCGCCTCGCGCCGGTAGATGACGGCAGATTCCTCGGCCAGCGCCGCACCCCACGCGCTGCGCCCCGCCTGGACGAGCGCGCTTATGGGAGCGCGTAGCTGCGCTTCTTCCGGTTGGTCCGCGCACTGGCGACGCGCTAGCTGAACATAGGCTGTTCGGGGATCGGCGAACAGGTGTGTCACCGTTTCGAACACACGCGCCTCTGGCATTTGCCCGGCATTGAGCAGCAGGATAAGTTCGCCAGAACTACCTAGCAGGGCTGACGTTAGCGAGATGGGGCGCTCCACGGCGCGCTCATCCTGCTCATCTGGCGGAACAGGCACGTAGCGCGCGCTATAGGATTGGGAAAGCGCGCGGGCGACCGGCGAGTCGAAGGCATCGAGCACGTAGACCTCGTGCGGAAACGTGATGAGCGAGGAAGCGCGCAGAGTCGCAGCGAGCAAGGAGGGATGATCGCCGCGGGTGACGATGAAAATATCGCCGGTCCACTGTGGCGGCACGTGGGATTCAACAGGTTGCCCCGTTGGAATCGTCCATGTCATGAAGCAGAATACGGCCAGCAGGCCCGTAAGATAGATGACTGCGGCCGTCTGCGGCAATGCGATCCAGCCGGGCAATAACCCTAGCGAGCGCGGCACGAGCCAGAGCACGTAGCTCAGCGTATAGGTCAGCGCGAGGACGCCTACTGGCTGGCGCATATGCTCCAGATTGGCCAGCATCACGCGTATCGGCGCGCTGACCATGCCGTTGAGCTTCATCAAGATCGCTGCCCTGTCATGCTCTGGCGTCGTGTCTTCCCGTCTCCCTACCCTCGCCATATGTCGGCTCCTTTCGCCCCTGTGCAGGCGGCGAAGGTGGCAACTCGCGTTCCAAGGGAACGCGAAACACGGCATTCCGGCTCGCGGATATCTGGCAGCGTGTGACGCAGGGCAACAGGAAGGCCGGCACCGCTCACTCCGCGTGTGGAGCGCCGTGCCGGCCCATAATAAATCGTTTGCCTGCCTCGACTACCGGCCTGCCAGGCCTGCCGTAGAGACGCCGCGAATGAAGTAGCGCTGGAAGATGAAGAACAGGATTACCAGCGGCAGGATGTTGAGCGTCGCGCCCGCGAGCAGCAGGTTGTACTGCGTGTAGTGCAGGCCCTTGAAGAACGTCAGGCCGACGGTCAGCGTGTACTTGTTCTGGCTGGACATCACCAGCAGCGGCCAGAGGAAGTCATTCCACGCGCCCTGAAACGCGAACAGGCCCACCGCCGTCATCGCCGGCCGGATCAGTGGGAGGATGATCTGCCAGAAGATGCGCAGCCGCGATGCTCCATCGATTACCGCGGATTCTTCCAGCTCGCGCGGCAGCGTCTTGAGGAATTGCGTCATCAGGAAGACGGAGGTAGGCGAGACCATCGCCGGAACGACGAGAGCAGCAAGCGAGTTTACCAGACCCAGATCGTCCGCGACGAGGAACTTTGGCACCATGATGAGATAACTCGGAATCATCATCACAGCGAGTGTCAGTGCAAAGAGCACGTTCTTGAAGGGAAACTCCATGCGCCCGAAGGCATACCCTGCCATCGCGCCGAGAATCACGTTGAAGAACGCCGCTCCCAATGCGTAAATCATCGAGTTCGCGATGTAATTCAGGAAATAGAAGTCGGGGTTCGTGAAGATCTCGTGATAATTGCCAATGGTGAACGGGTTCGGGATGAACGTCGGCGGAGTTGTCAACACCTGCCCGTAGGTCTCGAACGACGCGATCACCGCGTACAGGAATGGCCCCAACGAGAAGACGCTATACAGGATGAGGACGATATAGATGCCTACGCGTCCTGGCCGCAAAGGCTGCCGCTCGCTGGTCTTTGCTACCGCGGTGGCATCGACGCTGCCCTGGGCTGCGGCTGTCGTAGCCATATGTCTACCTGCCTTCCGCTAGTACTCGATATTTGTATCAATGAGGCGCTTTTGCAGGATCGTGAAAGTGAAGATGACGATGAAGAGCACGACTGCCTCCGCGCACGCCATGCCCATCAACGAATCCTTGAACGCCGTGTTCACGATCTGGAGCACGGGCGTTAGCGTGGAGTTGAGCGGCCCGCCGGATGCGCCTTCCATCACGAAGACCTGGTCGAAGAGCTGAAAGCCGCCAATCGTGCCAAGCGCGACAACGACAAAGGTGGTCGGACGCAGCAGGGGCAGAATGATGTGAAACAGAATTTCTCTGCCTGTCGCGCCATCCATGCGAGCTGCTTCGATCAGCGTATCGGGGATGTCCTGCAGAGCCGCCAGATAGACGAGCATGAAGGTCGGAGCCGTGGTCCAGATATTCAGCGAGGCAATCGCCCAGAGCGCGGTTGAAGGATTTCCCAGCCAGTCTGTGCCTTGAATGCCGATCAGCGAGAGGATGTAGTTGAAGGCGCCCTCCTTGTTGAACAGCCAGATGAAGATGAGCGAGATGGCGACAGAAGACGTCAGCGCGGGCAGGTAGAAGGCCGTCCGGAAGAAGCTGCGCCCGCGCACGTTCTGGTTGATGAGCAGCGCCAGCGCAAGCGCGAGGGATGTTTGCAGCACTACCGTCACGAGGGTATAGCGCGCGACGTTCAAGATGCCCGTAAGAAACGTGCCGTTATGGGTCAGGTCGTACCAGATGTGCTGGTAGTTGGTGAACCCATAGAAGATGGGCTGCGTGAAACCGAAATCCACATAGAAGAAGCTGAGGTAAAAGGCGTACGCGGTCGCGATGACGGTGAAGATGCCCAGAATGATGAGATAGGGCGCGAGGAACCCGTATGCGGACAGTGCCTCGCGCACCTTTGACGCTGTCCATCGCTTGCGCGACCGCTTTCCCGCCAGGGATGCGGCGCGCCCAAATGGCAGTCGCATGGAACGCTGCATATGAGGTGCTCCTTTGCGTACGGCAAGTCGTGCGCCGGGCGTCATTACCGGCGCACGCTCCAGTGCTACTACGAAAAGAGATGTCCGCTACCGGTCCCTCGCACGTGCTGTTCGCCCGCGCTTACGGTGCGACGTTCTGCTGAATCCAGTTGTCCACCTGCTGCGCGGCTGAATCGAACTCGCTCTTGACCGAACCCTTGTTGAGCATGACCGCCTGCAAGGCGTTGCTCACATCAGTATGAATCTGGGTATCGGCGGGACCATAGAAGTCGGCGTGGCCGTTCTGCGCGCCATCCAGCAGCACCTTGACGCCCGGATTGCTCTGGAAGTACGGGTCGCTGGCAAGCGCCTGCAAGCTCGGCAGCGCGAAGCCATCATGCAGCACCTGCGTCTCGTAGCTTGTGCTCGTCATGAACTGGATGAGCTTCCACGCGGCATCCGGGTGCTTCGTGCTGGCCGACGCGCCCCACGCATTGGTATATACCAGGTTGTCATTCTTGCCGGTGGGCGCCTTGGGCAGAGGCGCGATGCCATACTGCACGTTCGGGAAGGTCTGCTGCATGTATGGAATCATCCAGCCGCCCTCGAACGTCATGGCGACTTCCTGCTTGCCGAACGCTTCACCATCCCAGCCGGCGCCGACGTCGCTCGGCATGACGCCGGTCTTGTTTTTCTCGAACGATGTATAGAAGTCAGCCGCCGCGATACCAGCGCTGTTGTTGAACTCGGCGGTCTTGCCGTTCGAACTGAGCATCTGACCGCCATTGGCGAAGAGGAATGCGCCAAAGCGGGACGCATCCGCCGGCAGCGCGATGCCATGCACCTGGCCTGAGGTCAGCTTTTGCGCCGCGTTTTGCAGGTCCTGCCAGGTCCAGTTCGAAGGATCGCCAATTCCGGCTTGCTGGAACATCGTCTTGTTATAGAAGAGTCCGAGCGAGTTCCAGTCTTTCGGGATGCCGTAGACAGTTCCGTTCGAGCAGTCGAATGGCTGCATGAGCGAAGGATAATACGTGTTCGCGGCTACCTTGTCGCGAGCCATGTATGGGCTGAGGTCCAGCAGCTTGCCCGCGGAGATGTATTCCTGGGACATATCCGGCGAGAGGTAGAAGACGTCGGGCACGTTATTGCTGGCCACGTTCGCCCGCATCTTGGTCTGATAATTTGAGGGAATAGGATTCCAGGTGACCGTGATGTTCGGGTACTTCTTCATGAAGTCGGCGAGGCCCTGCTTGACGAGCGCGTCCTCAGCCGGTGTGGAAGTCCATCCGGAGACAGTGAGGGTGATTTTGCCGGATTCCGGCTTCGCGGCTGTTGTGGAGCCGGTCGACGGGCAGTTGATGAGAGCGTTCTTGGGTCCGGTTACCGATGCGGAACCGCCGCCAGAAGCTGATGTGGTGCCGCCGCCGCTTCCACATGCGGCCAGTAGCGACACGACCGCGAGAGTAGCCAGCGCGGCTGATGCGCGCCGGGCACCACGGGTCAGAGACCAGGTCATTGCGAGACTCCTTTGATACGTGCCGACATCTTTGCCGGCACACGACGGCAACATCGCTGAAGCAATCGTCGCGGAACCGGTTGCACGATTCCCGCTACGCCTGATAACTCGTCTGACCGGCACCTCCTCATGTGCATGCCGCTCGTGGGCGGCTACTACTTATGATCGCTGCCATGCCCGCTCGCCGGTGACGATCGCCGGGGCACGACGCTGGTCATCAGTTCATAGAAAGCCGCTCCGCTCGCTTGAGGAGCGACCTTTGCATTCCGTATGCCAACGTGCGCGCGGCGAAGCGGCAGAGACTGGCCGTTGAGTACTGCCGTCGCCGCATGACCGGGCGGGCAGACGGTGCCGAGCGCGATCTCCCACGAGGGATCGCTGATCTCCAGCGAAATGCGCTGTCCCTGCGCGAGGCGCTCGACGTGGATATCGACGACGGCGTCGCCCACCGGCACGCGGGAAAGCCGCGCCTCCGGCCAGGCTTCCGGCAGGTTGGGCACGCACGTCAGCCTGCGCCGGGCCACATCCGGGCGCAGACCAAAGAACTCGTGCACCACCGGCCAGATGACGCCGTATCCGGACCACATCTGCGTGAAGCAGCCGCCATCCGGACTGTATTCCGCCATCGTCCCCGGCGAAATCGCTCCCAGCGTGGAAGCGATCCGGCGAATGTAGTCAAGCGCGGCATCCATGCGGCCATAGCGGGCCTCTCCTGCCGCCAGCGCCCCCGTCGGGAGCGTCATGACGCGGCGATCAAGCGCGGAATCGAGCACAATGCCGTACGTGTCGGTCCACTCCGGCGTTTCCATGCGCGCGAACAGCTCCCGCGCTTGGGCTTCCGTGGGCAGACCGCTCTCGGCGGCAAGGGCCGGGAGGTAGTAGTGAAAATTCCAGGGACGGCGCTGCTCTCGCGGGGCCGCGCTCGTGTCCTGTTCAAGCGCGCGCCGCACCCGCTTCCGGCTCAGTTCGACGGAGAAATCTCCGCCAGCCATGCCGTCGAGCCGGGCGAGCAGGGCTTCCAGCTCGGCGCGTGAGGCTCGGATATCGCCAAATCGTCCAGCTCCTGGTATCCACCAGTCGCGGCGCAGGTGGCGGCGCATGACGCGAGAACGATGGAGCAGATCACGACTGAGCGAGCCGTCGCCGCGCTCGGCGGCCAGCGTGGCGAGCAGGTGAAGCGCTTCGACCATGTACGTGCCGACATCGAGCGTCTGCACGCCGCTATGCGCGTCGGGCGTTTCGACGATGCTCTCGCCCCACGGAACCACCTCGCCGTTCATGAGTCGCTCACCGAGCGCCCACTCCAGCATGCCGCGCACGCTGAATGGGTATACCTGATCCAGCAGGCGGCGGTCACCCGTCCACCGATAGGTGTGATAGAGCGTGCGGGCGAAGAGTGGTGTTTCGACAAGATTGCCCGGCGCGATCACCACGCCGTTCGTGATGACCTCGTGCAGCACGCGCCCGCTGGATTGTTCGCGCGCGCTGAGCGCCTTCAACGTGAGCAAGCTATCCACAGCGTCCGCGCCCTGCCCCGTTGGCAGAAACGGAAGCACGCCATAACTAATGTCGCAGCCAAACCACCAGGGGAAATCCGCGTAGCCGGCCACTGGGGCGCGTCCCAGGCCGGGCACAGTCAGCATCATGGCGCGATTGGCTACCTTGGCCCAGGCGAACGCCGCATCCACCTGTGCATCCGGCGAATCAAGCACAGCCTGGGTGAAGACCGATTGAACAGCGGTGACGGCGTGGGCATGCGCGCGCTCGGTGGCGTGGGGCGCGGAGTAGCGCGCGAAGACTCCAGCGCTGGGGGAACCGTCGCTGCCGGGACCAGCAATGATGAACCGCAACCTTCCCGATTCCAGAGTCGCGAGATCATACCAGAGCAGCGCGCTCGCGCCCAGTCCGGCAGTTTGCTCCGGCAGGACGACTTCTGGCCCAAGCTCGACGGCAGATGGCGCGACATGCGATCCCGCGCAGAGGTTCCATTCCGGATGCTGCTCATCGGCCATCACGACGGCGCGCACGTCATCGCGGTATACGGCCGTATCCTGTCCATCACGCAGACCGAGGCGTTCGTCACTCAGCCACGCCCCGTGCAGATCGCTGCGCAGCGCGAATCCCAGCGCGACCGGCGCGCCCAGGTGGCGCACGCTGAGGTCGATCACCAGCACGCTCTCGCCAGGCGCAATCCAGTCGCGGCGGGTCAGATCGAGATGGAGATCGGGCAGCTCATAGCGGAACGTCACGCCATCAGCCGCCATCCGCCAGTCAACGGGTGTGGTCAGCCAGCGTGGCGAACCATCTGCCTGGCGGATAGCCATCCAGTAGCCATCCAGCAGCTTGAGCGGTGGCGCCCAGACGCCCCCCATCTCGCCAGGCTGATGCCAGCCCGTATCCGGAAACAGGCCCGCCCGGGTGGCGATACAGTAGAGCCGCTCGCCACTCAGCGCGTACCAGCCTCCGGCGCTGGTTGTGCCACTGACAGATCGCTGTACGCTAGCCAATGGTTTGCTTGCCCTCACTTCCCCGTGATGACGTGCGACAAACTGCGTCGCGCTGGCCAGTTGGCGAATCCCTTACTCGTCTCCCTGCGTGGATGCGCGTATCACCAGCTCCGGCTGGAGCAGGATATGCCGATCCGGCACGGGCGCTTCGCGCAGCTCCGAAAGCAACAGTTGCACGAGCAGCCGGCCGACCTGCGGTATAGACTGGCGCAGCGTGGTGAGCGCGGGCGTGACGTAGGTCGCGAGCCCCAATCCGTCGAACCCGACGATGGGAAAATCCGGACCTGGCCGGCGCCCCATCTCCATCGCGGCGCGCATCGCTCCGATTGCCACCACATCGCTCACGGCCAGCACAGCGGTCGGGGGGTCGCTGCGCTCAAGCAGCGCCCGGGTGAAGCGATAACCGTCGTCCTGCGTCCAGCCGCCATCCGTGCAGATCGTCGGATCGTATGGAATGCCCGCGGTCGCCAGCGCATCCTGATAGCCAGCGAAGCGGTCGATCTCGCAGATATACTCCGCCCCACAGCCGACCAGTGCGATGCGCGTATGTCCCAGGCCGATCAGATGCTCCGCGCCGACGCGCGCGCCGTGCCGGTTATCCGTCTCAACCCAGGGATAGGGGTAGTAGCGCGACTCCTCCAGATCAAGCGACGGACGCCCGAAAAGCACGTGCGGGTAACCTTGCGCGCACAGATAGGGCAGACGCGGATCGTCCGGCCGCAGGTCCATCAGGATGAAACCGTCAGCATGCTTTCCGCCGACGACGCGCCGGTAGACATCTATCTCATACGGACCAGGCTCCGCGACGCAGAGCAGCATATCCAGACTCGAAGCCGCGGCTTCCAGGCTGATCGCACTGATAAGCTCCGCGAGGAAGGGGTCTGCGCTGCCACGAGAGCGGACGAAACTGTGCGTGGTGAAGGCGATGATGTCGGTGCGCGAGTAGCTGAGGCGGCGCGCGCTCGCATTCGGCTCATATTGCAGTTCAGCAGCGAGTTGCTGGATGCGCTCACGCGTCTCGATGGCGATAGCCGTATCACCACGCAGCGCCCGCGAGGCAGTGGATTTATTCACTCCGGCCACTCGCGCGATGGTTTCCAGTGTCGGGCGCGTTGTGCGCGCGTCAAGTGATTGCCATGGCTTCTTGTTCACGGTGAAGCCCTTTTCCAACAGATCGCCACATTGCGGTCGATTACCTGGCTGGCAGCCGAACCTGTTCGCTGTCTCGCGCCATGCCCGCGCTGCGTTTTGTGCAACCGGTTTCTGCAACCGGTTGCACTATCGTGTAACATATCTTGCGTGGTCGTGTCAAGGTACGATTCTTCCGGTGGCCTTGCTATCATCACGAGTACGGAGTGTTTGGAAGCTGCGCGAGTCCGTGCGCTTCCCTAATCTTCCGCGGGAGTGCGGCATGCGGATAACAATCAATACTGACGACGCGTTTCTCATTTCCGATGAACTGGGTGACTTGCCTGGTGATTCAGAGCTTGGCCTCTTTGCCGCGGATACGCGTTTCCTCTCCACGTATAAGTTGACGCTCGATGGAACGTCTCCGCTCGTTCTTTCGGCCAGAGCAACGGAATCGTATGCCGCCGCGCACTTCCTGACCAATTCCGCTACACCCCATGTGACGCGCGGTCAGCTCGGCATCGTTCGCCGCCGCAGCGTCAGCGCGGGCATGCGCGAGGATATCGAGATCACGAATTACGGCACGAGTGCGGCGAGCTTCACGCTCGAGTTGCGCGTGGATGTGGATTTCTGCCATCTGTTCGATGCCAAGCATGAGGCGTACGTCCCCGCCGGAGCGTCGGGCAGAAGCGGCACGTTTGGATTTCGCGCGCTGAAAGGCGGCCGCGGCTTTCTTTTCACCTTCGCAGATGCCGTGCGGGCACGGGAACTGCGTTTTGAGTTGAGCCGCACGCCTGAGGTTGAGAATGGCGTGTACCGCTTCCCCATTGTTCTCGGCCCGCATGAACACTGGCAGCTTACGGCACAGTTTCTCGCCGGTGGGCAGCTCGCGCCCGGTGCCGCTATCACGCAGCCCGCTCACGCGCACGAGGCGCTCGCCGAACGGCATCGACGCTACCGTGAGCGGCTGGTGGAAAACGCGCCTGTGCTGGAGACGGATTCCCTCATCCTCCAGCGCGCATATGCCCAGAGCGTGCAGGATTTCGCCGCGCTGCAGATCGCGGCCGAGACGGGCGCCGACGACGAGTTCATCATCGCAGCGGGCATTCCCTGGTTCATGACGCTCTTTGGGCGGGATTCGCTCATCACGGCGTATCAGGCGCTCACCTTTTTTCCGGAGGCGGCTCGCGGCACGCTGCGCGCGCTGGCCCGCTTGCAGGGCACGCGGATCGATCCACTGCGTGAGGAAGAACCGGGCAAAATCCTGCACGAATATCGCTCCGCGCACTTTACTGGCACACCCGATACGCCCGCTCACTTCCCGTATTATGGAACCATCGACGCCACACCACTCTTTCTTGTCCTGCTGGCGGCCGTCTGCGACGTGACGCATGATTATGCCTTCGCCCGTGAGTTGCGTGAGCCAGCCCTTCGTGCCCTCGATTGGATGGATCGCTACGGTGATCGCGATGGCGACGGCTATATCGAGTATATGCGCTCAGGCGGCGCCGGGCTGGAAAACCAGGGCTGGAAGGATTCCGCCGACTCGCTGCGCAGGCGTGACGGCACGCTGGCAAATCCGCCCATCGCGCTGGCGGAAGTGCAGGGATATGCCTATGCCGCGCGCATGGGCATGGCCGGGATCTTCGAGCGGCTTGGCGAGCCGGAACGGGCGGAGCGGCTCCGCCAGCGGGCGGGAACACTACGCGAACAGTTCGAGCGCGATTTCTGGATGCCAGAATACGGTTACTACGCCTTTGCCCTGGACGGAGAGAAGCGGCGCGTAGACTCGATCTCGTCGAATCCCGGCCATACGCTGTGGTCTGGGCTGGTGGCGCCGGAGCGGGCACGGTTGACCGCGGCGCGCCTCATGTCGCCAGATCTCTTTTCCGGCTGGGGCGTGCGCACGCTGGCGAAATCTGAGGCGGGCTACAACCCGATCTCATACCATAACGGCTCCGTCTGGCCGCACGACAACAGCCTGATCGCGGCGGGGCTGGCGCGCTATGGCGATCTGGACGCGGCGGCGCGCATCTCCGGTGGATTGCTGCGAGCGCTGGAATACGCGCCCGATTATCGCTTGCCGGAGCTTTTCGCCGGATACGGGCTGGACGAAACGCCGTTCCCCGTCGAGTATCCGACCGCGAGCCGGCCACAGGCCTGGGCTGCGGGAAGCATTCTGCTCCTGCTGGCGACGATGGCGGGCATCGATCCCAGCGCGCGTGCCGGGTCGAGTGGCGTCTTTCTCCCGCCTGATACGCAGCGCGTCACTTTGCGCGGGCTTTGGCGCGAGGGTAGGCGCATCAACGTGGAGTTGCGCCGGTCGGGCGATGCGGTCGTTAGCAGGGAGTGGGAATAGGGGCGCATCGGGGAGTCAAGATGCGCCTCGTCGTCGCAGCGCCGGGCAGCGCATGAGACTGGAGGACGATCACGCCTGTATGGTATGATCTAGAACATAAGTCCTAGCCATGCGGGCGCGGTTGTCAGTCTGGCTTGCTGTTTGCATGCGTGCGGCGCGATATTTCAGCGCAGCGTTGGCGCAGAGCATGGCGGCGTTCTTCAGGTTCTCGAAAGGGAGACGCCATATGGATCGTACCACGAGCAAGTCGCGGCTCCTCGCCGAGCTGCGTAACGAGCAGGCGCGCTGGGAGGACCTGCTGCAAGACATTGGCGAGGAACACATGATCCAGCCCGGCGTCGCCGGAGAGTGGTCCATCAAGGACATCGTCGCCCATCTGACCGGCTGGCGGACCCGGACGGTGGGGCGCTTGCAGGCGGCACTTCATCACGAGCCGATGCCTGATCCGCCATGGCCAGCGCACCTGCAAACTGACGACGAGATCAACGCGTGGATCTACGGCGTCAGCCGCGAGCGCTCGCTCGCGGACGTGCTGAGTGCGTCTCGCGACGTCTTTCAGCAACTCGTAGAGACGCTCGACGCGTTCTCCGAGGAGGATCTGCTCGACCTGAGCCGCTTGCCGTGGTTGGTAGGCGTGGACGGGCCGCTCACCGGCTCGCTGTTCTTCGACCATTTCCACGATGAGCACGAGCCAGATATGCGTGCCTGGCTAGCGAAGATCCGTAGGGAGGAAGGGTAAACCGCGGCTCACCCTGCCTGGCGCGAGGCATCCTCCACGGAATGGGCATTGGATGGCAGGTCCTGCCGCAGGCCCCGACCGGGGCTGATATAAATCGCCATGCGCAGCGCATGTACGGCCGTGGCAGCCATCCATGATGCAACCGCAAGCGATGTGACCTGCCCGGCGATGGTGCTCTTCGCGGGCTGCCGCTGCCGGCTCAGCGAGCGCGGCCCTCCTCTGGCTCTGCCGCGTGCCGCCAGCGCGGGACGGACGAACGGATTCCACACCCAGGCCCAGAAGCCCGCGACGCCCGTGAGCCCATCAAGGGCCATCTCTACGAAAAGCAGCAGCCGCGGCATCAGCCGCAGTCGGCGCGGCGCTCCTCCGGCGACCAGCGCCACGGCGCGCGCAGCGAGCGCGCTAATCGCGCCTTCCATCAACAGCCCACCGGCACGACCAAGACGCCTCAGCGCAAAGATGCCGATGGGCACACCTGTGACACGAAGGGCAAAGAGCAGTCGATCCGTGGTCGAGACATGCGCCGCCATGCTTGCTGATGCGGCGACGGTCTCCGCCGTCCCCCGAGGCGCTGCGAAACGCTGCGCGAAAGCCCGGAGCGCCAGCGCTGCGCCTTCGGTTCTGGGTGCGCCATGCCCGCTTGCCAGAACCCGCGGTTCGAGGTCAGCGAGGGCGGCGACCGACTGCTTTGTCTTCGCCCAGTTCCAGCTGGAGATGTACGACGGCGGGGCGATGTGCCGCCCTCCGGAAAGCATGCCTGTAGGAGAGTACAGGGTGACCGCATCGCCACTGATCAGCACGCGATCGCTCTCGCGAAAGAATGTGACCTGACCGGGTGTGTGGCCCGGCGCGGGAACGCAGACCCAGCCCGGCAGGCCAGGCACGCCAGCGCCAGGATCAAGCTCGCGCGTGAGGGCCTTGAGAGCGGCATTGCGCGTGAGGGCCGCCTCCCGCACCTTCGGCGGCAGCACGTGCATGAGCGGGAAAAGGAACCAGCGGTCGAGCAGACCGGAAGGATACCGCTCCAGGGTTGGCATATCTCCTGCCGTGAGTGGCAGCTCCTCGGCGAGCACGTAGACGGGCACATTCCACTGCCGGGCAAGCTCCAGCGCGGAACCGGAATGGTCAGGATGCATGTGCGTAAGCAGAATCTCGGCTGGGCGCGCACCCTTGCCGAAGAGCGTCTCAGCAGCTCGCGTGATCGAGCGCCCGCTCCACGGCCAGGCAGTGTCTATCAGGACCCATGAATCCCCCGTCCGCACAAAATAGACGTTGGCCTGCATGAATCCTCTTCCGGTCTTGAGGCAGTACACATCAACGGCGATTTCTTCTGGCAAGGAAGCCATGTCGTTCTCTCCCTGCGCTGAGCGGCGCACAATGGTACCAACTCGCTGGCACGTTTGAGGAGAAGACGCCGATGTCACGTCTCTTTCACGACCGGGCGAGCGCGCCGCACACCCGTATCACACCTTGCCGTCATGGCGGTTTTCGCTGGTTCCTGTAGGCAGTAGACCGTGCTTTGGCAAACAGAAGTCCTGGCGGTGCGCGAGGTACGCGAGAAGCGACGGACTTTGTGATACCATGACGGCGTATGATCTGAGCTGCCGTGAGGAGCAAACGGCAGGTGCGGTAGGATGCCGTGGGACTGTGCGGCAGCAACGGGGATTCGGCTTGACACCCATAAGCCCAGGCAGTACAGTAGGCGTGCCACGCACGCATCGTGCCCCCGGCGTTGAGGATGCGCGTACTCTACATCCCGCGTAACTCGAAGGGTAACTACCGGAGGAGGATTGCCGTCGATCGCATCTCGGCGGCGAACGGAGGCGTATGGAACCCGAGGTTCTGGGTGAACGCTACGAGCTTGCGGAACCCATCGGGCGCGGGGGCATGGCGACGATCTTTCGCGCCGATGACCTGCGCATGGGTCGCACCGTAGCCGTCAAGGTGCTGCGGGACGTCTACAGCACCGACCCCAAATTCGTCACGCGCTTTCAGCGCGAGGCGCGCGCTGCCTCCGCATTGCAGCATCCCAATATCGTCCAGGTCTTCGACTATGGCCAGAGTGGCGAGAGCTACTACATCGTCATGGAATTCGTCGAGGGCATGGATCTGCGCCGCTACCTGAAGAAGCAGGGCATCCTCGAGAATGAGCGCGCCATCGAGATCGCGCATGATGTGGCGCTGGGCCTCGGCGCCGCGCACAAGCGGGGTATTGTTCACCGCGATGTGAAGCCGCAGAACGTCATGCTCAATGACGAAGGGCTGGTCAAGCTGACCGACTTCGGCATCGCCAGCATGTATAAGGATGCCGAGAGCGAGCGCCTGACGACCACGGGCATGACGCTTGGCACCGTGCAATACTACGCGCCAGAGCAGGCGCAGGGCGAGATCGTCTCCCCGGCGGCGGATATCTATGCGCTGGGCATCGTGATGTATGAGATGCTGGCCGGGCGCACGCCATTCGATGGTGATACGCCGGTTGCCGTCGCGATGCACCACATACAGGATCCGCCAGACCCGCCCAGCATCTACAACAATCGCATCACGCCCGCGCTCGAGCGCATCATCCTGAAATGTCTGGAGAAGGACCCGCGCAACCGCTATCGCGATGGCGATGCGCTGGCCTACGCGCTGGAGAATCTTGGGCGCGGCGGCGCACGCCGGGCATCGAACCCTGCGCTCGCTGGGGGCCGCACGCCATTCGATCCGCTGGGGCTGCCGGCCAACGCGCCCCGTGGCGGAACGGGCGTTGCCTCCGCGTACGGGAATGGCGCGCGTCGAACGCGCATCGCCTCTGATCCCGTGCCAGCCGCCGGATATGACGGGTACGGGCCGCCGCCACCGCAGCCGATGTACGATCCCTACGACGCTGGCATGGAGCCAACCGTCTCCACGCGCCCCTATGGGCCGGCTGGTGGCACTATGCCGCGCACGCAGACGGCAGGGCGCATCTCCGGGCCTTATGGCACGCCGGATGGCGCGGATGGCAGGCGCAATGGCGGCGTCACCGCGGTGGTTGTAGGCGCGGCTGTGCTCCTGCTTATGCTGGCGTGCGTGCTGGTCGCGGTCATCACGGGTCTGCCCACGAAGATTTCGCAAGCGTTCGCCGGGCCGACACCCATGCCGACCGTCACGCTGGTAAAGGTGCCGAACTTCGTGGGACAGCAGTATGATGCCGCCGTCGCGCTTGCCCAGGCGCACGGCCTGACGGTGAACGAGACGATGCAGGCTTCGAACACTGTGCCCACTGGCCAGGTCATCAGCCAGACGCCGCAATCGGGCCAGAGCGCGCAGCCAGGATCAGCCGTCACGCTGATCGTGAGCAGCGGCAAAAACAAGGTGCCCGTGCCCGATGTGATCGGCAAGCCGCTGAACTACGCACTGGATAAGTTCAGCGCGGCGAACTTGCAGGTGAAGACGGTCGGGATGCAGGATCCCACCGTGACGCCGGGCTACGTCATCCGGACGGATCCACCCGCCGGGCAGCAGGTGGATCCCAGCACCGTCGTGACGATCTACTTTAGCGAGAGCGCGCCGACGCCGACGCCCACCGCCACAGCGTCGCCGACGCCCACCGCCACAGCGACGCCAACACCGACCGGCACGGTAGCACCTTCGCCTGTGCCGACGAAAGTGCCCTAAGAATTTGCAGCGGCGGCCGCCCGCCGCTGCCTTGCGCTGTACCGTGAGGTTCGAGATGCCCAGCACCGTGCTTAAGCCGCTGCTGCTGCTGAACGCGGCCTTCGTGGTGATGCTTGTGACGCTCGGCCCGCGCTTCGGCTGGACGGTCATGGTCATCATTGGGGCGCTGGTTTCCGTGTTGAACCTCATCGCGGTGCGCGCTTTCAGCCAGCGACCCACGAAATAGCAGCAGAGCGGGCGCGAAGGGTGGCCGGTGGTTTGGGGCGCGGCAGAAAAGATCCGCCACGGGTGCCACTGCCACGCTCCGCGCCTGTCTCTCGCCGCCGAGCGTGACCGGTCGCGCGCGGTGGAAAAAGAACGGTATACTGTAGGGCCAGAGGAGCGCGTCGCTGGCTTCTTCGCGCGACCGGAACAGCCGAGCTGATTCATGCCACAGCACCCCCGCATCTACAATACTGAAGCCATCGTCCTTCGCCGCACCGACTATGGCGAGGCCGACCGCATCCTCACGCTCTTTACTCCCATGTACGGGAAGCTGCGCGCCATTGCCAAGGGCATTCGCCGCCCCACCAGCCGCCTGGCCGGCCATCTGGAGCCATTCACCCGGACGCAGCTCCTCCTGGCGACTGGACGCGAGCTGGATATCGTGACGCAGGCTGAGGCGGCGGAGAGACGCGACCGGCTGCGCGACGATCTGTGGCACGCCACTGCTGCCTGGTACGCCGCCGAGCTGATCGACCGATTCATCCCCGATAATGACCCGCAGCCCCGCGTTTACCGGCGGTTCACGCTGCTCTTGCAGGTGCTTGAGGAGTGCGTCGGAACCGGTGAGAGCAAGAAGGGGCCTTCGATGCGCGGCTGGCTCGCGCTGCGCCATTTCGAGCTGCATTTGCTCGATGAACTGGGTTATCGTCCCTCGCTCCACCGCTGCGCCGGTTGCGAGGCTGTGCTTCAGCCAGAGGAAAATGGCTACAATGCCGAGCTCGGCGGGTGCCTCTGCCCGCGCTGTTCCCGCTACGCGCAGCGACGCATCTCGCTGCAGGCGCTCAAAGTGTTGCGGCTGCTCCAGGGAAGCGAGTGGGAGAGTCTGCCCCGCCTGCGGCTGGAGCCGGGGCAGCGCGCCGAGATCGAAGGCATCCTGCAAGGCACGCTGCGCGCGCATCTGGATCGCGACCTGCGCTCATGGTCCTATCTCAACACGCTTGCCGGAAGCTGACCGCGCTCACCCTCCAACTTCTCAACTTGTGCGCGGATGACTTGACATTACCGCCGAGATTAGCGACAATCGCCCTGTCACGTTACCGGTGGATCATCTTATGGAAAGCTGACTGTTTTCTCCAACATAGGCTTGCCCGTTTGTCCAGTATGGGATATTGTGTGAGCGCGAGGGCTTCTTGCGCGTAGTATCCGTATGGATGATGCACCACCGGTCAACTTCAGACGAAGCCGTCTGAACGCCGTCCCGCCATGTCTCGCATGGTAACCGGCAACGCTGCCGGCTGATTGGAAGCGTGAGGAGTGACTTGGTGCACGATGACTTGCCCGATGAGGCCCTCTATCAGGGCCTGATGGAGCGTGACCCCCGCGCACTGGAAGCGCTGGTCCAGCGGTATTCGCGCGAGATGTCGTATTTCATACGGCTCGTGCTCGATGGCGCTGGCTCGATTCAGGATGCGGAGGAATGCACGAACGATCTGTTCGTGGCGGCATGGCAGGAAGTCTCCGGCTATGATCCGGCACGCGGTTCGCTACGTACATGGCTCACGATGCGAGCAAAGTACATCGCGCTTGACCGGAGGCGCAAGATCCAGCGACGCCAGTCTGTGAGCATCATGTCTCTCGATGGTGGCAGCTATGGTAACGGGCGCGACGGCGACTCGCCGCAAGGCGAACACCCAGCCGCGCGTGCGGATGAGACATCACTGGAAGGTCTCCTGGAGCAACAGGAACGGCGTGAGGAATTGCGGCGTGCGCTGGAGCTCCTCCCTGAGCTGGATCGTCTGCTCGTTTACCTGCGCTACTTCAAGCTCGCCAGTACCGAAGATATCTGCAACCGGACCGGCTTGACCCGGCACGCGATTGATACGCGATTGTGGCGCGCACGCAAGTCGTTGCGTGACGCGCTTGAGGAGCAGACACATGAACGGGTTCGAGCGCGCTCACAATAGCGACGCTTGGACAACGGATCGGCACCCGAGCTACCCGGACGATTTCTCGGAAGAGGAACTCGAGTTAGCGTCCGACCTGCGTGATCTCTTTCCGCCGGAGCAGGATGCGCTGCCGCCGCTGTACGTGCAGACCTTGCTCGGTGACACTGCATATGACCCCGCCGAACGTGGTTTCGAGCATAAGATCACTTACCGTGTTTTCCGCGAACTAGACCTGAAGCGGCCGCCGCTTCACCTGGGGCAGCGCTGGCGTCCGCACATGTCGGACCTGCGCGACTCCCTGAGCGGCCTGAGCCGTCCGGTCGCGGCGAGTATCGGGGTGTTCTTCGTTTTTATGGTGCTGACGATCATTCTCGCCTCACCGTCGTTTGCGGCAGGATTGCGCATCATCCTGGGCCAGACCGGCGTCACCACCGTTGAGCGATATCCGTCGCACGTCCAGCACGATACGCATATCGCGCATGCACATAAGGCCGTCGCCAAGCCGACTTTCCCGATGATGTGGCTGGGGCTTTCTGCCGATAACTATACCTACCAGGAAACGCGGCTGCTCGATCCGACTGGCTGGTCGCAGGGGCCGATAGTGGATATGCAGTACAGCCTGCCGAGCCACACCACGGGCAGCGGTATTCTCGATATTCGCGAGTTCCAGGTGTCGAACGCCTATCAGGCTGTGCTTCAGGTCGTGCAGGCAGGCTCAGCGACTGAGGTGAACGTCGGTCCATACACAGGCGTGTATGTCGATGGCACGTGGATGCCGCGTGAGCCGCAGCGCCCACCGAGCAGTACGTCTACGCTAGAACCTACCTACGTGTGGACCTCTGGCGTGCGCAGTGAACTGATCCTTGAGCGCGATGGCGTGGTGTTCTGGATCATTGGTGACCAGCGCGACGGCACGAATATGACGGAACTGGTCAATCTGGCGCAGTTGCTCATCCCTGCCAAGGCGAGCGAGTTGCAGGCTCCACGGATGAGCTTGCATATGCTGGCCGATAGTATCGTCACGACGTTCGAATACCCACAAGGTCGCGAAGTCTATCAGTTGGTCCCGCATGGAGTCGCGATGGATAGCGGTGCGGGCGAGTACATCACTGAACAGCCATAGCGCGAAGAACGCGCAATCCCCTCTCCGCACGTGGAGAGGGGATTTTTCTTTGGTCTGCATCCGTGCGTTTCGGGAGGTCGTTCAGAGATGCCGCTCCCTGTTCGCGACCAGTTCCCTCCGGTCGCGCGGCGGACATCGCCGTGAAAAGCTCTTTCAGCTACGGATTGAGCGGGATGTCGTTCACATCGCTTGCATCGTCCGCTGGTGGATAATCAGGAGTCGTGCTGGGTTCCTCATCTCCTCCCGTGCCGCCATACGCGCCCTGTAACTGGTCTTCCGGAGGCACGCTTTGCGGCGCGCCCGCGAGAGTTCCCCCCCGTATGGGGTCCTGTGTCACAGGGATGCCGTCCTGCTCCTGGTACACGTCTGGCCCGATATCCGGCGGCGAGGTATCCACCGAAGACGATTGGTCGAGCGAATACGGTCCGCGGCGGTCTTCAGCCGGATTGTCCGTCCAGTTATCGACGGGCGCGGCTGAATCGGTTCGAGGTACTGTGTCGCTCCCGCTTACGGGACCACCATAACCGCGGCCGCTGCCGACCAGCCCCTCGTCATTTCCCGGGCCGATTCCTGCCACGCCTTCACGATCACCCGGGCCGCTGCCGACCAGCCCCTCGTCGTCAGCGGGACCACGACCTGAAAGCCCTTCCTGATCTGATGGGCCGCTTCCCACGACGCCCTCGTCATTAAATGGGCCTCTCCCTGCCAGACCTTCCTGTTCGTCCATTGGTATCTCCCGTCCTATGCTTGGGTCGTGTTTTCGCTCAGGCACGCTATGCCGTTGCGTCATTCGCGCAGGCGAACCGGACGCGCCGGGTCATGCGCCGTGCGTCTGCGTATCGGGTGGGGTGTCCCAGTCCTGATCCATCAGCGTATCCGACCCCATCCTGAGATGAATGCCATCACGTGTGATCCGCGCTATCGCGTCTACGGGGACGTAAACATCGTGCTTGAAGATCATGCCGCGCTGGACCGAAATGTAGCCTTCGCGCGTGTGGTCTTCGCGCACGGTTCCAGCCTCATCGCCATTCAGATCAAATACCGTCATGCCCGGAATGATCTGCTGGCCGCCAGACTGTTCAAGAGATTGCCTCGCCTGTGGATCATCAAGCATTGGATGCCGTTCCTTCCTGGTCTTTGCGATCCTCTGGCCTGATTGTGTGTACGCATGGCTGCGCGAGAGGAACGTACAGTTCGCTGCGCGCCGGCCGGTTCTACCGCCAGGCTGGAAGTCCAGTGCCCGCTGGCATGTGAACTTCTCTCCCGCGAGATTCCCCGTGCCGGCTTCGAGGGAATATGGGGCAAGGAGTGTGCCAGCGCCTTCCGCGCCGCAAAGTGGCGCTGGCAAGTGCGGACCACAGAATGTTGGCGTGTTGCTGTCGCCTGCCGCTTAGACGGCGCAGGCATGCGAGCCGGAAGAGAGCTTGCCTTTCTGTTGCGCAAAGAGCCACGCGAACAGGCCCGAGCCGGGGTTGGATGGCTGGGGAACCGAATAGACGGTTGGCCAGATGCCGTGGTTCGCGTTGGGATAGATTGTGAGGCACGATTTGCCCCCGGCGGCAGCGATGGCACGGTACATATCCGTCGAACCGCTCACCGGAATGATGGTATCCTGTTCGCCGTGAAAATCCCAGATGGGAAGGTGGATCAGCCGCGAGGCCAGCGCTGGGTCGCCCGCGCCGGAAACGGGTGCCGCCGCGGCGAAGACGCTCGGCCAGCGCTCGATGGCATCCCAGACGCCATAGCCGCCCATCGAGATGCCCGTGATGTAGAGCCGGTTGGCGTCCACGCCGGCATACTGCTTTTGCACCAGTGCCGTGATGTCCATCGCCATGCTCAGCCACTTGGTCGGCTGCGGAGCCAGGGCATATGATCCCTGATTCACGGGGGTATTGACCCACGTCGCAGGCGAGACAACCTGCGGCACCACGATGAAGCTCGGCCAGTTCGTCTGCACGGTCTGGCCAGCGGGATAGCCCGGTCCCCAGACCGCCACATACTGCTGGCTCAGGAGCACATTCCGGTTTGCCGCCGCGGACTGGCCGGGGATCGCTTTCTCACCGCCACCATGCAGTAGCAGGACGAGCGGATACTGCTTGCTCGGCGTGTACCCCTTCGGCACGAAGAGGTAAAACGTCATGTCGTTGCCATCGCTGCCTTTGAACTGGCAGGTGAGATAGCTGCCGTCTCCGGATGGGCATGCAATCGTGCCGACAGATTTTGAAGACGCGCTCGCTGACCGAAAAGCGATTCCACCTGGAGTCGGCACGACAGCACCTCTGGCTGCATAGACTCCACAACTCGATAGCAACAGACTCAAGAGCAGCACTCCCGTCGCCAGCCGCCCGCGTGTGGAGATCGGCACGCGCGGCCACAGCGGGGCTGCCCTCCTTGCTCCTCTCACCATACCCGATCCTTGGCTTGCGCGGAAGACGCTGGCTCACCCAGCGAATCATCACCGCTGGCGCGATGTGCTCGCTCGGGTGCCGGGCGCCATTTCATCTCCGCTTGTAGTGTACGCCATCCTTGGGCGAGCTCACCCATCAGCCTGCCCAGCCCCGGACGGTGTGGGCGGCCGATCAGGCGACTCAGCACTGGTGTATAGAGCAGCATCACACACAGCACGACAGAAGTGCCAGCCGCGAAAACCCAGACCAGGAACACACGCACTGGTTCTGGAAGAGCAACCGGCAGCACCGGCACGACAATATCCATTGCCTTATTCAGGAAGTAGGCATGTACCAGATAGATGCCAAACGAGACGTCCGAGATCAGCAGCCAGAACCGGCTCGCGCGTGGCGGAGCCGGAGCACGGTTGATTGCCCATTTGTATGCCACGCGATAGAGGAAGAGCGACATCACCAGACCATAGACGGCCATCGTCGGCTCGAAGACCGTGATGCCGTAGCCCTGTGTATTGCCCATCACGTTGACCTGGAAGACTTGATTGCCCCACATCAACGCCAGCCCAAACACGAGCAGCCCCGCCACCAGCCGGCCATGTGCCAGCACCCAGGAACGCACCTGATTCATATAGAGCGCGGCCAGGCCACCGAAGATCATGTAGAACTGGTAGAGAGGCAGGAAGCGGCTCTGATAGGTGATGAGATACTGCCCTGTGGGCGTCTGCGAGAACGGGCCACCCTGAATGAATCGGTAATCCAGCGCCAGGATGACGAGCTGCACCGCGAAGCTGCCGATGAATACTTTCCACGGTCGTTCGCGAGCCCATCCTATGAAGCGCAGGAACCACGGAAGAATAATATAGAATTCCAGGGTGAGCAGGATGTAATATAGCTGGAATGACGCGCTGCCCGTCAGCACATCCGAGAATGTGCGCCAGGCGAAAAATCCCCAGGACGTGTGCGGCACGGAGAACCAGTCATAGAACAGGCTCCAGAGGACGTATGGCAAGAAGACGCCTAAACCGCGCTTGCGCCAGAACTTGCGCACGGGGAAAGGCTTGCCACCGTAGGTATAAACCAGCACGAAGCCGGTGATCGCGATGAAGATCTCGCGCGTGAAATGCAAGGCGGTGACAACGCCGTTCTGGATCTCCGCTCCGAGCGCGGTATGTGTCAGGATGATCGTAAACGCGGCGACGTGAACGCCAACCACACAGAGCGCCGTCACCGAACGCAAGAGATCTAGCTCATAGAGGTGCGGACGAGAGTGTTGAGCCGCCAATCCACCATACTCCTTTCGCCGTCTCTGTATGTATCCATCCGTTTCTCGCCCTCAACCCGCTCGTAGCTCGCGCGCGGCAATGGCTTCTCGTTGGAGCAGCATCTGGCGGGCGATCTTGCCGGTCCGGTTGCGCGGCAAGGTTTCGACCGCGTAGAAGACTTCCGGCACTTTATAGGCGGTCAACCGTTCAGCCGCATATGCCCGCAGGCGCTCGACAAGTCCCCGCGTATTCGCGTTGGCCGGAACCACGTACGCGGCGACATGCTGACCATACAGCGGATCCGGCTCCCCGACCACGGCCGCATCGGTCAGCTCGGGATGCTGCAGGAGCACCTCTTCAATCTCACGGGGTGCTATCTTCTCGCCGCCCCGATTGATGACATCGCGCAGCCGTCCCGTAATATAGATATATCCCTCGGAATCCTGGTGGCCGACGTCGCCTGTCCTGAACCAGCCGCTTACGAAGCTCTCCGCGCCCGCGCCGCCTTCGTAGCCCGCGATCACGCCCGGCCCCTTGACACAGATTTCACCCTCGTGCCCGACGGCCACGGGCGTCAGGCTATGGTCATCGACATCCAGACGCGGAACGCAGACCCGCATCTCGACGCCCACCGGCACGCCGACCGATCCCGGCTTGTGCTTGCCGGGCGGCACGGGATTCGCGGCCACCTGGCTGCCTGCCTCCGAGAGGCCGTAGGTTTCCACCACCGGCACGCCAAAGCGCGACTCGAAGGCGAGCAGATGCGCGGCAGGCAACGGCGCCGATGCCGTGCGAACGAACCGGAGCTTGCCCGGCAGAAACGCGGGCTTCTCAGTTTGCAGGAGGAGCGCGACAATCGTGGGTACGATGCTCGCCCAGGTGATCTCTTCGCGCTCGACCCATTCCCAGAAGCGCTGGCGGCTGAAGCGTGGGGCGATCACAACGGTCGCACCAGCCATCAGGCTCGCGCAGAGACTGACGACCGGCGCATTCACGTGAAAGAAAGGCAACGGCGTCAATCCGCGATCAGCGGAAGTCAGCCGGTGGCTGGAACGGATATGGTCCGCCGTCCACGCGATCTGGCTCGCGGTCAGGATTACCCCCTTGGGCTCGCCCGTGGTGCCGGATGTCGTCAGACGGACGGACCCTTCCGCGGCGGGCACATCGTGCGGCGAGGCATCCACGGCCCACGTCGCGATGCGCTCCATCAGATCGCCACTGGTGTAGCAGCGAGCACTGGGCACGTCAAAGGCCCGCTCCTGCCCTGTGCGCTCGACGATGAGGACGTCGGGATGGACACGCCTCCCCATATGCGCTCGCTCATCCGCCGTCGCCTCGGGGGAAAGCGGCACCAGCCGGTGACCTCCCGTGAGCGCGGCCAGCCATACCACCGCCGCGACAATCCCCCCTGGCACTGCGAGCGCGATGGTGCGCGGCTCAGTCCCGAGGAGGCGGCGCAACCCTGCCACCGCGCGATACGCGCCGGCATAGGTCAGCGTCTCGTCGGATTCCACCGTCTCAACAAACGGCGCATCCGGCTGTCGTGTTGCGTAGTATTCAAGCTTTTCCATAAGAGAAGGCATGCCAGTCCCCGTCCCTCTTTTCTTTTTACCCAGCGTTCCTGCTAACACATGCATTCAGTGGCCTTACGCTTTCGCGGCCGCTAGGAGACCATGCGTGACGCTGCTTTGGCTTCCCAGTCCGGCGATACGTCTATCCGCGCGGCGCGCTCAAGGGAGCGGCCACCCGTCTCGGTTCCGAGCACTGCGACCGCCAGTACTCCCACCAGCGCGACACCCGCGACGAACAGGTAGGAGCCAGCGATGCCGCCAGCTAGCGCCAGCGACATGATGTATGGCGCAAGAGCGCCGCCCACCAGCCGGCCAACGCCCTCGATAAATCCGACGCCCGTCTCGCGAATGCGCGTGGGATACTGTTCCGCGCCGTAAATCTTGATGGCGGGATCAACGCCTATCCCGAAGAAGGATAGGAGCATGCCGCCGAAGATGATAATCGCCGCCAGCTGGGCAAAAGCAAACAGCACCGCGCTCAAAGCGCTAATGATGCCGAAAGCCAGAATCGTCGCTTTTCGCCCGTATCGCTCCACCGCCCACGCTTCGGTGAACTTCCCTGGAATCGAAACAAGCACGATCAATGCCGTGATAAGGAAGGCATTGTGCCCGAATCCTTCCTTCAGCAACACTGTTGGTGTGTACGTCTGGACCGCGTAAAAGACGAAGAGCAGGCAGGGAAAGGCGATCCACATCATGGCCGTCCGGCGCAGGTAGCCGCGAGAGAACAGCAACAGCGGTGAGCTGCGTCCCACTTCGGGCTTGACGGCCGTCTCATCTCGCGGCGATGGCAGCGCTGTGCCTGTCCGCTGCTCAACGGCCTCCTCGAAGTAGCGCACAACGCGGTCCGCTTCTTCATCGCGCCCTCGCACGACGAGCCAGCGAGCCGATTCGGGCATCCAGCGTGCCACCAGCGGCACGTAGAGCAGTGGCAAGCCGCCGATAAGGCAGAGCACGCGCCAGCCGCCATCCAGTGAGAACGAGGGGAGTATCACGAATGCGAGCAACGGAGCGAGGAAATAGCCGACTGAAAGACAGGCATCGAGCCAGCCGGTAGCTGCTCCGCGCAAGCGATGCGAGACATATTCCGCAGCGATGGCGTATGGAATCGGGAAGACCATGCCCATGCCGAGCCCCGCAAGGAACCGCAGCCCGATGAGCGCGCCCGCAGACGGCGCGATTGCCGTGAGCGCGGTGAAGATCGCGTACCATGCCGTGCCGATCATGAGCATCCGCTTACGGCCAATCTGGTCCGCGAGCCAGCCAGAAGGAATCACCGCTACGACGATGCCCAGGGTTGAGGCAATCGCGACGAGCCCTTGCCCTGAGGACCCCAGGCCAAAATCCTGCTTCACCGAGGGCAGAATGGCTCCGATCACGCCGATGTCATAGGACTCGATGAGCCAGGCCAGACCGGCCAGAATGAGCACGCGCCACAATTCGCGGCTCATCGGCAAGCGGTCAAGTCGCTGTGGGATCGCATAGTCCATATCGAAACTCCAAGACTTCATTGAACACGTCCAGCGTAAGTGTTGCCGGACCCACACATCGCTGCCTGTTCGCTGATAGGCGTTGCCAGCGGACGCAGAACCGCTGATTCTCGCGTAAGTACCTGCGCGTATATCTGTGCATGCACCTTTCAGCCTATGCTCCGACTATTGGAGGACGGTTATAAATCGCTGAACGTTGGGTGAGAAGCAGGAGCCAGGCCAACGTGCACGGCGGCCTGAGGCATGAAAAACAGCCGCTTCGTGTGAAATGTCGCGCTCGACGAGATATGGAGGGCGACGTGAGTGGATGCTAGAAACTCATGAGGACTTTGGGGGGATTACCGCCTGTACAGACGAATCGGCGTGACGGTCAGCGCACCCGTCGTAACCAGCGTCGCAATTTCGCCCAGCACACGCTCTATGCGGTCTACGGTATCCACCAGCTCGATGGTGAGCGGAAGATCGCCCTCCAGATCGGCCAGATCGGCGGAGCGTGTGCCGTGATCGGCGCTATATCCTTCCTGCGCGCGAGTGACTGTGGCGCCAGCGATTCCTTCGCGCCGGGCAAGCGAGAGCAGCGCCTCGACAACGGTCCGGTGACCTGCGCGGGCACTCTCATGAGTGACGATACGCACGCTCAGTCCAGCCTCGTAGGGCACGTCATGCTTCCTTTCCCGCTATCCGCCAACCAGTGCCCGCAGCGCCGTCTGCCGCCAGAGCACGCCTTCAGGGTTGCCATCTGGTCCGACGACGATGGCGTAATCCTGCCCGGGAGGCGCGATCATCCGCGCCAGCGCGCTTGCGGCGGAGAGCTCCGGCTCCACGCGCACGGCGGGCGGCTTAACCAGTTGCGCCGCGCGCATGGTCTCTCCGCCTCGCCTTGCCGGCCCACCGAGCTGTTGTGCCAGCGGCTCGGGCGTGCGTGAGAAGAAACGGGCCAGCACGGCGCGCGCTCCGGCTGGTGCCTCTGGCAGAGCGCGTGCGAGCAGCGCATGCTCATCTATTATGCCAAGCACCCGGCCGCTCGCATCGACCACCAGGGCGAGCGGCTCCGGCGCGCCAAATACCGCCCGCACCACATCATCCACCCCCGCGCTGGCGTCCAGAACGGGCACGGAGCGGTCTGCCAGCGATCCAGCGGTGAGTGGCTCGCCCTCCGCCGGATGCACGCCAAGGCGCAGGGCGGCGGCATGCTCGCCAGCAGTGGGCAGCGGTGGCTCCAGCAAGGCGGAGACGACATCGTGCTCGCTGACGATGCCCAGCAGCTTCTGGTTCGCATCCACTACGGGCATGCGCGTGATGCCCTTCTCGGTAAAGATACGACCAGCGGCATCCAGCGACTGTTCGGGCCGGATGGTCATCGGGTGGGAAAGCATGCGCTGTGCCGCCGTCTGCGTGGAGGCGAGTTGCACGAGGTGCTGCCGCGCATACTCCGCGCCTCCCGGTTCGGAGAGATGGGGCGCGAGGGCGAGGTCAACACCCTGAAGCAGATGACTCAGCGTGATAATGCCACGCAGCGTACCGTCCGGCGCTATGACCGGGATGAGGCGCGCGCCCCGTTCCAGTAGCATATCGAGGATGGTGGCCAGGGGCGTATCTTCACGCGCGACCTGTGTCGCCTGTCGCATGATATCGCGCACCCGCAGGTGCGACGCCGGGAAATATAGCCGCACGTCCGCCACTGTCAGCACGCCGGCGGTGACGATCTCCGCGATCCGTGGCAGCAGCGGCTCAATGCGATCCAGCCGGTCCACGATCTCTACCACGAGCGGCAGATCTTCGCCGAGATCGAGCATGCCCGAAGAACGCCAGCCACTGTGATCACTCAGCCCTTCAAGCGCGCGCGTCACGGTGATGCCCGCCAGATTTTGCCGCTGCACGAGATCAGTCAGGGCATCAACAACGCTCATGCTTCCCGTCTGCGCGCGCTCATGCGTCAGGACACGCACACTCAGTCCCGCAACCCACGGCATAGATCTCGCTCCTCCGCAGGCATTCGGCATCTGTATCGCTCGAACGCCTCATCGCATCTGTCTCTCTGGTGAGCGTACCACACCGGATGGCCGCCAGTTGACAAGGAGCCGATTATAGGTACAGCACGGCCTATTGTTTGGGTCTTCTATTCCGGCAGGAAGGCACGCTATGCCATTTAGCTATCTTGACCATCTGGAGTGCTCACGCTGCGCCAAAACCTGGGAGGCCGATTACATTCGCCAGCTCTGCGACTGCGGCGGCCCCCTGCTCGCCCGTTACGATCTCGACGCCGCGCGCTCCGGCTGGAGTCGTGAACAGCTTGCCAGACGCGAGCCGTCGCTTTGGCGCTATCACGAGCTTTTGCCCGTGCGTGAAGCAGCGAACGTCATAACACTTGGCGAGGGGATGACCCCTTTGCTGCCGCTGGCCACGCTGGGGCAGGAGATAGGGATTCCGCGCCTGCTGTTGAAAGATGAGGGCGTCATTCCGACGGGAACCTTCAAGGCTCGGGGGGCGACGACGGGCGTCTCGCGCGCTCATGAGCTGGGGGTGCGCGTGCTGGCGATGCCGACAAATGGCAACGCTGGCGGCGCGTGGGCAACGTACGCGGCTCGCGCGGGCATGCGTGCCGTTATCCTGATGCCCGAAGCCGCGCCGGTCATCACGCGCAACGAATGCGCCATTAGCGGAGCGTCGCTTTTCCTCGTGCGTGGGTTGATCAACGATGCGGGCGCTATCGTTGGGCAGGCCGTGCGGGAGCGCGGCTGGTTCGATGCCTCCACACTCAAGGAGCCCTATCGCGTCGAGGGCAAAAAGACGATGGGCATCGAGATCGTCGAGCAGCTTGGCTGGGAAGTGCCCGATGTCATCCTCTACCCGACTGGCGGCGGCGTCGGCATCATCGGCATCTACAAGGCGCTGCTGGAACTGCGCCAGCTCGGATGGATTGGTGAGCGCCTGCCACGACTGGTCGCTGTTCAGGCGGAGGGCTGCGCGCCCATCGTGCGCGCGTGGCGGGAGGGCAGCGCCGAGTCCACTGCCTGGCAGGATGCGCGTACCGTTGCCTTCGGCATCAACGTGCCGAAGGCGTTGGGCGATTTCCTCGTCCTGGAAGCGATTCGCGAGACGGGTGGGTGCGCTATCGCGATAAGCGATGAACGCATTCTCGACGCCCAGCGCAGGCTTGCCGCGCGCGAAGGCTGCTTCGTCTGTCCGGAGGGCGCCGCGACGCTGGCTGCCGCTGAGCAGTTGCGTCAGAATGGCTGGCTGACCGGTGATGAGCGCGTCGTGCTGCTGAATACCGGCACGGGGCTCAAGTACCCGGAAACGGTGCGCGTGGAGGTGCCTGTGCTCGATCCGGGCGAGGCGTTGCCCGAAATCGTATAGGAATATGCTGCCGGAGACCGAGAGGACACCCAAATGCACCCCCAGATATGGATGCGGGCGATGGCAAGCGGTCGCGCGACCGCATGTGCGCGCCTCAACGAGCTTGCGGTGCTCAGCCTGATCTGCTCGATCCTGGGATTCGTGCTCCTGCCAGGTATCGGGCCAGTCGCCGGGCTCATCCTGGGCCGCCGGGCGCAGCGAGAGATTGCCGCTTCCGCTGGTCAGCAGTATGGCGACGCGCTCGCGGACTGGGGCATCAGCCTCGGTTATGGCGGGCTGCTCTTTCTGGCGCTCACGCTCGCGGGGGTGGCGCTGTCGTTTATCATCACGCCCGGGCGTCCATAGCCGCCACCTGCGGCGTCACGACTGTTCAGCTTCCACTTTCGTGACGGCGCCTCGCGAGACGGCGTAGACCGTAGCCCCAGCCAGCGACTCGGGGGGGACGCTTGAAAGATCGGTCGTCGTGAGCAAGACCTGATCGAGATCCCCTACCGCGCCGAGGAGATCGGCCCGCCGCTGGACGTCCAGCTCGCTCAGTACGTCATCCAGCAGCAGTACGGGCTGATCTCCGGTCTCGTGTTCGATGAAATCCATCTCGGCCAGCTTGAGCGCCAGCGCCACGCTCCGCTGCTGGCCGCGCGACCCATACACGGCGAGATCAATGCTGTCCGCGAGGAAGGCAAGATCATCACGATGCGGGCCGATCACATTCGCTCCCTGGGCAAGCTCGCGCCGTCGCAGATCATGTAGCCGCCCGCGAAATGCCGCGATTGCCGCGCCTTCATCTTCCGGCAGGTCGAGATCGAATGATGGCCGGTACTCCAGCCGGAGCGGAGGCACATCATCGGCGTCCGCACCCGCCAGCTGCGCGAAGGTGCGCGCCGCCGTGCTCTCAGCGTAGCGCAGGAACGTCTCGCGTTCCCGCGTGATAGGTATGGCGAGCCGGGCCAGCTGCTCATCCCAGAATCCCAGCGCGTGCGGGCTTTCCTCGCCATCCCGGATGCGCCGCAGCAGCGCCCCGCGCTGCGTGATCACCTTCTGATACTGGCTTAAAGCGCGACAATAGGCGGGGCGCACCTGGCAGAGCGTCATATCGAGAAAGCGCCTGCGTTCGGCAGGCGAGCCGGTCACCAGATCGAGGTCGGTCGGCGCGAATACGACCACCGTCACCATGCCGATAAGATCCATCGCGCGGCGAGGCGTCCCGTTGATGCGGATGCGTTTGCGAAACGGCGCGGCGGGCGCCTGAACCGTGGACTCCGCTGGATAGGGGGACATGCCAGCATCCGAAATCACCACTTCGACATCGAGCGTATCATGTCGCCGGGCCACCTCGGCCTCCACGCGGGCGAAATGTCCCGGCGCGCGCCAGCGAACGACCTCGCGATCAGTGGATGTGCGAAACGAGCGGCTTGTGGCGGCGATCATGACAGCTTCGAGAATATTGGACTTGCCCTGCGCGTTGCGTCCGGTGAAGATCGTCAGCCCGCGTGTCAGCGGGAGATCCAGCTCCGCGTACGTGCGGAAGTCCATGAGCCGCAGGCGCGTGACGCGCATGATGTGATGTCCTCCAATGGCCGTCCGCGCCCAGACGTACTGCCGTATGAACGGTCTGTCATCAACTGGCCACAATGGGCTACAAGAGAATGGCGTAGAATGAACGAACTGTCATGTTGCGGCGGCCAGTCGTCATGCTTGTGACATATGTACAGCATATACTAGATCGTGCAATCACGAATAGCGGTGTGGTGTGGATGAGAGCAGTGTGGTTGCTCGCGGCAGGCTGTGTGGTGTGTGGTGGTGGTGTCGCGGGCAAGCTTTCGTGATAGCGGACTTATCGGCCCTCCGTCGCTGGCGGAGGGTTCTTCTTTTGCTTCCCTCTCGATAGCTCCACGCGGCAGCCGGCCACCCTTGCCGCATTCGGCGCGCGCCTCACTTCGCGCTGTGGAGCGATAATTCGCCCATCTCGCCGTAGCCGAGCCTGCACTGTGTCTTATGCGATAGCGGACTCCGTGAGATCACCGGCGGACACCCGCGCGAGATGCTGTGCGTCATCATCGATGTGTATCTGGTCCTGACGCGCATGGCATGCCAGCTTGAGCGGGTACTGTCAGTAGCGTAGAATGCGGGCACAGCAACGGCTGAGGAAGTTCGTTCGTACTCGTGGAAGATAAGCACCTGCCTCCGCTCTTGTGCGGGGGTCGCGATGCGTCCCCGTGGCCGGCCATCCGGGCATGGAAGAGATATGAGAAGAGGTACTGCGGCGTGGAAGGACGGTCTCACGTCATCTTTGGTCTGGCGGGCGCTGTCGTTGTAGATAGCGTCTTTCACTTTTCGGGTGTGCCGCTCATCGGGTCGAGCTTTCCACCCTCACCGGATCAGGTGGCATTGAAGGTCGTGTACTATGGCTTCGCCGTCCTCGGCGCACTGGCTCCGGATATTGACAATGCGCGCAGCACGATTGGCAAGCGCGCTGGCTTCGTGAGCAAAGGCATCCAGCATCTCGCCGGTCACCGAACGATCTTCCACAGTCTGCTGGGCTTGCTGCTCGTGGGCCTGTTCGTCTACTTCGTGCAGTATGGACTGGGACTGGAGCTGTATAACCTCGGCCTGCATCAGGCTGGCTCTGCGCTAGGAGTCGGCGCGAGTCAGATTCAGCTCGGATCCACCACTGGCGTCGCATTTGTCGCGCTGCTCACGGGATATGTTCTGCACCTTGTGGCGGATAGCCTGACGATTGGCGGCGTGCCCTGGCTCTATCCAAATCCGGTCCGCATTGGCTTCCCGCCGAACCGTAACTGGCGGTTCCGCACCGGCAGCATATGGGAGCCGCTCGTTGTGGCATTCGTGTGTGCGCTGGTGATCGCGGGCGTTATCACCGGTCACCTGTCGTTCTAGCTGCAGCGGACAGCCCTCACCTCACGTCCGGCTGACCGCGGCCGGGAGCTTACGCGCGTGAGCTACGCGCTGTCCTCTCCGGCGATACTCCCACCCATCGCGCCAGCATGGCAGCGCAAGAAGCAATCTGCCCGGCGCCGCGAACTGGTACAGAACTTGCCATTCATACAGATCGTATCGCGATATAAATGTTCGCTGGCTTGTCTTCTTGTGCCAGCCGCGTGATGAGGTATCACGAGTTGCTCTGTTGGGAGGGAGCCATGCACCTGGTGATTGCCAGTGTTGAGTTTCCGGTCTGGCTGCGCGCGCAGCACTGGATCAATGTGTTCTTCATGGGTCTGATGATTCGTTCGGGACTTCAGGTGCTCGCGTCCTTCCCGCGGCTGTACTGGGGTGAAACCGCAAAACCAGGGCATGAAGTGCTCAAGTTTACGAAGAAGAGGTATCATACCGAGCGCTATTACACGACTCTGGACGAGGAAGAGGAAGTCTCGCCGGTGATCGCGCAGCCGGGGGGCAGCAACCTGGGGCTTGGCCGCCACTGGCACTTCTTTGGGGCGATGTTCTGGGTACTCAATGGGGTTGTCTACGTCGCGCTGCTCTTCATCACCAATCAGTGGCAGCGGCTGGTGCCGACCTCTTGGTCCATCTTCCCCAAGGCGTGGGAAACAGCGCTTGCGTACCTGCATTTCCATCTGCCCGCGCCATCGTTATATGCGGGTATCTATGACCCGCTGCAAAAGCTCTCCTACTTCGCCGTCGTCTTTCTTCTGGGTCCGTTCATGATCGCGACCGCCGCCGCGCAGTCGCCCGCCGTTGAGGGCTATTTCCCGTGGTACGCGAAGATCTTTGGCGGACGGCAGGGCGCGCGCCTGCTCCATTTCCTAGGGCTTCTCGCGTTCATCGGGTTCATCATCGTCCACACGTTCATGGTTTTCGTCACCGGACCGCAGAAGAACTTTGGCGACATCATTTTCGGCCAGCACCAGACGCAGGGCGGGGCGGCGCTAGCAATCGGGCTGAGCCTGATTATCCTTATCTTCGCCACCTACGCGCTCACCTCGTGGGTTTCGTTGCGCCATCCACGCGCGATCCAGCGCGGGCTGAGCGCGTTTATTCGCCCGTGGATGAAGGTGCTTGCCCGCAAGACTATCTCGCGTCAGCATTACAAGCCATCTGAGATTTCCAGCTATTTCCTGATTAATGGTTCGCCGCCGCACAGCCAGGAGTATCTCGCGATGCTCTGGACGGGATTCAGGGATTACCGGCTGAAGGTGAACGGACTGGTGGAAAACCCGCTCTCGCTGAGCCTCGACGACATCAAGGCAATGCCCAAGCAGACGCAAATCACCAAGCACAACTGCATCCAGGGCTGGACGTCCATCGGCGAGTGGGGCGGCGTGCCACTACGCCACATCCTTGATCTCGCGCGCCCGGCGCCGAATGCGAAATATATCGTGTTCCACTCGTATTCGCGCGATACGGAGGGCCACCCGTACTACGAAAGTATCGGCATTGATATCGCCCATCATCCGCAAACCATACTGGCGTACGAGATGAACGGCCAGCTCCTGCCGATGGATCATGGCGCGCCACTGCGCCTGCGCGCGGAAGTGCTGCTCGGTTTCAAGATGGTGAAGTGGATTGAGTCTATCGAGTTCGTCGAAACCTACAGCACGATTCGCGGCGGGACCGGCGGCTCACGCGAGGACAACAAATTCTACGAGCAAGCCGTGCCGATCTAGCCGCCGGTTGTTGCTGTAGCCGCCGCGGTGGCCGTTGGGGTTGCCAGCAGTTTGTCGGTCCCTGAGGGCACCCAATCCACGTTCGCCTTCAGCGACTTGAAAAGCGTTTGCAGTTCGGCTGGCGTCTGGCGCGACGCGATGGTCACGCTGGTATCGCCAATGGTGCCCAGGCAAATGGTCGTTTCCTTGTTCTGGGTATCCTGCGAGCATTGCACCGCAGTGGCGAGATTTGGCCGACTGGGTGCTTCGGAGAAGCTGATCGGCCCGGTCTCCGGCAGTTGATAGGTGATGCTCAGGTGACCGCCATAGATGGGATCGTGGATTGAGCCGCCCGCGAGCACGAGACACGATCCCTTGGGCAGCGAGGCGGGCAGATAGGTTGTGAAGCCAAGCTGGCCGCGCACATCATTCCACGACGTCAGCACCGTCTGATTCGTCGTGGAGTCATCCTGAAAGCTGATGACGGGGCTATCGCACCACGATACGTTCGCCAGCGCGACCGTCTTGGGACCGCTGCCTGCCGTTGACGAACTGCCACCTCCACCAAACGGCCCGCATCCAGCAAGCGCCAGAACCGTCGTCGCCAGCATGATGGTAATCCATCTCGCGCGCGAACCTCGCGCCACACCGCGCCTGTAGGTTGACGAGATCATGCCACTCTAGCTCCTCTTCCCAGCTAGCCTCATCGAAGCGCCACCAGTATAACGCATATACCGGGCTGGCGGTTTGGTTTTTCTGCTGCTGTTTTCGTCCGGGCGTGATATACCTGTAACGAGACGTGCAAGACCTGTTGCGGGTCAGCGAACCGGAGGAATGCGCCATGTTTCAGGATATCGCCGCTGCGCTCGGGCGTGGTGAGCCTGTCGTTCTCTTAACGGTAGTACGCACGTATGGCGCCGCTCCTTGCGGGCTGGGAACGAAGGTCGTGGTGCGCGGGGATGGCGCGCTTTTGGGCACGTTCGGGGGCGCCAGAACGGATGCGCGTGCCGCTGAGGATGCGCTGCGCGTGCTGCACGCGGGCGAGCCCGAACTGCTTACCTATCATCTCGACCCTGAAGGCGGCGAAAGCGTCGGGAGTTGCGGCGCGACTCTCGAAATCTTCGCGGAACCGCTGCGGCCGGAGCCGCGCTTGCTGGTCGCTGGATCCGGTTATGTGGCGCAGGCGCTTGCGAGGCTGGCCGTTCCGACGGGCTGGCGCGTGACGTTGCTGGACGACCGCACGGAATTCGTGCGAGCGGCCACGCTGCCCGATGGCGTCGAGACGGCGGTGGGCGATCTGGCGGAGATGATCGCGCAGCAGCAGCCAGACCGGATGACAGCCGTCGTCATCGTGACGCGTGGGCATAAGGCCGACCACGAGGCGCTGGCTACGGCGCTGCGAACAGAAGCCGGCTACATCGGGATGATCGGCAGCCAGGGCAAGGTGCGGCAGATCTACCGCGCCCTGTTGCGCGAAGGCGTCAGCGCCGACCAACTGGCGCAGGTGCGTTCCCCGATTGGACTGGATATTGGCGCCGAGACTCCGGACGAAATCGCGCTGAGCATCGCTGCCGAGCTGCTGATGTGGCGGCGCGGCGGGACGGGCGTTTCGCTCTCGCAGCGGCATAATATCCTGCAGCGCGTGCTTTCAACAGAAGAAGAGGAAACGCCCGCCACAAGCGAGGAAGTGACGGCCTAGCCGCCTTATATGGCGTGCTGTTGGCGCCCGGGTGCGTACATACTGGTTCACGCTTCCTCATAAGCCACCGAGCTGCTCGGCGCGCGCCAGCGCGTGCACCGGCAGTACGCGGGGTTACTGTGGTGCGCGAAAAGCTGAATCAGTTCAGGCCAGCGTGCCTCGTCCACAGGATGAAACGTCAGATCGCGTGTGTCGCGCATTGGTGCCTCTGCAACCGGACTCTGTGGCGTCCGCAGTGGGCAGTGTGCCGGCTGTCTTCCTTTCATAGCACATGAACGGACGGAGACGTCAATTGACGCCACCGCCCGTTCATAAAGCTTCAGCTTGGACGCCTGGTCACGCCTGAGCTGCCGGCCCTTTGCCTACTGTGGTGGTTGCTCCTTTCGCGAGCTGGCCGCCTTCCATTTCATGGTAGTGGTCACGCCAGATGATGCGGTAGACACCGAGGTAGCGCGGCAGCTTCTTGAGACCCGGGATGACCGGCACGAAAAACAGCAGCGCCGTCAGGATGAGCATGACGACGGCTACCGCGACGTCTGCGTTCGGGCCGTTGAACGGCGCCGCCGGCACCTGATACCAGAACGTGTAGAGCCAGAGCCACGCCTGTCCGGGATAGGGCCCCGGCTCGTTCATCATGCCCCACTGATCGCCCGCGAGATTTTCGGCGCTTGCCTTATCAGGCAACGCCTGCTCATTGAGGAAGAGCAGCGATTTGGTGTAGTCCGTCTGGTAGAAGCGGCCATCTGCCAGCAGGATGCCATCCATCGCTCCGCTGCGCGCATTGCCAAGAAGCGCGTTGAACATCTCCGGTAACGGACCGTAATTACCCGCGGGCAGGACGATATTGCCGTTGGCATCGAGGGCTTCATTCGTGTTCTTGGCCAAGGCGTCGCCATATGCGGTGGCCCACGCGTTCTGCTGGCTGGCGGAGGCCGACTTGTAGGCCGTGACGGCTGCCTGCACGGCTTCGTTGTGCACGGTTGCCAGCGGCCCATACACATAGACCTGCGCGGTATCTATCGGAATCGTTACGCCACCGAGTTGCTGAAGCGAGATCGGCCCGAGATACTGCACCGAATCCGTGCCGTTATTGTAGGGCGGCCCATAGGTCGCGATGGCGCTTGTGCCCGTCAATTCTGAGAGGCTGACCGTAGTAAAACCAACAGGATCGCTCTGCGCCACGCTCTGAAGCGTGAGCGGCCGCTCATCGCCGGAGGAGAAGATACCCGCGAAAATCATGACAAGCACCAGCACGACGGCGCCGAGAATGGTGACTTCGCGGATGAGATCGTACGGTGCCATCCGCACGCCACGGAAGTACTCGGCCTGTGTCATGCCTTTGTGGTACTCCTCACGCTGTTCGCCTTTTGCTGGATACGGCCGCACAACGCCACGCAGCCGGACAAACAGGATGTGAATGCCGACAATCGCGAAGATGACCGCTGGCAGGATGAAAATGTGGTAGGTATACATCTGCCCAAAGTTGAGTGGATTGAAGAAGCCGCCGACACCTACCGAGTTCATCAGGTCCTTCGCTGAGACGCCGATCCATTGCGAGTCGAAGTTGGTTTGTGAGAGATAGCCGGTGAAGGCAGTCAGGATGCTGACGATGAACGCGAGCACGCCAGCCATCCACGTCCGTGCGCGCCCATCGCGCCACGCGCCCATAAAGAACGTCGCCCATAGGTGCAGCGCCATAAAAAAGAAGAACGCTTGCACACTCCAGAAGTGCATGCTGTTGAAGAAGTGCCCGACGGTGGAGGCATGCCACCACTGAGGACCAAAAAGCGCGAGCACGATGCCGCTCAGGATGATGACGGCGAAACTAACGAGAGTCGCCGCGCCTAGCAGGTAGAGCGATGATCGCACATACGCGGGCTGGTGATCCGGCAGGACCTGATCGCTCGGATAATCCTTGCCGATGCGCTGCCGGAGCGCTGAAGTCCAATTAGTAGACATATGTGTTTCCGCCTATTCCTTGGTGTGGCCCGGCAGCTTCACCAGCAGGCCGATGACGAAAACGACAATCATGGTCACAATGACGATCAGATTCGGAACGGTGATGAGAAAGATGCCTATCTGAACATACTCAGACATAGGGTTTCCCTTTCGTGAAGCCAGGGTACGCTGATGAGCCTCGGCGCCTCAACTATCGGCCGTCTCTCCATCCGGCACTGAGCGGCGCCTTTCCACGCGACAACTCGCCTGCTAGCAGCCAACGGTAGTAGCATACTGTCACTACGCCATCACCAACAAGCATCGCAATGTCACATGTGCGTCACGCCTCGTCGGCGCTCGCGACATCTGTATTGGATTTGCCGCATAACCAAGACCGAAGAGACCGCGCAAAGGCATGGAAAATGAGCATGCAGCACGCACATGCAAGCGTGCGGCGATGTGGATGTGGCAGTGACGTGGTCTTGATTCCTCGCTTGCCCGAATCGGTGGATTTCCGGACCTGCGGTTTTCCGATGAGGATGTGGTGCGGGCAGAAGTGAACCTGAACGGCGCGAGATACTATTCGCACGTGGGCTTTGACCATCGGCGCTGCTTGCGCTCTCGCCCCTGGCTGGGGAGGTAGAGGATGCCGGAGAGGCAACGAGACGCGGGCGAACGTGGTGCTCCGTACCGCTGCTCGTCTATGGGTCATGTACAGGACATACGGCGGCGAAAGGCCGGCCGCGGGGTACGTTGTGTGGGTAATTGCGCGAGTGCGGCATCAGGCCGTATACTGGCCACGCGTATGACTTCCAGGAGGATGCAGGGTTCATGTCGAAGAGCAAAAACAACCGCCGCGGGTCAGGATCTACGCGCGCACCCGTCCCGCAGCGACCGGCAGTTGCCCAGAGCCAGCCGGAAAGGGCGACATCGAGCAGCGCGGCAGTCGTGAGGCGCGGCGCAAGCAAGCGAGACATACGCGCGGCACAGCGACTCGCGGCACGCAAGCGCCGAAACTCAATCATGATGGGGGCCGCGGCAATAGTGGTGGTTGCTGTCGCGCTTGCGCTCGTGTTGCATGGGCATACGCCAGGCACGACGGCAGCCTCGAAGAAGCCAGCGAGCACTCCAAACGCGTATGCGAATTGCCCCACTACGCCAGCGCCTGTCGCGCAGGCTACCGCCGCGGCCACTCCGCCGCCCGTAACGGGCAAGATCATCGATGGGCAGCAGGGCCTCAAATATATTGACATCAAGGTAGGCTGCGGGCCCGCCGTCAAGGCTGGCGACAATGTGACCGTCGACTATACCGGCTGGCTGGCATCGAACGGCAAGCAGTTCGATAGCTCACTGCTCCCGGGCAGAACGCCATTCCAGGTGCAGAACGTGGGTCAAGCGAGCGTTATTCAGGGCTGGAATCTTGGATTGATCGGCATGAAGCCAGGCGGCACACGCCGGCTGATTATTCCGCCATCGCTTGGCTATGGCGCGCAGGCCAGTGGGCCTATTCCGGCGAATTCCACGCTCATCTTCGACATCACGCTCAAGAGCATAGATGGCTAGTTGCCTCGCGTTGGGCAGCAGGTCCAGTGTGGCATTACGCCGCGCTGGTTTGCTGCCCGATCTGCCGCGCGAGCTGTTCTTCGCGTAACTGATAGACATACCAGATCGTTCCGCCGAGCAGTGCCAGCCCTGGAATTGCCGTCCACCGGGGCATGTCCGTGCCCAGCAGCGCGTCGAGCGAAATCTTGCCCGGCCCTGTGAGCATGAGTGTACCCGCGAGCACAATGTTCATCGCGGGAAGTTCGGCTCCGCCCTGATTGACCCAGATTGGTTTGCCTCGGTGAACGGTCAATGCCGCCATGCTCATCGAGCCGATGGTCGCGAGCGGGCCGAGCGGGGAGAGCAATCCGAGCATGGTCAGCGCCCCACCCCCCAGCTCAGAGGCAGCGGCCAGATAGGTCCATATCTTGCCTGGGCGCAATCCCAGAGATTCCATCCACGCGGAGGTGCCTGCGACGCCATCGCCCCCGAAGAGACCAAGCAGCTTTTGCGCCCCGTGTCCAGCCAGAAATCCGCCGAACGTCAGCCGCGTGAAGAGCTTCGCTACATCATCCATGCTGATCCTCCTTGTGCATGCTGTACTACCTACCGTGTGCCCCGCGTTCGACCTTGCGAGCGCGCAAGGTGTATGCCACGAACCTGCTTTCTGCCGGGGCAAAATGGCGGCGAAGAGTCGCGCATGGCACTCTTCCTGTATGGCTCAGGGACGGATCAATCTATGCGCATGGCGTAGCTGGTGAGCGCGCGCACTCACTCTTCGTCAGGAGGATGGGGTGACCACTGTGTGTGGGAAATGACACGCCCATCCGGCCTGCGCACAATCGTGACAGTATGCCACGGGCGCCGGCTCAAGGCCAAGATGAAGCTTGCGATTGCCGCCACCAGGGCCACAATCGCCAGGAGGAGGAATGGCAATGAGGACAGACCAAATGGGCCTCTGCCAACCAGTTGCACCAGGTAGTCGTCCTGGTAGCTTTCGCGATACCCCCGACGCTTCCATAGCGACGATGCGGCACGCAGTGGTGATATGGGGGCGCTATCTGGCATGTCGTGCTCCACGCCGATCGTGGTCCGGCTGGTGGGATAACCAGTCTCTCCCATTCCCTCCACGCTGGCATTCTCCTCGAACGGCGTATATTCGCTGGATTTCGGAACGGTGTGAGTCTTCTCCATCACGCTGCGCTGGGGTCATATGGATGACCATGCAGCCATAGCGTACCCCAGGCATGTTTCAAACTCGTACGAAAAAGGTGCAGAGCACGTGAAGATTGGGTAGAGGATGGCATGCAAGCCCAACCAGCCGAGCATTGCGCTATGAGTCCTGCGAGCTTGACGCGGCATGGTTCCCTTTCTATTATGGTGCGGTCTCAGTGGCAGCGTGACTGAGATGTGGTGTGCAGCATCGAGGTTGGTCGAGCAGCGTTTCCGCCAGTGGCCGGCACCGGTGGTGTGGGGGTGAAATGTGGTGAGCGTGGCGTGTGAGCTGTCCGGCATGAAGGTCCGGCGTCGCCGCCCGCGAGCGCGCGGACAGGCTATCGTCGAGTTCGCGCTGGTTGCTCCGCTGTTCTTCCTCGTGCTATTTGGCTTCGTTGAGTTCGCTCTCATCAATGCGTCCATTGGGACCTACAACTTCGCGGCTAAAGAAGGCGCACGCTATGGTTCGTTCCTTGGCCGCACAGTCTCTAACGTCGATCAGCTGATCGTAGCACAGATTCGCCAGCAGGTATCTGGCGTCGTCATGGCTCAGCCCATCAAGATCGAGATCTTCCGTTCGGACCTGCAAGGCAACATACTGACGACCAGTACGGGTGTGCCTCAGGAAGCCGTCTATGACATTAACGGAAACCTGATCGGCACGGATAACTGGCCAGTACAGGACCGCAACGATTCGTTGCTGAACGCCGATTACCTGGGCGTGCGCATCACATATCAATACACGTATCTCACGTCGTTCATTTCCGGTGGTCTTACCGGGATTACCCTCACCGCACTTTCGGTGCAGCGCATCGAGCCACAGGATTACCAGAGTCTCCGGCATCTGCCTTCGCCCATGCTGGCGAGTGTGTCGCCATCCGCTGTGCCTCCGGCATGGCGCGGTGAGCAACAGATGGAGGGTACCGCCTGATGAGGACCATCCTCCGGCGCGGACTGCGGCGCAGACGTTCGCGTGGCCAGGCGCTCGTCGAATTCGCCATCTTTTTCCTGCTTCTTATGGTTCTGGTGGCGGGCGTGACGGATACCGCCGGATTGCTCAACGATCATGTGAACCTCGAGTTCGCCGCGCGTCAGGGTGCGCGCACAGGTTCTGTGCTCGGCAATCAGAGCTATGCCGATTGCGCGATCATCGGTGCGATTCAGGCGGCGCTGGTCAACATGCCCAGCCTGACCGTAACGCAGATTTCGATCTATGATGCCAACTCAAGCGGCCAGCCCCAGAGCGCATCATTGCAAGACATCTACGCGGGTAATACCACCTGCACGGTCTCAGGCAGCACGGTGACGTTTTCTCCCGCCGCGCTACAGATCGGCTACCCGCCGGCGAATCGCAACAACACGCCGTTTTACGAAGATTCCATCGGCGTGCAGATCAAGTATAACTATCAGTTCGAGTTCGGCCTGGTTGGTGGCGGCACATTCAGCGCGTCAGATTATGCCGTGATGCCGGTAAATCCCGTAGCGGTCGCTTCACCCAACCCAACGCCCACTCCCATCGCAACTCAGTAATTATCGCCCTGTCGTCAGGGTATGGCGTCTTTGGAGGTTTTGCTCATGTCTCGTCAGCACAGCGACCGCGTGCGCTCGCGTGATCTCTGGCGGATTGTTCGCCACGAGAAGCGAAAGGAGCGGCGCTACCGGCAACGATTGCGCCGCGGCCAGACGCTGATCATCTTCGCGCTCTCGTTTACGGTGCTGTTGGGGCTGGCGGGGCTGGCGGTTGACGTCGCCCGCATGTATGACCTCTATGCCCGGATGCAGCGGGCTGCTGAGGCGGGCGCTCTGGCGGGCGTGCTGTACCTGCCGAACTACTATTCGACTGCCATGAGCCCGGGTGATGGACTGGATGCCGTCACACGCGCCACGATGGAGACCGTCAAGAACGGCTTTGGAACGGTGATTCCAGTGGGGCAGGCGGACTGCCCGACGCCGGTCGGATCAGTCGAGGTCGCCGTCTGCCAGGTGCCAGGGCAAACGTCCGATCTACAGGTAACGATCACCGAGCGCCTCTCGCTGGTATTGCTGGCGGGGCTTGGCGTGACGCCGGTAACCTTGCAGGCTACGGCGCAGTCGGAATACCTGCCGCCTATACAGGTCGGCTCGCGAGGCATCTTCTTCGGCGATCAGGTCGAGTGCTCACCCGGCAATTCCCAGAACCTCAACCTGAGCTCGTGTAGTTACAGCGACACCAGCAATGTCCACGTGCAGGACTTCATGGCGACGTTCGATGGGCCTGCCGAACTGGCGGAGTCAGGGGACCCGTACGTCTACTGTATGGAGGGACCTGGGCAACTCTCGCCCCCTGCCGCTGATCCCACCAGCGCACCCGCCACCTACAATGGCTACGGAACAGACCATCCGCAGAATCCCGGCGTAACCAACGGCTGGTCAGCCATCTCGCAATACTGCGGCGAACCGGTGCCGGGAGGCAAGCCAGGCAATCCCTACTATCAGCCGGATGGCTACAACGGACCTGCCACCGCCAATTCACCCCATCCAGGTGGATACAACTACTACGTCGGCATAACGAACGCCGTTTCGACCGCCTCGCTCTGGATATTTAATCCCTATTACTCACCGACTAACTGGAACACCAACCCGCCGCCACTGGATCACTTCATCGATAATGGCGCGTCCAATTTCTATCACGGTCCGCTCGATGAGGGGCTTGGCCAGACGACGCCATTCAACGGGCGCAATTATGACGCGCCGCTGTTCTATTTCAATACGACTTTCTCTCTCTATCAGGTGAACAGCTTGTACGACCGGTCATCTGACACACTGATCGCGAGCGAGCAGTTCACGCCCCTTGACGGGATATCGGCTGATCTCAGTGCGCATAGCTGCGCCTCCGGTCAGCTCTACAATCCAACCTGGAGCAATGGCAATACCCAGAACACGTACTATCACCCGAACGGCATCACGCCCGGTGGCGGCTGCCTGAGCTCACCGCTCGCGCTGACACTTTCGCCTAACTGCACATGGGTGATGCAGTGGTGTCAGTTGTACAACGCCACCTCTGGTCTGCCTGTGGCCGCGGGTACGCCTGTGACGCTGTGTGGCGCAGGGGTTCCGTGTCCTTCCAATGGCGGCAACCCAAGCACGGGCATCTACCGGCTAGTGGTGGAGGCTACTGGCATAACCGCGAAAACCAACATCTACAACTCGCAGATCACCGATGGTTGGGGTCAGCATGCATACTCGCTCAAGCTCTGCGCGGGCGATCCGAGCACGCCCATTAACTGTAACGATGGCTCCGGCAGCAACGGCGTCAGCGATTACAATAATCCTCCCATGTACATCTTCGCGTGGAACAACATGGACGTCACCTTCCAGGCGCCATTGACCTACAACTCGCCGAACCCGAACTATCCCCAGTCCTCCTGTGTGACCAGCAATACCTACGGATACGCTTGTATGGATCTGGGCTGCATTCCGACGGCGTATGCGGGACGCACCGTCACGATCAGCCTGTACGATCCCGGTGACGGCGTTGGCAATCTTTTCCTCGGGATCGCGCCACCACAAGGCGCGGGCTCGACTACCGTCAGCTATCCGTCGTATCTCCCGACGTACACCTACGATGGCGAGAAGGTCTTCCAGGCGCACTACGCGAACGGATACCGTCCGCTCAATGGGCTATGGGTGGATATTACGCTGACGCTTGGCCCGAACTATGAGGGCGATTGCGTGACGACGAGTGGAAAGAGCGGCTACTCCGGCTGGTGGCAGCTCATCTACCTGACGACGGACGCTTCCGGCTCCGGCTCACAGCCAACGGATAAACTGGCGGTCTCGTTCACGCTTGTTGGCAGCCCGGTCCACCTCGTCCCGCTGGGATAGATCGGAAGGCGCAACGTCTAAACGTCTACCCGCATGCGGCCATATGGATGCTCCAAGGCGACAATCAAGTGCCGCCGAAGGCGCGTGTGGCCGCATGCGCGCACTTCGGCATCAGCCGTTTCCGTGGCACTGCGCACGTCTACCCGGCCGCCAGCCGCTCCGCAAGCCTGCTGCCCACGCTATCCAGCCTATCCCCTTGTCAGACCTGCGCCTGCCCTCTACACTTGAGCGCACATATTCGCGGGGTCGCGCCAGGCGGCTTCGCTTGTGAGGAGGACAAGGGATTTCATGGAAAGATCTCGCATCTACACACGGCTGACAGGCGCTCTACTGCTCTCGTTCGCGCTCGTGGGGCTCCTGGCCGCGTGTGGCGCGCCCACGACGAAGAACGGTGCTATGATGCAGACGCCCACAGCGGCGAGTATCCTGCAAGACGCGAGCAAGCTCAAGGTCACAGACGCCACGATGACGTTTGCCCTCGATGGCACCACGCAGGGCCAGCACCTCACCGGCAACGGCACCGTCAAACTGACGAGCAAACCCAAGCGCACAGACTCGACTATGACGCTATCGCTCGGTAGCCAGCAATTCGCGTTCGAATCTATCACGGACGGTACCACCGGCGCGACGTATACCAAGTTCAGCCAGCCGGCGGCGCTTGCGACGGGCAAGTGGAGCAAACAGAATCTGAACATTGGCTCGTTCGTCGATTTCTCGAACCTGACGAATTTCAGCTCGCTCAAAAATCCGACGTTCGCCGGCGCAACGACGGTCGACGGCGTGCCCGTCTGGCATCTGAAGGCGCAGTATAGCGCGAGCGGTGAAAACGCTACGGCGGACCTCTACTTTAACCAGCAGAACGCGCATCCCGTGGAGATTGCCATCGCCACGACGGGAGCCGCCGCATTCACGATGACGATTCACTACACGGCGATCAATAGCGGTATCGCGATTGACCTGCCACCCGCGACCGAGATTCAGGCCGCATAGCATGCACACAGCGCAGGTCGCGGCGCATATGGTATATCATGCTCATGTGCGAGAAGCGGGAGCAGCCAGGTAGCTCTCCCCTTTGCGCGCACATGGAGGATTGTGAGCATGCAGGTACGCTTGCGCTACTTTGCGGCGCTGCGTGAGCGCGCCGGTTGTGATGGCGAGTCGCTGGAAGTACCGGCGGGCGCTACGGTGAGTGCTATGCGCGCGCTACTGGTAGAGCGCTATCCGGCTGCAGCGCCGGTGCTTGCGCGCTGCGCCGTGGCAGTCAATCGAGAGTACGTGACGGAAGCCGCGCTCGCGGATGGCGACGAACTGGTATTCATTCCACCGGTTGGCGGCGGGTAGCATGGGCTGCGCCTACGGGCACCGGCGCGCTACGTGATTACGCCACTAGCTCATCTATGGGAGGCCCCGGCATGGCCGCTGTCGTGCGCATTACGCGTGATCCGCTCAATGATAGTGTTGTGAGCGCGCTCGAATCGTCGCTCACGCACCCCGGCATCGGCGGGATCGTGACCTTTAAAGGTGTCGTCCGCGATAATTCGCACGGCAAGCGCGTGCGCTATCTTGAATACGACGCCTATCCAGAGATGGCCGAGAGCGAGATGGCGCGCATCGCGAAGGATGTCGCGGAGCGGTGGGGCGCGGAGATCGCGATGGTGCATCGCATCGGCAGGATGGAGATTGGCGAATGCAGCGTGGTGATCGTGGCAGCTTGCCCGCACCGCGCCGAAGCGTTCGAAGCCTGTCGCTATGCCATAGATACACTCAAGACGACGGTGCCGATCTGGAAAAAAGAAGTCGCCGAGTCCGGCGAAGAATGGGTTGAGGGCTAGTTCATGAAGTTCGGCGTTGTCGTTTTCCCTGGAACCTGGAGCGATACGGATACACTCCATGTGCTTCGTACTGTCATGGGCCACGAAGCGGTTTCCATCTGGCATCAGGATACCGATTTGCAGGGCTGCGATGCGATAGTCCTGCCGGGAGGATTCTCCTACGGTGACTACCTGCGCGCGGGCGCTATCGCGCGGTTCGCGCCGGTGATGGGCGCGATACGTGAATTCGCGGAGCGCGGCGGGCTTGTGCTCGGCGTCTGCAATGGTTTCCAGATCCTGCTTGAAGCGGGTATGCTGCCGGGCGCGATGCTGCGCAACGAAAGCCTGGAGTTTCGCTGCGAGTGGACACACCTGCGCGTCGAGAATGCTGAGACGCCCTTCACCCGGCTGGCGAAGCCCGGCCAGATCCTGCGGATCCCTGTTTCGCACGGTGAGGGCAACTACTTTGCTGATGACGCCACCCTGAATGCGCTGGAAGCGAGCGGCGGTGTGCTGCTGCGCTACTGTGACACGAACGGCAATATCACGCCGGAATCCAATCCTAACGGCTCCCGCCGCAACATCGCCGGCATCGTCAGCCCCAGCCGAAACGTCGCCGCCATGATGCCGCACCCGGAGCGCTGCGCCGAAGCCGCGCTTGGCGGTGAGGATGGCCGCATCATCTTCGAGTCTATGGTGGCGACGCTGCTCGAACGGCAGGCCGGCAATTTTGTGCCAGAGGTTCCGGCAGCACGGTAGCTGTGCGCCTCTAGGTCCAGGTTGCGTGCGACATCAGAGCGTCCACTCGTGTTCGCTGGCGCGCTCGGCGCGCGATGGCGTCCACGTGCCCCGGACGCTCCTCGGCTACGCATTCAGGTGTGGACGTCGGCGCGCCCTCTCGATGCAACTGAAAAACTCCCTTGTAGCCGCCGCCCAATCTGCCGGGTGTGAGGTATATGTCATGTCGCCTCGCGTGGCTTCGGGCTGAACGCCGCTACGTATACGCCCGCCGGCTGCGGTTCCCGCGTGCATTCGCCACTTGCCCGCGAGAGTGAGAGCATGGTGAGATAGCTGGACCGTGGTGGTGAGATCACATTGTGAGTTGAGGAGATGAGACTGTACCTCGCTGGGGCGTGTATGCCTTCCGGATGGCTCAGGTATGCGGCCCCCCTCAGATCGAAGGACAAGGAGTCGTAACCATGGCTGACGTAACCGAGACCTCGAAGCCGGTATTTGGTTTACCACGACTGAACGAACCAGCGCCCGAATTCGAGGCCGTCACAACTGACGGTACCATCAGACTCTCTGATTACAAGGGAACCTGGCTGATTCTCTTCTCGCATCCGGCGGATTTCACGCCGGTCTGTACCACAGAGTTCCTGGCATTCGCCGAGATTTTCCCCCAACTGCGCGAGCGCGGAGTAGAACTGCTTGGCTTGAGCATTGATAGCGTCTATTCGCACATCGCGTGGCTGCGGAATATTGAGGAAAAGACGGGGGTAAAGATCCCCTTCCCTATTATCGCGGATATCACGATGGATGTCGCGATGCGGTACGGCATGATCATGCCGGGAGAGAGCAAGACGGAGACCTCGCGCTGCGTGTTCATTATTGATCCCGAAAGCAAGCTGCGCGCCATGATCTACTATCCGCTCTCCCTCGGACGCAACATGCAGGAAATCCTGCGTATCATCGATGCCTTGCAGACCAGCGACAAATACCATGTCGCTACGCCCGCCAACTGGAAGCCTGGCGAGAAGGTAGTCGTTCCTGCGCCAAACACGGCTGAGACGGCTGAGCAGCGCGTCCAGGAGCGGGATGGCTACGAGTGCGTTGACTGGTACCTCTGCAAGAAGCAACTGTAGGAGCGGCACATGGCGTGCATCAATCCTGATGGCACAATCACGCCATCAGCCCGGAAGATCTTGCGCGCGGCTGAAACGTCGCTGACACCCGCGGAGCTTGCCGCTGCAACAGACCTGCCGCTTTATCGGATTCGCAGCAGCTTGCGGGAACTCGTTCAAGCAGGGCTGCTTCGCGAGCAGGATGAGCGGTACGTGACGACCGATGCCGGACGCACCCGGCAGGTGGCCGCAAGCTAGCGGGCGCGTTATCATGCGGAGGCGTTCGCGTCTCCGCATGGTCAACTCAGGCAACAGCCCCAGTGCCGCGTGTTGCCCACCGTGACGCGACGATGGGTGAGCGCTGAAGACGCCTGAGGTCGCGTGGCGCGGTCGGCTCACGAAGGAGGCTGGCGTTCTTGAGCATGTCGCAGGCAAGAACCCAGCGCGGCGGATTGTGCGACGGGCTGAACCGCTCATGCAATCGCGTCCAAGTGCCGGCACATCCGACCTTCCGCGCATCCTCGATTTGCTGCTGGTCTGCCGCGACGCGGGCTATCTCGATATGGAGCCCTATTCGACGGGACTGCGCATCGTCCTGAGTGACCCCGCTCTTGATCTCGTCGGGCGCACGCTGCTCGTAGAGAATGACGCCAGTATGCTCATTGGCTTCGGCATTCTCTGGCGAGGATATGTGCCTGGCTCGCTCGCTCTACAACGCGCTCTGGTGCTCCCGTGAAGTGTGAAGCGAGCCGATTAGCCCCGTAAGGCACTCGCGCGTGTGACGCGCTAGCTCACGACGCGGCGGCGGAAGGTGCGCACACCCAGGAAGAAGAACACGACAATCGTCGCGAAGAGCGCAAGCAGCACCCACTGCATTGGCAGCGTAGTCAGCATCTGCCCGTGAATTGCCGGCACCATCGCGAAGCGCATCCCCTCCGCGCCATACGTAAGCGGGTTGAAGAGTGTCAGGATCTGGAACCACTTGATCGCGCTGAGCGCGCTCCATGGGTAGTACGTGCAGCCGGTGAAGAGCAGCGGCGTCAGGATCAGCGAGAACATCAAGCCGATCTGCTCCGGCTGAATGAGCGTTCCAAGCGTCAGGCCGAGGCAGGCGCCAGCGATGGCGATCAGGATGAGTATCGCGATCAGCTCCGGAATGCGATCCGTCCGCACGTTGTATTCACTGCCGAGAATCCACGCCGCCAGCGGAAAGATTACCGCGCCCGCCACAATTCCGCGCAGGGCCGCGAAAAAAACCTTCTCGACGGCTACCCACGAGACGGGCAGCGGCGCCAGCAGCCGGTCATCTATCTCACGCGCGTAAGATC
>Ga0207433_10000161_pt1 | contig 159679 bp, 113 predicted proteins | sample YelNatPaOPGAMG01_FD_187559 | JGI IMG/M metagenome (GOLD analysis project Ga0207433, IMG submission 187559) | Hot spring thermophilic microbial communities from Obsidian Pool, Yellowstone National Park, USA - OP-RAMG-01 (SPAdes) (version 3) | ecosystem: Environmental > Aquatic > Thermal... | reverse complement strand
CCAAGCCCCTTGCTGGGAACCCCAGTTTGGAGAGTTGTGCCTTTTTGCGCCCCGCAAACCTCGGCGGCCTCCGGCAGTTCAAAAAAACCGGCACCGCTTCGCCCAAGCCGTGCCTCGGAGCAGTTGCCGGAGGACGGATTTCGCCCTCAATCGCCACAAACCTCATCGGCTCAACCGCCCCGCAGACTTATCGACGGATTAGGGTCATTAATCTTTTGGCTTGCCTTTTACTCTTCTCCAAGCTACGATGAGGCGATTTTTTTATCTTCTGGATGCAACCACATACAAACATTGACGCATACCTGGTGCTCGGATTCGGCTTCGGCATCGTCCTGTTTTTCCGGGGACTGCGCACGTTTCGAACAAACCTCGTGGTGGCCGACACGCCGGTTATTCCCATTCGGGCCGTCGCCATGGGCATCGCTCAGGTGCATGGGCATGCGGGTGGCGAAACCCCATTTCCAAGCCCGGTCAGCGGGACCCCATGTTACGCGTTTCGAGTAAAGATCGAACGATACGTTGGAAGAAACGGTTGGACACATCACCGGACGGACCAGAACGGAAAAAGGTTCTATCTGGCTGATGAAACAGGCCGGATCCTGGTCGATCCGCGTGAAGCCGAATTCGACGTGCCCGTAAATTGCCGGAGGCAGGTTGGTGACCCGCCGGTGACTTTCTCTCTGGCAAGCCTGATCCACGCGTTTCCTTTGAATGCGTACGACGATTCCGACGTTTCAGCGACCGCCAAGACCGACAACGAACTGCTGGAATATGCCGGGGTTGGCTACGGGTGCGTGGACGCGTTCCGCTTCACGGAATATTGCATCGAACCGGACAACGATTATGACGTCCTCGGCACGTGCATCGAAAATCCCAAGCCCGAGGGCCAGCAAGACAGGAATTTAATCACCAAGGGTACCCACGACAGCAATTTTCTGATTTCTTCCAGAACGGCGGACCAATTAAAACAGGGCATAGGCTGGCGATCCACCATGATGGTGATCGGTGGGGCGGGGCTGGTTATTTTCTGTGCTGCGCTGTTCATGTCCAGGCATGGCCTGTTTTAGATTCCACTCAGGAGGATGACCATGGGCGTGGAGATTCTGGTGTTCCTGGTACTGATCCTGGCGGCCATAGCCATTTTGGTTTATACCGTCAGCATCTACAACAGCCTCGTCCGGCTGAAAAACGACATCGACAAGGCGTGGGCCAACATCGATGTGCTGCTGAAACAGCGGCACGACGAATTACCCAAACTGATTGACACCTGTAAAGGCTACATGCAGTATGAACAGAAAACCTTCGAGCTTGTTACGGAAGCGCGCAGCGCCTATCAGAAAGCCGCAACTCCCTCGGAAAAAGCGCAGGCCGATAATATGATGACCGGCGCGCTGAAAACCCTGTTTGCGGTCGCCGAGAATTACCCCGAACTCAAAGCGGACGCCAACTTCATGCAGTTGCAGGCGCGCATCACGGACATCGAGGAGAAGATTGCCGACCGGCGTGAGTTCTTGAATGACAGCGTCAACACTTACAACATTCGCATCCAGCAATTCCCCGACATGATCCTGGCAGGGATGATGAACCTGAAGCCGAGGGAATTCTTCAAGGCCGCCGAGGAGGATCGGGCGGACGTGCAAGTGAAATTCGCATGAGGTAACAGGGGAAGGTCGGAGGATCATTCGAACTGCTCCGGATTTGGGCGCGGAATCACCGGTTATGTTCCTGTTCACCGCTGAAACAACGTCTAACTATGCCAGATTGCCACGTTGAGCGAAATATCGCCGTATTCTGCTGAAAATAAACAGAGAGATCGTTCGCTGCGCTTACGGTGACAAGCCTGAAATCCATATTCCGGTAATCTGCCGACCTTCGGAGACCGCTACGCGGACTGGCCTTGGGATTCGTGATGCAGCGCTTCGTGATGAGCCGAAACTGAAATGTGACATTTTGCAGTCACCGAAGTGACGAATCGTAAATGGTTTTCTCCAGGGAGGCGCGAACGGAATTTTTCGAAAAAACTCTAAGCGTTGAAAGGAATAAGGATAGGTGCTCTGTTGACGGGCCTGTCTCGTCATAGGAATTGGCACCTTGGTTGCATTATACTGAGCGGAGGAAGGGGGACCTGGCCATGATGGACAAAGATGAGCTTCACAAGCTGCACGAGGAACAGGAAGTGATGGAAACCTGGCGAAAGGTTTCGCGCCACGTGGTTGCAGACCTGCTGGAAGCTTGTTCAGTCTGCAACATGGTGCGTGAGAGAAACCTTCTTTTGCGTTGCCCGTGGTGTGAGGACGTCTATTTGTGCCCAGGAGAATGTATGCACCAACACAACCTGCACCTGCACCCTACAGTCTCGTTCTGGTCACATTAGACCGGGCCACTTGCTGATTCAGCCTCGCTCCCCGCTCTCCAGTTGCGGGTCGGCGGGAGGCCGATAGCTGGCAGAAGTTGTATCGGTTTCCCATACGGTGACATTATTAACCGAGAGTCCCTGGCTTTTGATTTCCTTCTGGAGTTCCGTCCCAACATACCACGCAAGATTTTCGGCTGAAGGATTGATTTCCCTGAAGGGTTCGAGGTCGTTTAAGAACTGATGGTCAAACCGTTCCACCAGCGATCTGACCGCTGCCCGCAGGTCCGCAAAATCCATCAGCAATCCGATGGAGTTCAGTTTCTCGCCCTGGACAGTGACCCTGAGCTTATAGTTATGCCCATGAACGTTTTCGCACTTGCCTTTGTAGCCTCGCAGGGCGTGGCCCGCGGCAAATGTGTATTCGACCGAAACCTCGAACATTAATCCTCCGCTTTCCGGCTTTTGGCTCAAATCAATGCGTCAATTCATTTATAGCAGCGCGTCGGCTGTTTGTCGAAAAAACGCCTGGGACCGTCATTTCGAGGAGGCTTCAACCGCGAAGATTTCCGCCGGCGGCGTGCTCCGGATATCACAGTCCCAATGTGCCCTTGGAAAGACATAAACGCTGGATGCCCGGATGCAAATCCCTACGTGCATTCTTGCATAAAGGCTCTGACCTCTTCCAGCCGTTCGACGCGGCGGTAGGGAGGCAGGCTGTCGAAAAAGATCTTCCCGTATTGCTTCCGCACGATGCGATGGTCGAGAATCCCCAGCACCCCGCGGTCGGTTTCACTGCGGATCAGGCGGCCGAACCCCTGCTTGAGGGCAATGACGGCCTCCGGGATCTGATATTCGACAAATGCGTTGCCGCCATCCTCGTTGATCTGGCGGATGCGCGCCGCCACGACCGGGTCGGTAGGAACGGCGAAAGGCAGCCGGTCAACGATCACGGCGCTCAATTGCTGGCCCTGCACGTCAACGCCCTGCCAGAAAGAGCTTGTCGCAAACAGGACGGCATGCGGTGTCGAGCGGAACTTGTTCAGCAGAGCTGTTCGTGGTGCGGAGCCCTGGATCATCAAGGGATAGCGGACCCTTGGACGCACGCGCTCGTACATAGCCCGCATCTGCTGATGAGAGGTGAACAACACGAAGGCGCGTCCCTGCGTGGCTTTCAGCAGATTGACGACTTCATTGGCGGCGCGGGACGTGAAATCTGCATCCCGCGGATCGGGAAGATGGAGCGGTACGTAAAGAATTGCCTGCCGGCTGAAATCGAAATGCGAATCGACGATTTTCTCCCGCGCGGTGTCTATCCCTAGGCGATGCTTGAGAAAATCGAAATTTCCTCCCACAGCGAGCGTCGCGGAAGTCAAAATGACGCTCCTGATGCGGCCGAACAGTTTTTCGCGCAGGATGGAAGAAACGTCAATAGGCGACGCTTCGATAAAGACCCCGCGGCCCCGGCGCTCCCACCAGTAAACCAGGTTGCGGTCGCGGCTTTCCATGATAAGCTCTATCGCCTGGCGGATTTCGAGCGTGCGCCGCGCCAGGTTGTTGATTTCCTCCGGGCGGTCCTTCACGCCCATCAGTTCGGTCTCAAGACGAATGAGGGCGTTCACCAGGGATGAGTAGGCGCCGCGGTGGACTTCCAGAAAATTCTCCCGGTTGTCGAAGCTGGTCCTGGCGTCGCCTGATGGAAACAGTTCGAAGAAAAGATCGCTTCTGCGACGAAGTTCGCGCACTGCGCTCAGAACCTCACCGGCGTCAATGCCTTTCAGTTTCAATGTCGTCTCGGTATCCCGAGCCAGTTCTTCAAGCTGGTAATTTGAGACCTTGATGCCAAAATACTGCGTGGCCACGTCTTCGATCTCGTGTGCTTCATCAAAAACTACTGCCTGGTACTCAGGAAGCAGGCTTGCGTAATCAGACTGCTTCAGCGCCAGGTCGGCGAAAAAGAGGTGGTGATTGACGATAATCAGGTTGGATTCAGCCGCCCGCTGGTGCATCCAGGTGATGAAGCAACGCTCGAACTGCGGGCACTTCTGGCCCGTGCAGCTTTCCCGGCGTGCGTCCACGCGCGACCAGAGTTCGCTGCTGTCCGAGAGGTCCTGGAGTTCCGCGCGGTCGCCCGTCCGGGTACGGGATTCCCACTCGCGCAGTTGGCCGTAAAGGCTGACTTCTTCAAGCCCGCTCAGGACCGGCTGCTTCTCAATGTCGTAGAGCTTCTGCCGGCAAAGGTAATTCTGCCGCCCCTTCATGAGCGTGGCGCGGAGGTTGGGGAAGAGCTTCCGAATAAATGGGATGTCCTTGTAAAAAAGCTGCTCTTGAAGGTTCTTCGTCCCTGTGGAAATTACCACCCGCTGCCCGCTGCGAATTAAAGGGACCAGGTAAGCAAGGGTCTTACCTGTACCGGTGCCCGCCTCGACGATAAGATGCTGACCGTTTTCGATGGCTGACTCAACGGCCTCAGCCATTTCCAACTGGCCCGGGCGGTACTCAAATTTGGGATGGTGGCGCGCCAGCCAGCCCGAGGGCCCGAAAACCCGCTCAAGCGCGGCCTTTTCCGTAGTTTCCCGACTCTTGACAGCCATGTTAAACGACGCCGACGCCAAATGCGCCTGGAGGTCGATTTGGCGTGAAGCCACAACCTTCGTTAGACTGAAATTCGAAAAGGTTGCTCGCTGGCAAGAAAAGAATAACACAGAAGTTTCCATGCCGGTTGCTGCCGGACCTCACGTTTGAGTGAATATGGCTGAGTTGCCACTTATCGTTATTCTCGGACGCCCCAATGTGGGCAAATCCACGCTGTTCAACCGGATTCTCGGCAGCCGCCGAGCGCTGGTAGGCAACGAGCCCGGCATGACGCGCGACCGTATCGAAGGCATTGCTGAATGGCGAGGGGCTCGCTTCAAGGTGGTGGACACCGGCGGAATTGTACCCGAGGATCGCGACACGATTGCCTCTGAGATTTTCAGACATGCGCGCATGGCGATCGAAAAGGCGGCGCACCTCATCCTGGTGGTTGACGGCCGGGATGGCGTGCTTCCGCTTGACCAGGAACTGTGCAACCTTTTGCGGCGCACGGGCAAGCCGCTATCGCTTGCCGTCAACAAGATTGATGTCCTGAAGCATGCCCCTCTTGCGGCGGAATTTGCCCGCCTGGGTGTGAGGGATACTTTCACCGTTTCAGCCGAACACGGTCTGGGCGTTGACCAGCTTCTCGATCACGTCACGGCAGGCTTTGAGTCTGCAGGTGAGAGCGTTGCCGGGCCGGAAGGGCCGGTAAAGATCGCGATTATTGGGCGGCCAAACGTTGGTAAATCAACCTTGCTCAACCGATTAGCCGGTGAGGAACGGTCCATCGTCACACCCATCGCAGGCACGACGCGCGACGCCGTGGATGTTGAGGTAGAGCACGATGGCGGAAAGTACGTCTTTATCGATACAGCCGGCATTCGCCGCAAAGGGAAGACGAAACTGCTGGCTGAAAAGCTGAGCGTGATCCAGGCCCGAAAACATCTCGAGCAGGCAGATGTTGCACTTTTTGTTCTTGACGCGGAGCAGGGCGTGACCGCACTGGACACCCACATCGCCGGCTATGCGCACGAGAGCCATCGCTCCGTTATTCTGGTGGTCAACAAGTGGGATGCCATGCCGAAAGGGCCGACCGCCAAGAGTGACTTCACGGCTGAGGTGCGGCGGCGAATGAAGTTCCTCGATTATGCGCCGATCGTTTTTATTTCGGCGCTCAAGGGCTATCGCCTTGGAAACCTCTGGCAGCTGATCGCGGAAGTCTCCGCAGCCCGGAATTTACGCGTGCCAACCTCGCAGATGAATGCTTTCCTGAAGAGGATTGACCTCAACCGGGTCCCAACCACCGGCGGCCGTCCTCTGCGGATTTACTACCTGACCCAGGCAATGACCTCACCGCCGACGTTCATCGCATTTACCAACCGGGCTGGGAAGCTCCATTTTTCGACAGAGCGATTCCTTGAAAACCGCATCAGGGAACAATTCGGGTTTGCAGGGAGTCCAATTGTGATCAAGTCCCGGCCGCGAAGGTGAGTTCCGATAGGCTTTTAAACGTGCATAATCAGCGTGGCAGGGAAATGTTATTTTATTGTAAAAACCGCATTCCGCGCGTTGACCGTGGATGTTGGAAAGATGCTATACTAGCCTGAAGTCGTAGTATACCTGCCAGATTCTTGAGGCATCATGGTCGGGATGACCGGCACGAAATTATACGGAAGGGAGCTTGCAATTCATGTCATGGGAAATGGCGTCTCTCCGGGTTATTTTCATCATTTCCGTGATTGCAGCCGCGTACCACCTTCGACCCTTTCATTGGTCTTCATTAGTCTCCTCTCTGGTCGGGGCCGCGTTGGCAGTCGCATTTATCGTCATCGAGATGCGTTTGAGGCAGGCCAGCCTTAAACGGCTGATTGGGTCTGTCGTCGGCGCATCGTTGGGTGTTCTGGGAGCGTTGGTCATCAGTCATCTGCTCAGCCTGACCTCGCTTGAAAAGGACACGGTTTCCTATGTGCAGATTACGCTCCTGCTGCTGATGGGCTATATCGGCCTGGTGGTGGGCGCGTCCAAAGGCGAACTGCTCAATCTCGCCGCGATGGGTGGCATTTTCGCCACAGAACGTCAGACCAGAAAGAGCAGCAAAATCCTGGATACGAGCGTGATCATCGACGGCCGGATTGCCGACATCTGCGAGACCGGATTCATCGAAGGGCCGCTTCTTTTGCCGCAATTCGTTCTTCGGGAATTGCAGCTTGTCGCCGACTCCACCGATCCTCTCAAGCGCAATCGCGGCCGGCGCGGGTTGGACGTATTGCAGCGCATCCAGAAAATTCCTTCGATCCAGGTCCAGATCATTGAAGAAGACTTCCCTCAAATCCGTGAGGTTGATCTGAAGCTGATCGAGTTGGCAAAGAAGTTGGAAGGCAAAATCCTGACAAATGATTTCAACCTGAACAAGGTTGCGCAGCTTCAGCATGTTCCGGTACTTAACATCAATGAGTTGGCCAATGCATTGAAGCCTGTCGTCCTTCCCGGCGAGGTCATGCGGGTGTTTATCCTCAAGGAAGGCAAGGAGTACAATCAGGGAGTTGCCTACCTTGATGACGGGACGATGGTCGTGGTGGACAACGCCAGGAAAATGATCTCGAAGACGATTGATATTTCCGTCACCAGCGTCCTGCAGACAACGGCCGGAAAGATGATATTCGGGAAATACGAAAACAATAAACAGCGAACGGAAGTGGCCCAGCCTGAAGCAGCAGGACAACACTGAGGGGACCCGGTTCAACACTTGAAAGACCCGAACTTCTTCCTGCAATGAGAGTACTTGCCATCATACCTGCCGCGGGTGCGGGAGTCCGCATGGGCAGCGATACGCCGAAACAATTCCTCTCCCTCGAGGGCGTGCCCATCATGGTGCACACTTTGAGGAAGTTCAACAATGCCGATTCGATTGATGAAATTTACGTTGGCTTGCGGCCTGAGGACATGGAACGCGCTCGTGCCGAAATCGAACGGGAACAGTTCAGCAAACCCGTCCGATTGGTGGCGGGAGGCGGAACGCGTCAGCAGACGGTGACGCTGGCCCTGCGGCAGGCGCCCCCGACCACCGAAATTGTCCTGGTCCATGATGCCGTGCGGCCTTTTGTTACCGTCGAGATGATCAGCCAGGCCGTTGATGAGGCACGCAAATCCGGTGCCGTCATCCTTGGGATACCCAGCGTTGACACGGTGAAGCAGGTGGAGCGGCAAACGGTCCTTGGCACGATACCGCGGGAACGCATCGTGCTGGCCCAGACGCCGCAGGCCTTCCGGTTCAATATCCTTAAGGACGCCTGCGACCGCGCTGAGGCGGACGGCTACGAAGGAACCGATGAATCGAGCCTCGTGGAACGCCTCGGCTATACTGTCACCGTCCTGATGGGTTCAGACCGTAATATCAAGATCACGAAGCCTTCAGACCTGCCGCTGGCCCGTCTCTTTCTTGCGCAGGAACACGAACAGGCAGAACGCCGTGTGAAAACGCTCCGATAAGGGCAACTTCCGATAGAATATTGGCCTGACTGCCGGGGCCGGGCAGAAGCCACGGCCATTGCGGGAGAAGAACTGTGGAACCTGCACATACGCATCGAATCGGCTTTGGCAATGACGTCCACCGGCTGGCCGCCGGTCGCAAATTGGTCCTTGGCGGCGTTCACGTTCCGTTTGAGCTGGGCCCGGTGGGGCATTCCGACGGTGATGCTTTGGCGCATGCCATCTGTGATGCGCTCCTGGGTGCCGCGGCGCTTGGTGATATCGGCCGGCACTTTCCGGACACCTCGCCTGAATGGCACAACGCATCGAGCCTGATGTTTCTGCAACGGGCCAGGGAATTACTCGCCGCCGCTGGTTACAGGATCGCCAACGTCGATTCGACGATCAGCCTGGAACGGCCGAAGCTGGCGCCTTATATTCCCAACATGCGTGAAAAGCTGGCGGAGGCGCTCGGCATCATGCCGGAACAGGTGAGCATCAAGGCGAAGACCGGCGAGGGCGTGGACGCTGTCGGAAAAGGAGAAGCCATCCGCGCCGATGCCGTCGTGCTGATCGAGCCGCTGACGACGGCGGCACCTCCAGCATGGCAGGAGCGGAAGCAGATGCGCTCAGTATAATCCCATTTGCACGGGCTGGCCGCGCATTAGCATTGCAAGCACCCTGTGATCGCCGCCGGCTTGCTGAAAATCAGTCTGCAATCAGCTTCGCCGTAAGAGAACAAAATCTGCCGGGAGGATTTCCATGGCATTGATCATTGCCACCGAGGATTCCATGTACAGGTGCAACGCATGCGGAAACCTTCTCGCCGTGAAGAAAGGGCAATTGCTGCCTCCCTGCCCGCGGTGCGGCGGACTTATGGTTAAGGCTGAAGACGGCGCTCCGCAGCAAGGCCCCTCCTGCTGTTCCTAGGCGGATGCACTTCGCCTGCGATTGCAGAGGATGGCACGCGGACCATACCGACACAAGAGATGTTGCAGCGGAATCTGGAAAAACTGTCGTCAACCAATTTCGACCTGGTGGTCATTGGCGGGGGCATCAATGGAGCCTCCACCGCGCGCGAAGCCGCCTTGCGCGGGATGAAAGTAGCTCTTGTGGATGCCGGAGATTTTGCCGGCGCCACATCCAGCCGTTCTTCCAAGCTGATCCATGGCGGCCTGCGCTATCTTGAGCAGTTTGAATTCCGACTGGTGCACGAAGCGCGGCGAGAACGGCGGCTGCTGCGTGAACTGGCGCCGCACCTGGCGCGGCCGGTGCCTTTCCTGGTTCCCATTTATCACGGGGATCCCTATTCGCCGTTCAAGTTACGGTTGGGCCTCACGATCTACGATCTTCTTGGAAATCTGGGCGCGGCTGACCGTCATCAGATGCTGAACAGGGACGAACTTCTTCGCCGCGTTCCGCGCCTTCGGGCAGACGGCTTGCGCGCGGGAGCGCTCTATCACGATTCGGAAACCGATGACGCGCGCCTGACCATCGAAAACATCGTTGATGCTGCCGATCATGGGGCGGTCGTCGCCAACTACGCCAGGATCCGCAGCTTCAGACTGGACAAACGAAAATCCAACGGGGTCCCGGTCGTCGAAGCTGCCGAACTGGAAGACCGCCGGACGGGCAGGCGATATGAGATCTCGTCGCGCTACTGGGTGAACGCCACGGGTCCCTGGGTGGACTACGTGCGGGGTTTGTTGCCGGGCTTTGACGGATCGAAAACCGTGCGGCTGACGAAGGGCACGCACATTGTGATCCCTCCGGTTGCGGGCGATTTTGCTATGTTTGCCGCCATCTTGCCTGGCAAGCGGATTTTTGTGATGATTCCCTGGCATGGCCAGGCGCTGCTGGGGACTACGGACACGGACTACGAAGGCGATCCGGCCGGTGTCTGTCCCGACACCGAAGATGTCGAATACCTGCTGGGTGCCATCAATCGCGTTCTTCAAGAACCACTCAAGACAGACGATGTGATCGGTGCATATGCCGGTCTGCGGGCGCTGGCCATTCAGCCCGGCGCGAGCCCGTCGGAGAATACGCGCGAATATCGTTTCCATCAGGACCCCTGGGCCGCCAATCTGATCACGGTCTGCGGCGGCAAACTGACCACTTCGCGCTCGCTGGGAGAAAAGCTGGTGGACCTGGTGGTGGCGAACCTGCCCGGAAGCTCCCCTGCATCGTGGGCGGAACATCCGACCCGTAAGACTCCGCTTCCGGGCGGCCACACAGATGATTTCGAGCATTATCTGAAAGACGCCGCAGCAGACGCGGTACGGTTGTATGATATTCCGCGCGCGGCGGCGGAACGCATCGTCCGAACCTATGGAACGCGCTGGCAGCAGGTGCTGGAGCCAATCCGCCGAGACCGCAAGCTGGCTGATCCGCTTCCTGGATGCGGTGAATGCCTGGGCGCGGAAGTAGCATATGCCATCGAGAGCGAGATGGCCCTGGAACTTGACGATTTTCTGCTTCGGCGTTCGGGACTGAACTGGTACGCGGCGCATGCGCTTCGCGATGCCGTTCCGCGTGTAGCGGAAATCTTTGCTGAAAGCCTGGGATGGGACGCGGACCGGCGCGACGCAGCCATCAGGAATTTTCGCGAGTCGCAATATTTCTGCGCTCAAACCGGAAAATAGGTTTGTTTTGGAAATTCGATCTATATGAAAAAGCAAGCGAAGAGATTTGTAATCCATGGGCGCGTCCAGGGCGTGGGGTTCCGGTTTTTTGCCGAAAACTGGGCGAATCGCCTGGGCATTTCTGGATACGTCAAGAACTGTGCGGACGGCACCGTGGAAGCTCTGGCAATCGGCGACCCGGCGGCCATCGAGGAGTTCAAAACACGCCTTGCCGAAGGCCCGAGGAGTGCACGTGTGGAAAGGATTGAGGAATTCGAAGAGCAGGTAAAAAGCGATTACCGCCGTTTTTCCATTGAGAGCGATTGGTAAATTATCAACCAACAGAGGAGATGCTGCGTGGAAAATCTGAAGGCCCTGATACGTGAAGTTCCAGACTTTCCCAAACCGGGAATTCTGTTCTATGACATCACAACCCTGCTGAAAGACCCCGTGGGACTGCACTGGGCCGTGGATTCGCTGGCGAACCACTATGTGGGGCAGGTGATCGATCGCGTGGTCGGGATCGAGGCGCGCGGGTTCATTTTTGCTCCAATGGTGGCCTATCGCTTGAACGCCGGGTTCGTCCCAGTGCGCAAGCCGAAGAAACTTCCTGCCCCGACGGCGCGCGTGGAATATACGCTTGAATATGGAACGGACGCCTTGGAAGTCCATCGCGACGCTATCAGCGAAGGGCAGCAGGTGTTGATCATCGATGATCTGCTGGCAACGGGCGGGACTGCTGCGGCGGTGGCGCAACTCGTGGAATCATTGGGCGGTCAGGTTGTCGGCATGGGGTTTCTCATCGAACTCGAGTTCCTGAAGGGAAAAGAGAAGCTCGCAAAATACAATATCCACTCGGTCCTGAAGTATTAGCGGTTGGAGGCTCGGATCGAGGAGCAAATACACCCTTTTGCGACTGAGACCGAGCGCCTCGGACTGCAGCGCCTGAACTGTTATCACGTCAGGCGCCTCGAACACCTCGGTTATAAGGTCGCACTCAGAGCCAACGCTGCTGCGACGTCGCAATTTCCGGCCCAGATTGATTGTCTCAATGAAAATTCAATCTTGGTTCTCGGCGGGTGGACGCGTAATACGGACCAATGACGCGCAAAGCTCTGGAACGCAGACTTCGCGTCGCAGCGCGCCGTTTTCAGAGCTGCGTTGACAATGTTGCCATTCCGCGTCCGGGGAACGCAACCGTGATCGGATATAATTTTCGTGAGGTAAAAAAAACGAGATGCAACAAACATCTGCTGTTCCTGAGACCATGCTGGAGAAGAGGGAACATTCGACGCGGACCAGGATCTATCTGGGAATCCTTGTGCTGGTGTGGCTTGTCGTTTACATCCCCGGCATGGTACATCGCGGACTGCTGGATGACGCTGATTCTGTTCACGCCGAAGCGGCGCGGGAAATGGTTTTGAGCCATGACTGGGTCACGCTGCACGCCGACGGCATCCGCTATCTGGAAAAAGCGCCGCTGATGTACTGGTGCGTGGCGGCCTGCTACAAGCTTTTCGGGGTTACGGAATGGTCCACGCGTCTGCCGATTGCTTTATCCGTCCTGGCGCTGGCTTGGGTCATCTTCCTGCTCGGGCGGCTTGCTTACGGCGAACTGGGAGGCTTTTATTCGGCGCTGATTGTCGAAACCTGCATCGGCATTTACCTCTTCACGCGCTTCCTTATACCGGACGTCATGGTGACGCTGTGGCTGGCGTTGGGCCTTTATCTTTTCCTGCGCGGCTTCGAGCAGGCCAACGCTTCGCGATGGCTCTGGTGGGGTTTTGCCGTAACGGTGGCGCTGAATGTCCTGACCAAGAGCCTGATTGGTCTGGTTTTTCCGGCTGCCGCCATCGGCCTGTTTCTGATTCTCACCGGCAACCTCCGCTATTTGCGCAAAATGCATCTCGGGTCAGGTATTCTGATCTTCCTGGCCGTCGCTGCCCCTTGGCACATTCTCGCTGCCCTGCGAAACCCTCCGCACCCGCCGGAAAAAGGATTCTTGTGGTTCTATTTCATCAACGAACAGTTCCTGCGCTACCTGAACGAACGAATTCCACACGATTACGGCAAGGTCCCTCTGGTACTCTTCTGGGGGCTGCTGCTTGTGTTTCTCTTTCCGTGGAGCGCCTTCCTGCTCCAGGCGCTTCGTCGGATTCCTTATCGGCTGAAGTCCTTCGCAAGCGGTTTGGACGCTGTTGGTCGCGCCAATCTTCTGTTCGCGCTTTGGGCCGGTTTCATCATGGTGTTTTTCAGCTTTTCATCGCGCCAGGAATATTATTCCCTACCGGCGTTGCCGGCGCTGGCGCTGCTTATCGGCGGCTGGTTAGCGCGCGAGTCCGCATCGGAACCGGGAAGCCCCCCGCGGCGAACGGCACAAGTATCCTCATGGATTCTGCTGGCAATTGGCGTGACGGCTTTTGTTGTGACAATGGCTCTTGTTGCCCTGTCAAAGCCTGTGCCTCCGGGGACCGACATTGCAGACTTGCTTACCCAGCATCCGAAGGACTATGTGCTCTCAATGGGACACGTTCTGGATCTGACGCTTTCAGCCTTCGGAGCATTCCACGGGCCGCTGCTGGGAACCGGATTGGCATTTCTCGCGGGCACAGCGCTGAACTGGTACTTCCGGCGGAGGGGCTCCCCTTTTAGAGGGAATCTGGCGCTGGGGGGGATGATGGTTGTTTTCCTTTTGTGCGTGAACAGCGGTCTTCGGATTTTTGAGCCTGTGATCTCTTCCAAGCGACTGGCGCTGGATATCAACAAAGTTTACCAGCCCGGCGACATCATCGTGATCCACGGCGACTACGAGGACGGCTCAACGCTGAATTTCTACACCGGACACCAGGTGGAAATTCTGAATGGCAGGGAGGCCGACTTATGGTATGGTTCCCTGTTTCCTGATGCGCCTCACATTTTCCTCAACAATGATTCGTTCGCGCGGCTCTGGAAGGGACCCAATCGAGTCTTCCTGTTTACGGATCTCGATCGGGAATCCGGCGCATTGCGCGGCATCGACCCGAAGACGGTTTATCCTTTTGCGCGCGAGGGCGGCAAGGTGCTGCTGACAAATCGACCGATCGGCCAACCATCGGCTGACGGAAAACCGCAGTAATAACATGCGAACGGGCCGGTGAGGGTCAAGGAAGAATTCGCGGGAACGGTCGCCTTCTATTGTGGCGCGCAGCCGGAGCAGTCGGCAGCAACGCCGTTATCAGGTCCGCTGTCGAGGCCGGAGACGAATGCTGCAATTCCCAGGCGCTGATCGACTATTGCCGCGTGGCTACCGGAACCAGACGGCCTTTGCGCACATGGAATTCATTTCCCCGCCATTCAATGCGCCTTTTGAAAAAGCTGGCGGCCCAGACGAAGAAGGAAACCGCGTCCCACACCGGAACCAGATACAGCTTCCGGCGTAGCAACGGGTCTTTGAGGCCCCACACGCCCACCATCCAGGCCACGATGAGCCGTAGCACGAGGTACGCTCCGAGGAAGCCCGCCGCAGCTTCCCATGTGTGCATCCAAAGAGCCGCGGCCACAACCCACGGCAGCGGCTGTGCCAGCAAACGGCCCAAATGGCCCCAGGGACGCGAGTGACGCAGCCCTACGGCCCATCGAAGCTGGTGAATGACAAAGTTCAATGGGCCTTCGGATGCCGGGACCGTCCACACTGTGTACGGGATCATCTCTACGCGGTAGCCGTTTGCAGAGACACGGCGTCCCAATTCGAGGTCGTCGGAAAAGAAATCTGCAATAGCCTCAAAGCCGCCGATTTCCTCCAGGCGCGCGGAAGTCACTGCCATTGTTGCGCCCACCGTAAACTTAACTCCATCCAGTTGCCAGGCGACGATGAGTCCCGGAAAGAATTCCGACGCAATGCCGACAGCTTCAATTTCAGACCCCAACTTCGGTTCCGGCTTCATGTGATACATGCAGGTGACCGCCCCGACTTCAGGGTTCTGAAAGGGAGCCACGATGGCGCGGAGGTAGTCCGGTCCGACGCGGATATCGCTGTCGCTGATGACCAGAATAGGATAGCGGGCCTGGCGTGATAAGTGGCAGAGCTTTCGGACCTTGTTGTTCCACCCCTGGAAGGGAGAACCCACAAGGAGGCGAATCGAACGCTCAGGAAAATCTTCAATCAGTTTTTGGATGATCGGGATGGCCGGATCATCAGGGTCGCCGACGCCAAACAGGATTTCATATTGTGGGTAATCGAGCTTACAGAAACTGGCGAAATTCTCATAAGCTTCGCGGTCAACACCTCGCACTGGTTTCAGGATGCTCACCGCGGGAGTAAAGTTCTGGGAGCGCGGCAAGCGGCGGCGGAAATACCGCCAGGCGCTGAATATCGCAATAACTTCGTAAAGCAGAGAGAGAATCGCCCCAATTGCTACAAACCATTGTATAAAGTCCGTATGTACGCTCATTGTCTGCTCCTGAGTGCAAACCTCTGCCCTTGCAGGACAGCGAGTAATAAAGCCACGTTTTGGAGATCACAAGGACAAGCACAAACAGAAAAGGCTCTATTTACAGAATTCGATTCTACTCATAATACATCTTCCTGCATAGCGAGCGTCGGCTGGTGAAGAAGGTCCTTGCAGAGAAGCCGGCGGCCCTTGCCAGTAACTTTAATCCAAACAGAGATTTTTCCGTGACCTCCGGGCTATCAAATCCTCCTCTGAACGCCGCAGGTCCGGCTTGGAGACATCGAGTCAATAAACGACCGAAGACGGGGTCAAGTTGCTGTGGGTCTGCCAAACCGTGAGCCCATCTTTTTAGGAATCGCGGCAGGTTGGGTTCAGCCGTCGGTTGCGTCGATTGACTACACCCCCAAGCATGAGAACAGGATGTCTGATAATGTTGAAAGCGCGTTGAGAGCAGAGGAATTTGCCCAATTTTCGGAATAGGTTGTTGAGAAGCGTTGTGAAATCGCGTCATTCCAAGTAAACCAGGGGATCTGCTTGTTCAAGGCATTGGAAGCCGGATGGATTTCTCCGGCCGGCGAGAAACATCGGCTCCTGAAATGATGCTTAGTACGTGGTTTTTAACAACCAGTCAGCGGATTTCCATCGCGCGTTGCCCACGCAAGCGTAGCGATTGAAAGCTCAGGCCGGCGCCTTGCCTTCACTCTCTTCAGAAGGCTGGACGGCCTCGAGGACTGCGTCCAGGAAATAACTTTCCGGAAGCGCACCTTCCAGCGAATGCTCTGAATTGATGACGGTTTTGGGTACGGCGTGGACCCGATAGAGGCTGACGAGGTCCGGGAATTCCGTGGCCTCAATGCAATCGGCTGTGACGTGGTCGCTTTCCATCGCGAACTGGTGGGCCAGGCGGACCGCCCGCGGACAGTGAGGTCACGTCGGCGTGACGAAAACTTCAAGGTGGACCGGTCGTGTCAGACGGGCAAGCTTCTCCTTGCTTTCCGTGGCGAGACCTGACTCGCCTCTTGAGACATCGAGGATTGCTTCGAGAAGGGTGGAAAATTCGTATCCGGCCGGCACGCCGTAATAGCGGATGCCGTAATCCTTGCCGTTGCGCACCACCGTGGCCGGGGCCTTGTCAACCTTGTACTCAGCAACTTTCTCCTTATCGATGAGAAAGTCATAGACTTCAAGCGAAAGCTTGTCAGAAAGTCCGGCGAGTTCTTCAAGCACCTGCCGCGTTTCGCGCCCATATTCCAGGTTCAGTTCCTGTGTGAAGTGAATCAGCTTGACGGGGGCCGTCATTCCGCTAAGCCTCCGGCGGATTTCTGCGGCGTCCTCGTCGCGGATTAGTCCCATTTGAGCTCCTTGGCCTGCTTTGATTTCCTAACCAACCGGCTGAAACCGCTTGCGATTATAGCCGTATATTGCGGCCAGTTAAACACCTGAATCTTCCAGCCGCTTCTAATTCGATGACACCGGCGGATCGAAGGATTCAATGAAAGCGCTTCAGTTTCTTAGCTCGACGATCGTCGCGCCTCCGCCACCCTCCCGCTGGGGGGCCAGGTAGAACTTTTCAACGTGCGGGTGCGAAGCGAACAGCTCATGGAGGGTCTTCCGCAAAATCCCTTTTCCAAACCCATGGACCACGCGCAATCGAGCACGCCCGGCGGTGTAAGCGCGGTCAAGAAACTCATCCACTCGTCCGACTGCTTCCTCGGCTGTATTGCCGATCACGTTGATTTCATCGGGCACATCGGTCTGTGCTGCTTCCACCCGCATGCCCAGCCGGCCATGCGCGGCGGGAGCGTGGTCAGATTTGCGGGCAACGATCCGCGCTTCATCCTTTGCAATCCGCAGGCGCAGATTTCCCACCTGCACCTGGAGTTGTCCATCATCGCCGATTTGAGTAACGGTCCCGGGCGTTGAGAGGTGCGGCAAGCGCACCTGGTCGCCGACGGCGATCGGCGCTTCGGGAGCGGCCTCGAGTTCCGGCGCAGCTTCGGAAAGTGCATTCAGGACCTGGGCATTCCATTCCTCGCGGGCTTCCTGTTTCAGTGCGGCGATCCTGCGCTCTGAGCCCTTGGGAAGCCGCGCCCTTTCAACCCGGGCGCGCAATTGTTCGAGCGCCTCCTCCCAGCGCTTCTCCATCGCACGCAGCGTCTCCTCAAGACGCGCGTCGAGTTCTTTCAGTTTTGCACGACGCTCCTGCTCGGCCCTGGCTTCGAGTTCTGCTGCGCGCTCTTCAAGCCGTTTTTCGCGGTCCTGTAAGGCGGCGAGTTGCGCTTCATAAGACGCCCGCATTTCGTGGAGCAACCGGAGCAGCGCCGCAGCGTCGGCCTCTTCCGTCCCGATCAACTCTCGGGCTTTTTGCAGGATGTCCTCCGGCAGTCCAAGGCGCGCGGCGATATCGACCGAGCTGGATTTTCCAGGCAGACCGATCAGCAGCCGGTAAGTCGGTTGCAGCGTCTCTTCATCGAATTCCATGGCTGCATTTTCGGCCTCGGGGATTTCGCTGCCATAAGCTTTGAGCCGCCCGTGATGCGTGGTGACTAACGTCAGCGAGCGCGATTTTCTGAACCGTTCGAGGATGGCGATGGCCAATGCGGCGCCCTCGCCAGGCTCAGTGCTCGATCCCAGTTCGTCCAGCAGGACAAGATCGCCCGGACCGGCAACTTCAACCATGTCGCGAATGCTCGTGATATGCGCCGAGAAAGTGCTCAAATTCGCCTGAATGGATTGCTGATCCCCGATGTCCGCCAGCACGCGATGGAACAGCGGCAGATGCGCCTCATCGGCCGGGACGGGCAGGCCGGCCTGCGCCATCAGAACGGAAATTCCGAGGGTCTTGAGTGCCACGGTCTTGCCGCCGGCGTTCGGCCCGCTGATCACCAGCATGGTCTTGGGCTGTTGCAACGTGATCTTGAGAGGAACTGGTTTGCCGCCGACGGTGCGGAGCGATTTCTCCAGCAAGGGGTGCCGCACGCCGACAAGCATGATGCCTCTGCCGTCGTTGAACTCCGGGATGCAGCAATCATAGGCTGCGGCAAAAGCTCCCTTGGCGAAGACCACATCCAATTCGGCAAGGATGGCGATTGCCGTCGTCAGATCATCAAGGCGCAGCCGCAGCTTTTCGCTGAATTCTCCGAGTATCATCTGTGTTTCGGCGTATTCGCGGTCCTCCAGTTCGACCAGTTCATTATTCAGCGGTACCGTTTCCATGGGTTCGAGGAAAACGGTGGCGCCCGAAGAACTCGCGCCGTGAACCACTCCCGCGACGTGTCTTTTTTCCTCCGTGCGAATGGGGACCACCAGCCGCTCATTGCGCACCATAACTACAGCATCCTGCAACACCTTGTCACGGCGCAGGCGCTGCATCAGGCTTTCCAGCGTTTTCTGGATTTCGTGCCGCAGGCGTTCAATGGACCGGCGGATGCGGCCAAGTTCGGGGCTGGCAGAGGAATCCAGCGAGCCGTCGGGATGGATTTTGCCGCCAAGCTCCGAAATCAGCGAGCGGAAGTCAGGCAGGCCGTCGGCCAGAAGTGCGAGCTGTGGGAAGGAGCCGCGGTCGAAAGATCTCCGCAGTTCCTGCGCCTTTCGCATCACGCCCAGCAAGGAAAGTATTTCCCGTGCGGCGCAGGCGACTCCCGGCACGCGCAACCGATCAATGATCGGGTTAGGGTCTTCAAGGGCAGCGAACGACGGTCGCGCCTCTTCACGCAGGTATTTCCTCGCCTCCCGCGCGCGTTCGAGATCAATCCGGATGGCATCAAGATTTTCGTGCGGCGAAATTGCACCAAGCCGGTTGAGGCCGATCGGTCCGGAAAGAAATTCACGAAGCAGATCCGTGACCGCATCGAACTCGAGGACTCGGCAGGAGTAGCGGTCATTTGTGAAGGAAGAAAGGTTCGAATCGTTCATGCCGTAACGCCGCCGGTCGGCTTACCAGGTTGCTGAAAAACGCTTTTTACTTTTGTCATCGCGAGCGCAGAGGACGATCCCTGCATTATCTTCAGAACAATACAGAGATGTTATGCTTGGCATGACAATCGAGCTTTCTTCAGCAAACCGTTAAGACCGCACGCCTGAAATTCCTTTTATCACATGCGCGGCGGCCTCATCCACAGTATGGACCATCGTCACGATATCCATGGCAGGAATTTTCACTTTGTTCGAACGTTCTGCCAGCTTTATTTCCTGCTTCAGACACTCGATCACGGGCTGCCAGTACGGAACCATCACCACCAGCGGCTTGCGGCCACCGACCGATCTGGACAACATGGACTTGTTCATCATTTCCCACACCAGGGCCAGTTCCGCCAGCGTGCCCGTGCCGCCCGGAAGAACGATATAGGCGTCGCCACGTTCGATCAGCGTAAGCAGGCGCTCCATGAACGTGCGCGTCCTGACTTCTTCGGTGATCCACGGGTTGGCGGCGCTCGGCCAGATTTCGCACGTGACGCCGATGGTATGTCCGCCGGCTTCCCTCGCTCCGCGGGCGGAAGCCTCCATCAGTCCGCTGTAGCCTCCGTTGCAGATGGCAAAGCCAGCTTCAGCAAGGCGCCGACCCAGACTTTGCGCTTCGCAGTAAATCTCTGTCTCCGCGTCGGGAATAGAACTGCCGAAGATGGTGACCGTTTTCATGGCAACATTATCCGAGTCGATTATCGTGCGCGCGCGTAGTGACGGTAGATTTCCATCGCGATCCTGTCAACCACTTCCGTCGCCTCTTTCCAATGGAGCGGCTGATGATTTCCAATGATGACAAAAGCCAGCCGTCGCCGGCCTGGCAAATCCATGTAGCCGGAAAGCGCATTGACGTATTCCATGGAACCGGTCTTGGCGTGAATGCGGCCTTTAAGGATGGAATGCTGAAACCGGTCGCCGAGTGTGCCATCGATGCCAGCCACCGGCAAGGCGTCATAGAACGGCTGGAAATAGGGCTCGCGCGACATGAACTCCAGCAGCTTGATTAAAGCATCCGGCGTGACCAGCGTTTGCCGCGAGAGGCCGCAGCCGTCGGCGAAGCGCACTTCATCGGGAAAGATCCCAACTTTCTGCGCAAAATTGTTGAGAATGTTTAAGCCGTCTTCCGCGCTTCCCTTATTGTTGAGGACTCGCGACATCGTGCGCAGAAGCATTTCTGCATGGAGGTTCTGGCTGACCTTCAAAGTGACCTTGATGTCCTCGCGGAGCGGCAGTGAATCGTGCTCCGCAAGAACAAATCTGTGCTCAGCCTTTTGCAGCGCACTCTGCCGGCCCGCTTCGGCCTGACTCAGTTCCCGGACTACAACGTGACCGCCCACTTTCACACCGCGCTGATCGAGCAGCATGCGAAACATCTCGCCGATGTATTGCGGCGGATTCTGGATGGAAATCCCTTCGTCCACTTTGTCCGAACCTGCCGGAACATGTCCCCAGACATCAAGCTCCATTGAACCTGGGAAGCGATTGACCTCTACTTTGGCCGGGTTGTCTGAAGGGGTTGTCTCAACGTTGTCAACGATTCTGTAATACGCATCCGGAGGATCGAGCAGAATGCGCGCCTTTGCACCCGGTGAGGCGGCGGGCTGGATTTCGAGCTGCAGAGAATTGTCATTAAAGGCCAGGGCCGTAATCGGGGCGCCGTAATCCCACTCGAGATCGTCTGCGGCCCAGCCGGTTCCGTAAGGCTCGTTGACATAGTAGGTATCGTCCGCGTAGAGATTGCCGGTAACTTCGCGGACACCCTTTGCGGCAATCTGGTCCGCGAGATTTGCAAAATCCTGATCCGCAGGAATGCGCGGCGCAGAGTTGAACTGATAAGGTAGAACGCGGCTGCCGAGGTTGGGATCGCCGCGTCCGACGATCGTAAGATCGGGTACGCGGCCTTCAGGGTCGGGTGGCGCAGAGCTTTCAACCGTAGTCTTAAAGATGAAATTCGGCCCCAAGGTGCTCAGCGCCGCCGCGGTTGTAAAGAGCTTCATATTCGAAGCAGGCAGGAACAGTCGCCGGGAGTTTCGGGCGTAAAGAATTTCGCCGTCGGAAAGCCGTACGACCTCGATGCCCCAGAATCCGCCCTCAGCGTGCGAGACGCGGAGGATGGCGTCGATCTGCCGCGAAAGGGAATTGGCGCGCTTTGCACCATGCGCAGCGCTTGCAAACAGCAGGGCACAGACGATGACAAGTGAAAATGCTGCACGACGGGGAGGACCGCTGCGTTCAAGCAGCGCGGACGAAGGCAGCGGGCGAAGCATGCCTCGGGAGCAGAACATCAGGGACGATACCCGCAAGCAGAGGATTGATGATGAAGCGGCGAAATCAGCACCCCAGCCACCGGGCGACGTCTTTGGCAAAATAAGTCAGGATGACATCAGCGCCGGCCCTTCGAATCGATAGCAGCGTTTCCATGGCTACGAGTTTCCGGTCAATCCAGCCGGCCCGCGCGGCGGCTTCGATCATGGAATATTCGCCGCTCACCTGATAAGCGGCGATGGGAACATCGAATTCACGGCGCGCCAGGGCGATGATGTCGAGATAGGCGAGCCCGGGCTTAACCATGATGATGTCTGCTCCCTCTTCGATGTCGAGGGCGATTTCACGCATGGCTTCGCGCTGATTGGCGGGATCCATCTGATAAGAACGTCGGTCACCGAACGCCGGAGCGGAGTCCGCCGCCTCGCGGAACGGCCCGTAGAGCGCGGAAGCATACTTGGCCGAGTACGCCATGATCGGGATGCTGCCGAATCCATGCGAGTCCAACACTTCTCGAATTCGCCCCACGCGGCCGTCCATCATGTCAGAAGGCGCCACCATGTCCGCCCCAGCCTCGGCCTGGGTGAGCGCGGTTTTGCCCAGGAGTTCGAGGGTGGCGTCATTATCCACTTCGCCATTTCTGACGATGCCGCAGTGCCCGTGGCTGGTGTATTCATCAAGGCAGGCGTCGCAGATCACGATCAATCCCGGCACGCTCTTCTTGACCGCCCTGACGGCACGCTGCACAATCCCATTCGGATCGTAAGCGCCTGAGCCGACCTCGTCCTTGGACTCGGGAATTCCGAACAGGATAATTGCAGGGATTCCAAGGTCGTAAACCGCCTTGCATTCTTCCACCAGCAAATCCACGGACCAGCGATAGTTGCCGGGCATCGACCTGATCTCATCCTTCACGTTGGAGCCGGGGCAGACGAAGAGCGGATAGATCAGCGAGCGCTGCGAGAGGCGCGTCTCCCGCACAAGGTCCCGAAAAGCTTCAGTTCGCCGCAAGCGCCGCAAACGATGGATTGGAAATGCCATGACCGTAAATCCTTCCTTAGTTTATCGCAATAAGGACAAACAAGCCGCAGGCTGTTTCATTCAATGCATCCAGCGGCCATCCGGGGCCTCAGCACGTTAAGAACCTTACAAAGTTGCTGAGGAAAGCCAAATTGTCATGCTGAGCAAAGCGAAGCATCTCGGTATTTCTCTGGAATTGAATACGTGGATCATTCGCTGCGCTCAAGATGAAAAGTGTAGAATCCATTTTTCAACAACCGGTTAAAACAGCCGTTGGTCCTGCCGCAGGTTCCCGAAAGTCCCTACATTCGCCAGTGACACCGCCACACGAAATTCATTTTCGCGTCGGAACGCACCCAGCGCAAACCGCCGGTACTCTACATCCACGGTGAAGCACGAAAATCGATAACCAGCCTGCCCTACCACCTGGTGGGCGACGCCTTCCACGAAGTTATAGTCAACGCCGAATGCGCCGTCGAAACCTTTGCGGTCCGACCTTCCGTAACTTGCCAGCGTACGCAGCAGGTTATAGGACGGGATTTGCGAGAGCGGGGTTGTCGGCGAGGGAGGAACCAGCGTTGATTCCGTGCGGCTGATGAAGAAATCAGTCAGTGAGAGTCCCATCGGCCCTCGATGGACGTTTGAGGTGATGCCGGCGTTCAGGACGCCGCCTCCGGTGGGATTGAAGTCTGCGCGCAATTCCGTGTCATAGTTTGACGACGGCGCCAGTTTCAGTACTGAGATCAGCGGCGAGAGGTTCCTGCCCTGTGCGAAAGCGATGCCCGTTAAAGCCGCAGTCGGCGCCCAGACGACATTCGAGCCGGGCTGAAGCGCGCCGCCGAAGGTCGGATCGAAATAATAAACCTGTGCGAGGCGCAGCGACACAAGCTCCCGCGCCTCGGGAATCGGCTGGCCGTCGGGAACGTCCTTGCGGACCATGATCGTGTTCGTCAGCGAGTATTCGATCTGGTTTGTTTCAGCCAGCGTATCGAGGCTGTCAAACCGCACGACATCCATGATGTCCTGCGGATCTGTTGAATGAACCACCTCATACTGGACGTCCGGTTCAATCACGTGCTTCACAAAGTATCCGTCAATCGGGCGGCTGAAGACCCTCTCAAAAGAGGGCGGCCTGAGGTCCAGCGTGAAGTCGCCCAAAAAGCGGTCAATGCTGCCGTGGTCGGGCCGGAGGCTGGTCCCGTATCGCGTCAGCCAAACACCGCCCGAAGGAGTCACATGGAAGTGGAGGAACGGCTTCAGCCTTAGTGTGAGTTCAGGATGAAGGTTGAACCGCTCGGCGAAATTCTGGGTCGAAAAATCCGGCTGCACTCTTGCCACAGCACCGGCGGAAGTGTCGAATGAAAAAAAGAGGGGCGTGTTCGCGATTTCTCTGTCCATGCCGGAGAAGGAAAAACTGGGCGTTTCGCGGATGGTAATGGAATTGCCCCCGCCGCCCGTTGTTGACAGGAAGTTCTGGTAGCGCGAGACGTAGAAGTTCATGCTGTAAGCGTCGAAATTCTTTGTCATAAAGCCCATCTGCCGCGCCTCAGAAGTTACGGCCTGCGTAAAGTTGTTGGCAAAGGTTTCGCGGAAGGCGAGCGAACTGGCATAATCGACGTCCACGACTCCTCGAAACCCGCCAAACAGGTGGTCGGCCTGGCCCACCGCCCGGATGCTTTCTCCGGGCGCCGCCAGTTGGGGAGACCCCGTGGGTCCCTGATCGTTGACGCCAAACGCGCTTACGTCGAGGCTGCTGTCGGCACTTGGACGCGCGCGAAACTCCGCGCTGCCACCCAGGCCGCGCGCGCTGTAGTTCACCGCTCCCAGCGTCAGGTCGGCGCTGCGGTTGATGGCCCAGTAGAAACCGTCGCCAAAAGTGAAGCCCTTCTGTGACGAATTGCCGATGGTCGGCAGCAGAAACCCGCTCTGCCGCGGGCGTGGCGCAATCGAGTCCACCAGGACTGGGACATAGAGGATGGGCGCTCGGAGAAAGTGAAAGATGTTGTTGCGGGCAATGACTTTATCTCCGACCTGAATGTCGGCGCCGCCGGTAGTGATGGACCATCCGGTCGCCTCGCATGGGCAGGTGGTCACGCGGCCCTTGGTGATTTTGTAGGTGAGTTCGTTCAGCCGTTGCACGATTTTGGCCTGCACGTAAAATGGGCTTTCCGTCTGCATGACCCCGTGGCGCGCCCTCATATGTGGGCGCACGTAGCCTTTTCCATTCAGAAACCACCCCCGCCCTGTGGCCACATTGTAATGGAGTTCGTCCGCCTCCAGGTGCGCCGTCGGATCGTTATACGTTACATGGCCCCTGGCGACAACTTCATTCGTCGCCTGATTGTAGGTGGCCTGGTCAGCGGTCACCTGCATCTCCCGGTAAGTGACCACAACGTTTCCGCGCAAGGTATAGAGGTCTCCGTTCTTTTCCTGCGTTTCCGCGCGTACGGTGATGGCGGAAGACTGATCGCCCGTTATTGCCGGCAGGGATTGCGCCAGCGCTTCAAGGTTGGCGGTCAACAGGAACAGCAGGATGGGGACGGCCAGCCGCAGTGGCGCGGCCTTTGGCTGGTTGAACAAGCTTTCAATGGAACCCATGACGTTAGTCAAAACAGGTATTCTAACCACAAAATCTTCCTTGGAGCGCTTGAATTTGCTAAGATGTTGCGGTAAGTCTTCTGGGATGCTCGGCAGGGGGTCCACTCGCGGTGAAATGCCCAAAATGCGGTTACATCAACTTTCCCGGGCTTGAGCAATGCAAGAAGTGCGGCCATCCCTTCGTTCGGGTGAACGGCCATTCGAACGGCGCCGCGGCTGACTTCAACAGTTCGCTTTCAGGATTTCAGGAAAGCACGCTGTCCAGTTCCGAATCGGTGCTCGATGAGACTGAATTGGACGCACAAGACGCCGGCGAACTGGACGTGGCCCTCGACCCCCGCGACAAATCCACCGCGCCGGCCGGGCCGGAAGAACAATCGCCCGAATCGAAACCGCCGCAGACGCCGGGCCTTTCACCCTGGCAGGCCGAGCTTGCCGAACGCGTGCAGGAATACAGACAGCGCCGGGCGCGCCTGAACAAGGATGAAAAAGCCGGTCCGGGGACGCTTGGCTTGGATTTCGGACCTGCTTCTCTTCAACCGGAAGAGCCACAGCCCAACGTCATTGAATTCCCCTCCGCCGAAGGGGAACCGAACCGCCCCACGCCTAAACGCATTTTCAAGCCGGCACCTCCGTCTTATGGAATGAGGAGCTTTGAACTGGCGTTTCAGGAGGAAAACAACGAAGGCGCCAGCCAGCCGCCTCACATCAGCAAGAAAGAAGAACCCCGCGCTGAAACCGGGCCGCTTGAGATCGAACTTGGTCCTTCGGAAGGTGCAACCTCTGCCATAGCTGACGCCTCTGCCGTTCATGTTGCTCCCATGAGCGCGCGTTTCTACGCCGCGCTCATTGATGCCGCAGTCCTGGCGGTCGCCGCGGCCATCTATGCGCTGATTTTCTGGGAAGTGGGCGGCAGTTTTTCTCTCAATCCGTTAGCTTTGGGTATTGCGCTGGTGATTGGGGCTTTCTTTATCCTCCTCTACTTTGCCGGCTGCACGGCCCTTGCTTCTGCCACTCCCGGACTGATCTGGATGGGCCTCGAGGTTGTCACGTTTGAAGGCAATCATCCTCGCCTTTCCGAGTGCCTCTGGCGGGGCTTCGGTTACCTCGTCTCAATGTCGGCCCTGATGCTGGGATTTATCTGGGCGGCAGTTGACGCCGAGGGCCTCACCTGGCACGACCGCATGTCCAGAACATTTATTGTCCCCGCCTCGCGTCCGTAGGGCCAAGCGCCGCTTCGCCCACAGCCAGTTCGTGAGATTTCCCAAGGTATAAAGTCCCGCAGCGGTTCACACATTCTTCCCAAGCAGCAGGCGGCCATAAACCTCGGGATCGACGTTCCCTCCGCTCACCACGCAGCAGATGGTCTTCCCCTGAAAAGTTTCCCGCTCCGTCAGCAGAGCGCCGAGTCCAAGCGCGGCGGTGGGTTCGACTTTAAGGTTCGCGAGGCTGAAGAACACCCGCAAGCCTTCGGCAATTTTCTCCTCGGGGACCTCAACGATCCGCTCCAGTCCCGAGCTGAGGATCTCCCAATTGCGGTCGCCCAGCCGAAGCGTCCGTGCTCCGTCGGCGATGGTTGGAGGTTCGGTCTCATTCGAAATGATTCTTCCTGCACGGAGGGAACGCGCCGCGTCATTGGCCAGGAGCGGTTCTGCCCCGATCACGGGAATGGATTTCTTCATTTCCTTCAACCCCACCACGATTCCTGATGCCAGCCCTCCGCCGCCTACGGGGACAACAATGCAGTCAAAATCCCGGTTTAGCGCCGCCAGTTCCCGCCCAAGGCTGCTGTTGCCCTCGATCACGTAAGGATCGTCGTACGGGCTTACGACGTACGCGTCGGAATACTCTTTCGCAAGTTCCCAGACCCTGTCCCAGCGGGACATGACCTTTACATCTACCAGCTCAACCTTGCCTCCATAGTTCTGTACGGCCTCGACTTTGACCCGGGACGAGTCGGAAGGCATCACTACAATGCAGGATTTTTTCATCAGCCGGCAGGCGTAGGCCAGCGCCTGGCCGAAATTCCCGGACGATGCTGTAAGGAAGAGGTCTTCCGGCGCCTGCATCACCACGCTATATGCTGCCCGGAATTTGAAGCTGCCCGTGTGCTGGAAAGTCTCACTGGCCAGCACAGTCCTGGCTCCCAGAAATTCATCCAGCCGCCTGGATTCGATGACCGTGGTCTTGCGGACCTCAGCTTCGAGCGATTCCCACAGTTCTTCTTTCGTTTTCAATACGCACCCCTCTTTCCCCGCACCCCGCTTCGCAAGGCCGCGTGCGCGCATGGAAGTCATTGATCCTGATCTGCCCTGCGCCCCACCAGAATAACAATTTTCGCATGGCATGGCAGTGGCAAACCTAACGCACCGCGAGTGCTGCAAGCATTTGTTGTCCGCGAATGCAACTGGCAAGCGACATTCACGTCCCCGTGCATTCAGTTCGCACTCTGCAATTCGCAATTGAATCGAGAGTTCCCGTGGAATATGATTCTCCGCTTCGGGTAACACCACTGTCATCCCGAGAGTGGCGAAGGTTCGCTTTGTTCGTCGTTCGACAAGGGCAGAAAAGGGTCCCTGCTTAGTCCCGTCCCATTTGGGTTAGGGCTTGGCCGGAACGAGCAGGGAGAACGTACTCGGAAGGAGGAACGAGAGCAGATTATCCTGAACGAACCGAATGCGGCCGGAAATGACATTATTCCAAAACGTTTTTCAACAATTTGCTGCGCGGGGAGCAGATGTGATGCTCAAGAGAACGCTGTTGGCCCTGGCCCTTATGCTTTTCCCCGTCTTCGTTCGCGCGCAAGAAGTCGTTCAGATTCGGGTCTATGCTGATCGGCCGGTTGGTGCACTCCGGCCCGTGTGGGCGTACGTCGGGCACGACGAACCGAACTATACTTATTCGCCGGAGGGGCTGTCTCTCCTTTCGCAGCTTGCCGAGAGCGGTCCGTTCGCTTTCCATGATCGCACTCATAACCTGCTGACCACCGGCGACGGAACGCCCGCATTGAAATGGGGTTCAACCAACGTTTACACGGAAGATGCCGCCGGCCGACCCGTTTACAACTGGAGCATTCTCGACCGCATTTTCGACACATACAGGAAGCTGGGCATCACTCCCTACGTGGAGATCGGTTTCATGCCGAAAGCGCTCTCCACTCATCCTGAGCCGTACTGCCATCACTGGCCGAATGGGCCGCTTTTCACCGGATGGGCATACCCGCCCAAAGATTACAACAAATGGTCCCAATTGATTTACCAGTGGGTGCGGCATTCGATCGAACGTTACGGCTGGAGCGCCGTCGCGCGTTGGGATTGGGAAGTATGGAATGAGCCGGACATCGGCTACTGGCATGGAACTTTCGAGGAGTATTGCAAGCTCTATGATTACACGGCAGCGGCCGTAAAGCGCGCTCTTCCTGAGGCGCAGGTGGGCGGCCCGGCAACGACAGGCCCCGCGTCTCCGCGCGCGGCAGAGTTCCTTCGCGCGTTCCTCGCTCACTGCGTGAGCGGCAAAAACTACGCAACAGGCAAAGCCGGTTCGCCGCTCGACTTTATTTCATTCCACGCCAAAGGAAGGACGGATTTCGCCGACGGCCGGGCGCAGATGGACATCCGGCATAACCTGCAGGACATCGCCGCAGGCTTCGCAATTCTCGCAGATTTTCCGGCGCTACGGCATCTGCCCATCATCATCAGCGAGTCTGACCCTGAGGGCTGCGCCGCCTGCGCTGCAAGCGTTCATCCGGAAAACCAATACCGCAATTCACCTCAATACGCGGCGTATGAGGCCGAGTTGCTGGATGGCACGCTGGATCTCGCCGCCCGTTACCACGTGAGACTGCAAGGCGCCGTGACCTGGGCGTTTACGTTTCCAGGGCAACCGTGGTTTTATGGTTACCGCTCGCTGGCTACGCACGAAGTCGATAAACCCGTCATGAACGCCTTCCGCATGTTCGGGCTGATGGAGCGGCAGAGAATCGTTGCGGAAAGCAGCGGTGCATTGGGCCTGGAGCTTCTGCTGGAGAACAGCGCGCGTGAGCGGCCGGACATCCGCGCGATTGCGGCTCGAGGTGCCCGCGACCAAGCTGGCGCGCAATCCCATGGAGCGGAGTTTTTTCGAGCAGCGTATTACAGCGTGCAAATAGGACACGTCTCGCGTGTCGCCCTAATGCGCTGTTAGTTTCGTAACTCCAAAAAGCAAGGTGAGAAAGTGTCGGAGATTTTTCCCAGTGGAATATGCTGGCCTTGCCTCTTGAAGGATAGTACTGTACCATAACACTCGCGTGCACAGGACTTGGAGTAAGCGCGCAAGTTGCGCCGGTCCTGAGCTTGGTTTTGGTAAGGTGAGGGTGCAGTCCGTCTTCGAACTGACGACGAATCAAAATGCGAGAAGCAAGAATCGCTGAGGGGTCATCGACGCAACCGCTGCCTGACGAGGCCAGAGAGAGGAAAGTTGGCGGAGACTGGCGATTGCGCACCGGTGTCGCGAGCCTAACCAACTTTTGCATCGTTCTGGTTCTCCTGATTGGCTTTCCGGCGGTGATGCGCTGGACGGGAGCCCTGCCTGTGACGGAGATCAGCCCACGAAGCCCTCAGCATACTCGTGCGGTCCTGAGGTTTTGCTCTGTGGTTACCGGCTTTCTGTGGACCTGTTTTGCCATCGCTCTCGTCGGTATTCGAAGGCGGGGAAAGATAACGTGGCGGGAACTCGTAGGGGCGGAGTGGGGTAGCGGGAAGGCTGTTCTCGGTAATCTGGTTGCAGCCTTGGGTGCGTTGCTGACAATGGCGGTGATCGGGAACATATCGAATGCGCTTCTGGGACCGTTGCAGCACGATAGCGCCGCGTTTCACTTGACGGTTGCGCAGAATGCAGTTGAGGCATTCGCCTTTCTGGGGGCGGCGCTCAGCGCGGGTTTCGTCGAGGAGTTTGTTTTTCGCGGCTATATTCAAAGGCAGTTCCAGACTCTGTCTGGCAACACTGTGGTCGCGTGCGCTCTCCAACTGACTATTTTCACGCTAGGGCATTTCTACCAGGGATGGACTCGACTGATTCCGGTGTTTCTGATAGGCGTTGTGCTGACTGTCGTCGCGCTCTGGAGAAGGACTTTACTCCCAGGTATGGTCGCTCACGGGTTGGGGGATGGCCTAGTCGCCTTAGCTTTCTTTTTGAAACACTTGAGTGGCTAACCATTCTTGAGCCGATCTTGGGGCTCCTTCGTTGACACATTCATTCTCCGAATCCGTTCCTATTGGCACGCGACCATTTTCCCGCCGTGCCTCGTCGCAGGTGTACCTCGCGACTATCGAGCTGACCCAGAACATCCGTCCCGCTGCGAAACTTGCATGGAAAGAGACTTTTCCTGCAATACGGTTGAGAAGACACCTTTGACGAGCGGAACGCCGATCAGCACCGCCAGCGGCACGGACCACCAAGCTCCCTTGCCCATGATCGACGCCACGAAATTCTCCGGCACGTAACCGTGAATACCGGCTCCCACCGCGATCCCCGCAACCACGTACGGCCACACTTTGCCCACGCAGGTGAATCTGCACATCGACGGCCTGCCTGAAGACGTGAGGCGCGTCCTCATCACGCACTATCGCATTGACCGGGACCATAGCAACTCCTGCGCAATCTGGAAGGCCATGGGGTCGCCGCAAAATCCCAGTGCAGACCAGATCGTGAAATTGAAGGCCGCAGGTCAACTTGAGCTCCTGACTTCACCGCTTTGGCTGAAGATAAATGGGGGCCAGGCAGACCTTTCTTTTGATCTGCCGGGTGAGGCGGTGTCGTTGCTTCGCGTGGAATGGCCATCCGCCGTCGCTTCGCAGGCCGATCGCAGGTAAAGCATTTCGGCCTGGTTATTTAGATGCGGAAAGCAACCGTTGCTCTCGTTCGGTATGGACCAAAGTGCCGTGAGATAATGTAATCAGCATGAGCAAAGGCCGGTTCTTGAATCAAAAACTCGGCAAGCGAACAACCCGCAAGACGCAACTGCTGAAAGCCCGCCTGAAGACGCAGCGGTCGCTGAAGCCTCCGGTTCTGCACGAACCGGGAAAGCCATTGAAAAAAGATCGCCCATTTGAATCACAGCAGGCTTGATGCAGCCTGTTATGCTGGGGCTTTCAGCCCTTTCCGCCGGGCGATTTCCCGGACGCCTTCAATCAGCCGGCTGACCTCTTCCCCTGTTGTGTAACACGCGCAACCTGCGCGCACCAGTCCCTGATCGCGGAAACCCAGGCGCTCCACCACCGTAGCGGCGTAGAAGTTTCCGTGAGAAACGAAGACTCCCAGTTTTGCCAGATGCGTGGCAACTTCGCCCGGTGCGACCCCCTCGACAGTGAATGAAATCGTCGGCGTCCGCGGCTCCGCCGGGCCAGGCCCAAAGACTCGGACGCCGGCGATGTTTGAAAGCCCACTCCACATCTGGCCAACCAGCGCGCGGCCCCGCGCGTCAAGCCCGTTCATCGCCGCGACGAGCCGGTCGCGCCTTGTTGCGCCCGCAGCAAGCGAAGCCAGGAAGTCCACGGCCGCAGCCGTTCCCGCAATCCCTTCGTGACTCAGCGTACCGGTCTCTGCGCGTTCGGGCGGCGCATCGGGAGCCGGTGCAAGCTTGGGGAAGTCGATCGATTCGAGCAGTTCGCGGCGGCCGAAGAGCACACCCATGTGAGGGCCGTAAAACTTGTACGCGGAGCAGGCAAGAAAGTCGCAGCCGAGCGCTTTGACGTTGGTCGGGAGGTGCGGGGCTGAATGGACCGCATCCGCGAAGAGGAGGGCTCCGACACGGTGGGCGAGTTCAGCGGCCTGGCGCACATCGTTAACGGTGCCAAGAGCGTTCGAGGCCACGCCGATCGCCACGAGCTTCGTCCGTTTCGTGATTTTAGCCTCGAAGTCATGCCAGTCGAGCTGACCTGTTTCTGCAATCATGCGGACTTTGCGAACGGTGACGCCACGATCCTTTTCGAGTGCGCGCCACGGGTCAACGTTGGCGTGGTGGTCGAGTTCGGTCACGACGATCTCATCGCCAGGGCTGTATGCGCGTCCGAGGGCTCGCGAAAGATGGAAAGTAAGCGTGGTCATGTTCGGGCCAAAGACAATTTCCTCGGGGCTGGCGTTCAGGAAATCCGCCATGGCCGAGCGTCCGCTGCGAATGGTCGCGTCTGTCTCGCCGCTGGTAGGGAAGGCCCAGTGCGTGTTGGCGTTGTGATGAAGGAGATAATCGCAGACGGCTTCGGCGACAGGGCGGGGAACCTGCGTGCCTCCGGGTCCGTCGAAGTACGCCACGGGATGACCGTTGTGGCGCCGCTCAAGCGCCGGAAACTGCGCACGAATATCTTCAACACGCGCGATGCTGGGCCGGTTTAAGGCGATGCTCATCGTGACCCTCAAAAGCTCCTTGGTGATGTGCTGATAACCAGAGCTTTGATTCTAGCGTCAGCCTGCGTGGGTGGAAAGTGCAATCAATCCTAAGGCTTTTTTGTAGAGTGCGGCCATGCCGAATTGCGTGCAGGGCCGGGGATTGAGCAGGCGGCCGGCATCTTCCTTTGCTTTGCAGAGAGTACAGGGAACATTTCGCGCTTGATTCTGAGGACGCTCAGGTGGGCTTGCGCGCCAACCTGTATGGTTGGTCAAGAGATCTATGTTTGTACGGACCCTTACATGTGTCATGGAGTGGTTGGCGTATGTGGTACTCTGGCAAAACATGCACATGATGAGGTTCGCTCCATTATGGAACTTCGACCGTCGCGTGTCGCTCGCGGTATGCGGATCATTCGCCAAAGGCTCGATTGACCGCGATAACGGTCCGCACAACCGGCGGACCCAGTTCGCGGCCAATGCCACGTTCAAGGTCGGCTCCTGGATGGCCTACAGCGAGATTCTGCGTCAGACTGTGAACGGGGTCGTTGTGCTTCCGCCCGAGGACGCGACTTACGCGCTGGCCGGCACGCGTTGGACGCGCGGCCGTTTTCAACCACGATTGAATTTCAGCCAGGGCAATTTTCACGGTCTGAACGGCCGGCGGGAGTATATCATTCAACCAGGGATCACCGTCGAGCTGGCGGACGGCTTCTCCTTTATTTATGAGTATGACTTCTGGCGGTCGCTTGCGTCCACGAAGGCGACGACGCTTGACCGCAGCCTGAACTTCGTTTTGCACTATCATTTCTAAGCCTATGCCGTCGCTGTCTCAAACACGCACAACCCTTCGCCCAGCCAGTATCGGCGAGCGGCTCGACCGCCTGCCCTGGACCCGATTTCACACGCGCGTGACGCTGGCGCTCGGCATCGGCTGGTTGCTCGACGCCTTCGAGGTCAACGTGATTGGCAGCGTGCTGGGCGTGCTCAAAACGCTTTGGCGGCTGACGGACACGGAGGCCTCGGCGCTGGTCGCCATTTGGCTGATCGGCATTATGATTGGCGCGCTCGCCTTCGGCTATCTGGCCGACCGCTACGGCCGGCGCAAGCTCTTCATCCTGACCCTGCTGCTGTACTCGACTTTCACCGTGATTTCGGCCCTTTCGCCGGGATACGGGTTCTTTTTCATCTTCCGATTTCTGACCGCCATCGGCGTAGGCGCGGAATATTCTGCGATTAATGCCGCGGTTGGCGAAATCATTCCGGCGCGCTTTCGCGGCCGGGCGAACGCCGTGGTGATGAACTTCTGGCCGCTGGGCGCGATTCTGGCGGCGCTGCTCACCCTCTTTTTCATCAATCTTCTTCCGCCTGCGCTGGGCTGGCGGTTTGCCTTCGCTCTCGGAGCGGTGATTGCCTTGTTCACAATCTGGGTGCGAAGGATTTTGCCGGAATCGCCACGCTGGCTTTTTGCGCGAGGCCGGCGGGAGGAAGCAGCCGCCGTCATCGAGCAGATTGAAACGCACGCTGCGCGGTTCGAATCTTCCAAAGACCTTGCGGAAAAGGAGCACCAGGCGGCGCCGGGATTTTTGAGCCAGCTTCTGATGCTTCTGCGCCACCATCCCTGGCGGCTGGCGCTCGGCTCGATGCTCGACTTCACCGAGGCCGCCGGCTACTACGGCATCTTTGCCTTTCTGCCGCTCATCGTGCTGCCGCGCGTTCATATTGCGGAAAATCAAGTCCCGTGGTTCTTCCTGATCGGCAACGTGGGTGCGATGGCCGGAGGCGCGCTGGCGGCGGCGATGCTCGACCGGGCGGGGCGCAAAACGACGGTGACCATGTTCTATGCGCTTGCTGCTGCCGCCATGTTCGGGATGGGCGCGGCCACGCTTGAAGGCAAGGCTTCGGGAGTGATGGCGGCGTTTATCGTGGTCAATTTCTGCGCCACGGGTAGCTGGGTTTCAGCCTACCCGACGTTTTCGGAAATCTTCCCGACGGCGCTGCGCTCGACGGGCATTGGATTTTCGGTAGGGTTTGGACGGATTGGCGCGGCGGTGGCAACCTTCGCGCTGCCGCTTGTCGTCGAGCGCTTTTCGGTGACGCTGGCGTTTGAGGTCCTGGCGGGATTTTACGCCTTGGGCGCACTGGTCATGGTCCCGTGGATTCTGTGGGGGCCGGAGGGGCGCGGCCAGGCGCTCGAGGCGCTGGGCCGTGAAAACGCATGACAATGCCAAGGATCCAACTCGGCCATCTTGACAACCTTTGGTTCCAGGTTTCCGGAACGCTTTGCAACATCGCCTGCCTGCACTGTTTTAACGACAGCGGCCCGAACGTGCGAACGTTGGGTATTCTGGCGATCGAGCAGGTCCCGTATGAAATCGAGGCGGCGAAGATAGGCGTCAAGGAAATGTTCCTCACAGGACTTTCCTGGCCTGAAAATTCCGGGCAGGCAGGGACACCGCTTTCAAGCATGACCCTGTGACCGAGGTGTTCAAGGCGCTTGACGTAATACCGGGGCAGGCGTTCGGGCTTCAGGCGGTCGAAGTGGTCGGCGCCCAAGCCCGTGCAGGTCGTGCCCCGGTTGAGCATATGGTAGAAGATCACCAGCGTCGAATGGCCCACGGCGACCAGGGTGCGCTTCTTGCCGCTCCGACCGGCCCTTCTCTTCCACCAACTGCCTTCGGTGCCGCGTCAGGTCGCGCAACTCGCGCTGGGGCCGCGGGAGAATGAAGCTGGCCTTCAGCAGCCCGTGCTGCAGGAGTTGTGCAATCCACTGACAGTCGCGGATGTCGCTCTTGCGTCCCGGCACCTGCTTCAGATGCCGCGCGTTCACCAGCAACACCGTGTAACGGCTTTCCAGGATGTTGAAGATCGGCTTCCAAAAGACTCCGGTCGATTCCATCGCCACATGGGGGACACCTTGGGCGGCCATCCCGTCGGCCATCGCCCGAAGGCCCCGTGGCATGGTGCCCCACGGCCGCGTTGGGTGGCGAAGGCGGACGTTGGCTTCCAGTCATCGCACGTCCGCTTCGACTGTTTCTTTATGGGTGTCCGATCCGGCACAACGAGAAATAATGGTTTCCATGATCCATTCCTTTCCCTGCGCAGGAGGTCGAGAAATGTAACAATCTGCTCCGCCTGCTCTCCGACAAGTCGGAGGCAACCATTCGGGGTTCGGAGCGCTGTCCTGGCCAGACTGTGTTGCGAGCTTTCCGCTCCATCGTTTGACGGCCTTCGCTCGACGCAAGCTAAGTCGGTCCTACGCCGATCTCGCCAGCATTTTCATCCTTCGGGGTGTCGCAAGATGACATGAGCGACTGTGTTGTGGTAGGCTGAATCAATCGAAAGCCTCCGCAGTGGTCTCAGGTTTGCTTGTCAACAGCTTTTTACCACTGGGAGGCTTTTGGTGTCTCTAAAAAACGTGAATTATTCAAGTTAGAGAGAGTTTGCGATGCATTTTGTTTTTGACGGCAGCATTCCTCGCAAGGCGCTTCTGAGTGCTTTTCACTGACGAAAGACGCTGCTCGATTTCTTGCCTCGTTTACGCGTCCCTACGGACTGGTAGCCCCAGGACATCGAATGCGGTAAGGTATGGACATGGAAAGGAACCGGGTTGTGCCTGATTATCAGGACCGCCAGGAAGCTATCACGGCTTCCGCCGTTGAGGAGTCCATCCGGCGGCACGTGAAATACACTCTCGCGAAGCCGTGGGACGGCCTCTCGGCCAACGACCTGCTGGCAGCAGTAGAACTGTCAGTCCGCGATTTGCTGATCGAACGGATGCTCGAAACGCAGGAGCGACACCGCCAGGAGGACCCCAAGACCCTCAGTTATATTTCCATTGAATTCCTGATCGGGCAGTCTCTCACCAATCACTTGCGCAATCTCCGGGTCTTCGAGCTTTACCGCGAAGCGCTGGGCAGGCTTGGAATTGACCTGGATGAGTTGGAAGAAGCTGAAGGCGATGCAGCGCTGGGTAACGGTGGGCTGGGGCGGCTGGCGGCGTGTTTTCTGGACTCGCTTGCCACGCTGAATTACCCCGCTTACGGCTACGGCATTAATTACGAATACGGCCTCTTCAAACAGGAGATTGACGACGGATACCAGCGTGAAAAGCCTGAAAACTGGCTTGCGCAGAACAGCCCGTGGGAAATCGCCCGCCCGGATGAGGCGTGCCTGGTCCCGCTCTACGGCCACATCGAACACGCCGTGGACCGCAAGGGCGAATACAACCCCATGTGGATGGGGTGGAAAGTCGTGGTGGGCATACCGCACGATATGCTGGTTTCCGGATACGGCGGACGCTCTGTTAATGTCCTGCGCCTCTATTCCGCCCGCTCCTCGCAGGAATTCGACATGCGGATCTTCAATGACGGCGATTATTTCAAGGCTGTCGAGCAGAAGATCGCTTCAGAAACGATTTCCAAGGTCCTCTATCCTTCGGACGCGGTCATCGCCGGAAAGGAATTGCGGCTGGTGCAGGAGTATTTTCTCGCCGCCTGCGCCGTGCGCGATACTGTCCGGAGGTTCGAGCGTGCTCACAGTGATTTCCGGGACTTTCCCGACAAAGTTGCAATTCAACTGAATGACACGCACCCCGCGCTGGCAGTGGCGGAACTGATGCGGATCCTGGTGGATGAAAAGAGCCTGGCCTGGCAGGAAGCCTGGGAAATTACAGAAGCAACGTTTGGCTTTACCAACCATACGCTGGCGCCCGAAGCCCTGGAGAAGTGGCCGGTCCCGCTGCTTCATTACGTGGTCCCGCGCCACCTGCAGATCATTTACGAGATCAACGGGCGCTTTCTGGAACGCGTTTCGATGTTGCAGCCGGGAGATCCCGCCCTGCTCAAACGAGTTTCTTTGATTGAGGAAACGAAGCCGCAGCACGTTCGCATGACGCAACTTGCGATGGTCGGCTCGCATTCGATTAACGGTGTCTCCGAAATTCACACCCAGCTTGTGAAGACACTGCTGGCGCCGGACTATTACAGGTTGTGCCCGGAGAAATTCAACAACAAGACAAACGGAATCACCCCCCGCCGGTGGCTTCTGAAGGCGAACCCGCAGCTCGCGGCGCTCATTTCTTCCGTGATCGGCGACGAGTGGATCACGGATCTCTCCCAGCTTCGGCGGCTGGAGAACCACGTCTTCGACGCCGATTTTCGGGCTGAATTTCTCCAGGCGAAAGCGTCGAATAAGGAGCGGCTCGCACAAATTATCAGCGACACGTTGCGATTGAATGTGGACCCGGGATCGCTTTTTGACGTGCAGGTCAAACGCATTCACGCTTACAAGCGGCAATTGCTCAACGTGATGCACATCATCGACGAATACCTCTTGCTGGTTGAGGACGGCCAGACGCCCATAACGCCAAGGACCTATATTTTTGCCGGGAAGGCCGCCCCCGGTTACTGGAAAGCCAAGCAGATCATCAAGCTCATTCACGACGTTGGGCGCGTCATCAACAACGATCCGCGCGCGGCCGAGTGGATCAAAGTCGCCTTCCTGCCGGATTACCGCGTTTCACTGGCTGAGAAGATTTTCCCCGCCGTTGATCTGGGCGAGCAGATTTCGACCGCAGGCATGGAAGCGTCCGGCACCAGCAACATGAAGATGGCGCTGAATGGAGCGGTGACCATCGGTACGTATGACGGCGCGAACATTGAAATCCGCGACGAAGTCGGAGAAGAGAATATTTTTATGTTCGGGCATGAAGCTGCGGAGTTTCAGGCGATGCGCCAGCAGCATTCTTATCACCCGAAGGAGTGCTACGAGAGCAATCCCCGTGTTAAGCGCATTGTTGACGCCTTTAATTCAGGCCTTTTCTGCCCGAAAGATTCCGGCCTCTATGGCTGGGTCGTTGACGACATTCTTGATGAGAACGACGAGTATTTCCATCTGGCGGACCTTCCCGGCTATCTGGAAGCCCAGGCAAGGGCCGGCGCCGCATATCGTGACCGCGACCGGTGGACCACCATGTCGATCTTGAACGTCGCGCGAATTGGGAAGTTCTCTAGTGACTGCGTGGTTGCCGCCTATGCCCGGGAGATATGGGGTCTCAGGCCCGTCTGATCAGCCTTCCACCAGAACAATCGCTGAACGGGGCGCGGCGAGATAGCTTTGGTTGTTCCTGAGAGGGGTTTCGGTCCCGGGCGTATAGAAATTGCGGGGAGTGGGCCGCGTGGTATCAACGGCGAGCCGCCATCGCCCCGAACCTGCCGACGGAATTATGAACCGGACAGCTTTGCTGTCCGGATTGAACATCAGATACAGATTCGGGCTGCCTTCAGCCCGGACCAGGCAGGCAAGCGCCTTCAGCTGCGGGTCGAACCAATCCGGCTCCTTCCCAGTCGGAGCAAACCACCGCAATTCCTCCTGCGTGTAGTACGCCTCGCGGCGAAGGACCGGGTAGGCCCGGCGGAATGCGAGCACGCCGCGGGCGAACTGATAGATGTCCCGGTTCCTGTCCAGCAATGTCCAATCAACCCAACTGATTTCGTTGTCCTGGCAATAAGCATTGTTGTTTCCCCGCTGAGTGCGGCGGAATTCATCACCGGCAAGAAGCATCGGCACGCCGCGGGAGATGGCCAGCGTCAGCAGCATGTTCTTGATCTGGCGGCAGCGCACCGCCTCGATCGCCGGATCATTGGTCTCGCCTTCGACGCCGTAATTGCTGCTGTAATTTTCATTCATCCCGTCACGGTTGCCCTCGCCGTTGTCCTCATTGTGCTTGTGCGAATAACTCACGAGGTCGTTCAGCGTGAAACCGTCGTGGCAGGTGACGAAGTTGATGCTGCATTCAGGCCCCTTGCCCGAGGCATGATACAAATCGTAACTCCCGGTGATGCGGCTGGCGAAATAGGGTGCCATGCCATCGTCGCCGCGCCAGTACTTGCGTACATCATCCCGGTAGCGGCCGTTCCATTCAGCCCAACGACGATAGGAAAAGGCTCCCACCTGGTACGCGCCTGCTGCGTCCCAGGCTTCAGCAATCAGCTTGGCGTCGCGGAGGATGGGGTCTTCGGCAATCCGCTCAAGCAGAGGAGCATCCGAAAGCACATTACCGTGGCGGTCCCGTCCAAGGACTGACGCCAGATCAAAGCGGAAGCCATCCACGTGCATCTCGATCACCCAGTAGCGCAGCGCGTCCAGAATCATGTCGCGAACGACCGGATGCGTGGCATTTAACGTTTGTCCAGTTCCCGAAAAATCGCGGTAGTAGCGCTTGTCTTCCGCCAGCCAGTAATAAATGGCATTGTCGATACCGCGAAAACAGACGGTGGGGCCCATCTCATTGCCCTCGACCGTGTGATTGAAAACCACATCAAGGATGACCTCGAGACCAGCCTGATGAAAGGCCCGAACCATTTCCTTGAATTCGAGGACCTGCGCACCCTTTTCGTGAACACTGGCATAGGAAGACTTAACGGCAAAAAAGTTTATCGGGTCGTATCCCCAGTAATTTCGGAGCCTCTTGCCCGTATGGGGATTAATGCGTGGCATGTGATATTCGTTGAATTCCTGCACCGGCATCAACTCAACAGCGGTCACGCCAAGCTCTTTCAGATATGGGATCTTTTCTGTAAGACCCTTATAAGTTCCGGGCGCTGCAACTCCAGCACTGGGATGGAAAGTGAAACCGCGAACGTGGAGTTCGTAGATAACGGTTGATTCCGATGGAAGACGGAGCGGCTGGTCATCTTGCCAATCAAAGTCGGGATGCGAGACGACGGACTTTGGAGCGGTGGCGGCATTGTCCGAAGTCGAGTAAGAAAGATCGCGCAGAGGTGACGATGGATCGTAGCCAAGGGCGGTCAGGAAACTGCGGCCGGGAACCGGCGCAATTGCGGTGGCACACGCATCAACCACCAACTTGTCCGGGTTAAAGCGATGTCCTTCGTGGGGTGCATAGGGCCCTGCCAGCCGATAGCCGTAAAGCTGCCCGGGCTTTATTCCTTCCAGCCAGACATGCCAGACATCGCCGGTCTTGTTTCGGGCCGGGTTCAGCAGAATAGACCGCGTGGGCATCCCGTCTTCCGGCCGGTCGAAAAGGTCCAGCCGCACACCTGTGGCGTGGCGGCTGAAGATGGCGAAGTTAACGCCGTTGGCACGAAAGGTGGCGCCCAGAGGGAAGGGTACTCCCGAGCGCACGGACTGCACTTCGCACAGACTCAGGAGGCGTTCCAGTTCGGCGAGTTCTTCCGCACTGGGCGCATTCCTGCGGATGGCAGGTTGCTCAAGTGGCTCTTCCGTATTTTGAGGAGCAATGGATTCAGATGACGAGGGATCGTTCGGCATGGAAGACGGGTACCTTCTGCTCAGTCAGAAGTATAGCAACCCGGCCCGGCCCGGGCAATCTTGGAATGCCGTTCCCCGCGGCAAACGCCGGACGCTCACGACCGGAGTGGGGCCAAGCGCGGTGCGTTATCCGACCATTTGACTTGAAACCGGAGAGATTGCCTACCTCCCACGGTTACATGGCGGGCGGAGACAGTGCTGGTGAGCCTGTCACCCGCACCGTGACGATCTCGTGCGGCCTGAAGCTGAACGAAAAGCCGTGTACGTTGGTGCTTGGAAGCTGCTTCTGGTCAGCTTCCATGGCGTTGCAGAGCCACGCCGATTTGATTTCAAGCAGCGGAGTCGTTACATGGACGTCGCCGGACCGCCCGCTGAGGTTCAAAAAACGCATGATCGTCCCGTGGCCATCTTCCGCCTGTTTCCATGTGTCGAGGAGCAAGTCGGGATTGCTGACGGTGAGGAAGCTGCCTTCGGCGCCCTTCAGCGGCCGAGGCGTGTTGAGAGCTTTGTCCTGCGGAATGATTTCGTCTGTTTCGAGCGGCGTGATTTCCTCCCAGCCAAGCCGGCTCAGCGAAGGTGGGTCGATTGTCTTTCCGCTTGTGATCACGTAACGGAAAGTGAAGTCGCCGCCCTGGCCCCCACGATAATTCGTATCCCAGTAATTGTTCATTACATAGGAGAAAATTGTTCCCTCCCGCTTGCCAAACGTTGCCGGCCATTTGCCCCGGTTGATGTCGCCAAGAGTAACCAATGACGCATCGAGCGGAAGTACAGCGGCGGAAACGCCGGTTCCGCCCACGGCGGCCCAATGCTGGAGCGAGAACCATTCCAGCCCCGCGCCCGGCAGCATGTCTTTGGAAGGATTCACCTCACCATTCTGGATTTCGTAGTGGAATGTCGGATCTGAGACTGCAAACGGAAAGGCGAAATACACTCCTTCCTTGCTGAAGACCTCATTCTTCCTCACGCGGTTGATGAATTCGATTTTCTTTTGATTGTCAAACAGAAGGACTGCGGTTTCGATCCTCGGCGTGTTGAGTGCCGAACTGATCATGCGTGCCTCTGTGCCGAAGGGAGTCTTGATTACCGAAATCAGACGGCCGTTTTCTGCCGCATGGGGCGTCAATTCCGGCAAAGGTGAAACGCTCCGGAATTGAATCAGGCGATTCGGCAATTTGTCACCGCCGGTGACGTAAACGTATTGATCAAACCGGTAAGGGCTCGAGGCGTTGACCAATTCTTTGTTCAGCTGCTTATCGAAGATGCTTCGCACAGCGCCGGTTTGGGGATCGAGTTCGACTCTGTAATAAGGGCTTTCAAGCGTGGTCGTTGTCATCAGGCGGGGTTTCGGTAGAGTCGTCCCGCTCTCCTTCAGCGCGTAGGCTTTGTATCCCATCGCAGGAACGTCCGTTGCCACGAAGCGTACGTGGAAGTAATCCCTGCCGGCGGAAAGTTCTTCCACGGGCACCGCCCGGTTCGTCGTGAGGTCAACCAGTTCGCGGCCCTTTGGCAGGTCGAATTCCACCAGCCCGCTGCGCGGCCAGTTCAATGAGTTGAATACAAGAAGCGTGCCACGCGGGTCTGAAATCGAGTTGGCGATGGACCCCATGCTGCGGCGCAGTATGTTCTGGATCAGCAACTGTGCTCGGGTTGCGCGCGAATCCTTCACTTCAAGCTGTCGGACAGACTCTTCGCTTAGAGGATTGGTAACGCTCTGTGCGGACGTCCACGTATGTTCGTCCATCAGGACCATGTTTCTCCACATCTGGCGGAGCTTGTCACGGTCGGGCGCGATTCGGGAATCGACAAGCGAACTGATCGTTGACAACTTCTCCGCTGAAACCGCACGGCTCTCATTTTCCCTCTCGATGGCTGCGTAAAGGGCGTCTGAAGCGATCCCGTCCTCCCAGTAAGGCCCGCCGTCGCCGCTGATAGTGGGAATCGCTTCACCGAACTGCTTTGAGATGTAATCCATGGCTTCCGCGAAGCCGGAATATTCAAGTTTCGGGTAAGCGTAAATGCTGTTCCACGCTGCTGCGAGTTCGGCCTGCTGCGGATAAAGGTCCTGGTTCTCCGGCTGCGTCCCGTAAAGGATCACGGCGTCAGATTTGTAACCCGGGTGCTCGTACATCTGGAGAAAGACAGGGAGCGCGTCGTGGCCTGCCGCGATCTGCGGCGGCATTCCGAACAAGGTCAATATTTGATGATAATGGCGTGAATACCATAGCAGGACTTTCGAACCATCCGGCCCCTGCCACCAGAACGGACTGTCTTCATTCAGGCGACCCAGCAGGAGAATCGGCCCGCGGTAGTTGTCGCTGGCGGCAATGAAATACTTTAGCCCTGCCGCCGAAAGGATGGAGGCGTACGACCATGAATACGAAGGCACGTCGGTGATGGAAGCGTAGTTGAACGGAGTGTCGTGCTCCCGGCTGAAGCGATAGCTGGGATAAAGCGAGCGAATCAGCGTTTCGGCGGTTGGGAATCCTGTGAGCAGACTGGCGTATTGCGCCGGGATGAAGATCTTTTTATCGGCAAGCATTTTCTCAAGCTCCGCTTTTTCCGCCGCGGTGCGGCCGTTGAGAAACTGCTGAATTTCCCAGTAGCCATCCACGCTGTAGCGAAAGTCAGGATGCTTCTTGATAAGTTCCATCGCTTCATCGAGCACGCGAGCATGGACTTCCGCCACTTTTGCCTGGTAGTCCGTATAGCCGACGTCCAGATGCTCGTTCGGGACAACGAAGAAGGTCCACTTCTTCCCGGGCGTTAATTCCTGTGAAAAGGTTCGACTGCGGCCATTGACGGCAATGGTCGCTTTGGCTTGGGTGCGGGCTGCAAATTCCGGCACGGCAAACTCCGTGCGATATTCGCCGAAGGCTCGATCTGTCGGCAGGTCTTGTCTAAATGTGTTTTTTCCCAATTGCAGCCTTACACTTCCTCGGCGGAGCTGCCGATTGCAGCGGACGTACGCATCCACCATCTCCCGCATCCGACCGTCCTTGAGGCGGTAAAAGATCGTCGGCTCGATGGACGCCTCAATTCGGCCTGAGTTGAATCGGCCTCCTGGCTGCCGATCGAGTTCGATGGCGTCGTACACAATTCCAGAATCGCCGGTCGGCGTGCCGTCGATGGTCGGCTGGTCGCCAGGCGTGGGTTCATCGACCGCTGTCAGAACGATGTGGTTTGTCCCCTGAACAAGGAAGCCGGCAGGGAATTCGAATGTGATGGTGTCGGCGGAATATTCCGGGAAAAACGCGCCGACCGTGTCTCCGTTGCTGTAATCAAGTTTTGGGTGCTGATAAAAGCGGCCGGTGTGCCCGTTGATGCTGACATCGAGGGCTGAAATTCTTGGGTGCTCCACCAGAAGCGCAATTCTCATTCTGTAAACACCCGCGGGTCTCGATGCGAGGTTGAAGTCAATGCCGGCAGGGTGCGGCTTGTGGCCATAGAAGCCGTTGCCAGAGCCCGGCTGAAACGCATACCAATCCTGCAGAGGCGTACTTTGCCCGATGACGTAAGCCGGTGGCGACGCAGGCAAGGCTCCGGGATGGAATTCGGCGGAAGACTTGTCGAAGACGCCGATCCTCCATACCGTCTGCCATTCATCCTTTATCTTCGAGGCTTGGGCGCGTCCCTGAACGGCGCTTATCCCAGCCCATGCGATCACGGTCGCGATTATCTTTACCCATTGACTCGTCCGGATTGAATTCATAAGTTCCTCCCGCAATCACCTGACTGTAGTAAGCCCTCCGACCCCGTTGGCCGTCCGCAATCTGTGAACACGGATGCCAATTCACGATTTGAATGCGCCTGTTCCGGATTCCTGAAATTCGATTCCACCGACCGGAACCAGCAGCCCGCCCTCGACCATCACCGCCGATCCTGTCATGAATGACGCCAGATCGCTGGCCAGGAAAACGATCACGTGAGCCACTTCTTCGGGTTTTCCCATCGTGCCTCGGAGATGCACACGGTTGCACGCATCGATCACCCTTTGAGGATTGCTGTCCAGACCGGCAGCCCAGCGCAGCATCGGCGTGTCGATGGCGCCGGGAAGCACACAGTTGGCTCGAATGTTCTGCTTACCATAATCGAGCGCGATGCATCGCGTCAGGCCAAGCAGGCCATGTTTGCTGACGACATAATGGACCGAATTCCGCTGGGCCGCTACCGATTGCACGGACCCGGTGTTGACAATCGAGCCGCCGCCGCGCTTGATCATTTCCGGAATGGCATACTTCGACAACAGAAATGCGCCTTTGAGGTTGACGTTCAACACTTCATCCCATTCTTCTTCGGAAGCCGTGGTAACGGTCCCGTATCGCTGAATGCCTGCGTTGTTCACAAGAATATCGATTCCACCAAACGCCGATATAACTTTGGGGACAAGGCCCTCAACTTCTGCCCGCTTCGCGACATCTACCTGGAAAAACTCCGCCTTTCCTCCTTTCCGCCTCAGTTCTGCGGCTGTTTCTTCGCCGGCCTGTACGTTCCTATCCACCAACGCCACCGCGGCGTTGTTTTCCACGAATTCTTGGGCGCAGGCCTTTCCGATTCCAGAGGCAGCGCCCGTAACAATTGCGACCCTTCCTTTAAAGTCCCACATTGCGTTCTCCTTAATGGCTTCACGTTTTGAACAGGGCAGGATAATATCATTTTTGGTATAAACCCGGGGAAAACCAACAGGAAATACTGAGAGCCGATTTTTGCCCCTGAGACGGGCGCTGAAAAGCAGGGCAAGTCTGCTACCATGGGTAATTCCAGCTGGAGATGACGGCGGGCGGTGCTTTTAGAAACAAATCGAGAAAAGGAGAAGTAAACGATGCCTGATACGGAAGGGAAGGGAGAAGCCAAAAACTTTTATCCGGAGATACCGCCGAAGCGCGAAGCGTTCTTCCTGAAGGGCGCCGGAGCGCTGGACTGGGGGATGCAAAACCGGCTATCGCGGATTTTTAACCCGGTGTCGGGCCGCACGGTGATGCTGGCCATCGACCACGGATATTTTCAGGGCCCGACAACCGGACTTGAACGCGTGGACCTGAACATCGTTCCTCTGCTGCCGTATGCAAACGCACTGATGCTGACGCGGGGGATCCTGCGTTCAACGATTCCGCCGTCGTTTGGCGGAGGGGTGGTTCTGCGGGCGAGCGGCGGTCCCAGCATCCTCAAAGAACTTTCGAACGAACAGATCGCGGTCGATATCGAGGACTGCATTCGTCTGAACGTGGATGCGATGGCAGTGCAGGTGTTTATCGGCGGCGAATACGAGTCGCAAACGGTACACAACCTGACCCGATTGGTGGACGCCGGCAACCGCTATGGCATCGTCACGCTGGGGGTGACAGCGGTAGGAAAAGAATTGACGCGCGACGGGCGGTATCTGCGCCTGGCTTGCCGAATTTGCGCGGAACTGGGAGCTCAGGTGGTGAAAACGTATTACGTTTCCGAAGGGTTTGAAACAGTGACGGCATCATGCCCCGTGCCGGTGGTGATGGCCGGCGGAAAGAAAGTTGGGGAACTGGACGCGCTCCGCATGGCTTATAACGCCGTATCCGAAGGCGCAGCCGGCGTGGACATGGGAAGGAACATTTTCCAATCCGAGGCGCCGGCGGCAATGATCCAGGCCGTGGGCAAGGTGGTGCATGAGCTGATGAAGCCAGAGCAGGCTTACGAGTATTACCAGACCCTGCGGCATGAAACGAAAGGCGTCGAGGCAACAGCGCGAAGATAAGAGGAACGTGAATGGCGGAAGCGAGCAGCCTGAAAACACTGCGCGAACTGGCTCCGGTGCTGAGCGTTGGCATTCTGACGGCGGACCTGCTTTCGCTTGGTTCAGAACTTCGCTTGCTTGAAGAGGGGGGAGCGAAGCTCGTTCATATTGACGTGATGGACGGAGTTTACTGCCCTCGGATGACAGCCGGTCCGCCGCTGATCAAGGCGCTGAAGACCCCGTTGCTTAAGGACGTTCACCTGATGATCGATGAGCCGCTGGGGAAAATACAGGAGTATGTTGAAGCCGGCGCGGACATCGTGACCATTCATCCCGATGCGTCGGCGCACCCGCACCGCGTTTTGCAGGAAATTGGCGCGATGCAGAATGTTAACGATCCGGAGCGGGGAATTATCCGCGGGGTGGCGCTCAATCCCGGAATGCCTCTCGAAGTCCTGGATCCGCTTCTGGATGAGCTTGACATGGTTCATTTGCTGGGAGTGAACCCCGGCTGGGGCGGGCAGCATTTTGCGCCTTCCACCTTCAGGAAGATCGATCGAGTTCATGAGATGGTCAGATTATCGGGCCGCGACATTCTGGTGTGTGTCGATGGGGGGATCACTAAAAATAACATTGTGGAGATCGCGCAGAGCGGCGCGGACATGATTGTTGCGGGAAGCGCGATTTTTGACGGCAAAACGCCGCGGGAAAACCTGCAGTTTATGCTGTCGGCCGTGGAGACGGCCAGGAGTTCAAGGCGTTGAGGACAGGGTTAGCGTTTTGAAGAGCCGGTGGAGTGAAGCGGAAGCAAAAAAGTTTGTATCCGAGTACGGCGCTGATTACGGCGAGGACCTGGCGCTGCGGATTTACTCCAGCCGTTTGATCGGACTGGAGCCCGACATCGTCCTGCATGGCGGCGGTAATACTTCCGTCAAAGGGACGTGGCGGAACGTCTGGGGTGAACTCATCCCGGCGATTTACGTGAAGGCTTCCGGATGCGATCTCGCCAAAATCACGCCGGAAGGTTATGCTCCGCTCGACCTCGATTATCTGCGCCGCCTGCGCACGCTCGACAGCCTGTCTGACGACCGGATGGCCAACGAGTTTCGCACTCACGTGCTGGATTGCCGCGCCCCCAGCCCGTCCATTGAGACTCTTGCCCACGCCTTCCTGCCTGCGAAATATGTGGACCACACGCACGCCGATGCTATCCTTGCGCTTACCAACCAGGTGCGCGGCGAAGAATGGGTAAGGGAGGCGCTGGGTGAGGATGTCATCCTTCTGCCTTACGTGCGGCCGGGTTTCGAACTGGCGAGGGAGGCGATTAAGGCTCAGGACGCCTCTCCAAACGCCATTGGCATGGTCTGGATGCTTCATGGACTGGTGACATGGGGCGAAACGGCGAGAGAATCTTATGAGCGGACCATCCAGCTAGTGGACGCTGCTGAGCAATACCTGGCGCGAAAAGCGGCGCACACGCTCACTGTACAAGTTCGGACGCCGACGGAAGTTGCCGCTTCCCGCCTTGAACAAGTGGCCCCCATTGTTCGCGGCCTTCTGGCGCAGCCTACAGGTGAAGAAAATCGGCCTTGGCGGCACACAATCCTTGCAGCTCTCACCAGCTCCGAAGTCCTGGAATTTGTCGATTCAGCCGAAGGGAAGCAGTTGGCGCTTTCGCCGCCCCTCACCTCCGATCATCTGATTCGCACCAAAAGTTTTCCGGTGTGGATAGATAATCCCGATTTCAGCGATGTGGGAAAACTGCGAGGTCAGATGAGCAAAGCCATCGCAGAGTACATTGCGGCCTACGATGCATATTTCGAACGGTACTCGGCGGGCCTGGCTCCTGGAGTGGCGCGGCGCGACCCTTATCCGTGCGTGGTTCTGATCCCCGGTCTTGGAGCGCTCTGCTCGGGGAGAAACGCGCGCGCCAGTCGGATTGCGAAGGACATCACAGAGCATACACTGGCGGTGAAGCGCAAAGTTGCGGCGATGGGCGAGTACAAAGGACTCGATGAGTGCCATCTGTTCAATATGGAATACCATATGCTTCAGGATGCCAAGCTGACCAACAGCCACGAGCAACCGCTGGGACGCCAGGTGGCGCTGATTACGGGGTCCGCCGGCGCCATCGGATCCGCGATTGCGGGAGCCCTGCTTCAAGCCGGCTGCCACGTAGCGCTGACGGACCTGCCCGGAGCCAATCTGGACGGCCTGGTTGCGGAGCTTCAGGTCGAGTTTGAAGATCAGGTGATCGGCACGCCGATGGACGTAACCGACACCGACTCGGTTCGGCAGGCGTTTGGAGCGGCCATCCGGCAATGGGGAGGAATAGATCTGGTCATCGTGAATGCCGGCGTGGCACACGCGGCACCGCTGGCTGAACTGAGCGTGGACGATTTTCGCAGGCTCGAGCAAGTGAACGTCGAGGGGACTCTGACTGTTCTCTCCGAGGCAGCCCGCCACTTTAAATTGCAGGGGACAGGTGGTGATGTCATCCTGATCTCGACAAAGAATGTCTTTTCTCCTGGAGCGGGATTCGGCGCGTACAGCGCCACTAAGGCTGCGGCGCACCAACTGGCTCGAATTGCCAGTCTGGAACTCGCACCGCTGGGAGTGAGGGTCAACATGGTCGCTCCCGATGCGGTATTCTCGCACGGCAAGCGAAAATCCGGACTCTGGGCCGCAGTGGGGCCGGAACGGATGCGCGCCCGCGGGCTGGATGAGAAGGGGTTGGAAGAATACTACCGCCAGCGCAACCTCCTGAAGGTCCGCGTAACAGGAGAGGACGTAGCGCGGGCCGTGATGTTTTTCGCCACACGCCAAACACCAACGACAGGCGCTACGATTCCAGTGGACGGTGGCCTTCCCGATGCCACGCCGCGTTGATGGCAGCAGGTTTTGCGTTGATCGGCGCTTTCCTTTCGCTCATAAAACTGCCTGCTTTTTGCGAAGCATGAGGCGGAGCATGATCTCAGCAGGCCCCTACGTTTCCTCCAAATTTCCCTGTGGTAATATTCTGTAAGTGCCTCGGGCGTGTAGCTCAGCAGGATAGAGCATCGGATTTCTAATCCGAGGGTCGGGGGTTCGAATCCCTCCACGCCTGCCATAATTTCAAACCTCTTATTTGACGTACGCCTCCTGCCTGCGATATTTCGCGGCTTCACATCTGGGTTTCATCGAGGCCGCATGCTGCTCTTCAGCTTCCTTCGCTGATGACTTTTTGCACCGGCGGGAGACTCGTATCTGCGTATCGGGTTGCTGATAAGAGCCAAATTATCATGCTGAGGGAAACGAAGCATCTCTGTTATTCCCTGAAAATCAATAAACGGATCGTCCTGGTGCACACAGTGGCAAGCGTAAGCTCGGTGTTCCAGCGAGCGTTTATATCGGTCGGCGACTTCGGCTGAACGCGGGGCGTGTATAATTCTACGCGGCCGGGCCGACGGGCCTGAGGCGCAATGATCATTAACCGCCGGCAATTTCCCCGGGAGGTTCAGAAGTGGAAAAAGCCAAACAGCCGCCTGCACGAGACGACCGGGCATTTGTCAAGAGTTGTGAAGCGGCCCGCCTTGCCCGGCGTGATGCAATCAAATCGCTGATCGCCGGCTTTGCCGCGGCTCCGCTGTTGGCGGACGGGACGTTGCAGGCACCGCAGGGCGCGCACCCGGCGCATAGGAATTTTCGATCCCGCAACACCCGCGAGAGACTGTTTGACAGCGGCTGGCGTTTCCACCGCGGTGATGCTCCCGGGGCCGAAAGCGCAGGGTTTGATGACAGCGCGTGGAAGCAGATCGATCTGCCCCACGACTGGAGCGTCGAAGGTCTGCCGACATCGCCGCAAGAAGACGGCCAAGGTGCGGTCTGGGGCGGTATCGACGTGCCGCTGCGAGTCGGTCCTTTTGACATGTACTTGAGCGAAGGCAAGCGCTCCACGGGCTGGTTCGTGGGCGGCACCGGTTGGTATCGAAAGCGCTTCTCGATCGAAGATCTGCAGAGCGACAGCCAGACCGAGATTTTGTTCGAGGGCATATACATGAACAGCGACGTCTGGCTGAACAGCCACCACCTCGGATTCCATCCCTACGGGTACACGAGCTTTGCTTATGACCTGACCCCTTGGTTGAACCGCCAGGGTGAAAACGTTATAGCCGTACGAGTGCGGAACACAGGGCAAAACAGCCGGTGGTATTCGGGTTCCGGGATTTATCGAAATGTCTGGCTCACCGTGACGGGGCCGGTGCGAGTGCCGCTGTGGGGTGTTTATGTCACCACGCCGGAAGTATCAGCACAAGCGGCCGGCGTCAAGGTCGCGGTAAAGGTTGAGAACCGCGGGAAGGTTTCGCGAGAAGTGACGGTAAGAGTTCGGCTGCTTGACGCAAATCAACATGATGTGGCAAGCCGCGAATCGTCAAAGCAGATCGCAGCAGGAAGCGTCGAGGAGGTAACGCAGACGATCCCAGTGTCATCCCCGGCTCTATGGTCGCTTGACCAGCCCAACCTCTATCGAGCTGAAATCGAGCTGATTTCTGACGGGCAAACGCTGGACAGCACGGCAACATCTTTCGGCATTCGCAGGATTGAAGCGGATGCCGAACACGGGCTGCGCATTAACGGCGAAGTCCTCAAGCTGCGGGGCGGCTGCATGCACCATGACAACGGGATTCTTGGATCAGCCGCAATTGACCGCGCCGAAGAACGGCGGGTGGAGTTGATGAAGACCCACGGCTTCAACGCCATTCGCTGTGCCCACAATCCGCCTTCGCCGCGGTTTCTGGACGCGTGTGACCGCCTGGGCATGGCCGTTATCGACGAGGCATTTGACCAATGGTCGGTCCAGAAGAACCCGCAGGACTACCATCTTTATTTCAAGGACTGGTGGCGACGCGACGTCAGCTCCATGGTGCTTCGCGACCGCAACCACCCCAGCGTTATTTTCTGGAGCATCGGCAATGAAATTCCGGAGCGTGCGAAGCCGGAAGGCGTGGCCGAGGCTAAAGAGATCGTTGACGAGATCAAAAGACTCGACGATACAAGACTGATCACCGCCGCTGTGAATCCCTACTATGAGGCAGGCGGTCTCCACCCGTGGTCGGATACGGACCCTGCCTTCAAGTATCTTGACGTGGGTGGGTACAACTATCAGTGGAACCAATACGAAAAGGACCATGAGCGCCTGCCTCAGCGGGTCATGATGGGTACAGAATCTTTTCCATTGCAGGCATTCGAAAACTGGCAGATGGTACAGAAGCACCCGTACGTTATCGGCGACTTTGTGTGGACAGGCATGGACTATCTTGGCGAGGCCGGCATCGGCAACGCTCAATTGAATTCCACTGTCCCCCGGTTTCAGACCCCCACACCGAAAGGAGACATCGGAGGCCAGCCCCTCGCCAGCTTTGCACTGATTTTCGCCGACTACCCGTGGTTCAACGCGTACTGTGGCGATATCGATCTGACCGGGGAAGCAAAACCGCAGCTCTTGTACAGGCAGGTGGTGTGGGGCCTCAGCAACCTGGAGATGGCTGTCCAACGACCGGTACCGCCGGAGCGCAAACAACTGGTCAGCGCCTGGGGCTGGCCGGATGAACTGAAAAGCTGGACGTGGCCCGGACACGAGGGCCAACCCCTCACGGCGCGCGTGTATTCACAGGGCGATCAGGTGCGGCTGCTGCTGAACGGCCGCGAGATTGGAGTCAAGCCCGTTTCGGCGGAAAACAGATTCATAGCTGAGTTCGAGGTGCCTTACGCGCCCGGCGAACTGAAGGCGATCGCCCTCAAAGACGGAAAGACGATTGGAGATGTCAGTTTGAAAACCGCCGGCAGACCCGCAAAGCTCCGACTGAGCACGGATCGTCAGACACTCCGGCCGGATCGCAATGACCTGGCGTATGTAACTCTTGAGGTTCAGGATGAATCTGGAAGTCTTGTGCCGGATGCTACGGTTCATGTCAGCTTTGAGATCACAGGGGCGGGAGAGTTGGCTGCGACGGGTACGGCCAATCCTAAAGACGTCCGCAGTTTCCGCCAGCCACGACTGGTTACGTACCATGGGAAGTGCCTCGCGATTGTGAGACCGGCGGGCCCATCCGGAAACATTGCGCTGACAGCGAAATCACCGGGACTTGCACCCGCCAGGATTGTCTTGAAAGTTGGCTGACCCCGAGGTTGCCGGAATTCAGCAAGACTTGAACGAGCGCGAGACATTCCCTGGTCTGCAATCGAAACGCACTCGCGGTGCAGCTTGAAGATTTATGGAAATCCCCAGCCTTGAAAGTGAAGCGCCACTTTATGGCGAGGTTGCCGCGATGCCGGCGTGCGCGGTTATCAGGTAGAGACACAGCCCAAGGTGCATTCAGAAAGCGCTCGAACGGCCGTCCTCTGGGCGGTAAAGCGGCCTTTTCCGGGGGGCGGGTTTCCGGCTTTCTCGCACAGCACTTCAGAGGCAGCGAATGGGAAATTCACGGCTTCGAATCGTTCTCACTTTGAAGCGATGCAGCGGTTGGTGGAGGTTTCAATTTTACGGCAAGGCCTCCGCTATTATGAATTACGTGCAGCCAGAAGCACTTTGCGAAGTCTCTTTCCGACGATAAGATCTTCCCCAGGTAGTAAGGTCATCGAAACAATCTCCAACCGATTTTCTTCGTTCGGATCGAGGAAGTCCTTGTGGAGGCGGGCCAGCACGCCGCTCGGATTGCTGGCGGTCGAGACTTCGATTCGAGGTGTCCCTTCGCGCAGCCGCTTGGCGCAGTCCTCGACGCTGAAGTTCCATGCCTTCTGGTCCCACATGATCCTCAGAGTAGGATAGCGGTTACCGTCTTGAGGAATATAGATATTGGTTTTGACACCCGGAACGGTTTCCACAAGTTTCGCAATCCGCTGAACGCGCGCATTCCACCGGCGATAAAGAGAGTCCGTGTCCATCCTCAACCAGGCTTCTACGGCGGCGAGACATCCCATGATTTCTTCCTTACCGACTTTCATTGGACGGCACACGGCGCCTTCCCATGGGTTGGTGTTGGCCAGCGCAGCTTCGATCAAATCCTTCCGCCCGAGCAAAAGGCCGGAGCACTGCGGGCCCAGCAATCCTTTGCCGCCGCTGAAGGTGTAAAGATCGCAGCCCATTTTGGCATAGAGGCTGAGGTTCGAAACGGGCGGTATGCCGGCGGCGTCGTCGAGCAGAAGAGGCACTCCCGCTCGCTTGGTGATCGCGAGCGCCTTTTCCAGCCGGTCGCCGATGAAGGTGGTGTAAACCATCGCTGTCTTGCCATTGATTGAATTCTGTAACTCCTCATGTGAGTTGGCGATGACCAGCTTGCCGCCCGCCAGCCGGATGGCGCTGTCGAAAGCATTCCTTCCGCCGAACATAATCACCTGGTCTTTCATTCCGGTTGTGTCGGGCAGTTGCCAGATCTTTTGAGGATCCGTCCCGGCAATGCATCCGGCCGTCGCCGACGCCATGGCCCCTGCGGCACCGGAAGTCACCATTCCCGATTCCGCGCCGGTAAGTTCAGCAAGCCGCCGGCCGACGGCGTGCTGGAGTTCGATGACATCGACAAAGTGTTTAGCAGCTTCCAACTGGGCCTGCTTTACTTCCGGAAGTTCCAGGCTGGCGCTGAGGTAGGTCCAGGTTCCGCGTCCGTTGATCAGGGTCCGGACTCCAAGGCTTTCATAGGTTGGTATGCGGCTTCCGGCCATTTTGTTGATCCCCGCCCGCGCCTTCCCGAACATGTCCTGGGCGGCGATCTGTCCGAGCAAAGGCAAGGCTGCCATCCATTTCAGGAATGCCCGCCTGTCCGCTGGTAAATTTGGACTCATTCCAATGGCCTCCATCGTTTGTTGGGATCGGCTGGCTTATCAACGTGTTCAATATCCGCTTACTATAACATCTTGATGCTCACCCAGAGCGTGATTTTGGCAATTGCAGGAAGGATGTTACCGCAGGGAAGTGAGAAGGTCATCTTCAATGGCTTGCTTATCTTCGGCGGAGAGTTTCTTGCCGTCAATCGTAAGATAAAACACGTCGATGGCGCTGCGCCCCTGCGTGTCTATCGAGGCAACCTCGATATTGCAGCGGTGGTCCGCCAGGACGGAACTGATCTGATATAACAGACCCGGCCGGTCCCGAGTATTAAGTTCAAGGAGAGTGCTGTTCGAGGATGAAGTTTCATCAAAGCGGATCCGGGTGGCGATTGTCGGCCCGGTCCCGGTGCGTTTTTCTGGACGCACGCGTCCCCGCATCAGCTCGTCAAGGTTCTTCTGCCCGGCAACGACATCACGGACAGTCTGCCTCAGGCGGTCCTGTTCAGGAGGGTTCAGGTCGAGCGTGTGGAAAAGGTCGACAAAGCGGAAGGCGTCCAGTACGATGCCTGCTCTGTTCGCAAACGCATCAGCCGCCACAATGTTCATGCCCCATGCCGTCAGAATACCGGTCAGGGAAGCAAACAGGCGAGGCCGGTCTTTCGCCACAACCAGAAGTTCCCAGTAATGGCCGCGGTTCCGCAACGCGGTTTCAACAGGGCTATCTGAAAGCTTTTCCGCCAGGCGATAGTGTTGGACGATTTCTTCCGGCGAATGTACGCGAAGGTAACGCCTGGGGAAGCCTTCCAGAAAGATTTCAACGCCTTTCGGCAAATCGATTGCCTCGAAGGAGACGGCGTCAGACTTGTCCAGAACGCCTTCCACCGCCGCTGGAATGCGGTCGCTGTCAAGGCTTCGCGCAAGCGCGTTTGAAGTGGTTACGTACAGCGTCCAGAGCATTTCGGCTTTCCAGGGAGTCAGCGATTCTGGATTGACCGACTTGATATCCGCGTACGTAAGCAGCGTGAGCATCTTGAGGCGGTCGTGACTCCCGACGATTTCCATCAGCCGGCGGACCGTGCCAGGATCGAAAATGTCGCGGTGTTGAAATGACACCGACATTTCAAGGTGGTTGCGGATGAGAAAACGGATGATGTGTCGATCTTCTTTTTTAACAGGGAGGCGGCTGAAAACCTGTTCCACCGCCTGAAGGCTCCCATCGATGTGGTTATCAGCGGCCATCCCTTTGCCGACATCGTGAAAGAGTAGAGAGAAAACCAGCAGGTGGGTCTCCTCAAGTTCGGAAAGGATTTCAGCGAATTTGCGTTCCCACTCCGTCTCCGCCTTCCTCAGCGCGAAGAGATTCTGGATGGTGATCAGGGAGTGTTCATCGACCGTATAGCGATGATAGAAATCCCGGATCACCAGCGCGTCAATGGCGCAAAGCTCCGGGAAGAACCTCTCCAGCCATCCCAGCCTGTGCATGGCCCGCAGCGCATCGATGGCATGCGGCAACGAGAGGATCCGGCAAAAGTGCGGCCAGAAATCCGGATAGTTCTCAACCCCGCCCATCCCTGTTTTAAGGGCCTGCTCCGTCCAACGCTCTGCTTCGCGGCTCAATTCCAGCCCGTGGCGTGCGACGAACTCAAACAGCCGCATCAGATAAGCAAGGTCCCGGGCTTCCGCCGGCAGTTTGAGATAGATCTTTCCGCGAACGGCGGAAAAATCCATGTTGGAAACGCGAGACCTCCAATCGCGGTACTTGTTGTAGAGCTCCAGCCGGCCAGGCTGCGCTTCTTCCATCATTTCATTGACAAGCCGCACAATTGTGCGTGCATGGCGGAAATAGGCGCGCATCCAGTCAGCCGCAGGAACAGAGTTGCCGTAGCTGACACCAATGCCCTGGCCGGCGGCCTTCTCCTGAAGTTCGTAGCTTAGCCGGTTGTCATCGCGCTGCTGGTGATCGTGGAGAAACCAGCGGGTGGCCGCGAGAAACTGCAACGCCTGGCTAACCGCTTCCCTTGATCGTTGCGGGAAGATGTCCGTGGCGGCCTTCCACTGGCCTCTGGACTCAAGTTCGGAGATGAGGCTGAGCCACCGGATAACATGCAAGTCGCGGAACCCTCCGGGCGTTTCCTTGATGTTGGGCTCCAGATGGAAAATAGTGTCCCAGTGCTTATGGTGGCGTTGGCGGGTCATCTCAATCAAATCGGCAAGGAGGGTTTTCCCGTCTCTGCCCATCAGTCGGGGAACCCGGTTGTTGCGAAGTTCCTCAAACAGGCCGGCCGAGCCCGCGACGTAACGGAGATCGACGAGCGCCACATTGAATTCCAGATTGTCCCTGTGGAGGACGCTGCAATCGTCGAGCGTCCTGCATGTTTGAGCGGCGCGCAATCGGAGGTCCCAGAGTGCCCGGACGGTCCTGCCGATCGGTTCCCGGAGCGCGGCCAGGGTTGCTGGTTTGCTGGAGACAATCAGGAGATCAATGTCGGAAAAGGGGAAAAGCTCCTGCCTTCCGTAGCCGCCGAGTGCAACAATGCAAAGATCATCCGCTCCACCGCCTTCTGACGCAATGTACTCCTCGTAAAGCTGCTGAATGACCTGATCGACTGCGCCGGCGCGCATGCGCGCGGCGGAGAGCCCGTCGCCGCTGGCTTGAAACTCTGCCCGGATGCGTTCAAACTTGGCAGTGCATGCATCCTGCAATAGCGGCCTGTGCGGCGACAACGCCATGGATAGAGATTATAGAAATCCGCCTATTGCATGCCAATTAATTGAGCTTATGCGGTCCATAAACGGGGGCGGGACTCATCCAGACTGCAGCGGCGATTCAAATTGTGCGGCGAGGAACATCATTCGCGCCACAATTCGGCGTGGTCGCCGCCGGCCTTCTTTGCTTCGATCAGGGCAGAGTCTGCGGCGGAGATAAGTTGGTGCGCCTGGTGGTTGTTGCCGCCAATAGCGATGCCGATACTGATGGTTACAGTGAAGTCGACTTCGAAGGTCTTGATCAAGTCCTGACACACGGTATTGCGGATGCGGTTTGCCTGGCTCAATGCTCCGGCGGCGTCGCATGACGGCGAAATGATTACAAACTGATCTTCGCTATAGCGTCCCATGGAGTCATAAAGCCGGATTGAGTTGCGGATCCTCCGCACTCCTTCACGCAGGACCGCGTCGCCAGTGAGATGTCCGTACATCTGGTTGATGTGCTTAAGCTGATCCACTTCGACCATGAGGACTGCGACCGGCGACCCGTGGCGTCTGGAGCGGTGGAGTTCGCGGCGAAGGATTTCCAGAAGGGAAGACCGGTTCCACAAACCTGTCAGCGGATCATGAGTGGTTTCGATCCCGATGGCCTCGCGCGCGGCCGCAAGCTGGTCTTCCAGTTCAATGATTCGCCGAGCCGTCCGAAGCCGGGCCTTCAGTTCCTGGGCGGCGTAAGGTTTGGGCAGGTAATCATCCGCAACGGATTCAAACTTTCCGTTGGCATCTTCGCTTGCCTGTTTTGCCGTCAGCAAAAGGACGTAGGTGGTCAAACTGACCTCGTGCTGTCTGATTTTCCTGCAGACCTGGATCCCATCCATGCCCGGCATCATCCAGTCAAGAATAGCGATCCGTGGAGAAGGGGCGTTCTGAAGCGCGCGCCAGGCTTCTTCGCCATTTGAGGTGACGACCACGTCATATCCCCATTTCCTGAGAAGGATTTCCAGGAGGCGGCGGCTTACCGGTTCATCGTCAGCGATCAGGACATTCACCCTGCCACCTCCTTTTGGTGATTCTTGATTTCAGTGAGCACGCGCGCGATCTCCCTCTCAAGATTGTGAAAAGCTTCTTCTGTCTGCGCCAGATTCCTGTTGCGAGCCATAATCTCCAGATTGGATGCAGCCTTTACGGCGGCATCGGCGCCAAAATTGGCCAGAGACCCTTTCAGCGCATGCGCGGCGTGTTCAATGCTGCTGGAGTCTTTCTTTTCAACGGACGCGCGCAGCCTTTCAATGGCGCCGGGGGCTTCTCTCGCGAAGATCTCGAGCAAGTCGCGGAGGAGCTCAGGGTCGCCTTCCACCTGGGCCAGCGCGCGCCTCCAGTCGATTGCAGGTTTTGACGCCAACTCGAGATCGAACGGCAGCTTTCTCCCGGCCTTCAAGACCCCTTCGATCGTCCTGAGCAATTCGCGAGTCTTCACCGGCTTGGCGATATAGCCGTCCATGCCGGCCCCCAAGAAGCGCGCACGGTCGCCTTTCATGGCGTGGGCCGTCATGGCAATGATCGGCACGTGCCTTGAACTTCCTCTTTCGAGCGCCCTGATCGCGGCGGTTGCTTCCAGCCCGTCCATCGCCGGCATCCGCACGTCCATCAGGACAACATCGAAGCCGCCGTTCTCGGAAGCCTGAACAGCCTCGAGGGCTTCCCGCCCGTCCTGCACCGTGGTTACTTGGTAGCCGGATTTTTTGAGGAGGCGCTCGGCGAGTTGGCGGTTTACAAGATCATCTTCGGCCAGAAGCACTCTAATGGGCCGATTGGTAGCGTTGTCATCCACAACGAGGGCCGATAATCCCTTCAGCTCGATCGTGTCAGAAGGTCGTTCGATCGGGGATTCTGAGGTGGCCGGGGCGAATTTAACGGTAAAGTGGAATTTGCTGCCTTTCCCCACTCCGCTTTCCAACCAGACACGTCCGCCCATCAGTTCCGCAAGCTGCACGGAGATGGCAAGGCCGAGTCCCGTGCCGCCATAGCGGCGCGTCGCGGAGCTGTCCACCTGGGTGAACGGTGCAAAGATCATCTCTTGTTTGTCAGGAGGAATGCCGATTCCCGTATCTGTCACAGTGAAGTGAAGGAGAAGGCCATCATCAGATTCGGATTCTCTGCGGACGTCGAGCACAACTTCTCCGTGATCGGTAAACTTGATGGCGTTGCTTACCAGGTTCACCACGATCTGGCGGAGACGCGTCGGATCGCCTACCACCCTGTAGGGAACGTCAGTGGCCACATGGAGAGCCAGTTCCAAATTTTTCTCGTATGCGCGCAGGGAGAGGCTCCGGAGCGTATCGCCGAGGGAGTCTCGCAAATCGAATTCGATCGGATTGATATCCAGCCTTCCGGCTTCTATTTTCGAGAAGTCCAGAATATCGTTGATAATCGTCAGAAGTGTCTCTCCCGATGCCTTAACTATCGTCAGGTATTCGCGCTGCTCCTCGGTAAGGTTCGTGTCCAGGGCGAGTTCCGTCATGCCAATGATTCCATTCAGCGGCGTCCTGATTTCATGGCTCATATTGGCCAGGAATTCGCTCTTTGCCCGGCTGGTTGCTTCCGCGGCCTCGCGCGCCCTTTGCCGGTCGAGTTCGGCGCGTTTCTGAGCTGTAATGTCACGGACGAGGCCCACATAGCACAGGACCTCACCCGCATCTCCCGTGATGGCGAAGGCAGATAATTCACCGTCCAGCATCTGTCCCGAACGCGTCCTGAATACGAATTCGCGCCGAAAGGAACAAGTATGAGGTTGTGAGCTGCGGGACTGGGTGAACTCTGCCTCGCCCATGATGGCTGCCGGGCTGATTTCCCGAAGCTCGTGATCAGAGTAGCCGAGGAGTTTCCGGTGAGCTTCGTTCTGTTCGATAAATCGAAAATTGGAATCAAGGATAGCGACGGCCTCGGTGGAACGCAGGAAGACTTCTCGATAAAGCTTCAGCCCTTCCTCCATCTGCTTCCGTTCTGTGATGTCTGTGCTGATGCCGTCCAGCCGTATGATCGTGCCGTCAGAATCCCGAATCGCGCGCGAGCGGTCATGGATCCAGCGGATTTCCCCATCAGGCCGCACAATCCTGAACTCCTGGTCAATCGAACCGGTCCGAATCAATTGGCTCACGGATGCCTTGACGCGCTCCCGGTCGTCCGGATGAATGGCTTTCAACCAAAGATCCGGGTCTTCATAGAACTCGCCGACCTTGCGCCCGTAGACGGTTTCCGTTGCGGGATTCAGATAAAGAAAGCGGTGGTCCTCCGGAGCGACTGACCAGACAACATCCCGAAGCGAACCGAGGATGCTGTTCAGGCGCTCTTCACTCTCTCGAAGGGCCTCCTCTGCGCGCTTGCGATCAGTGGCATCTACCGTTATGACTGCGATATCGCTCCCTTCTCCTTCGAGTGCGGGAACAGGAAAATATGAAGAAATCAAATGCCGCACTTCGCCTGGCGCGCCTGGCATTTCGCCCTCGTGGGCAAAATTGACGACCGGGCTTCCGCTCCTCAAAACCTGCTGCATTGCCGGCTCGATGATGGGCGCGAGTTTGGGGACGATGTCTCTTACCGTTTTCCCTGTAATCTGTTCCGACCGTGATCCCGCCAATTGTGCCAGTGTTTCGTTGATCTGAAGGATCCGGAGACGATTATCCAAAATAGCCAGACCCGCCGGAGCTGAGGAAAAGAATGACGCCAAGCGCTTTTCCCGAAGGCGAAGCTTTTGCTCCATGGCGATTCGTTCGGAAATGTTGCGGCCAATGCCCTGCACGGCCACAGGCTTTCCATCTTCGTATATGAGGCGGCTGTTGATTTCGAGCGGGACCCTGCGACCATCCCTGGTGACAATTTCCACGTAGTAGGTTGTGGGTCTGCCGTCCTCGAGTTTCTGCTTCAGCATGCGGCTGGCTGTTTCCTGGAATTCTTTCGCCACATAGGTGATGAGGTCAGCCCCGTATGCTTCTTCACGGCTGTAGCCTGTAAGCTCTTCGGCAGCCCTATTGATGGAGGTCAGCTTCCCTTCGAGGTCTGTCGTAAAAACGATATCGTTGGCGTTCTCGAAGAGTTCCTCATATCTCTTCTTCAGTGCCACTTCTCGGCGCGCCCACTCCTGGAGCAACTGCTTCTGATTGCGAACGCGCCTGCGCAGGACTTTAGCCATAAGGAATACAACGACTATCAAGAGAGCAACGGCGCCGAGCAAACACTCCCATGCACCTGCGTGCCATTTGTAGGCCGCCAAGGCGTATCGGATGCCCCTTTCAGTTGCTGGCACAAGAGAATTGAAGAAGGACCCGGCCGAGGCTATCCGAATAGCGGGTCCCGAGCTTCCCGGCGCTGCCCTTACCGGAAGTTCCCCGAAATAGAGCACGAAAGCGCCCAAAATTGACACCATCCCCGCCACATGTGCTACCGGCCGTCGATTCGAAAAGCTGTGATGGTTATTTAGAGGGAACTTGCCGAAGGCTTGCGTGTGGAGTTTTTTCATTACTTGCCGGCTAAAGTTGCGATTTCATCAGCTTTTCATAGCACTCAGGACAAATCCCGTGGCTGAATTCCGCATCGGTGTGCTCGCTGATGTAAGCTTCGACCTGCTGCCAGTAATTGCCGTCGTCGCGGATTTTCTTGCAGTACATGCAAATGGGTAGCAGTCCGCGAAGCTGCTTCACTTGCCCTAAAGCGACCTCGAGATCACGGATGCGCTCTGCAAGCCGTGATTGTAGTTCCAGCACGCGCATTCCAACCCGAACTCGCGCCCGTAACTCAGCATGATGAAACGGCTTCGTAACATAATCGTTGGCCCCGGCTTCGAGACCCGCGACAATATCAATGGATTCGCTTCGAGCCGTAAGCAGGATGAGATAGGGCGGCGTAGCCGATGGCACGGAGCGCGTACGGCGACAAAGGGTTGGGCCGTCAATTCCCGGCATCATCCAGTCGAGGATTGCCATCGACGGAGCTTCGGGCCCTGTCAGCGCCTTCCAGGCTTCCGTCCCATCCTTTGCCGGAATGACATCGTGGCCCCACTTTTGAAGCGTCCTCTGCAGGACTCGAAGGGACACCGGATCGTCATCGGCTACAAGGATCTGCAGCAGTCCACGGTCCGTCTCGGGCTCATTGTTCAGTCGGGCCACGTTATTCTCGATACGCTTTCAGTTTTGCTGAATTTTCTGGAGTGCCTGGGACAACTCTTCGAGCGTATAGGGTTTGGCCAGAAACTCAGGGCCGCCGACTTCAGCGGCTTCCTGCCTGATGCCGCCGGAACTGTATCCCGAAGAAAGGATCACCCGGACCCGGGGGTTGATGTCCCGCAGCCGGGCGTAGGCTTCCAGGCCGCTCATGCCGGGCATGATCAGGTCCAGCAGGACGCAACTGATCTCCTCTGATTGCCGGGAATAGATTTCGCACGCCCTCCTTCCGCTCTCCGCGGGCACAACGTCATAGCCCAGGCGTGTCAGCCCCTTTTCCAGAAATTCCAGAACGCGCGGTTCATCGTCCACCACGAGCACCCGGCCCCGCCCGGACATCAGCCGGCCGGCTTGACGATGCGCTGTGGACGGCCGTTCGCCCGGGGCCGCGGGAAGATACAGCGCGAACTCGCTTCCTTCGCCCGGTTTGCTTGCCACTGATATAAAACCGTTGGCGTCTTTGACGATCCGGTCCACTAACGCTAACCCAAGGCCGGAACCGCGCCCCGCACTCTTGGTGGTGAAATGCGGAACGAAGATCTTTTCCATGATTTCCGACGGCATCCCCTCGCCGCTGTCGCGTACAGCAATCCGCACATAATGGCCGGGCGTGCACCCTGTCTTAAGCCGCGGGTCGCCTGGATTGATCGTTTGCGGCTCCGCAGTGAGCGTTAGGGTCCCGCCTTTGGGCATCGCGTCGCGGGCGTTGATGCAAAGATTCAGCACTGCGCGCACCAGGCGGTTGCGCCCTCCCTCGACGCACGGCAACTGTCCGCTGATGCGATAATCGATGCGGATTTTGCGATCAAAGGTGCGGGAGATGATGCTGACGACCGTCCTGACAAGCTCCTCGACATCGACGGGTTCTTTGGCGTCAGGCTCGTCCTTCGACACATCGAGAAGCTGCTGAGCGAGTTCCGCCGCGCCCCTGGCAGATTCCTCTATGATTTTAAGCGGCTCGTGCAGCGGGTCGGACGACGACAGACGGATGCGCGCGAGCGACGCAAAGCCGATAATGACTTCCAGCGCGTTGTTAAAATCATGCGCCACTCCGGCTGCCAGCGTGCCCAAAGTCTGGAGTGCACGGGCCTGGTGAAGTTCATCCTCAAGCCAGCTGCGCTGGTCCGAATCCATTGCGGAACGGGCATCGGCGACGAAAACCAGAAAATGCGAGGCCCTCCCGTCCTCGCCGGAAATCACATACGAATCAACGAGGCATGCGACGGTGTCCCCCGATTTCCGCCTGAGATGACTGACGAATTCCGACAGCCTGTGCTGGCCGGGCGGTCCTTCCTCCGTCGAACCGGCGCCGTGTCCTCGTGCCACCTCGGCGGCGAGCACCTCGAACGCCATGCCGACCAGTTCCTTAGGGCTCGATTGCAGCAGAGTGGCCAAAGCTCTGTTGACGCGCAGTATTCTGCCGTCAAGCCCTACGATCGCCACGCCAATCCGGTCCTGTTCAAAAAGCGCCTCTGTTACCTGCGCGTGCAGCAACAGGTTGGAATCCGATGTCGGTCCAACGTTCAACCCGGCCGTGTGGTTTCCCGTCTGGACTTGCGGCTCCGTTCCCTCGATTTCAAAGGAGCGCCGATCTTCTTCGGGCGGGCCTTGAGCTGCCTCTTTGGGCGCTTCCGCCATCGCGCCGTCCACGTGGATTTTCTTCGAATGGTGCATGGCCTCTAATATTGCGCCAAGTCCCCGCAACCGGGTGAAAGGTGAGAACGTTCGTTCCATCCGCTGCCCGGTGTCCAGAGGTCCCCGCCTGCCGCCGCCGAACCCCAACATCGCAAAGGACTTCCAACTACTGTATTTCGGCATTCGCTGCTGAAACTTGAACCACTGCGCGGTGTTGAAAAGCGCTTTGGAACGCTTTCGTTCCGAACTCTTCTTTGCTGCGCTCGGAACAGGCCGTTTGCTCTGGTCATCCCAAACGCAGTCTTGTACCGGATAGGTTGCGGGGCAGTGAACAATGTACATGAATGGACATCATTCCGAGCGGATTGAGGAACCCGCTGTTGCGCCCAAGGCAAGCCGTGCGAAGAGCCTGCCACTTGCATACAGCCCCCTGCGAAATCTGCCAAGGGAAAGCAGCTTCATCGGCCGCAAGCCAACCTCATAATGACGGGCATGGGCACGGGCCTTACACGCAGCGGCCAGGCAAACCGGGCTGATTCGCAATGGCGGATTCAGTTAGAATGATTATCTCAGCCAGAACCAAGAATCATATCCGGCATTTCCAAAAGCTAAATCGCGTTCAAGGATGGTTGGATGGTCAGCACACCTTCAACGATGGTTCCGCTTGGCACCGAGGCTCCGGCGTTTCGCCTGCCGAACGTTGACGGCAGGATGGTGTCCATCGAGGATTTCAAGGATGCTCCGGCATTGCTCGTGGTCTTCATGTGCAATCATTGCCCATACGTGAAGCATATCCTTCCGCATTTTGTGGGGCTTGCGAAGGAATACCAGCAGCGCGGCGTCGCGATTGTTGGAATCAATTCGAACGATGTCAGCAGCTACCCGGACGATGCTCCCGATAAGATGGCGGAAGTCAGCAGGAGCATGGGATTTACGTTCCCATATCTTTTCGATGAAAGCCAGGAAGTCGCCCGGGCTTATGGCGCGGCCTGCACGCCGGACTTCTATCTTTTCGACCGCTCCCGCCGTCTTGTCTATCGCGGGCAGATGGATGACAGCCGACCGGGAAACGGCCGTCCTGTTACCGGTGCTGATCTGCGCGCCGCCATGGATGCCGTCCTTGCCGGTCGTCCGGTTTCCGCCGACCAGAAGCCCAGCGTCGGGTGCAACATCAAATGGAAGCCCGGGAACGAGCCGGACTACTTCCACCATTAGACCGCTCTGAAATGTTTGGAAAAGCCGTCCTGAGGCGCGCGGTTTTCATTCTGAGTGAAGCGCACGAATCCCGCAGAATGACACGCATTATCAGCGGCCTTGGGGTGCGGGAGCATCGGCTCCCGCCTTGGATAAGGCGGCAGCTTCGCGTCCGCACTCCAAGAGGGAGTGCCACCAACGTTTGGCACGGATGAATCCGTGCCCTTTCGCGTCGCTGGGAGCCTCCCCCTTGCGGTGTTCTTTATCGGCCTTTCGAATTCGCCTGGGGAAGAGCATCATGGAAAGAGGAGGTTTACAGGCAATGAACAAGACAACGGCGGGTGGAAACACGGGTGCTGCGCCTCTCGGGCAAGACGAACTTCGCAAGATGGACGCCTACTGGAGAGCGGCGAATTATCTTTCAGCAGGGATGCTTTACCTGCGCGAGAATCCGCTGCTCAGGGAACCGCTGAAGCCGGAGCACATTAAGCGCAGATTGCTCGGCCATTGGGGGTCTGATCCCGGGCAATCGCTCGTCTGGGTGCATTTGAACCGGCTGATTAAAAAGTATGACCTTAACATGATCTACATTTCCGGCCCCGGCCATGGCGCGCCGGCGGTCCTGGCGAACGCCTATCTGGAAGGCACGTATTCAGAAGTTTACCCCGAGATGAGCCAGGATGAAGAGGGAATGCGGAAATTTCTCCGCCAGTTTTCTTTTCCGGGTGGCATTGGAAGCCACTGCACGCCGGAGACGCCCGGATCCATTCATGAGGGCGGCGAGCTTGGCTACAGCCTGTCGCACGCGTTCGGAGCGGCATTTGATAATCCCGACCTCATCGCGGCCGTCGTAGTCGGCGACGGCGAAGCGGAAACGGGGCCGCTCGCGACATCCTGGCACTCGAACAAATTTCTCAACCCCATCCGGGACGGTGCGGTCCTTCCCATCCTGCACCTGAACGGTTACAAGATCGCCAATCCGACAGTATTGGCGAGGATTTCCCGCGAGGAGCTTGATGACCTTTTCCGTGGTTACGGCTGGACGCCGTACACCGTTGAAGGCGACGATCCTGAGTTGGTTCACCAGCAGTTGGCCGCCGTCCTCGAGCGTTGCGTGAATGAGATTCGCGCAATCCAGGAAAAGTGTCGAAGCGAAGGAGTCCCGCGGCGCCCCGCCTGGCCCATGGTCATTCTGCGAACGCCCAAAGGCTGGACCGGGCCCAGGGAACTGGACGGCCACAGGGTGGAAGGCTTCTGGAGAGCTCACCAGGTGCCGATTCCCGATGTCGCTGAGCATCCGGAGCGCCTGAAGCAGCTGGAAGAGTGGATGAAGAGCTACAGACCGCAGGAGCTGTTTGATTCAAGCGGACGGCTGATTGAAGAATTGCGCGAACTTGCTCCCCGCGGCGTCCAACGCATGAGTGCGAATCCGATCGCCAATGGCGGACTGATGCGAATACCCTTGCGCCTGCCTGATTTCCGCTCCTACGCGGTGGCGGTTGAGAATCCGGGTGTAATTGATGCCTCGGCAACCGCGGTGCTGGGAGAGTACCTCCGGGATGTGATGTTGACGAACCCTGGCAATTTTCGCGTTTTCGGCCCGGATGAGACGGCCTCAAACCGGCTGCAGGCGGTTTATGAAGCGAGCAAGAAGACCTGGCTCGCCGAAATTCGTCCGGAAGATGCGGATGGCAGCGAGTTGGCGCCCGAAGGCAGGGTGATGGAAATGCTCAGCGAGCATACGCTCGAAGGGTGGCTCGAAGGCTACCTGCTGACAGGCCGTCACGGCTTCTTTTCGAGCTATGAGGCATTCATTCACATCATAGATTCGATGTTCAACCAGCACGCCAAGTGGCTCGAGAAATGCAAAACTGAAGTGAGTTGGCGGGCGCCCATTTCTTCTTTGAATCTTCTGATTACCTCCGTCGTTTGGCGGCAGGACCATAATGGTTTCACGCACCAGGACCCGGGATTTCTGGACGTGGTCACGAACAAGAGCGCAGAGGTGACGCGCATCTACCTGCCGCCCGATGCGAACTGCCTGCTGAGTGTTGCGGACCATTGCCTGCGGAGCGTGGACAATGTCAACGTGATCGTGGCGGACAAGCAGCCACACCTGCAATACCTGGATATGGACTCGGCGATCAAACATTGCACGAAAGGCGCCGGCATCTGGGGTTGGGCCAGCAACGACCAGGGAACCGAGCCGGATGTCGTAATGGCCTGCGCCGGCGACGTGCCCACGTTGGAAGCGTTGGCAGCTACAGCCATCCTGCGGGAGAAGTTTCCCGACCTGAAAATTCGATTCGTCAACGTTGTCGATTTGTTCAAACTCCAGCCTTCCACTGAGCACCCACACGGCCTTACGGACAGGGACTTTGATACGCTTTTTACGACGGACAAGCCCATCATTTTCAACTTTCACAGCTATCCCTGGCTCATTCACAAGCTGACTTATCGCCGGACAAACCACGCAAACCTGCACGTGCGCGGCTACAAGGAAAAGGGGAGCATCAACACGCCGCTGGAGTTGGCCATTCTGAACCAGGTGGATCGCTTCAGCCTGGCGATCGATGTGATTGACCGGGTGCCAAGGCTTCAAAGCGCCGGGGCGCACATCAAAGAGTGGCTCCGCGACCAGATCACCGACTGCCTGGCCTACGCCCGGGAAAATGGAGCCGACCGGCCGGAACTGGCCCTCTGGAAATGGCCCTTCACGCGACCGGCGGGTGGGCAATGAACATCCTCGTGCTCAATTGCGGCAGTTCGACAGTGAAGCTCCAACTCATCGAAACAAGTCCGGAGCAGATGGCCGCCCACACAGATCGCGTGTTTGTGCGTGCAGCCGTCGAGCGCATCGGAGAGCCCGAAGCAGTTCTGAAAGGGGCTGCCGGGTCGGACCGCTTCGAGACCCGGAAGGTGGCAGCGCGAAACCACGGAGCAGCCCTCGACGTGGTCTTTGAATGGATGATGGCCAAGGGCGTTTTGAAACATGAGGGCGAGATTCAGGGCGTCGGCCATCGGATTGTGCATGGCGGAGAGTACTTCCATCATTCTGTTGTGATCGACAAATCGACGCTCCTGCAGATTCGCGCCTGCAACGACCTGGCGCCGCTTCATAATCCCAAAAATCTCGAGGGCTACTTTGCCAGCCGGGAGCGTCTGCCGGAAGCGACCCACGTGGCCGTTTTCGATACGGCTTTCCACCAGACGCTGCCTCCGCGCGCTTACCTTTACGGCCTCCCGTGGGCCTGGTACGCAGGTGCGCATATTCGGCGTTACGGTTTTCACGGCACGTCCCATCGTTACCTCATGCACCGATTTGCAACTCTGCAGGGCGGTCCGCCGAGCGCCTTTAAGCTGATTACCTGCCATCTCGGCAACGGCTGCTCGGTATGCGCCATTGACCACGGGAAATCCGTGGACACGTCGATGGGATTCACACCGCTGGAAGGGCTGCTGATGGGCACACGCGCGGGAGACCTTGGCGCCGGCGCGCTGCTGCACATTATGAAGTTGTTCAGCATGACTCCTCAGGAGGCCGAAACGACGCTCAATGAAAAGAGCGGATTGCTCGCCCTGTCAGGGGTCTCAGAGGACATGCGCGAGGTGCTCAAGGCCGCGCATGAAGGCAACAACCGTGCGCGCGTTGCCGTGGACGTCTTCTGCTACCGCGTCGCGAAATATGTTGCGGCCTATTTTGCCGTACTCGGCGGAGCGGACGCTCTGGTTTTCGCCGGCGGAATTGGAGAAAATTCGCCAACCATCCGAACAGAAGTCTGCCAGCAGCTTGGGGCGCTGGGCGTCAGGATCGACGCCGAGGCTAACTTGAAAGCCATTGGTGCCGAGACGCAAATCAGCCCACCGGAATCCCGCATGGCCGTTTGGGTGATTCCCACCGATGAGGAGCGCATGATTGCGCACGATACCCTTCGGTGTATTCTTGGAACGCCCTGTGCATGATTTCCCAATTCGATCGCCGCGCCAGCGACCTTGGAGTGCGGGAGCACGGGCTCCCGCCTTGGTTAAGGCGGCAGCTTCGCAGCCGCACTCCAAGAGGGAGTGCCACCGACGTTTGGCACGAATGAATTCGTGCTCTTTCGGGGTGGTGCGTTGTAAATCAACCGCCGCTGAAGGCGGTTCTATTGGCTGTTATATGGCAGCCAGCCGGTCTCGAGCGTCTGGAGGTTCTGGACCTGGACGGCGCTGGGTGAGATGGCGAGCACGGAATAGGTGTTTTCAAACGTGCCGCCTTTGGGGACAAAGTAAATGTTTCCATGGTCAAAGATGACGGCCTGGAGGCCTGTGTCCGGCTTATCAACAAAGCCGAGGACCTTTAAGTTCGCGAACGATGCACGGTGAAGTGCAGTTGGCAGGTCGGGTGTTGCAGTTGCCGGCCGACTTGATCTTGCCGCGGAAATTCTGGCCGGCGGCTTTGCGTATTCAAAGGGGTTTCTGAAGAGCGGTCCCAACCCTTCGCGCGGTCGGAGTTCAACCCGGATTCCAGGCTGTTGCGCGTGAACGTCGAAAATGGGGTATCCCGCAAGATCAGCCACGACACGGACCACGGAAGGACTTTCGGGCCGCCACTGGCCGATGCGCACCCTCTTCAGCACCGGCGATTCGGTTTCGTAAACGTTTTTGGGCGTGGCTTGGCGCGCGTCTTTCAGGTCAATCACCAGGCGGAATGGATCGGTAAGCTGGAAGACACGGTACGGAACGGAGCGCGAACTCGCAATATCGATGGTTGTGTCTCCATAGAAACTCGGTCTGATGGAAACCCCTGAGACAAGCGCCAGCGCATCTGACTCGCCTGTGCCTGAAGAGGTTGGAGCGGGGCTGGTTACGGGAACCAGCTTATCCCGCCTGGGAAGCGTGGGGGCCGTGAGGCTGGCGGAAAGCTCTTTGAATTGATGGACCGGAAGCGCAACTCTGGGAGCTGTGCCTGCCTGTGCGGCCTGCACAGGGTGCGCCGGCGAGCGGTTCGTGCGCTGCGCTTCCACGACGCGTGGGGGAGGATCGTTTACGCTCGACCCGGCACGAGGATTAAGTTGAATCCGGATGCCGGAAGGCAGCGTCTTCACGCTGAATGACGGGATGGCCTTCAGGTCAGCCACGACGCGGACAATAGCAGGATTGCTTTGGAACTGGCCCACGCGCACCCTTGCAAGGATGCGAGAGTCGGCGGGATAGACCGGTTTCACGTCAGCTTTCCGTGCGTCCTGCAGGTCCACGACAAAGCGGGAAGGATTTGAAAGACGCAGTGTGCGGTAGGTTACAGGCCGTGAGACCGTTACTTCAATGATCGCCGCTCCATCCGGCCCGTTGTGGATCGATATTCCTCGGACCACCGCCGGCAGGCCTGAATCGCCCGATGCTATTCCGCGACGCGCCTGGAGCAGTAATGCCAACGCTACCAAGACCAGAATGGCCGCCGCCCCGACTTGTAGCGACATCCTTCGCATGAGCATCCTGATCGCCGGACGGACCGCCCGCGCGAGCCGGTGACGGCGCACGGAACTTGTTGATGATGGAGCCGCGTTTCAATATACCGGCGAGAAATCAGAGTGTCAAGTTAGCGCCGGCGGGCATCCATGTCCGCCATTCCAGGCCCCGCCTGGTGCTGTGGAATCTCTTTTTTTCGCGGCGTGCCCGGAATTTTGCCCAACAGGAATCGGGTTCCTCCTGCACCCCTCCCATCCGGGACAGAACTGTGCCTGGAGTGACCGAATCCAACTCCTGCCTTGGGGAGTCAGATCCGCGCCCAGGCTTGCCAAATTTCACGCCAACTCAGGCCGTGAACATAGGCCAAAGTTGTGGTATGGTGTTTGCGCTCCGGGTGGCGAGCTTCCGCCAGTTGAGGGTCAGCGGGTTGCTGAAAAGCCAAAATGTCATGCTGAGAGAAACGAAGCATCTCCGAATTTCACTGAGAAAAATACAGGGACGGTTCGTTGCGCTCACAGCGTAAAATCCGTTTTCCTGCAACCTGATCAGGGCCGCCCGGCCGAGGACGCCATGAAAAATCCAGACGACAAACGCAAACAGCTCCTTACGCGGAGAGAATTTCTTGAAGGCAGCGCCGCCTCCGCAGCCGCGCTGACGCTGATGTCGCGATCCGCCGAAGCCACTCCGCCGAGCGACCGCATCACGCTTGGCTGCATCGGCGTGGGCGCGCAGGGCACGCGGGTGATGATGGACTTTCTGAAAATCCCCGACGTGCAGGTGGTCGCCGTCTGCGACGTGAATCTCGAATCGAGCGACTACTCCGAGTGGGGCAAGGGCGAACTGCTGGGAAAGGAGCGCCGTCTGCTGAACGATCCCTCCTGGGGCGCTGACTGGAAAGGTCCGACGTGCGGACGCGCTCCTGCTGCGCGGCTCGTGGACGCCTATTACAGCAAGGTGCGCAATCTGCCGAATTATCGCGCCTGCGGAAGCTACAACGATTTCCGAGACATGATTGCAAAAGAGCGCGATTTGGACGGCGTTGTTGTCTGCACGCCGGACCACTGGCACGCATACATTGCAATATACGCCATGCGCCACGGCAAACACGTTTTCGGGCAGAAGCCCATGGCGCACACGATTTACGAATGCGGTCTGATGGCGAAGACGGCGCGCGAGACGGGCCGCGCTACGCAGGTGGCGGTGATGAATGAAGCTTCGAACGCAACTCGCCTGCTGACCGAATGGATCGCGGCGGGCGTGATCGGCCAGGTGCGGGAGGTGCACAACTGGTCGCAACGGCCGTACTGGCCGCAGGGCATTGAGCGCCCGAAGGAGGTCGAGCCCGTGCCGGAAGGGCTTGATTGGAATTTGTGGCTCGGCCCTGCGCCCGAGCGGCCGTTCAATCACGTTTATCTGCCGTTTGTGTGGCGCGGCTGGAACGATTTCGGCGAGGGTTCGATCGGCGACATGGCGAACTACAGCTTCGACACCCTTTTCCGCGTGCTCGATCTGACGGCGCCAACCAGCGTGGAAGGCAGTTCCACACCGCTGTTCCCCGAAACGTATCCGCTCGGCGAGCTTGTGCATTGGGAATTTCCGGCGCGCCAGGGGCGCGCTCCGGTCACCATCCACTGGTACGATGCGCACCTGCGGCCGCCGCGCCCGGCGGAGCTTCTGCCCGGTGAACTGATGAGCGATCCGGGAGATGGAGAAGGAATGCTCTTTGTAGGTGATGAAGGCAAGATACTGTGCAGCTTTGAAGGCCAGCACCCGCGCCTGATTCCTTCGAGCCGCATGAAGAACTTCATGCCGCCGCCCGACAATCTGCCGAAATCGCCGGGGGCCTACCGCGAGTGGCTTGACGCCATCCGAGGAGGGCCGGCGCCGCGCGCGAATTTTGAATTCGAGCAGAACGTGGTGGAGGCGATTCTGCTCGGCTGTATCGCCGTGCGCATGGGAACGAAACTTGAATGGGACGCGGTGAACAAGCGCATCACGAGCCTGGCCGAAGGCAAGCCTGCCGACCTTGAGGCGGCAAACGCGCTGCTCAATCCGCCGCGCCGCGCACCCTGGCAACTCGATTGATGGCTGTGGCGGCTTTTGGTTTCAGAGTCGAGATTGCCTTGTCCGACGCCGTTGGGTTGACCTGGGCGAGCAGTATGGACCCGCTCGTACGTGTTTTGAAGGAATTCACGAAGGAGGATTTATGTCCGTCATATCGAGAAGAGACTTTCTAATGCACGCCGGCACGGGTGCAGCCGCGGCTGGAATTCTTTCCATGATCGCTCCGGAGTTGCGCGCAAATCCCCTGGGTCTGCCCATTGGGTGCCAGACCTGGCCGGTGCGGCAGATGATCGCGAAGGATTTTCCCGGCACGGTCAGGATGTTGGCCGCGGCCGGGTTCCAATCAATTGAGTTGTGCTCGCCGATCGGTTACGCGGAGATGGGCTTTGCGAGTGTGGGGAAGTACTCCGGGGCCGAACTGCGTAGGATTCTGAGCGATGCCGGAGTCACATGCGTCAGTTCGCACTTTACCATCCAGGAACTGAGGAAGGACCAGGGGCGTAGCCTCGCCTGGGCAAAAGAAGCCGGCCTGACGCAAATGATGGTTCCGAGCCTCGACGGCCCGCGCAATCCCACCATGGACGACGTCAAGCGCGCCGCCGATGAATACAACCGCATCGCCGAGCGGACCCACAAAGCCGGCATTCAGCAGGGCTTGCACAACGAGAATTTCGAACTGACCAAAGTTGACGGCCAGCGGACTTATGACCTGCTGTTCAAGCTCCTCGACCCGAAGCTGGTCAAGTTTCAGTTCCAGGTTTCGACGATCAGCGAAGGCTACGACGCCGCAGATTATTTCACAAAATACCCCGGCCGATTCATCTCGATGCACGTGCAGGGCTGGTCTGCGAAAACGCGGAAAATCGTTCCTGTGGGGCAGGGGACGCTCAACTGGAAGAAGATCTTCGAAGCGGCCAGGACCGGCGGCATCAGGAATTACTTCGTTGAAATGTCTCTGCCCATGATGAAAGCCAGCGTGCCCTATCTGCGCAATTTGCAGGTTTGATTTCATGTGGCGAGAAGCGCGGTCTTTCCACAACCCGGACCCCCGCGACGGGGAGCTGAAACCAGGCCTCGCACCGACCAAGGGCTTTTTCAGCGATTCATAAGAGGCGGGAGGCGGCGGCAAGGCCGGAAATATAGCGAAGAAAAAGGAAGGCTACTTTGTAAGGATTTCTTACATTCTCTTGACAATCTTTTAACTTTGGGTATGCTAGGAACTAAGCTACAGAGTGGATAGCTGCATCAGAACGAGGTCATCTTGATATGGCATTCCAAGTCGGTGAAAAAGTGGTCTATCCTAATCAGGGAGTAGGGATTATCGAACAAATTTCAACACGAAACCTGACCGGCCAGCCCGAGATGTTCTACCTGTTAAGGCTGAATTCCAGCAGCCTTCGAGTGATGGTGCCGATCAGCAATGTTGAAAACGTGGGCCTGCGGAAGGTCGTGCGCGGGAAGGAAATTGACACGATCCTGGAATTTCTGCGCAAAGGGCAATGCAAAACCCATCAGGATTGGAAGGGACGCTTTAAGGAGAACTCCGAAAAGATGCGAAGTGGTTCGTTGCTGCAGGTGGCGGAAGTATTCAAGAGCCTCCTTATACTGAGCCAAGGCAAGTCCCTTTCCTTCCGCGAGAAAAAGATGTTTGACCGGGCATGGCAATTGCTGGTTGATGAGATTTCGGTTGCCCGGGGAGTTGCGCGGGAGACGGTCGAAGCAGAACTCGTGCAATCTCTGACCCGATTGAACCTGAAAGTCCAACTACCCAGCTGAGTTTTACCCTCGATTTAAATGAGTAGGCCGCAGGAAAGGCGTCCTTCCCCAGGCTGGTGGCCGGACGCCTTTTCGGTTTACGCCCTCCGGGTCCCTGTCTCTAGGGTTCCTATCTCTTGCTTCCAAGACCCCCGGAAGCTACCCTAAAAAGGGGAGGCGGTGAATGTATCAGTCTGATTTTGCTGGCAAATTGACGGAGGCGTTCACACGGTGGGCAGCACAACATGTGGTAGCCGGAAATTAAAAAAACCACTACCTTTTGTAGTTTTCTCTTGACACGGCCCCACCCAAGGCGGTAAATTCCGCGGAGTGAATTCATCAACTGGTCGGAAATGAAGGTGCCAATCAAGACAAATCGGGCCTTGATGGAAGTTGCCCTTTTCGCCGGGCCGGAAGCGGGCTTATGCGTGTCCCGTCCGCGACTTGAATCGGGCCGCCGAGGTTTGCTCTGTGCAGGCCGGTTGATGCCAAAATCATAGACTTTGGATGGGAGGCTCCGATGCCGGAACGTGAAACTTACTCCATAGAAACTCAAACCAAGGCTGCAACAAAGACTCCCAAGCAGGCGGGCCTTAAGGTGAAACGCCTTTTCACAACGGAGGGTGTGCATCCATTTGACGAGATCGAATGGGAAGTCCGAACGGCATCCATCCAGAACGAAAAGGGTGAAACGATCTTCGAGCAGCGTAACGTCGAAGTCCCGAAGGACTGGTCGATGACGGCGACGAATATCGTCGCGTCCAAATATTTCCACGGGAAACTGGGTACCCCAGAGCGCGAATCAAGCGTCCGGCAGTTGATCAGCCGCGTGGCGGACACCATTGCGCAATGGGGCATCGAAGGGGGTTATTTCCGTTCCGAGGCGGATGCGAACGCCTTCCACGACGAGTTGACCCATATTCTGGTCCGGCAGAAGGCGGCGTTCAATTCGCCGGTCTGGTTCAACTGCGGCCTTTGGCACAAATACCAGCGAAGCTCCAAGGGGAGCGGCTGGTACTGGGACACTGCCACGGGCGGGGTGAAGAAGGATGAGGAAGCTTACCGCCATCCTCAGGCATCAGCCTGCTTCATCAACTCCGTGCAGGACAACCTGGAAAGCATTCTGACGCTGGCCAAGACCGAGGGAATGCTTTTCAAATGGGGCTCCGGAACAGGAACAAACCTGTCGCCGCTGCGGTCTTCGGTTGAGACGCTTTCCGGCGGCGGCGTGGCCTCCGGGCCGCTGTCATTTATGAAGGGATATGATGCCTTTGCCGGCGTCATCAAATCGGGCGGCAAAACGCGCCGCGCGGCCAAGATGGTGATCCTGAACATCGATCATCCTGACATCGTTGACTTCATTGAATGCAAGGCCAAGGAGGAGCGCAAAGCCTGGGCGTTAATTGACGCCGGGTACGATCCTTCAATCGATGGGGAGGCCTACAGCTCGGTCTTCTTCCAGAATGCCAACAACAGCGTGCGCGTCACCGATGAATTCATGAGGGCGGTTATTGAGGACAAGGACTGGATCACCCGGAAGGTCACAACCGGTGAGCCGCTGACTTCCTACCGGGCTCGCGATCTGATGCGGAAGATTGCAGAGTCCGCCTGGCAGTGCGGCGACCCCGGCATGCAGTTCGACACCACGATCAATAAGTGGCATACCTGCAAGGCGGCGGGACGCATCAACGCCTCAAACCCGTGCAGCGAATATATGTTCCTCGACGACTCGGCTTGCAATCTGGCCTCATTGAACCTGATGAAGTTTGTGACGCCGGACCTGAAATTTGACGTGGAGGCCTTCAAACAAGCCGTCGAAATCATGATTACGGCGCAGGAAATTCTGGTTGACAATGCGAGTTACCCGACGGAGAAGATCGCGGAGAATTCCCACAATTTCCGTCCGCTGGGGCTGGGCTATGCTAATCTGGGCGCACTCCTGATGGCCAATGGCCTGCCCTACGATTCCGATTCAGGCCGCGATTTCGCCGCAGCCATCACAGCCCTGATGCACGGCCAGGCGTACCTGACTTCTTCGCGCATTGCGGCGGAGATTGGCCCGTTCCCGGCCTATCCGGAGAACCGCGATTCATTTCTGGAAGTCATTTCCATGCACCGAAACGCGCTCCAGGGGATCAATTCCCGCAACGTGCCGGAGCGGCTGATGGAGAGTTGCCGAGAGGTTTGGGATGAGTGCATGTCAAGCGGTGTCAGACACGGGTACCGCAACGCGCAGGTCACCGTGCTGGCTCCCACGGGAACCATCGGCTTCATGATGGATTGCGACACCACCGGAGTTGAGCCTGATTTAGCGCTCGTGAAATACAAGAGGCTGGTGGGCGGCGGCCTGATCAAAATTGTCAACAACATCGTTCCCTTGGCCTTGCTCAAGCTGGGATACACCGAGCAGCAGGCCGCGGAAATCGTGAATTACATCGACCAGAACGGAACGATTGAGGGTGCGCCGCATCTGAAGCCTGAACATCTGCCGGTCTTCGACTGCTCGCTGAAACCGGCCAAAGGGAAGCGATCGATTCATTACATGGGACACATCCGGATGATGGCTGCGGTCCAGCCTTTTATTTCCGGCGCTATTTCCAAAACCGTTAACCTGCCGCAGGAAGCCACTGTCGAAGACATTGAGAAGGCCTATATCGAAGCCTGGCGGCTGGGTTTGAAGGCTATCGCGATTTACCGCAGCGGCTCAAAGCGCATCCAGCCTTTGAACACCTCGGACGCGAAGAAGGAAAAGGCCAGGGCGGCAGAACCCACCGGGGAAGCCGAAGAAGTGCCGGCGGCCGCTCCTGAGGGCAAACCTTTCCGTCACAAACTCCCGGATGAGCGCCGCGCCATCACGCATAAGTTTTCCGTGGGTGGACATGAAGGCTATCTTACCGTCGGTCTCTACGAAAACGGGCAGCCCGGCGAAATCTTCATCACCATGGCCAAGGAAGGCTCAACCGTCTCGGGCCTGATGGATTGCTTTGCTACCGCCGTTTCGCTTGCGCTGCAATATGGGGTGCCGCTGAAGGTCCTTTGTGACAAGTTCAGCCACACGCGCTTTGAACCGAGCGGCTGGACCCCGCATCCTGAGATCCGTTATGCCAAGTCTGTGATGGATTACATATTCCGGTGGCTTGCCTGGAAGTTCCTGCCCAGGGACGCGCAGCCTCGGGAAAACGCCAGTCTCGAGACTGTGAGCGGTACGGAGGGATCAAAAGCCGCCGAACTGGCCCAGAAGTTTTCCCGGGCAGCGGCAGGATCCACGCCGGCCATTGGCGCCGGCCAGCCCGGACTGGCCGGCGTAGAAACCATGGCGGATGATGCACCTGCCTGCCCCGATTGCGGCGCCATTATGGTGCGCAACGGGGCGTGCTACCGGTGCATGAATTGCGGGTCAACGAGTGGATGCTCGTAACAGGTTGCGGGTAGGGAGCATAGGCCGGATCGGCTTGACAATACACTCCGGTGGGTTTTCAGAGAAAATCGAGTCAGGCCGATCCGGCGGAGGTTCTTAAGGCTTGGTTTATGGCTGGCCGGATGATCGAGGATTTCGGGCATATGGGTTCGCTGGAGCGTCCGACCAGACTAAGAATCACAATCGATACGGACAGCGAGTATAACCCCTTGCGGCGGTATGTGTTGAGGAACATAATGGATGCAGATGGTGGTTGACAAGGGAGGTGTCGTCGAGTATAGAATGCTACTCATCCGCGTCGGAAACCTGCGACATGCGGTAGCGAAAAATGATGGTCTAAAGCCGCAAATGCAGTGACGTCCGGCGTGGGGTGGGGACATCGTCACAGTCGAAGGCGAATGCGGTTGATTGCGGAGCTCGGTTATTGAATAGTTCAAGCGGAGTGTTGGTCGAATGTGGCGGCGTTTGTGACTGTGCAAGCGGAGGAAGTATGCCACAGAGGTCAGGCGGGTCATCGAAAGGGTTGTCGCTCCAGGCAAGAGAAATTCTCGAAGCGGCACGGAGTCGCGGCGATGTTTTTCTCCTACGGAGCGCCGGCACAAACAAATGGGTCGCCTCGGGGTCTCACCACTTTTTCGATCACAGGAATCCAGCGGTGACGGCCGCGTACCTTCAGGGTTTCGAAGAGTTGCAAGCCAAAGGGCTGCTCGTGCACGATTCTGGAAACCATTATCGGCTGGCCGTGGAGACCTCGGAATTAGGGAAGTGGCTGAAGCATTAGGACGCAGGAGAGCAGGCCTTTCCTGTGGCCATATCTTAAGGGGACGCGGCGACTAAAAAGGTGGAATCGTTCAATCCGGCGTAATGGAGCGAAGACAACTTTTGATGTCCTTCGTAAATAGAACCCTGAGAAAGTCAAAAGAGGGCTGCTTCAAAGGTGAAGCAGCCCTTTCTCATTTTTGGAGGTGACATGGATGTAAACGAGGCCCTGCGCGCCATCTGCACCACGGGTGAAGGCTACTGCTGGTACTGTGACCGCAAACTCCCTGACGAGGAAGAAGCCATCCGCACGGGGTGGGACGTCAGGCGCATTGAAGGCGAACGCGTTGCGAGCGTCATCCTTGTCTGCCCATCCTGCGGGAGGCTCAAGTCCCAAATCGGGGAAGAAGCGCTGCTTCGCGACCTGGCCTTAAAAACCGCCCGCTTAACCTGCTGAGTCCGGACGATGTATCGCCCAGGAAGCGGTCCAGGCTTAGCGAGTTTCTGAAAGAGGCCAAATTGGCACGCTGAGAGAAGCGAAGCATCACTGCATTTCACTGTAAGCATATATGGATCATTCTCAGTGCTCACAATGACAAGCTTAAAATCCGTTTTTCAGCAACCACTTTGGAAGAGAAATCAGATCGGCAGCTTTCCGGTTTACTTACGCGAGCTGGATGACGTTGCCGCGCAGTGCGGAACCGTTAATTGCAACCGAGCGCAGGCCCTTGTTGCGGGTCCTGAAGCGCAGAACCTGGCGGTATTATAATTTTTAAAATTGCCATGGCAGGAAAGAGAATTAAAGAGTATTTCGTTCGAGAGGCCCGGGTGCTTGTGGAGCGCTCATGCCGGGACCCCGAAGGCTTTGCTTCGTACTTTGCCGCCCGTGAACCGCGCGATGAGGAAATTCTGGGGCTGATCTCCGTAAGCATACTGTTGAGCGGTAAGTATCATCTTGCCGACCGCTATCCTACCCCTGCTGAAGCCCTCGCTGCACTTTCCACAGCCGACCGCAGTGAGATTTGCCAGGAATTCCGCCGTCATCTGCAGGCCTGCCAGCGCCAACTCCTGCTGGTCTAACGCCGATATTGCCTCCGAATTTTTCCGCTGCTGGAATCGTTCGCTTTCCCGGTGCACGCCCCTGACAATCAAACGAATTTCCAACGGGCGCAAATCCAAGCATATTATTGCGCGCAGTGGGGCAGAGCGTGGCGGATGCTTTTCCAACCGGACTGGCTGACCAACCGGGTCAGTGCCCTCCTCGCGTCCCGATCACAAATTGGTTCTGCCTTGTCATCTTCCGCTCCGGCCTGCGGACGGACCCCGAGAGCATTCTCTTGTTGCACCGCTTTGCCGCCTCGCGCAAAGCTCCTGCGGTATGGAGTTCCCATCCCAACGGCAGCAGAAAATAACTGGCTCCGGTTCTTGAACGCACTGAACGATTACTCACGCACGGAGCAACTGGAGATCGGCCGCGAGGAAGGGCTGAAGGAAGTGGCGAAGCTTACCGGGGGCAAAGCCGTGACGAATACGAACGACCTTCGGTCTTTAACGACGTCCTGGAGGATGCGAGCGGCTATTACGTAATCGGATTCTATCCAGCCGACGCCCGGCAACTCGGAAGGTTCAGACCGCTCAAGGTTTCCATGGACATCCCAGGCGTGAAAGTCTATTCCCCCGAGGGTTATTACGAACCGCTGCCGTTCACGGAAATGTCGAAGAGAGAAGGATATCCTTCTGTGGCGCGCACTCCAGTCGGACATGCCTCGCGATTTGCCCGTAGCCGCCAGCATCAACATTTTTCGGGGAGACGATGGTGAGCCTGTCGCTATACTGAGCACGGGAGTGAAGCCCGGGGCACTCGGTGCGAAGCGTGTCAGCGGCGCTTACCAGGTTCGCGTAACTGAACTGGCACAGATCAAGGCGGCGGACACAGAGGTGCCGCCTGTCCATTACGGACAGAATGCCACCGTAACCATTGCAAACCCTGTTTTCTTAGAGGCGGGCGCCTGGAGACCATCGCGTTATTCAGTCGCTGCCTGGTGGTTCCGTGCGCGACAGCCCTACACTTATCGGCAAAATCATGCTCTTGCCAAAATGAATTCGCTCACTGCTCCGCGTCCACATTGCACAACGATTTAGCAAGGGCCCAATCGGGAAAGTGGTAAAATGCTTTCATAAGAGACAGATCTGCCACTGCCTCAGAGAGTTGGTTCCTGCATGTCGCGTGGAATAAAGCTCGTGGAGCAGTTCGAGTGTGCTCTCCACGCCATGCAATAATCCGCGGGATTAATCCATTTCTTTTGCTGGGAACTTGGGAATCAGGTGTTGAAGGAGGCGGACATGCTGAGTTTCCTTTGGATGTGCTTGATTGGTCTCGTGGCGGGAGCGCTTGCGAAACTGATCATGCCGGGAAAGGATCCCGGGGGGATCTTCATCACAATGCTTCTCGGCATCGCCGGCTCGCTCGTAGCCGGATTTTTTGGTCGTGCCGTCGGTTGGTATGCAGCAGGTGAAGGCGCCGGGCTGTTGATGTCTGTGCTCGGCGCGGTCCTCATTCTGGCCGTCTATCGCCTCTTCAAACGGCGAACTATCTGAGAGGATTTGGGCGATTGGCTTGGATGGATTTTGCGATACGCTTCTGGAAGAAGTGTAAAACCGTCCAGCCGGACTTCGACCTTTCTGCGTCAATAATCTTCTTGACAAGCTTGTCTGCTGTGCTAGGATACAGTTGCCGGAACAAGTGGAAAAGTCTTGCAAGAAGGAGGCAAGGAAGTTTTATCCGGATTCTTCCTGGCGCTCCATAAGGTCAATTTCGTAGGTCCTGGACCTCAAATGGAAGGGTCCGATCCTGCCAAGTTCCTGTGCGTGTGATCTTCAACAAGCTCGCTTGATTCGTTCTCCTTACAGTTGCATCTCAAGTTGAATCCTGTTGTGGATGTCATTTCGGCATCAAGATAGATAATAGAACTACGACCGCTCACAGAAGACTCCGAGGTGTTTCCTCTGCCGCGTGGCGCAGCGATGATCGCGGTCATGAAAGGGCAAAATGTCCCCGGTCGGAGGTGCAAAGGCACCGGGGAGATCGCGGAGGGTCATATGACACACCGTATCACCGTGCCGAACTACTCAGGGCCGAAGTCATCTGTGACAAGTGGCAATGTCCTCGTCGTTGATGAGGACCCGGCCGATCTCGTCTACTACCGGAACGTGCTCCAGCGGGCGGGATGGGCTGTGGTCACCTGCTCTTCATACGATGAAGCCCTTGCCTGCCTTGACGCAGGTGAGTTTGACCTTGTTGTGCTGAGTCAGGGAAGCTCGGCGTTCGAGGGCCGCCGAGTGTTGCAAAGGGCGCTGGCAACAGACCGTGAGAAGCAGGTCCTTGTGGTGGCCCGCACCCTGAACATGAGTTGCTATCTGGAAGCGATGCAGCTTGGGGCAAGAGATTATCTGGAAGAACCCGTGCCCGAGCGGGAGTTAATCCGGGCTGCGGAAACATGCCTGGGCTCCAGTGCTGTGGCAGCGTGAACTTTATTCGGCGATGTTGTCCAAAACGTCATTCCAGCCAGGAAAGCAGTGCCCTACTTCGCCTGCCGGTTCCACCAAACGATGGGCTGACTGAAGGAGAAAGAGACCGGGACTGAAGCCGTAATGGGCCTGCCGTCCAGTTTTGCGGGCTGAAACTTCCACTTCTTGACGGCTTCGATCGCCAGGTGCGTGAAACCTTTTGCCTCCTGAAGAACTCGCACGTCTGTTATTTCGCCGCTTGAGCTGATGGTAACCTTCAGGACTACGGTGCCCCCGGCAACGCTATTGACGGGATAGGCAGGTTCTACCGTCGAGACTACCTGAGGCGACTCAAAACGGGGGGAGGCTTTTTGTGCTTTCGCGGACAGCACAACGCAAAACATCGTCAGGCATATCGCTACACCTAAGGCTTTCCTCATGGGCGCACCTCCGGGCCGAAATTTCTTGTGATTCTATATTACACGCTCCGGAATAGGGTGCGTCGACTGCCGGGTCCAAAGTCAAACGCTTAAAGTTGCGCGAGGGGCGGCACATACATCCGTCACTGGTCCGAGTCCAGGTCGCGGGCGGACGCAATAGCACCGAGGCAAGGCTTCAGGCACGTCATACGGTGAGCAAGGTCAGGAGTCCGGCATCGTAGAGGGCGAGGAGCTCCGGACCATACGCGGCTGAGCTTCTATGATCGGCGCAATGTCATGCCGGATGAATGAGCGAAAGGAAAAGACTTCAAGCACAGAGCGCCGGTTCTGCCAGACCAGTCTGAGCCAGGCTGTGGCATTCATTTGGCGGAAATAAATCCCGCGGAACGCAAGCGTGGCAAATAAGTAGATGAATTTGGAAACAAACCGCATGTTCTTCATGCGGCTGATCCGTTTGTAGATGCCTTCAGGACTGTAGGCCATCTCCCAGGCTGCGCGAACCTCCTTTTCCAGTTCCGCAGGTGTCATGAATTTGGGCTTAAAGGCCGCGCCGTAAGGCCGATAGTTCATCCAGTGTCGCTCTTCAAGCCGTCCCTGCTCGCGCAGAGATTTGTACAGGGGAGTTCCGGGCAGCGGGGTGAGCGGGCTGAACACAGGGAAGAAACCCGGCGGCCAATCCTGAACGACGTCCCATGTTTTGCGGGCTACGCCCGGGCGGTCGCCATCGATGCCCATGATGAACGCGGTTACGCAAACGATTCCGCGCTTCTGGAGTTGCCCGATAATCTGGCCATATTCTTCGGGTTTATTGAAGGTCTTGCTCACTTCTTTCAGGCTTTCCGGCAGGACGGACTCCAGGCCTATGAAGACGCAGACGCACTTGGACTCCTTCAGCAGATCCAGCAATTCCTGATCCCGCAGAAGGTTCATCGAGATCTGCGCAGCCCAGGGAATTCGAACGTCTGCTTCGATCATCGCGCGCATCAGCGACTTTGCTCGGCGCGGATTGATGGCGAAGTTGTCGTCAACAAAAAAGACAAGCGTGCGGCCCAGACGTTTGAGCAGCTTGAGTTCCTCAATTACGCTTTCATTGGTGCGGAAGCGGACTTTTTCTCCAAAAAACGGACTGACTGTGCAGAAGTCGCACCGGTAGGGACAGCCGCGACCGGTCTCGACGGGTGAGATGCTAACGTCAAAATGACGGAAGCCCAGTTTCCTCAAGGTCCTTGATGCCCAGCGGGGCAGCACGCTGAATTGCCTGAAATCCGTCTGCTCCCACGGGATGCGCGGGTAGTTTTCAAGACTGGGCTTTTCGCAGGACCGGTAGATGCGTTGCAGCTTGCCTGCTTCGAAATCTCGAAGTATCTGAGGCCAGAGATCGTCGGCCTCGCCGCACGCAACGCTGTCGGCGTGCTCGAGCGCTTCTTCCGGCTCCTCGGTGACGTGCGGGCCACCCATGACCACCGGAATTCCAGCCGCCCGAATGCTGTCCGCAACGGCGTAGGAGCGGTGGATGGTGCGAGTCATGCCGCCGATCCCAACCAGGTCAAATTTCTCACGCCGGACGTATTCAGCCAGTTCAGCGGGACCCATCCGGACAACGTTGCCGTCAAGGGTTGTGACATTGTGGCCGGGCGGCGTCAGTGATTTCAGAACATAGGGCCACAGGGTCGGCATGTAACTGTGAGTGATGCGATTGTCGGGAACGTAAAAAAGGACATGCAAAAGCTGCCTCCACGTGGCATTGGATGGTAAAAGTATTTCCGACGAGCCCTAAAGCAAAATCGTGACAACGCAAATCCTACTGCTATAGTCCAGCGATGTCAAAAAGATTTGCCCGGATGCGCTCTCACTCGGAACCGACCTCGTTATCACTATATGGAAAAGCGCGCGGGCCGGTCGCCATCTCATTGCTTCGCGCAAGCCTCTGGGGAGGAGCGAGCCACGACTTCCCGATACTCAGGCCATCAAGGTTGGCAGCACGCTCGAGAAAACTCCGCGCGTAAAGAGCAACGGCTTCAACCCCTGCGGCGTACTGGTAATTCGGCCTCTGAAGACTTCCGTTATACGCCCCGATGGCTTTAGCAACGTCGCCATTGGATAGGTCAAGCAGATGGCGAAGCAGCAGGCCGGCGTACGTGGTGAGCACCTCGGAATCATCCAGGTCAAAACTGAATTGCTTTGAAGGGCGAAGGCGGGGTGGCAAAACAGAGTAATCCCGTTTGTCCTTCAAGTACAGTTCGTGCGCGCGGCGCAGGGTCTCGCGCGTAATCTGCCATACGCCCATGGCGTAATCGCTTACAAGCACGCGGCCCCGGGCGCGCTTCAGGACGATGTCACCCCTTTGCGGACGGCGTTTCCAGACAGCGTGGTCCAGATCGCCGCGCACGTTCATATAGTCGTTCTCCATGGCGCCGATGCCAAGGAAAATATCGAGCGGCAAGTTGTAGAACCGGGTGACGTCGAGGATGTCCGCGGCCAGTTGCTCTGCCTGCGGATAAGAGAGTGTTGTTGGAACAGGTTCGATGTGTTCCCGGACGCGGCGATCGGTTCTGGATTTGAAAACAAGGAAGCTCGCCAGCGGAGCAAGAAGCCGCGAACGCGGCAACGACGCCAGTTGCGGAACGTGCGGGGGATTATAACTGCCTGCGAAAACAGTTGTTTCAAGCCGCCTGCGTGCCAGGTCCTCAAAGGTGACCGGGAGGAGTTTATAACCGGGAATGTAGCCTTTGACTTCGAGTCGGTCCAGATAAGGAACATCCGAGAGAATATTATTCTCAAGCACCAGGAAAATCTGATAGTGCTGTCCGTGCTCTGTGTTTTTCGAAGTCAACAGGACGCGTGACCTTCCAAGACCGGCGTGAGTTTGCAGATATTCAAAATGAAGATAAGCCGCAAGCTCCGAATCGAAGCCGGGGCCGGAGACGTCCGCGAGCAGAGCATCTGCCCGGACCTGCACGGCCAGCCGGCCATCTACGATTCGGATAGCGGGCAGGCACGGAGGCAAAGAATTGTTGAGATTTTGGGGCCAGGTGAGATATGCGATCCATGCGGACACGCCAAGCAGCACCCCGGCCCCTGCGATCATCAGATGCACGCAAGTGCGTTTTGACCGCATCTCGCCCACCTATTCTGAGATTATTATAGTGCCCGGGGACGAGGATGCTGCATTTTCTTAGGTGGCGTTGGCGGGCAGTAATTTTCGTTTTCTACGGCCGCACGCCCAGCTTGCGCAGGAGCGCCATCATCGGACACCAGTTGGTGAATGCAGACTGGAACAGGTTCAATCCCACAAAAGCCGTGAACACGTACCACCATTCACTGACAAAATGGCCAAGCAGCACGCTGACAACGACAAAGAGTCCTGCAATCATCCGCAGCCATCGATTCAGGTCCATATAGCCCTCCTTCTTTCATGATTAACCCTGGGATTCCGTTTTTCTCAGGGGTACCACCAACACTGAAACGTGGCTATGGCGCATCACCCTTTCGGTTGTCGTTCCCAGGGTTGTAAATTCGAGAAACGGTCGGTGCTGTGCCCCTATGACGATGATATCCGCTGAATGTTCCCGCGCGATGAGGAGGATCTGTTCGGAGGCGTCTCCCCGGCGAACCACCTCGGACACGTCACAACGGCCTCGCACTTCCGGGGGTACCCAATCGCAGATGTGCTGGTGCACCTCATCCAGCTTCACTTCCTCGTGGTCCGTAGCATGGGCCACCCAAAGTCTGGCGCCGAATTCATTGGCAATTTCCGAAGAGAGTTCCAGACATTGCAATGACAGTCCGGAAAAGTTCACCGGGCACAGGATGTTTTCGATCGACGGCCGACCTTCCAATCCCTCCGCCGCCTTTACAATCAGGACCGGCGACACCGAAGCGCGGACAACATCTTCTGCCACGGAACCCAGGCGAAGCCGCGCCATTCCGGTCCGGCCGTGGCTTCCCATTACAATCAAATCTGAGGTCCATTCCCTGGCGCGCTCCAGAATCCGCTGTGCAGGATGACCCTCTGCGATTGAAACGCTGTGGGCCGCCACGCCATCGAGCGTTCGTTTTGCTGCCGCCTCCAGTTCCGCCCGCAGCGCCTTTTTCCCTTCCTGGTTCTGGCGGGCCAACTCCTGGATCTGGGCTTCGGTGAAATAGCGCGGGGGCTCCCACCAATCGACATAGAGGACATCCACTTGCGCGCCGAACGTGCGTGCGAAAAGCCCGGCCCACTGGAGAATTCCCTCTGTAACCGGACTTAAATCCACGGCGCACAAAATCCTCTTGGGTTTAAAGACAGTCATTCCGTGCCTCCGCCTGGCTCTGTGTCGCCCGGCGCAGGGCGCTTCTTGTGCGCGGTCATGTAGTACAGAACAGGGACTGCGACCTGCGAGAGCAGCGTAGAAGCGACAGCGCCGGCAATCAATGAGATGGCCAGTCCTCGAAAGATGGGATCAGACAAAATCACAAGCGCGCCGACCACCACAGCCGCGGCGGTCAGAAGAATCGGGCGGAAGCGGACTGCTCCCGCGTCAACAACCGCCTCCTCCAGCGGCATTCCCTGGGCCAGGCGCAACTCCACAAAGTCAACGACCAGAATAGAATTACGCACAATGATTCCTGCCAGCGCAATGAAGCCGATGATCGAAGTGGCAGTAAAGAACGCTCCCATAATCGCATGGGCCGGCAGGATGCCAACCAGCGTCAGCGGGATGGGCGCCATGATCACCAGAGGCACGATGAATGATTGGAACCACCCCACGACAATGCCGTAGATCAGGATCAGCGCCACCAGAAACGCAAAGCCCAGGTCGCGGAAGACTTCATACGTGATCTGCCATTCACCGTCCCATTTCATCGAATAATGGTTGGTCAGGAAGGGTTGCCGGGTAAGATAGCGCTCAATGCTTGTGCCGTCGGGGGCCTTGATTTTATCCAGTTCTTTAGCCAGTCGGATCATTGCATAAACAGGGCTTTCCTCCTGGCCGGCGACATCGCCGGTGACATAAACCACCGGTTTGAGGTTTTTGTGATAGATCGTCTGTTCAATTGTCTCTTCTTTGACGGTGGTCAATTCGCTCAGCGGAACCAGTGTGCCGTTCCGGGAAATCACTCGAATTTCACCAAGGCTGGTGGCGCTGGACCTTTCCGCGCGAGGCACGCGGAGAAGAATGTTGACATCTTCACGCTCATCGGGAAGGTGGGCGATGCCCACAACGTCTCCATGCAGCGCCAGATGCAGCGTCTGGGCGATCTGCTCCGTGGAAATCTCGTCCAGCGCGGCTTTTTGCTTGTCCACAACAAAGCGAAGTTTGCGCTGCGGGGCTTCAACGCTCCAGTCCACGTCCACGACGCCCGGAGTTTTTTTGAAATCTGCCAGGACCTGCCGGGCAACGTCTATCTGCCCGCTGTAGCTTGGGCCGTACACTTCCGCCACCAGCGTGGCCATCACGGGAGGGCCGGGCGGTATTTCCGCAACCTTCAGCTTCGCCCCGTATTTCGCGCCGATCGGATCAATCGCAAGGCGCACGCGCTTGGCGATGTCGTGGCTCTGAGCGGAACGTTCGCCTTTCGGCAGAAGATCAACATAGATTTCCGCCTTGTTCGGCCCCTGGCGCAGAAAGTAGTGACGGACCAGTCCGTTAAAGTCGTACGGAGCAGCAACGCCGATGTATTCGACGTAATTGACCACTTCAGGCTCTTCGGCGATCCGGCGTGCGACCTGCTGCGTTGCCAATGCCGTCTGCTCAAGCGTGGTTCCCTCGGGCATATCGACAATCACCTGGAACTCGCTCTTGTTGTCGAACGGAAGCATCTTCACCAGAACAATTTTCAGAAGCGGCAGGACCATCACCAGGAGGAGCAGCAGAACGACTCCGCCCAGGAAATAGAGGCGCTTTCGGCGGTCCTGAATCAGCGGTGTCACCACCCGGCGGTAGATTCGCTGTGTGCGGTTCGGCCCTGCACCTTCCTCGCCATGAGAGCTTGATTTTGCGAGGACCCGCAACGCCGCCCAGGGAGAGACAATGAACGCCACGAGCAGCGAAAAAATCATCGCCATGGATGCGCCAATGGGGATCGGGCGCATGTAGGGACCCATCAGGCCTCTGACGAACGCCATAGGAAAGACTGCGGCAATCACCGTAAAGGTGGCCAGAATGGTTGGATTCCCGACTTCATCCACGGCCTCGACGGCCACTTCTGAGAGCGGCCGGCCTTTGTTTTGCGGCAGATGAAAATGCCGGGCGATGTTTTCAACGACCACAATGGCGTCGTCAACCAGGATACCAATGGAGAAGATCAGGGCAAACAGCGTGACGCGATTCAGCGTGTAGCCGTAAAGATAGAAAACAAACAGGGCAAGCGCAAGGGTCACCGGCACGGCAGCCAAGACCACAATGGACGGCCGCCAGCCGAGGGCGAGCGCGATGAGGAGCGTCACCGAGAGCGTTGCAATCAGCAGGTGTTCCAGCAATTCATTGGATTTCTCTTCCGCCGACTGGCCGTAATTCCGCGTCACGGTGACGTGAACGTCCTGGGGAATCACGCTGCCCTTCAGATCGTTGACCATCTTCAGCACTGCGGCCGCAGTGGTCACGGCGTTTGTGCCTTTGAGCTTGGACACCGAGAGCGTGACGGCAGGGAACTCGCCGATGGGGCTGTGCTCCCGGGTCTGCGCGCCTTTTCCGTAACCAAACAGGACGTAGTCTGAGGGCTCGGCAGGCCCGTCTTCGATCGTGGCAACATCGCGAAGGTAAACAGGGCGGCCTTTCGATACGCCGATGACCACCTTACCCACGTCGTCTGCCGTACGAAGAAAGTCTCCTGTTTCCACCTGATATTCGCGATTGCCGGAAGCGAATTCTCCCGACTGAAGCTGCTGGTTGGTCATGCTCAGGATGGGAACGATCGCCGCCGGGGCCACGCCATGCGCCGCCATGCGTTCCGGACTGAGCATCACGCGGATTTCACGCCGCTGGCCGCCGAGAATCTGCGTGACAGAAACATTCTGGATGCCCTGCACCCTCTGCTGGACTTCTGCAACCACGCGCCGAAGCTGGTAGTCGTCATAGCGGCCGCTCCAGAACGTCAGGGCCAAGATCGGCACGTCGTAGATCGTGCGCGGTTTAATCAGTGGCTTGGTCGCACCCGGAGGGATCAGGTCGAAATTTGAGTAGAGCTTGTTGTAGAGCTTGACGATCGAGTCTTCTTCGTTCTCTCCCACCTTGAAGCGAACGATCACCATGCTCTGGCCGGGATAGGACATCGAATAGACGTACTCAACCCCGGGAATTTGCCAGATCAGGCGCTCCATGGGCGTCGTTACGCGCTGCTCGACTTCCTTCGCGCTGGCGCCCGGCATCCCCACGAAGACGTCCATCATTGGGACCACGATCTGCGGGTCTTCTTCGCGGGGTGTTTCGTAGATGGCGAACACTCCCGTGAGAACAGCAAAGATCATCAGGAGCGGCGTGAGTTTCGAATTGATGAAGTACCGCGCGAGGCGGCCGGCAACCCCAATTTCGCTCTTGTTCATGTGGTTTGGACCCGTACTCCATCGCTAAGCTGACTGGTTTTTGAAATCGCGACGCGGTCGCCGTCGTCAAGTCCGGAGAGGACCTCCATCTGATCTCCAAAGGCCCTTCCGGTCTTCACCAGGCGATAGTGCGCGATGCTTTCGGGACTGATCACGAATACGCCTTCCAGTTCGCCTCTCTGAATCAGGGCGCTGGCCGGAACGAGCATTCGATTTTCGGTCCCGATTGTAAAATCCACCGACCCGTACTGGCCCGACTGGCAATTGCAGTTCGGGGGCAACTGAACTTTGGCTATAAATGTTCGGGTAGAAGGATCTGCTGCGGGAACAACTTCAACAACACGGCCTTCGGCTTGTTGAGAGCCGATCGTGACCGGCACCTTCTCGCCGATACGGACCTGGCCGAGAAAACGCTCCGGGAGGCTGGCTTCCAGACGATAACGGCCGGTGCTTTCGACCGTGATGATGGGAGTTCCCGGCATCACAAGCGTGCCCTCGTCAACCGCCTTCACCGTCACCACGCCGTCGATCGGTGAAACAATGCGGGAATAGCTGAGGACTGTCGCCGCCGACGCGTGCTGCGCCTGGGCCTGCTGCCTGCGGGCTTCCATCTGTTTCAACTTTGCCTGCATCGCCATTTCGTTGGCCACAGCAGCCTTGTAGCGCGTCTCCGCGTCGTCATATTCCTGTTGGGTTACGGATTTCTTGGCCAGCAGCGCCTGGTAACGCTTAAACGTGGCTTCAGCGAATTTTCGATCGGCTTGCGCCGCCTGGAGGGCCTGCTGGACTTCCGCGATCCCCTGGGAACTCTCTTCAATTCCGGCCGCGGCAGCTTCAAGCTGGGCCTGCTGAACACGCGAATCAATGAGAGCAAGCACTTGCCCGCGCCTCACATGATCGCCTTCCTTGACGGATATCCTTCTCACCGTCCCACTGATTTCAGCCCCGAGGACGCTTGTGATTTCAGGCTTGATGGTTCCTACGGCTTCATAATATTCAGGAACCGACTGAAAATGGACCGTCACTACGCCAACTCCGCTGACCGTCGCCGTCGCCGGTCCCTGCGCCTGCTTCTCTGCGCCGCAGGCCGCAAGAAGCAGCGCGGCGCCGACTGCCAGGAATGACTGGATTTTATTTCGCGTTTTCATTGTTAACACCACTCCTCGAGTGATCGAGAGCAACTACTGCGTGACCGCCGGCGAGTTGGGCCCCAGTTCACCCGTTGCCAGTTCAAGGGCGGCGAATGCCAGACGATAGTCATAGATTGCATTCAAATGGTTGTTTTCCGCCGAAGTCCGCATTGTCTCCGCCCGAAGAACGTCCATGATCGTTGCCAGGCCGGCATCGTAACGGTTGCGCAGGATCCGCAGGCTCTCTTCCGCCTGGGCTGCCGAATCCCGCGAAACGTCCACGCGCTGGCGCGCCGCGTTCAGATTCAGATAGGCCTCGCGAACTTGCAGGCGGACGGCCGACTCCATTTGGGACCGCATCGCCTCGGCCCTCCGCTCGTAGGCCTTGGACTCCGCAATTTGCGCGCGCCGCGCTCCCCCATTGAATATGTTGAAGGTCAGCGTTGCGCCCGCGACCCAGTTGTTTCCGCCGCGCGCCGCAAAGGTCTGGTTATCCACCTCCCACGAGCCCATCATGTCAATGCGCGGAAGGAATTCCTTCTGTGCGAGTGAAACCGAGTTGCCCGCGCGTTCCGCCTGGAGTTCGGCTTCGCGATAATCCGGACGCTGCTTGAGCGCCTGCTGTTGGAGATCAGCAAGATTCCCAACGGCGATGTTCACCTCGCTCAGCTTGCCTGCGGGGCGGGTCGGTGCATCTTCGGGCACACCCATTGCCACATTCAGCGCTGCCTGAGCAATGGCCACCCCGTTCTGCGCGCGGATCAGGTCTTCTTTTGCCTGGGCCAGTTGCGCCTGAGCGCTGAGAACATCAGACGCGACAGCCAGGCCTTGCTGCTCTCTTGCGCGTGCGCGGTCGAGATCGGCCTGCGTCATCGCGACGGCAGCCTGCGCCACCCGGACGCGTTCCTGCGCAAGCAATTCGTTCAGGTAGGCGTTGATCACATCAAACACCACGCTTTGCTCTGTGCGACTGGCGCTCTCACGAACGCCTTTCGCCTGGATTCTCGCGTCCTCGATCCTTTTTGCGGTCCGGCCAAAATCGTATAGCGGCATTGAAGCCGAAAACTGCGTGCGAAAATTGTCGAGCGGGGGAGGAACATTAAGGAAATTGAGAGCGAAATTCGCCGCGGTGAATTGACGCTGCGTCAGCAGGGTTCCGAAAACATAGACCGGATTATTGCCGCGGGTAAATCCTTCAGAGAAATTTACCTGAGGGAAATAACCCGCCTTAGCTATGTCAATGGCGTGCTGGGCCGCCTCAGAATAGGCGGTGGCTGCATGTACGGTCGGATTGTTCTTCAGTGCTATTTGCACGGCCTGGGCGAGGGTCACCGGTCCGCTGGGTGCCGCCGCGCTTGTCTGCGCCTTGAGGGGAGCCGCCTTAAACCAACCCGCCAGAACCAGTAAGAGGGCTGCCGTGATCCTCGCATGGGTCCGAGTGATTCGATACGAATGGTCCGAAGGTTTGTGGAATCGCATGGTCCTTTTCTTTGGTGTCACTTCATCAGGCACTGTGGTTCTCATCGCGCAGCCTTTTGCAACAGTTTGCTGATGTATCGTCGGCCGGGTCCAACGCTACGTCTTCGCCTGAAACGCGTGCGAGCGGTCAAGCCGCTTGAAAAGCGCACTGTCCTGCTTTATCTGTTCCAGCAGGATTTCGCGGATCAGCCCGCATGCCCCGGTCATTTTGTGGTTGGCGAGTCCGTAAATCACGCTGTTGCCGGCCTTGCGTGATTCCAGGACGCCCCGCTGCTTCATCAGACTGAGGTGCTGCGAAAGGTTGCCCACCGCAATACCCAGGCGTGACGCCAGGTCAGTGACCGTCATTTCCCGATCATGCAGAATGTCGATGATTTGGAGCCGGGTCGGGTGAGAGAGCACCTTGCAAAAGTCGGCGTGGCGGCGGTAAAGCGCCTTCTCAACCTGGTCCGAACGATGCGACTGTCGTGCCATCGATCTCTCCTTCAGTATTATAGGTATTTCTATAATACTATTTTTCTGTTGTCAAGAGTTTTTTGCTCGTAAAAGTTTTTTGCGCGTAACTGCTCTGAACTTTGCCTGAAGGTTGCGGAGCGGGTTGCAGCCAACAGACCGGCCCGCACGGGCTTTTCCGGAAGCACATTCTCCCTGGATTTCCTCGACGGTGGGCTGTGGCCATGTTCCTGGAACAGGCACCATGGTTCGGCGCGACAATGTCATGCTGAGCGAAGCGAAGCACTCCATCATTTACCCGAAAAGAAATGCCGATACCCATCGCCGCACTCACAATGACCGTCCACCGACTTTGCCTACGTCCTTTCGCTGCGCCCACAAATCGGCATCATGACTTTCTTTCAAGGCAACGAAGCGACGCTGGGTGAATGGGTTAGGAGCAGAACCGCTCCTGGATCTTCTGGCTTGGGTCGAAATCGGTGGTCGTGGAGTAACTGGGCGCAGTGAAAAACCAGGATTCCGTGGTATTATTTGAGGAGTCACAGGGAGGGGCAGAAGGCCAACGGTCCCACGAGGGTTGGCCCATGATTCGCGAAGGACGGAGAACGAACATGGCACATCGAATTCGGCCAGCGGCTGTTCTTGCGGTTGCTTTTCTCACCTTTGCAGGGCTGGCTCAAGGGCAGGAAAAGAAGTACGTCCCGTACAGTGGCGGATCCAGTTCGAGCACAAGCGCGAACGCGACTGCTCCGGCGCCGCAAGGTACCAGCCAGCAGCAAGGATACGGGACTCAGGGCCAGGGCCAAACTGGGAATTCAGGCCAAGGCATGGCTGGGCCCCAGGCGCTGAACCCGAATCAGAATGGGAACAAGCAGGGTCAGGGAAATGAAGAAGCCCCGGCCCCGAAGCCGCGCTATCTGACCTACACGGTGAAGGAGAAGTCGCTTGAGGAACAGGCAAAATCCGGAAAGGCAGCGCCTGTGGATTTCAAATCCGTTCCAGCCGGAGCGGCCGTAACGGTTGATGGCTATTATGTGGGCAACACGCCGATCACAACACAGATTCCGGTGGGCAAACATCTGGTTTCCATTACGAAGTGGGGCTATGAATCGTGGCAGCAGGAATTGAATGTTTCTGAGGGTAAAGCACTTAGCTTTAACCCCACATTGCACAAAGATTGGTAGGTTTTGATCAGCATATCTAACGCAGGCGCTCGCAACCCGGACCGTGGACGCAGTTGATTACAACTGCGAGAGTTGAAAGGTGACGGATTCGGTTTCCACACAGGTTCCTGGGTCAATGCTGTTAGAATTCTGATTTACGGGTATTTGGTTGGAGGTTGTTGATCCATGCGGATTGTCTTTTCTCTGGCGAATACAAAGCCAACCGCAGGATAAGCTTTTGCAGCGGCAGCGTTTTTCCCTGATTAGCGGCCAGAAAAATTTCCCACTCGTTGAGTACTCATTTCTCATCTTCGGAGCGCGTGCCCGAAACCCGCTAGCCGCAATTAATTGATTCGCTGGCACTTTACTCAAAATCGATCTTGGAAGCGAACGTGCCCGGCTTCTTGGTTTGGAAGTCTGCGAGCGCTAATTAAATTCCAACTGACCTGCGACACTGCCTGACAGCATCTCGGAGGAGGGTTTATGACTCCAGTCAAAGACAGATGGACTGCGGAATACAAAAGGACATTTGACGACGTTGAAATAAATCCGCCCGAGGAGTGGGAAATCGAACCGACAAGCGATATTCCCGTCTATCATAAGCGCCGTAGTGCAGCCCTGTGGACGGCCTTGGCGGTTCTGGCTGTCGCGCTGGCTGTTTTGGCCGCGTATGGATATAGCGTGATGAGCAGCCAGAATTCACAACTGGCGTGGCTGCCCAGCCTGGCGAAATCAATTTCAGCCCTCGGTACCAAAACGGCGGGACTTGAAACGAACATGAAGGAGTGGGGGGCCAAACAGGACCGTCTTGCGGCACAGGTCAAAAATCTCGGCACCGGATGGCAGGCTCGTCTGGACGATGTCCGCCAGCATGCCGACGCACTTGTCGCGAGCACCTATCAAAAAGAGCGCGAGGAACTCAACCAGAGGATGGCGATGCTCAATTCCCAAATTGCCGAGATGTCTACCCAGCAGCATGCAGACCGGGTTCAGATGGCAAGGCTTGAGCAGGAATTGGCCAGTACCCGTCAGGAACTCGCAGCAGCCCGAGAGCAGAGCGCACGTGAGATCGCGGACGTGAGGGAGCAGCAGATCTCCAACCAGCGTGAATTGGCATCGATCAATAGTACGCTTTCGACAGACCAGGTGAATTTTGAGGCGCAGAAGGACCACGATGAAGAAATTGTGCCAGGCGTGACACTGCACGTGACCCGCACCGACGTATCGCACCAGAAGTTCGGGGGCTGGATCTGGCTGGCGGAAAACGGCCGCCGAATTTGGGTGCGGCGTCAGGCGATCGAAGCTCCTGTCGTGTTCTACCCGAAGGCCGGCGGCGAGGCCTATGAACTGGTCATCACGCGCGTGAGCCAGAAAGATGTGGCTGGCTATATGCTCGTTCCAGGCACTGCTGCTTCTCGCTCGGCAGACGTAGCGTCAAACAGCCAACCGACCACAAGTCCCGGCGAAGACAGCTTCTAAAATTAGCGCACGGCATCATAGGGTAGCAAAGGCCACCCGCGGCCTTCAGTGACAGAACGGCCGCACTTTCGCTCTTGTGTGATCACACGGGACAGTCCAATGGATCGGTCAGTATGGAAAAAGCGTTTGCGGCGGCCGAATCGGCTCGCCTTCACTGCGGTCCTGCTGGCTTGCCTTTTTCTCGGAGTCGCTCCCGCCAAGGGCTATTCGGTGCTGGGCCACGAGGCTCTGATTGACTCAGCGTGGGAACCGTATATTGTTCCCTTACTTCTCAGCCGTTATCCGAACGCCACGCCGGCGCAGCTTCGAGAGGCCCATGCGTACGCCTATGGCGGATGCGTAATTCAGGACATGGGCTACTATCCGTTCGGAAACAAGTTCTTCAGTGAGCTGACCCATTACGTTCGCACCGGCGATTTTGTCGAGGCGCTTCTCCGCGATTCAAGAAATATCAATGAATATGCCTTCGCGCTCGGCGCGCTTTCTCATTATATCGCCGACAACACAGGGCACCCGTTGGCCGTGAATATTTCGGTTCCGGAAATGTATCCGAGGCTGCGGGCGAAGTACGGAGACAGTGTGACGTATGAAGAAAACCCCACCGCCCATGTCATGACCGAGTTTTCCTTCGATGTTGTTCAGATCACAGGGGCTGGATATCTTCCCAGGACGTACTACAATTTCATTGGATTTAAAGTTCCTAAAGCGCTGCTGGGTCGGGCGTTTCAGGATACCTATGGACTGAAGCTCCGGGGGCTTTTCTTCTCCGAGGGCCTTTCTCTCTGGTTTTACAAGCTGAGTGCCAGCGAAATCATTCCTGATATCGGTGAAATTCTATGGCGGAAGAGGAGAAAGGAACTCTACCGCGTTGATCCACAGATCGTGACGGCACGATTTGCATATCGCTTGTCAAGAGAGAATTACCAGAAGCCACGTCGAAGCTATGGGAGATTTTATCGGCTTGAACCATGGAGGTGGCGTTGGAAAGCAGCATCAAAACAGGCTAATATCCAGTTTGTTTCCAGAGTCTTCGTGCTGTTTGTTGAGGTACTTCCGAAAGTTGGGCCATTGCGGACGCTTCGGTTTAAGCCGCCGACGGTCGAAGTTCAGGACCGCTTCATCAGAGGCTTTGATGTTACGGTTGCACGCTTTGAAGGCGATCTTTCGGAATTGCGAGATCACGGCGTCGTACTGCGCGACGAAAATCTGGATACAGGAAAACCTGTAGCCGCGGGAAGCTATTTCCTCGCCGATGAGACCTACGCCAGGCTCTTGAATGACCTTTCGAAACGCCATTTTCAAACCATTACGCCCGGGCTTCGACAGGCCATCCTTGTTTACTACAGCAATCTTGAAGCGCCCATCGCCACAAAGGACCATCCGAAGAAATGGAAAAGAGCGCTAAGAGAACTGAATGCTCTTAAGTCGGCGGCAGTGCAAAGGGAAATTGCTTCGCATTGACCGCGGCGCTCCCTGGCGATAGTGCTGCCGCTGAATCCAGCCTCTCGGTGTGATCTTCAGTGTTCGCATGCATATGATTACCACTGCCATGGTTTATTGAATATCGCACGAATCGTACGGCGATGATGAAGTGTTGGGCCCGTTTAACTTGAGGCCGGGTTAAAACCACAGCGGTCGAATTCCGAGAAATGGGGCGCAGAAAATACCCGCAAAAATTCCCTTATTCCGGAAAATTGTTCCTTGCGAGAGTGATTAGAATCCACTGACAGAATGAATAACCCTGAGCAGCGAAAAGAGTTATGGTTTGCCGGCGGAACGGCATACAAGTTGCTCTAAGCTATGGTGCGGGTTGCTTATACATAGACATGAGATGGTTGCGATCTCCAGAACTTTTTTGAGAGATGGATCGTAACCACGCGAGTTTTGAAAGGCATTCGGCGTATCGGACGATTCGTGCGGTTAAGCTGACACCCGCCACTGTTGATAATGCGCCGCGAAATTACCTGATGCGGAGGCAACCAGGGGATGGTGATTACGAATCGTATGAAATACTTTGGGGTTAAGAAGAGATCCGATGGCGCTTGCGAGGTTCACAGCAGCCGTGGCGCTTGCGAGGTTCACAGCAGCCGTCCAGAAGCGGAGTGGCCGTTCACGGGAGCCTTTCAGGCAACTTTCCAGGATTTGCCATGCGCGCCGGATTTATTTGAAAGCGAAACAGAGATAGTTTTTGGTAACAATAGATGGATGGATGCATGACTTACAATTGATTCATCGACCGGGTGGGTGCGTGGAAACCGGCAGTTTCCACGCACCCGAAGCCATAACGACCAAACGCGTTGAAACGGAGAGTACGTCATGGCCCTCACTAAGTTTAGCACACTGGTTTTTTACCCACAATTTCCCCTGTCGTCTCGCAATCCGATCCTCTTTCGACAGAAACCTTGGATCGGCAACAGCCCTCCGTGATCGGGCCGGAGCCTATCCATTTGGGGCGGCCTCTCGCTTTAATCAGAGCCCGCAAGGAAGGGGCCAGACGAGATGTCGGCAATCCAAATCTGTATAAAACTGCCAGGAACATCAGGAATGAAGTTTTGAATCGCGCTTGGGAGCAAGGGGTATGGGTCCAACCAGAACAGCAGTGTTCGCAGCCGTCTTTGCGTTGTGTTCTTTTGCAACGGTGGAAGGCGTTTGCGCCAGTCAGAAAAACGTAAAAAACAGCGCGCCTGCCGATCCGATCGACCGGGTGCTAAGCCAGGGCGTCGATAAGATTCCTGCAACCGCAGATTCCGGGGCACCTCAACTTCAGCGTCGTAATCCGCGCTACCAAGTCGAAAACGGGGACGTTATGGAAATTGATTTTCCATATACGCCGGACTTCAACCAGACTGTGACCGTGAACCCTGACGGCTATATCACTTTGCGTGACGCGGGGGGAATCCACGTGGAAGGTGAGACTCTGCCTCAAATCGAAGCCGATGTCAAGAGGGCTTACGAGAAAATTCTACACGACCCTGAAGTTTCCATAACCCTGAAGCAATTTGAGAACCCCTACTTCCTGGCCCTGGGTCAGGTCAATCATCCGGGAAAGTACGAACTGCGCGGGACCATGACGGTGGCGGAGGCCGTTGCGATGGCAGGTGGATTTACCGGTAAAGGAAGGCGCAACGACATCATTCTGTTCCGCCGAGTTGCAAACAACTGGGTCTCCGCAACAAAAGTCAACTTGAAGCACATGCTGACTTCGAAGAACCTCAGCGAAGACCTTCAGTTGCATCCGGGCGATATGATCTATGTGCCACAGAACAGAGTGTCGAAGATCAAACCCTTTATCCCACTTCCCACGCTGGGTTATTACCTTCGCTAAGGAGATAGAAGAAAGAGGAGTTTTGCGATGGAACAGCAGAGCATTGCTCCGTACGTCAAGAACACCACCTACGTGCAGCGCGCTCCTAATACGGTCCGCGAAGTGGTTGCCATTCTTTTCCGGAACCGGCGAGTCGTGCTGGTGTCATTTCTGGCGACCTTCGCAGGGGTTGTGCTGGCGGTGTTGCTGTTTGGGATCAGGTACCGGGCGGAAACGGAAATCCTGGTGAAGAACCAGCGGGGAGATGAGATTATTTCTGCGAACAACAACCAGCCGCTTCCCACAAGTGACGACAATGCCAGAATGCGTGAAATCAATACCGAAGTGGCGTTGCTGCAAAGCAACGACCTGCTGGAACAGGTTGTCAAAGAATGCGGACTGGATACCTCCCACCGTCATTTCTGGAGTAGCTGGATTCCCTCCTGGGGCGGGGAGGGGTCGGAGACGGCGAAAGCGGTGCATCGCCTGCAGAAGCACCTTGAGATCAACCCGCTGCCGGATTCGAACGTTATCCAGGTTCAATATACCTCGCGTGATCCCGAGGAGGCCGCCCGTGTCTTGAACGCCCTGGACAAGTTTTACATTGCCAAGCACGTTGCTGTTTATCGCCCTCAAGGCGCGCTCAGCTTCTTCCAGAAGCAGACGGACCACTACCGGCAGGAACTCGAGGATGCGGAAGCGCAGTTGGCTGCGTTCAACACTCAGCAGGATTCACCGGCGCCCGAAATGGAAAAAAGCCTCGTTCTCAAACAGGCAAGCGATTTTGACAGCCAGCTTCAACAGACCAGAGCAGATATCCAAAGTACGGAGAAACGGATCCGCGCCATCGAAGCAGAACTGGCCAAGATTCCCCCGCGGATTCCGACGCAACAAACAACTGTCCAGAATGCTGAACTCCTGGCAAACCTGAAGACAACCCTGCAGAATCTTGAAATCCAAAGGACAGACCTTTTGTCGAAGTATCAGCCCAGCTACAGGCCGGTTCAGGAGATTGAGAAGCAGATTGCGCAGGTGAAGGCCACCATTGCCGCGGCGGAAAAGGCCCCGATGGAACAGGTTACGACAGATCAGAACCAGACCTACCAGATGCTGCAATCAGAACTGGCACAGGCGAAGGCGAAGCTGGCGGCGTTGCGTGCGCAGGCCGCAGCCATGGCACCGGTGGTACAGACGTATTCCCGCCAGGCCGTTTTGCTTGACCAGAAACAGATTAAGCAGCAGGACCTGCTTCGGAATGTGAAGACAGCGGAGCAGAGTTACCTGCTGTATCTCCAAAAGAGCCAGCAGGCTCAGATTTCTGACGCATTGGATAGCAAGCGGATCTTGAATGTGGCAATCGCCGAAAGCGCAGCGGTTCCCGCTCTTCCCGTGAATTCGCCGTCGGTCCTGATACTGGCAGGCGGAATTCTGGCGCTCATTGTCAGCATGGGTTCAGCTTTTGGCGCAGACTATTTGAATCCTTCGTTCCGAACTCCGGACGAAGTCATCAGGTATCTCGATGTGCCGGTGCTCGCCGCTTTGCCGGTGAACGGAAATGCTCCAAGATTCGCCATGGCCGGCAGTGGCAGCATCGGCTCGCTGAAGGCTTCATCGGCTGAAGACGGCGACGAATATAGAGAGTTCTCAAACGACAACGGGAATTAGAGAGTTCGAAATGTTTCTCCGATTCTACGGATTACGTGAGCAGCCCTTCGGCATGACGCCCGACTACCGGTTCCTGTATCTGGGCGCTTCGCACCGGGAGGCGCTTGCGTCTTTGATCTATGGGATCGAAGCGGGACGCGGGTTTGTGGGTCTGATCGCTGAACCTGGGATGGGAAAGACCACAGTTCTGTTCCAGTTCATGGAACGGTTGCGGAACTCCGCGCGCACGGCCTTCCTTTTCCAGACCCAGGGGAGCACGCGTGAATTTCTTTCCAACCTCATCGCGGACCTCGGCCTCGATCCCACCGGGCAGGACGTGGCCTCACTTCAAAGGCAGTTGAACGAAATTCTGATTCAGGAAGCACAAATGGGACGGCAGTTCGTCCTGGTGATTGACGAGGCCCAGAATCTCGATGACTCCGTCCTCGAGTCTGTGCGGATGCTCTCTAACTTCGAGACCCCTCGCAGCAAGCTGATCCAGATAGTTCTGGCTGGACAGCCCCCGCTTGCCGATAAGCTGGCGCGGCCGGAGTTCGAGCAACTGCGCCAGCGCGTTTCAATCCTCTGCCGCCTGGAGCCGTTCAGCAGGGAAGAGGTAGCCGATTATATCCGCCATCGGCTGGAGACGGCCGGTTACGACGGTGGGCCGCTGTTCACGCCGGAAGCGCTGGCAATGATTGCGGAGCGAAGCGAAGGAATTCCGCGCAACATCAACAATCTGTGCTTCCATGCCCTTTCTCTCGGTTATGCCAAAGGGCGAAAACGGATTGATGGCGAAATTATCAACGAAGTTCTATGCGACTTGGAACTCGAAACACTGAGGACCAGCCGGCCGAACTCACAGGTCCAGAAGCCTGAAAATCAGGTGCCGGCTGCCGTGACTCGACTGGAAGACGTTACCCTTAACAGCGGGCCGCGCCGTGACACGGGCCGTGTGCTCTTTCGATCGGTCGGCCAATTTTCGCCGCCGGAACGAAGAGTTCGCGCGCGCGGGGGACGGCACGCGAAGAACGGAACCCCTGCCTGGCTCACTTGGGCTGTTGCATTGCTTACTCTGGTGCTAGCCGGTGAAGTGTTCTGGGCATATCTTCCGTCAGGCCCTTCGCGCCAGCCGTCCAGTCAGAACATGGCCGGCGACACTGATCAGCCAGGCGGAATTGCCGGCAAGAATGACCTGGCGGACCCGAATAGACCCGCAGATTCGGCTGGCTCGGGCGCAGCAGTGCTCAATTCGGATGCAAATCTGAATGCGCCTACTAATCAACAAGCATCGGGTTCGATGGATCAGGAGGATGTTGACGGAAGTTCCCGGGGAGAATCCGGGTCCGCGCCATCTTCCAGCGAAGAATCCGACCCTTCCGCCCAAGACTCCGGGACAACGCCATCCACAACTTCGAGACCCGTCGCTGATAGGACCGGCCGGGGGAGCCGCGAAAGCGGCTTGACGGATGGTTCACAGGGGTCTGAGCAGGTCCCTAAAGGAAAGATCGTTATCCAATCGAATATTCCGGGCAGCGCCATAACGATAAACGGCCGGAGCGGTTCCGGCTGGTACACTCCTCGGATATTTAATCTCCCTGCCGGAACGTATCGCATCTCCGTGTCGCAGGATGGTTATTCGACATGGTTCAGGGACGTGCAGGTAACTCCGGGCGATGAGAAATGGATCAATGCCGATTTGCATCCGCCGCAAGGCGTTATTGTGATTGACACAGATCCGCCTGGAATGCAGGTGTTCATTGATGGCAGGGCTTACGGTCCCAGCGAAGTCGAGGCATCGCTGAACCCCGGCTCACATACGTACCGAGTTATTCCGCCGGGAGGCAGACAGCCTTTCGAAGGAAGTTTTGTCCTGAAGCCCGGCGACATTGTGACACGCAAGATTCGGTGGCTGCCGTCTGGGAGCCAGCCGAGCGCGACGAACAGGTCTGATGCCGGTGAGTTAAGAGACGGCGGCAAGAAGCCGGATGGGAGGGAACAATCTTGAGCAGGAATTTTGAGCTCTTGGAGCGGGCATCCAGGGATTTCGAATCTTTCAGCTCTTTCAAGGTGGCTGAGAAGCGGATTCCCAGGGCGGAGCGGGTCTCGCCACCGCCTGACGCATCTACGCTGTCGCGCGAGGAATTAATCAAGCTGGTTCAACGGATTTTTCTGTTGGACCACGACGCAAGAAAGATGGTGGTTTTCACCGCTGTTGAGGAAGGTACCGGTTGCACCTCCATCTGCGCAGGCGCTGCAGAGTCCATCGCCGCTCAGGTGGACGCTCCCGTATGCGTGGTTGATGCCAACCTCCGCCGGCCTGCCCTCCATCTCTGCTTTGGCGCTGAAAGCCTGCGCGGCCTGACGGACTCCGTGTTCAAGCCGGGGCCGATCCGGCAGTTTGTTCAAAAATTGCCGGGACGCAACCTGTGGCTTCTCCCGTGCGGTTCCATGGCCTCGCAATTAAGCGCAGTGATGAAGGCAGAGCACTTGCAGGCAAGGATCAACGAACTTCGGCAGGAGTTTGCGTACGTGCTGATTGATACGCCTCCGGTGAGCGAACATACAGACGCGATCCTGCTCGGGCGTCTTGCCGACGGAGCGGTCTTGGTTCTGGAATCAAACACCACGCGAAGAGAAGTGGCGCGGATCGCCAAAGAAGATCTTGAAGCTGCTCATGTGCGCGTCCTGGGCGCTGTGCTCAACAAGCGCACGTTTCCAATTCCCCAGTTTCTATACGACAGGCTTTAAGGAACTGGGCCGGACCCGCGCACCGCGCGGAAAAGAACACGAAGGGGCAAACAGAGAATTTGTATCTGCGGGGTCCCGGGATGGGACTCAAGGGGCGGAGCTATGCAATCGTCATTACAGGCAAACGAATTGAACTTTGCATCCGCTTTTGCAGCATATGGACCGGACAGGCTTTCATGGTATGCCGTTCACACCCGGTCAAAGTGTGAGAAGAAGGTGGCGGTTCAGCTTCGTGAGAAGCAAATCAATTGCTTTCTGCCGGCTGTGAAAGAGGTCCGTCATTGGAGCGACCGCCGCAAAATCATCGATCAGCCCCTTTTCCCTGGCTATGTATTTGTCCGAATTCCGGGCGAGAACGAAGCTCGAATCTCGGTCCTCAGGACCAACGGAGTAGCAGGGTTTGTCGGAATCCAAGGGCGGGCCATTCCCATTCCAGATTCCGAAATTGAGAATGTCCAGCTTTTGCTCTCCAGCCGCGTTCCGTTTGAGCCTTATCCGTTCCTTCGGGTCGGTCAGCGCGTCAGAATTCGAGGAGGGTGCCTGGATGGAGTTGAAGGCATCCTTATTGCAACGAATTCGGACAGAAGTGTTGTGATCTCAATTAATTTGATTCAGAGATCGCTTTCAGTTCTGGTCAGCGGCTTTGATGTGGAGCCTGCGTGACGGTCAATACCTTCCAAAACATCGAGTCGGTTCCGAGTCTTCCGCCTTGCTTGATGTAAGCAAAGCATTGGGGAAGATGCTATTCCAGTTCCATTCGCTGAAACCTTGCATTGAGCAGAGCTTGCTAAGCCATGAGTAATGTGCGCAGACAAATGCTCCTGACTGCGGTCAAGTTATTTGACCTGCTCGTAATGGTAGCCTCTTTCTCACTGGCAACTGTGCCGGTGTTATATGCGAGTGGGCTGCCGCTTTCCGAGTTCTTTTCAATGCGGGTCAAGGTGCAGAATTTTATCCTGTTCTCCGCGCTGCTATTCGTCTGGCATATTATTTTCGCGTCTTTCGGCCTTTACGAATCAAGGCGTTTGCTCTCCGCACGGACGGATGCGCTGGATACGCTGAAAGCAACTTCTCTTTGCACCTTTGCGCTCGCAGCGGCTGCGATCTTGTTCCACATTCGATTGGTTGACCCGGCCTTTCTTGTGGTGATGTGGGGAGCCAGCAGCGCGATTGTCATTACCAGCCGGCTTCTTCTTCGCTATTTTCTCGGGATTATTCGGTCGAGAGGTCGCAACGCGCGTCAAATGCTGATTGTGGGCACAAATCCGCGCGCAATCGAATTCGCTGCAAAAATCGAGTCCAGGCCTGAACTCGGCTACCGGGTGATTGGGTTTGTGGATGACGACTGGGAAGGGCTGAAGACTTTTCGAGCATCCGGGCGCCGGCTGGTGTGCGGACTCGATGGTCTTGCTGATTTCGTTCGAAACAACGTGGTTGATGAAGTTGCCATCGCGCTGCCCCTTCGTTCTTTCTACGCCCATGCTTCGCAGATCGCCGTTCTTTGCGAGAAGCAGGGCATCGTCATGCGATTTCTCCCCGGGATTTTCAATCTTCGGAAGGCCCGGTCCATCGCAGAAGAACTGGCGGGCGATCCTTTGGTGACTCTCTACACAGGGCCGCTGGACGGATGGCCGGTTTTTATAAAACGCGCCCTGGACGTCGTGATCTCATCGCTTTCGCTTATTCTGCTGTCTCCTGTTCTGCTGGTAACAGCTGTCCTGATTAAGCTGACCTCACCTGGTCCTGTGATTTTCCGCCAGGAACGGATCGGACTCAATAAGCGCAGGTTCTGGATGTACAAATTCCGGACGATGGTGCCCGATGCAGAAAAGAGAATGGCCGAACTGGAGAAGCTCAATGAGGTCAGCGGTCCCGTCTTCAAGATTAAGAATGACCCGCGCATTACGCCGATTGGGAGGTTTCTGCGGTCCACCAGCATCGATGAACTGCCGCAGCTTTTCAATGTTCTTAAAGGCGACATGAGCCTCGTGGGTCCGCGGCCATTGCCGCTGCGCGACTATCGGGGATTTTCTGAAGATTGGCACCGGCGGCGGTTCAGCGTGCGGCCCGGAATAACGTGCCTTTGGCAGGTGAACGGCCGAAGTTCCATACCCTTTGAAAAATGGATGGAATTGGATATGCAGTACATCGATGAGTGGTCATTGTGGCTGGATCTCAAAATTCTGGCCGGTACTATCCCTGCCGTCCTCAAAGGCTCCGGCGCTGCGTGATGAGTCACACAAATGCAGCGGGAGACGCATTCCTTGATCTGATCAGAGTTTGAAGCAGAGGGTCCGTCTGTATGTTGGCGCTTCCAGGAAATATTCCTCTGTTTCCTAAATGGGTGTGGATAGCTATGGGAGGCGTAGCCAATTTCGGTGGAGTTCGTGGCAATCATCGGGAGTTTGTGGATGAATTCTTCCGCGATCACTCAACTTACTGGAGGGACATCTATCAGGCAGACACGTTAAGCGCTCGAATTTACAGGGAACGGCAGGCGGTTGTGCTGGGGATGATCGACAGGCTGGAAATTCCCGAAGGAGCGCGTGTGTTGGATATCGGCTGCGGTGCGGGGCAGACTGCAGTTGCCCTCGCTCAGCGGGAATTCATGGTAACCGCAGCCGATTCAGTGGAGGACATGCTTGAGCTCACCAGCCAGGCTGCGGCTGAGGCGGGAGTCATCCGCAGCGTGAAAACGTGCCTGGCTGATGTTTGTGAACTGATGCTTCCTTCAGATTTCTTCGAAATCGTTGTAGCCATGGGCGTGTTGCCCTGGGTGGACCGACCGGAAAAGGCAATATCAGAAATATGCCGCGTCCTCCGGTCCGGCGGGCACCTTGTCCTGACGGTGGACAACAGTTGGTGCCTTAATCAGATGCTGGATCCCCTATGCTTCCCTGGGCTTCGCCCGCTGCGTTGGAGGATCGGAGAGATGCTGGAAAAACTGAAGCTCCGGCATCCGTCGCGTCCGCGGCTGCACCGACACTCCATAAAACATATCGACGGTCTGCTTCGCCGGAACGGACTTCAGAAGCTTGAGTCGAAGACATTAGGCTTCGGGCCCTTCACTTTTCTCAAACAGGCACTCTTCCCGGATTCGATCAGCATCAGGATTCATCAGAAGCTGCAGAATCTGGCGGAAAGCAAGGTTCCAGGACTTCGGTGGCTCGGCACGGAGTACGTTGTCCTGGCGCGAAAGAATTAAGCTGTCCGAAGTAAATTTCTGAACAAGAGCAGACCAGATGCATATGCGGGAGGTGAGAAACCTGCACTCACGGGAGAAAGAGCACACGGCCAAATACCTGAAGCTCCTGGGCGTCCCAACACTTCCACCATTAACGAGCCCCTTTGATCCGGGGTATGACCCGGCCACTCTCGAGAGCCACCTCGCACAAAGCGCTCACCTGTTTTCGATCCTCAAGATTTCCATGGCGTGCTGGATGGTCGCGCGAGAAAGCGCCACGAGGGAGAAGATTGCCGCCGCCAAGCGGTACAAGGTCCCTACGGTCACAGGTGGCGGCCCATTTGAAATTGCCGTCGCGCAGGGAGTGCTTCCCGAATACCTCGACCTGTGTGCAGATATCGGGGTGAATCGCATCGAGTGCGGCGAAGGATTCACGGAGATGACCCTTCCGCCGCGAGAGGTCATCCGCATGGCCGCATTAAGGGGCCTCGACGTTCAGTTCGAACTCGGGAAGAAACACACAGGGCCGTTTGCGGAGAGCACCGTTGAGGAGTTGATTGACCAGGGCCGGCGATGGCTTGACAGCGGCGCCCTCCAGCTTGTTGTCGAGGCGCGTGAGAGCGCCCGCGGCGTCGGGCTTTTCGATGATGCTGGAAATTTTAACGCCCGTTTCGCAGACCGGTTTGCGTCTGCGTTCGGCCTTCATCAGGTGATGTTTGAAGCGCCAAACAAGCCTAGCCAGTTTGCTCTGTTGAACCATTTCGGGCGTGAGGTCCACCTTTGCAACGTGCGGCTGGAAGAAGTCCTTCGCGTGGAGATCTACCGTCGGGGGCTCCATTCTGACGCGTTTGGGCAGGAAAAACTTCGGCCCGCGGCGGGAGTGCGGTCCGCCACAGCCGGTTAATGCGAGGCGCGAATGCAAAAACAAGTGATCATCGATTGCTTTCCAGAGAGCGCGCGAAAATACCGCGAGGGTTACGCGATCGTAGCGGTTGACGTGATTCGCGCCACAACGTCTGCAGTTACGGTTGCCTCGCGGGGAGGTCGTTGCATCCCTGCGGCATCCGTTGACGCGGCCTTCGAACTCAGGCGAAGACTGCAGGACCCTCTGCTCGCGGGGGAGATAGGCGGAGAAATCGCTCCAGGGTTTGAGATCAATAACAGTCCTGCAGAGCTTGACGCACGCGACCTTCATGGACGGCCGGTGGTTCTCCTCTCGTCTTCAGGAACTCGCCTCATCTGTGAAGCAAAGGGATGCGAGGTTGTTCATCTCGCGTGTTTCAGAAATTACGCCTGGGTGGCGCGCCATCTTGAGGGCCGGCATTCACATGTGGCCGTGATCGGCGCAGGAAGCCGCGGCGAGTTTCGTGAGGAAGATCAGATGTGCTGTGCATGGATTGCGAGGGACCTTTCGGAAATGGGGTATGCGCCCGGCGATCGTGAAACTCTGGACATCATCAAGCGCTGGAGCTATGCCGGGCCGGAAGCGGCCTTGAATGGCAAGAGCGCGGACTACCTGCGGAGAAGCGGGCAGACCAACGATCTGGAATTCATCATCTCCCACATTAACGATCTTCATGCCGCCTATGTAATGCAAGGTGAAGAAGTCGTCGAGTGGCAGGAAGTTGAAACCGCCGCATCCTTTGCGCGGAACAACGGTGTTTACCGACCTTCCGGGGTGTTTCCGCAATGCTGAAGCTGCGCGATGCTTCCACTCCAGTTGTTGTTCTAAGGTCCGACAGCCACGGCGGCTTGAATATCATGCGGAGCCTTGGCCGGCTGGGCGTTCCGGTTTATAACGTTGATCCAGCCCGATGGGCCCCGGCGAATTTGTCGAGATATTGCTGCGGGAAGTTTATCTGGGACATCGAGCATCGCCCGGCTGAAGATTCGCTGGAATTTATGCATGATCTTCGCCGAAAGATTGGACGGCCATGCATCCTGGTCCCTACGACTGACCGCACCGCCAGGTTTGTTGCAGACCATTCAGCCTCGCTGGGGGCCGACTTCATTTTTCCGCAAGTGCCGGCACAACTCGTGCATACACTCGCCAGCAAGCAGGAAATGTTCTATCTTGCGCGCCGCCACAACATTCCATCTCCGGAGGCGGCATTCCCGCAATCAAGAGCGGCCGTGGAAGAGTTTCTCGCCCGGGCCCGGTTCCCGATCATGCTCAAAGGAATTGATGGCCAGAGGCTGTGGGATCGAACGGGAAAGAAAATGTTCATTGTTCAATCCGCCGAGGAACTGCTGAAGCTGTACGATGCGGTCGAAGACCCTGAAAATCCCAACCTGATGTTGCAGGAATATATTCCGGGCGGCGACGACACCGTGTGGATGTTCAACGGATATTTCGACGCGCATTCTGAGTGCCTGGCCGGCTTTACGGGAAAGAAGATCCGGCAATGCCCCATTCACAAAGGGTCCACGAGCCTGGGTATTTGCCTGCGCAATTCAACCGTCGATGAAACAACCAGACGATTTATGAAGGCCATCGGCTACCGGGGGCCGCTCGATATTGGCTATCGGTACGACGCTCGCGACGGCCAGTACAAAGTCCTCGACATTAATCCCAGAATTGGCGCAACGTTCCGCCTTTTTGTCGGCCAAAATGGCATGGACGTCGCTCGTGCGCTTTATCTTGATCTGACAGGCCAGGAAGTTGTTTCGATGCCGGCGAAGGAAGGGCGCAAGTGGATTGTTGAGGATCTCGACCTGGTGTCCTGCTTCCGCTATCACCGTGAGGGATCATTGAGTTTGAGTGACTGGGTACGCTCGTTTCGCGGAATCGAGGAAGCTGCGTTTATTTGCAAGGATGATCCTTTGCCTGTTGCGGCGATGGCAGTTTCACGCTTCCGCGAACTCATCGCACGTTTGTTAGGAGCAGGTCTCGAAAGATTTCGTCGAATCGCGAACGGCGCGCACAGACCCTCCAATCAACCGCTGAACAGAGGGGCGCGGTCGCAGGAGCCGCTCTTAGATCTGATCAACCGGAGGACAGGATTTTGAGCACCACCTTAGGAGACTATCCCGCCAAGCAGCGTTACTGGGGAGCAGTCGCCAGAGACTATAACCGATGGCGTCTTTCTTCGCCGTTACGGCGCTACATCTGGGAACGCGAATTCCGCGTACTGGAAAGGATAGCGCGCGAACAGCTAAGCCCGCATTCGACAATCCTCGACGCTCCCACAGGTACTGGGCGCGTTGTTCCGTTGTTCAGGAGCCTGGGTCATAAAGTTACTGGCGTCGATATTTCCCTGGACATGCTCAAAATGCAATTTTCTCAGTTCGGAGACTTGAGTTGTGGCCTGGTGCGAGGCGATTGCGAGGTCCTTCCATTTGCTGACGGCGCCTTCGATTATGTGATTTCCCTGCGGTTCATGGGGCATGTGCCTCCGGAGGCGAGATCAAGGGTCCTCCTGGAGTTTAAGCGGGTCGCACGCAAGGGAGTCATTGTGGGATTTCCTGTTGTGCGTTCCATTACGAAATTGAAATTCTGGCTTGGCAACCTTCGTTACCGCCTGGCGAACGGAAAGCCGAGATGCTGGTGGCCGGCAACACCAGGCTCTTTGCCGAAAGAGTTAAATACCGCCGGTCTCAGAGTGGCGAACGAACTCAAATTGCTCGGGCCATTTTCACAAATTGTCTTCCTGCATTTGACTCCGGCCGATACGTGGCCCGCTCCATCAACCGCCGTAGGGCGGCCGGCCCACCTGGCTTCAGTGTGAGAGGGTCCTCTAAGCACACATTAGATTTTCACTCAATCGTCAACAATCGATTCGCATCGATGGCGGACACGGTCATAAACACCTCGCTTGAAGGCGCCCCGGTAGGCAGCGCGGTTGCGTGCCCGCCGCTTGTGCGCGAGCAAAAAGCGACGTGGTCAGGCGTCCGGTTGTGGTCTGCCCGCGGGCTCCTGGCGCTTCTCGATCAGGGACTAATATCAGGCGCGAACTTTCTGGTCGGAATCCTGCTGGCGCGGCATCTGGCGGCCAAACAATATGGCGCTTATGCCCTCGCGTTCGAGATTTTCCTCTTTCTGTCCGTCGCGTACGGCGCTTTGGTCCTCGAGCCCCTCAGCGTTTTCGGCGCCTCGGTTTACAGGAATTCTAACCGGGAATATCTCGGGATCCTGCTCCGGATTCACGCGGTAATTGCAGCGGTTATTTTTCTGGGGCTTGGCGTCTGTGCACTGGTGCTGCAATGGATCAAGCCGGGCTCGAATATGGTTTCGGCGCTGGTGGGAGTGGGTGTTGCTTCGCCCTGCATACTGTTGTTCTGGCTGGCACGCCGCGGATTTTATGTCAGGCTGTCGCCACGCGAGGCGGCCCTTGGGGCGTTTTTTTACTCGGTTGTGGTTCTCGGCGGACTGATCATTGTTGATCGCCTGGGTTTTTTGTCGCCACTGGCTGCGTTTCTATTGATGGCTGCCGGGGCTGTGGTCACTGCTCCAATGATGCTGGCCCGATTGGGCCTTACACTGAGGCTGAAGTCCAGCGCGTCCCAGATTGCCGAAGTCATTCGCCGGCACTGGGGATATGGGCGGTGGGCCCTCGGCAGCGCTGTGGCGATCTGGTTTTCCGGAGCCATTTATTATCCTCTTCTCGGAGCTTTCCATGGGCTGGGAGAAGCTGGGAGTTTCAAGGCTCTGATGAACTTCTCCTCTCCGATTGGGCAGGCCTTCGCAGCGATGTCATTGCTATCGCTTCCATTCGCAGCGCGCGCCCATCACCACGGCAGCTTGAACGGCCGGAACCATCTGGCTGCCAGGCTCGCAATCATTTACGGTGGAGGCACAATTCTTTACTGGGTCATCATTGTTATTTTTCGCGGGCCAATCATCCATCATCTTTACGCCGGACATTACGCGGAAATCACAAGCCTGGTGCCGTGGCTTGCGCTTGGGTCAGTGCTCCGAATTTCGGCCACTTCTCAGGCTGTGATTCTGCGTGCCATGCATTCGCCTTACCTGGTTTTTGTTGCTTACGCCGCCGCCAGCGCGGTCGCCGTGTTGCTGGGCGTGCCGTGTACATGGGCATTCGGCCTTTCGGGGAGCGTCTTCACGCTTGTGCTATCGAGCGCCGTAGCGCTTGTGGTGGCATCTGTATTGGCGCATCGACACTCTTCCAACTCGCAGCAATTCACAAATCCATCTGCCCCGGTGTCTAACTCTTAACGGATTGCGGAAAGGTCTTCGGTCGGTGTCATTCCGAGGGCTGATGCATCTATCGGCCTGAGGAATCTGCTTTTGCTCTCACTCGTGGGGGAAGAAGCAAATGTCTCGCTCCACTCGAAATGGCGGACTCCGACCTCTTTTCCAGCAACCTGTTAAATCAGGTGTCAATGAAACCTATAACTCTTTTACAGCATAGAGAAGCGGCTGACGCTATCAGAGAGGCGTTTGAAACACGCGTGGCCTGGATTGCTCCGTCCCTTGACCGCGGGTGGCGCTGGCAGTCATTTCTGAAGGAATTCTCCGCCGTTTGCCCGAAAACGGTTGTGTTTACGGGTCAGTGGCCGGGATTTACGCCCGGGTTCGAAGGGGCGTTTAATATCCATCCTCTGAAGGGCTTCCGCCGTGTGAACTTCAGGGAAAGTGAGATGGGATACCCGAACGGTTTTATGTGGGTATCACCACGGTCATTGCTCGATTTGCTGCGTTTTCATCCAGACGTCATTCTGTCCAACGGATTCCACCTTTGCACTCTTTACGCTTTGCTGGTCAAAGCCATTTCCGGTTCGCGGCTGATTCTGTTATGGCAGGGCGTCTCTCCGGAGACCGGCGGAGGCAAAGGAACGTTCCGCTTGAAACTGCGGCGGTTTCTAAGCCGGTATTTCGATCTCGCGATCTGCAATACGCAAAGCGGCGTTGATTACCTTGAACGGCTTGTCGGCATGCCGCGAGAGAAGGTCGTCCGGTTTATCGGCGAAGTCGCAGACCGCTCTTCATTCCCATCTTTGAACGGTCGGCGGAAATTCGAGGCCCCTCCGAAGCGTCCCAGGTTTCTATTCGTCGGAAGGATCATTCGAGCGAAGGGCGTGGACCGGCTTCTCCAGGCGTGCGCCTTGCTGACGCAAGGCGGCATCACTGACTTCTCAGTCGTGCTTGTCGGCAAGGGCCCCCATCATGATGAATTTGTGGAACTCGCGTACAAATGCGGTGTTGCGGATTATGTCCATTGGGAAGGGTTTGTTCCTTATGAAAGGCTTGGCCAGTACTACGAGGCCTGCGATGTGTTTGTCCTGCCGTCGCTGGAGGACACGTGGGGTGTGGTCGCGCTTGAGGCGATGGCTTTTGGGAAACCGGTCCTGTGTTCCCGTTTTGCGGGGTCCAGTGAGTTGGTCGAGCACGGAGTCAGCGGATTTGTCTTTGACCCGGACAAACCGGAAGAGCTTGCAATGTATATGAGATCGTTTATCGAGCGGCCCCAGCTTATCGCAAGGCAGGGGGCCGCGGCCAGAGCGACCATGGAACGGTTCACTCCCCGCCGCGCGGCAGCTACGCTGGCGCAGATTATACACCAGACATTAAAGTCCGAAGCGGTCGTGGGGGCTTGTGACTTTGATGCGCCCGACGCCTGAGGTCGATTGAGAGACTGCGGCCGCCGTGCGCGCCAGGAGGTACGGCGCAATCGAACACAGCGCAATGGTCATGTCCCGCTTCGATCTGGCAAAACCGGATGACGTGAAAGACAGGGTGGCGTGTGCACTCTCAATTAGGAGCGACGATCTGGCCATAAGCCGGTTCGGACCCAGTCCTTCCAGGCTTGCGGCCCGTTGCACCGGGGAATGCAAAGGCAGACGGTTCTTCGCAAAAATCCTTCTGGCGGATCCTTACCCGATCCCCGACCGCTTCGGTGCTCCGTGGGATTCCTCCTCTTCCTCCGTTGTGCCCACCCGTCCGGTTTCGCAACAGATCGAAGTGGAATGGGAGATGACAAATAGGATGCGAACGCTTGCGGGAGGAGAATGCGTGCCGGAGCCGTTGGGGAAATCAATATCCGCGCGAACCATCGTTTGGGAGGAGGCCCGCGGGGTACGGCTTGATCGTGCCGTCAGATGGTCCCGCTGGAAGAGGTCGTTTGCAGAGCAGGGGATCCACGCGATGCTTCGAGCCGGTGGATGGCTCAGGAAAGTGCACGATGCATCTGACGCAGGGACTGAAACGGTTGATATGAGTGTCTTAATCAGCCGTGCCAGCGAGTTTGCACGGGAGAATGGGCCGCGGGTTTCAGACTACGAGCGCGCCGTGCCAAAAGTTCTGGAAGCGGCGCTGCCGGAGATCGGGTCCAATTTTCACGTCCCGGTCGCGTTTACTCACGGCGACTTTTGCCTCTCGAACCTCATCAGCGAAAGCGCCAATGGCCATGTGGCCGTAATTGATTTTGAATTGTGCGGAGTCCGTCCCGTTTATCACGATCTCTTCGCTTTGCTTTCTGAACTCTATTCGCAATTTCTCAATCCGCTTGTCCCCAAGATAGTTATCCAGGCGTGGGAGAGAGCATTCTGGGAAGGTTACGGCCCGGCGTCTGCGGAGATCAAGGCGTTTGCCAGGGCCCTGGCGCTGGCCCGGATTTTTTACCATGATCTCTATCGCCTCCTGACGCGGCGCGAGCGCAAGGGATGGATCGCAGGGCTGAATGCGCAACTGTACAGAGTATTGGTCGAGCCGATCGTCCTGACGCGGCGGCTTGGCCTTCCGCCTGAAATTTGTCCGTTTTGATCCAAAAATCTCCTGAGTGCGTTTACACAGGATGTGCCGGCGTGGACCCCCGTATATCCGGCAAAGAACTCTCTGAAATGAACGAGCAAACTGCACCCGTTGAAGCGCAGACAACTGCGTTGGAGGAAATCGCACAGGAGCGGATGGACTGCAGTCCTGCTGTCGAATCGATGGCCGCTCCATACCACGTTGCATCCGAGACCGCGAAAGACGTGCGGCGCATGGCCGCGGGCGCAGGCATCGCTCTTGGCGGGAAGCTGATGGGCCGGTGCGTGGCTCTTGCAGGCAACGTGGTCCTGGCTCATATCCTTGGACCGGTTGCATTTGGGCTCTACGCCATCGGATGGACCATTACGAAGATTGCGACCATGCTCACGCCGCTCGGGCTCGATTCAGGTGTAATCCGCTTTGCCTCGCCTGAGCTTGGTCAAAACCCCTGCAGGGTAAAAGGCGCCATCACGCAATCGTTGGAAATCTCCCTTGCTTCCGGCCTCACACTGGGGCTGGCGCTTTACTTCGTCGCTCCCTGGCTTGGAGAAAATGTTTTCCATCAGACATCACTGATCACAGTGTTCCGGTGCTTCGCTTTTGCGTTCCCGCTGGTATCCTGCCTGAAGGTTGCCGCTGCCGCGACGCGCGTTTCGCAGAGAATGAAGTTTTCTGTCCTTACTGAAGATGCCGGACAGCCTGCCGCGGCCTTGCTGTTGATTCTCATTTTCTATTTTTTTGGATGGAAGCTTGGCGGTGCGCTGGCTGCTTTTGATTTCTCGTTCGGGATCGCCCTGATACTTGCGATTTACTACATCCACAGGCTCTTCCCGGAAGTCTCCTTGAAAAGCATCAGGTCGGACCTGGGCCGGAGAGAACTTCTTTTCTTCTCTCTCCCGACTTCGCTTTCGCTAATGTTTGGGATTCTCCTCCTCTGGGTAGACAGGCTGTTCGTCGGCTACTATCGCTCCCCTGCAGAAGCGGGAGTTTATCACGCGGCGTCTCAGCTTTCAGTCGCTTTGGCAGTGATCCTCAGCGCCTTTGGAGCGATCGTCAACCCGATGATTGCAAGACTCTATCACCAGGGAAAAAAGGAGCGGCTCGAAGAGCTTTATCGTGTCAGCACAAAATGGTCGCTCTACCTGAGCCTGCCGGTGTTTCTGGTAATGTGCTTTGTTCCGCGTGAGACTGTGTCCGTCATTTTCGGAAAGCCATATGCGGCGGGCTGGCTGCTGCTGCCGATTCTTGGCATGGGGCAGCTCATCAATTCCGGCACCGGGGCTGTGGGAGGGTTGCTGGTAATGACCGGGCATCAGAATGCGCTTTCGATCCTGAGCGGTGTTACGTTCCTTGCGAACGTTGGGCTGGCCGTTATCCTCGTTCCTCGTTTTGGGATGGCAGGCGCTGCAGCGGGTACGGCTTTGACGATTGCATTACTCTCCGTTGCGTCCATCTTCATGGCCCGAAGGTTCTTGAATCTCTGGCCCTACGACGGGCGTTATTGGAAAGGCGTCCTGGCAACCGGCGTAGCCTCTGCCGGACTTCTCCTGCTGCGGCTGCTTCCATTCACCTCGCCGGGCCTTCTTTTGACCGCCGCAGTGTTCGTCTCGGGCTGTTTGTTCAGTGGCGTTTTGCTTGGTCTCGGGCTGGACCCTGAAGATAAGGAATTCATTCGCCTGATTGGGGACAATGCGTTCCGATGGGCGAAAGGCTAAAGACCGGCAGAGGCCTTGAGGGCGGACTGACTCAGTCATGAAGACGTTGCAGGTGATCAGGTTAGATTTGCCACTTAGGCAATAGAATTCCGTCACCGAACATTTTTCTTTTCTCGTTACCAGCGGTTGCAAGTGCGAGATAAACACGAATTGTCTTGGGCGTGATTTTCGAAGAAGGGAGTCTGGAGGGCTGTTGAAGGTGTCTGGAGAAGAAGGAGGCTTGTATGCGAAAGCTATTGGCTGTATTTTTACTCCTTGCTCCGTGCTCCGGACTGCCGGCGAAGGACAACCATCAGCAGGCCGATCAATTGAAAAAAGCATCCATGGTGATCAACGAGATTATGCAAACGCCGGACAAGGGTATTCCACAGGATTTGCTCAACAAGGCTGTATGCGTCGGCGTTGTCCCGTCGGAACTTAAGGCAGCTTTTGTCCTGGGCGGAACATACGGCCGTGGAGTTCTTGTCTGTCGAAAGCATGGGAACGGTCCATGGGGTGGCCCTTCGCTGTTTACGCTGGGCGGCGGAAGCATTGGCTTTCAGATCGGGGCCAAGGCCACGGATGTTGTCTTCCTTGTCATGAACCCCAATGGCGTCAGCAAGCTCCTGCACAATCAGGTGAAGCTGGGTGCGGATATTTCAGTTGCGGCGGGCCCGGTGGGTCGTACGGCAGCCGGTGAGACCGATGCAGAGCTCCACGCGGAAATCCTCAGCTACTCTCGATCGCGTGGCGTATTTGCAGGCGTTGCTTTGAGCGGGGCTGTGCTGAAGCAGGATAGGGATGACAATGAGAATCTCTACGGCCGCGCAGTTCAGCCTGAAGAAATTCTGGTGAAAGGCACGGTTGATTCGCCCAGCCCGGCCGCACGAGAGCTTGACGAAACGCTTGCGAAATATTCTCCGCACGGAGGAAAACCCATCACCGAATCATGAAGCGTGGAAATGCCGCCGGCCTGATGTCGGTCCGTAAAGGAGGAAGCCATGCTGGTGTTTATCTTTGTCCTTCTTTTGACCCTGTGGCTGCTGGGAATGATCAGCACGTACACGCTCGGTGGTTACATTCACATCCTGTTGCTTCTTGCGATTGTGGTGCTCCTTGCCAGGATCATCCAAGGCCGCAGGCCGATTTGAAAAGTGCAGATCGCTCCCGGATTGTCAATGCAAGCATCAGTCTTACTTCGGTACGACGGGCTCAAGCCGGCTTTCCAAAGCACTTCTGACCTCAGTAGGCCCCAGAAAGTCGAAAAGGTAGCGAGGTAAGAGTTGAACATCCTGATTGTCGGCCATGCGTGCAGCCCACGGAGGGGATCCGAGCTCGCCTTCACTTGGAACTGGGCATGGCATATGAGCCAAAGATATCAGGTATGGGTGCTGACCCATCCCCAGGAACGGCAGTCCATTGAGGACTATCTTGCTGAGCATCCCAACCCGAACCTGCGCTTTGTCTTCGTCAATGTGCCTCGATGGCTTGACACGTGGGACCCGGCGAGAGACAAGCGCGTGAGCCCGTTGCATTACGTGCTCTGGCAGCGCGCCGCCTTGCATCAGGCAAGCCGCCTCCACAAGCAAATCAGCTTCGATATCGTGCACCATGTCAGTTGGGGAACGGTCAGCGAGCCGCCGCTGCTTTGGCGGCTGCCTGTACCTTTCGTCTGGGGGCCGGTGGGTGGAGGGCAGGTGACCCCTGCCGCCTTCAGGAAATATCTTGGATCTGCTGCCAGAGCGGAGTGGATGCGTGATATCCGAATGCGCATGATTCCCTTTCGCCCAGTACTCAGGAAGGCTGCCCGAAGGTCGGCAGTGATTTTTGCAACGAACTTCGAAACAGCAACGATCCTCAAACAGGCTGGAGCGAGCGATGTAAAGCTTTTTCTCGATACAGGCATTCGCGAAGATTTCCTGCTGAATGAGCCCCCTCGGCGCGCACCGCGCGAGCCACTCAAGCTCCTTTGGGTCGGCCGTTTGCTTCCGAGGAAATGTCTTCCGTTGGCCATTGAGGCGCTCGCACAACTCAAGGACGCGCCGGTTCGGCTGCTTGTTGCCGGAAAAGGAGAGATGAGGAGTCAATGCGAGGAAATGGCTGCGGCACTCGGCATCAGCAATCGCATTGAGTTTCTGGGCGAAGTCCCATACGAAGGGATGCCCGCACTATACTGCTCGGCGGACGCGTTCATCTTTACGAGCATTCGCGATGCCTTTGGCTCCCAGGTTCTCGAGGCCATGGCTTCGGGATTGCCAATCATTGCGCTGAACCACCAGGGCGTAAGGGCGTTCGTTCCTGATGACGCAGGGATCAAAGTTCCGGTGATGGCTCCTCGTGAAACGGTTGGAATGCTGGCCCAGGCGATTTGCACGATTGCCCGCTCAGTGGAATTAAGAAACCGTATGGGCCGTGCCGCATGGGAATTCGCTCGGACACAAGCTTGGCCGCAACGGGCGCAGGCGATGGCCCACCACTACGAAGAAGCCATCGACCAACGCCGCAATCCATTGCGAACGGCTCCCACGGGAGTGCAGGACAGGCGGACGGAACTTGAACCAGAGGGCGGTCCGCACGGCGAGAACGAAAATGCTTGCAAGATCTTTATCTGATTGGGATAAACCTGGGCGACGGGCGGCCTCGCAACCCGGTGTGATATGGATTGCCGCGCCGTTTGTGATTCTAGGTTTCCTGGCCGTCCTTGTTATCACATCTCTTGCAATTCGCCACGGCCTCGCTGTAGCAATTCTCGCGTTGCTGGCTGTGCCCGTGTTGCTGATTTCGCTGGTTGTCGGACTTCGACGCGCGGTTGGCTTCCTCCGAACACTTGCGGCGCACTTGCGCTGGTGGCATGTGCTGTGGATGCTGATATTTGCAAGCGCGCTGGTTTTCCGTGTGCGTGGCGTAAATGAGATCCAGGAAAGTCCCATCGATGCCTGGGCGCTTTACCGCATCGGCCTGGAAGCGATAGTTACTCTGGCGTTGCTCACCAGGCTGGCCCTGCGCCGGACGGAGTGGTTCGGTTCGATGTTCCGCGGATTTATAGGGGTCCTTGCAGCTTTCGGTCTCATCGAGTTGGCTTCAACGATATGGTCTGTTTTCCCTGCGTGGACGCTCTATAAATCGTGTGAGTACCTGCTGGACGTGGCTCTCCTTGCCGCTATCGTGGCGACGCTCAAGTCTGTAGAAGATTGCAGGCACTTCTTCAACTGGACCTGGACGCTTTATGGCCTGCTTCTGATTTCGGTGTGGCTGGGAGTTTTGCTATGGCCGCAACAGGCGCTGTACCCGAATGGAAAGAACGTGGGAGTTGGAATCCTGGGAGTCCGGCTCGCAGGCGTCCTTCCCGCGGTGAGCTCGAATGACGTTGGAACTTTTGCGGCCATTCTGGCGCTGATTGCGCTGTGCCGGCTTCTGCCCCTCGACCGCAATAAGTCGGATCGAACCTGGTACATCCTGCTGCTCACTGCGGCGATGGCGACGATGGTGCTGTCGCAGACAAGATCGGCCATAGCGGGCTTTCTGCTTGGCTTGTTCCTCCTGCTTCTGTTTTCGAAGCGTCTTGGCCTGAGCGCATTTCTTACGTTTGTTGTCGCGCCCATTCTTGTGGCGAGCAGCGTCGGGGGTCTGATCTGGTCGTTCCTCGAGCGGGGACAGGACGTACAGCAACTCGAAACTCTCAGCAGCCGCGTGGACTGGTGGTCATTTGCCTGGCAGAAATTCCTTCAAAGGCCGCTGACGGGCTATGGCGCCTATGCCGGCGGGCGGTTTGCCGTCATGGCCCAACTCGGAAACAGCACGACGTCCACGATGCACAGCGATTACCTCGAAATGATTGTGGGGACCGGGATCTGGGGGCTGATTCCGTTTCTGGTTGCCCTCGTCGGGACCTGGTGGTTCTTGACGCGGTACCTCCGGCATTCAACCGCCGTCTCTGCCGACCAGCAACTTGCCTATGAGGCGGTTGCGGTGCTCGGCCTGCTGACCCTCCGATCAATTGTCATGACGATGCTGACGTGGCATCCGCCGCTGGACTATTTCGTGATATTGGGCTATGCCGAGTTCCTGCGGCGAAGACGTCTGCGCGAAGCGCCGGTCCCGGTGCATGTCATTAAGGATGACGTTTCTGAGTATGAAGCCGTTGCTTCAGGAGCGTGAAATGAAAGAACGGCATTTGCGCGCCCGGCCTTCAGTCTGGCGGGCAGGGAAAAGACTGACGCTTAGGAATTGTCTTGTCCTGCTCGTTACGGTATTCCTTATGCTGCCGATCAGCATTCGATCTTCGCCGGCAAATGTTGTTGTCCGGCTCGGCGATAACATTCAGGCGCTGGTTGAAAGCCATCCGCCGGGGACGAACTTTGACATAACTCCCGGGATTTACCGTCTCCAATCCATTCGCCCGAAAGATGGCGACACGTTCAGCGGGGAGCCGGGCGCAGACCTTACGGGTGCGCAGGTGCTGAATGGCTTTACGCAGCAAGGCCGTTACTGGGTTGCTAACGTGAGCGTCAGTGCGCAAGCTTCATATCGGGGCGTATGTGATCAGGAGCACCCTGCATGCATGTTTCCTGAAGATATCTTTGTGGATGACGCTCCGCTCCAGCGCGTGGCGCGCCTTTCAGACGTGACCACAGGAAAATGGTATCTGGATTACAACGCCGGCGAAGCCTATCTGGGCTCGAACCCCGCGGGACACAAGGTGGAAATCAGCCTTGTGCCCTACGCGTTCCATGGATCGGCTAAAAACGTGACCATCGAGAACCTGACCATTGAAAAATACGCGAACGTTGCAGGCGACGGAGCTGTCGAAGGCAAATCCGAAGGCAACGCGATGAGTGATGGATGGGTGGTCAGAAACAATGTAATCAAGTTGAACCACGGCATGGGAATCCGGCTGGGGAACCAGATGCAGGTGCTCAACAACAAAGTTATGAACAACGGACAGATGGGCCTGGGCGGCTCCGGGGCAAACATTCTGGTTGCGGGGAATGAAATTGCTTACAACAACTATGCCGGCTACAAGTACGGATGGGAAGCCGGCGGGACGAAATTCACATTCACTCGGGGCCTCGTGGTCCGCGACAACTTCGTCCACGACAACAACGGTCCCGGACTCTGGACTGACATCGAAAACCACGACACTCTGTACGAACACAACAGAACGACGGCGAACAAGGAAGCCGGCATCCTGCATGAGATCAGTTATCACGCCATCATTCGCGACAATACGATCGAGAATGATGGCTACACCGCGCCGGGGCAGACTTCTCCATGGTTTGGTGGCGGGATCGTTATTACGGCGTCACAAGATGTTGAAGTATATGGAAACACCGTGACCGACTGCATGAACGGAATTATCGGTCTGCAACCTTACAGGAAAAGGCAGGCAGGGGGTGGATATTTCCTTCGGAACCTTTATGTACACAACAATATTGTCACGCAGAAAGCAGGGATAGCAGCCGGGATACTGAAGTCTTCGCCGCTCGATGATTCCGTCTTTACTTCCTGGAACAATCGCTTTATCGACAACACATTCCACCTGGGATCGCAAAACGGCAAATACTTCGAGTGGATGGACGCGGCGCAAACGCTGAACGCCTGGCTGGGCTTAAGCGGGCGTGGTCCAGCGTCCTCCAACTGAGGCGCCAGATGTTTTAATCAGGGATTTCTATGATGTGAATCTCCCTGTTGCGCCCGTGGGGGGTAGGGCATGATGACAACAGACAAGACGACCTCGCATCAATTCACGGCCTCGCCTGATGAGGCCGAAAGTTTGCTGCCGCGGATTGTTACCACCAGTTGGGACGACGGCGACGCTTGTGACCTGAAGCTTGCTGAATTGCTCCATGCTCGCAAACTGCCGGGCACTTTCTACGTACCAATTACGGGGCATCACGGCGCGCGCTCTCTCGGCCGCGACGAAATGAGGGCGCTCAAGAGCGCAGGATTTGAGATAGGCGGCCACGGTTTTTCGCATCTTATCCTGCCCCACTGCACGAAAGAAATGATGGTGCGTGAAGTGGTCACCAGCAAACAGCAACTGGAAGACATGCTGGGGAGCGAAGTGCGCATGTTTGCGTACCCATGCGGTCGTTACAGCAACCTGGTGATCCGGTACGTCAGGAAGGCCGGATTCGCGGGCGCGCGGACGACGGAGATGTTCGCCCAGGGTTTCAACTATGATCCTTACCGCATGCCCACCACAATTCACGTTTTTCCTCACGCCAGATCGGACTACATCCGCAACACGGCGCGGGCGGTGAACATCGCGCAAGCCTGGCGTTACCTGACGGAATTATGGCAGGCAAAGACCTGGGTGGAACTCGCTAAGCTGCTGTTTGACTCCGTTATCGCGGAAGGCGGCGTCTTTCATCTCTATGGCCACTCCTGGGAGATCGATGAGCGTGGGCTTTGGGATGATCTTGCGGAGGTCCTCGACTACGTATCCCATCGTGAAGACGTTCTCTACCTGACAAACGGCAGCATTCTGGCTTACAGCACGGCGAAGCCTTCCTTCGATCTTGAGGCTCACTGCGCATTAGAAGGATGAAAGTCCTCCTGGTCCACAACGAATACCAGCAACCCGGCGGGGAAGACGCTGTATTCCGCCTGGAGCGCGATCTGCTCACGAGTTTTGGACACCACGTTGTGACTTACGTCCGAACGAACCATGAAATCAGCGGACACTCTAAGGCCGGCCGGATATCACTGCTGAAGCAAACTATCTGGGCGGAAGATTCACGCAGAGACATAGCGCGAATTCTCACCGAAGAACGGCCGGACGTTGTTCACGTGCACAACACGTTCATGCGCATCTCACCATCGATTTACGCCGAGTGCAGGAAATCTGAAGTGCCGGTGGTGCAGACGCTCCACAACTTCCGGTTGCTGTGCCCCGCGGCGACGTTTTACCGAAGCGGGCGCGTCTGTGAAGACTGCGTGAGCGGAAGCCTTTGGAACAGCGTCGTACACGGCTGTTACCGGGACTCACGTCCGGCAACCGCAGCGGTGGCTGCGATGCTGGCGACGCATCGGCGGCTTGATACATGGGGCAGCGGCATCAGTCGATTCATCGCACTCACGGAATTCGCGCGACAGAAATTCATTCACGGCGGATTCGCGGCGGAGAGGATTTCAGTCAAGCCCAATTTTGTTGCGCCTGATCCCGGCATGGGTGACGGAAGCAGAGATTACGCCCTCTTCGTGGGCCGCTTGTCTGAAGAGAAGGGGTTGCGCACGCTGCTGCGCGCATGGATGCAACTCAAGAATACAATTCCGCTTCGCATTGTCGGCGACGGGCCGCTGGCGGCCGAACTGAAGGAATATGCGGCGGGACATAGGTTCGACTCCGTTCACTTTGAGGGCAGGCTGGATCACCGCGAGGTCCGGGAAATCATGAAGCACGCCCGCTTTCTCGTTCTGCCCAGCGAGTGCTACGAAAACTTTCCAATGACTATCGTAGAAGCCTTCGCTGCTGGTACGCCGGTGATTTGTTCGCGGCTGGGCGCGATGCAGGAAATTGTCCAACATCGCGACACCGGTCTTCTCTTTGAACCGTGCAACTCCGAAATCCTTGCGGAATGCGTTTCCTGGGCTTGGGCGCATCCCGCGCAAATGCGGACCATGGGCGCAGCCGCCCGCAGGGAATTTGAGCTCAAATACACACCGGAAAGAAACTACTCACAACTGATGGACATCTACCAGCAGGCCATTCGTAAACCCAAATTGTCGGGTGTTGCGGAAGGCATGACTGAGAGCTTTGAGCCTGCAATCCAATCGTAGCGCGCCTCATCCATTACCGTGGCAATTCCTTTTACAACCGTAACACACCGTGAGCGGCCCTTCTTTCGCGTGCTCGGTGTGCCCGTCAATGCGATTCAGATTCCGGGTGCGATTGCCGTGATGGAGGATTGGATCGCGAGGCGGGAAGGCACGCACTACGTGACGGTCACGGGGATGCACGGCGTCGTCGAGGCACTGCATCAGCCGATGTTCAAGACCATCCTTGAGGAGGCAGGCCTTGTTGTTCCAGACGGCATGCCGCTGGTGTGGCTGGGGCGCCGGCATGGCTTCAACATGCCCCGTCGCGTCTATGGCCCCGAACTGATGGAAACATTTTTCAGAATAACCGGAGGCCGCTACACCCACTTCTTTTACGGTGGAGCGCCCGGTGTTGCAGACCTGCTTGCAAAAAGGATGCGGGACCTCTATGGAATCAGGATCGCGGGCTGTTGGACTCCGCCCTTCCGCGAGCTGACCTTCGAGGAGCAGGAGGAAGTCGCCCGCGTGATTCAGTCGGCCTCGCCGGATGTGCTCTGGGTGGGACTCAGCACGCCGAAACAGGAAAAGTGGATGTGGAATTTTCGCGACCGGGTCAGCGTGCCGGTCATGGTTGGAGTTGGAGCCGCGTTTGACTTTCATACTGGAAGGGTCAGGCAGGCGCCGCGCTGGATGCGCGAACACGGGCTTGAATGGCTTTTCCGGCTGGCTTCAGAACCACGCCGTCTCTGGCGGCGCTATCTCATTTACGGGTCCCAGTTTGTCTGGAACGTCAATCTGGAAATCCTCAAACTCAGAAAATTCAATTAGCCACAAGGAGGCAGAAAATGGATTGGAAAAATCGTAAAGTCCTGGTAACGGGTGGAGCTTCGTTCATCGGCTCGACCCTGGTGGATGCCCTCGTGTCAAAGGGCGCCAGCGTGCGGGTGGTCGATGACCTGAGCAGCGGCAAGCTCGAGAACATCGCCAACCACGTGATGAACCAGCGGATCGAGTTCATTGAGAACGATCTCCGCGAGCCGGGCGTCGCGGAAAATGCGGTGAAGGGAATGGAAATCGTATTTCACCTCGCTGCAGACCACGGCGGGCGCGGCTATGTGGATCTGCATCAGGCGGCATGTGCTGCGAACCTGATGCTGGACGGAGTGCTTTTCCGCGCCTGCCTGAAGGAGCATGTTGATAAAGTGGTGTATGCCTCATCTGGATGTGTTTACCCCAATCATATCCAGACCGACCCGAACCAGATCCTCTATCTTACCGAAGACATGGTGGGGCCGCCCTACGACGCAGACAATATGTACGGATGGGCCAAGCTGATGGCAGAGATGACCCTGCGCGCTTACGCGCGGGAGTACGGCCTGAAGGCGGCATCCTGCCGCTATTTCACTGTCTATGGGCCGCGCGGGGTGGAAAACCACGCGGTGATTGCCATGATTGCACGCGCGTTTGTCCGCCAGGACCCCTTTATCGTCTGGGGAACAGGCGAGCAGATTCGCAACTGGACCTACATCGATGATATTGTGAGCGGAACGATCCTGGCGGCGGAGAAAATCGACGATGGAACGGCTGTCAACCTGGGCACCATGGAGCGCATTCGCGTGATCGATGCGGCCAAGGAAATTCTGAGGTACATGGGCCACAAGGCCAGGATCGAGACCCATCCGGAGATGCCCACCGGGCCTTACAATCGCGTCGCAGACAATTCACTGGCAAAGCAACTGCTTGGCTGGGAGCCCAAGGTCATGTTTATGGAAGGGCTCCATCGCACCATCGACTGGTATGTTACCGCCCGAGAGCAGGAACAGGTTGCTTCAACACTGGAAGCAATGCTGACGGAACGGTAACTGTCTGAAGTAAATGATTCAGGGCAGGCGACCTGAGGCGGCTGCCTGCCCTGGCCCACAGCAAGTCGCCCACTCCATTTCCCCGCCTTGATCCGCCGCTTCCGCCCCCGCCCTTCACTGCGCTAACGCACAGTTCTCCTTCCTTCTCCTGGCCGGCGCTTCGTCCGCCGCGTTTTCATCACAAGGTCTTATTGATATCAGCAATCAACAGATTGCTATTGCTTATCTTTGTCTGCGTGCAGCGTGCGCGTTAATGCAAATTCACGATTTGCCTCAGCTTTTCGACCGAGCTTGTCATAGGCTTGTCCAAGAAGATAGTGCGCTGTGTAATTGTTGGGATCCATCTTGAGCGCGTGTTCAAGAAAGCGCGCCGCAAGAGATGGGTCGCCTTTTCTCAGTTCGACTCTCCCAAGCAGGATGTAAGGGCCGGTGAAGTTGGGATCGATCCAGATGGATTTCTCGAGCGCTTGCTCGGACTGGATCAGTTCGCCCAGGCGGCTATAGGCATCGCCCATGCGCCAGTACGCCAGCCACTGAACAGGATTCACCTGGAGTTCTTTCTGAAATTCCTGAAGTGCCGGGTGCACGCGCGACTGTGAAAGCCAGGCTTCGCCCAGGAGCAGATGGGCCATTGGCAGCCTGGGGTCGAGGGCGACGGCTTTCTGGAGTTCCGGGATCGCTTCGTCGGCCATATCCTCGCGGATCATCATCTGTGCGGCTACCAGATGGCCCTGCGCGCTCTCCGGCGGGACCCCGTACATTCTGGCGAACACAGTGCGCGCTTCTGAAAACTGGTGCCCTCGCAAATAAGCATCACCCAAAATGTCTAATGCAACAGGCAACGGGTTGGATACCCTGGGCACAGACTGAGTAAGCAAAGCGAGTGCCCTGCGGGAATTTCCCTCCATGTAGTAGCACAAGCCCAGCAGTTCCCGAGCCTCTGCGTCTTCAGAGTCCTGTTTCAACGCGAGTTCCAAGTGCTGGATGGCCTTGTCGTAGGCGTGTATTTCGTAATTAATTCTGCCCAGGCGCGTTTCGACTCCCGGAGGCTCCGGCACCTGACTAGCCAGTTTAGTCAGTTCAGATGCAGCGGCGGAAAAGTTTCCGTGGACGATTTCCTGATCGGCTGTCTGAAGCTCCGGCGGGGTATGTTGACCTGTCTGTTGTGAAAATGCAGGCTGAGCGATCGAAAGGGCAAGAAGAACGGCCAGCGCAAAGGGCTGCCGCATTGAAATCAACCGCTCAGTCCCGGGTCGCGGATGCGTTGTCATGTTCGACATCTTACCACCGGCCGGCAATTCCGACTGAGTGAGAGGGTTGATCGAAATGCGCAGGCATCCGGGCCGAGAGCGCTGGTGATGAAAAAGGAGATGGAAACAGCAACGGAGAGAGATTCCGGCCTGTATTTGGTTCTTCCCGCGAAGGGAGGCGGAAGAGCAGAGTCGTCCTTCCGCTCCCTGCGGGTTCAGCTACCAGTCTAATCTGAGAGCAAACTCCAATGCTCTCATGGGAGTTGTGTTGGCAACGCCGGGATTATAGGTGCTGAAGATCCGGCCGGCTGTCGGCGAATCTACCGTGCCATCCGGCATCCCAAGGTTGACATGATTGAACGTGTTGAAGACGTCCATGCGGAATTGCGAAGTCAGCCTCTCGGTTATGCGGAAGTCCTTCTCTACCGCAATGTCAGCGTCAAAGAAGTGAGGACCCGTCAGGCAGTCCCAGCATGCGTTCCCAAGGATTCCGGGCATTGCCGGGCGTTGCCAGGGACCTGCGGTCTGTCCCGGAGCCAGATTAACCACTCCGGCGGTCTTAAACCATTCGTATTGAGTCCGGTTGGAAAGAACAGCGCTGCCTACCTGGTTGGGGAAACAAACTCCGACATCATTGTCTGATCCACAACTGGAGTAACCGGCGCTGAAAGGAAGGCCGCTTTGCAGCGCCCAAGTTCCGTTGATCTGCCAGCCGCCGACGAGGTAGTCCAGCGGCCCTGAGGCATTTTTGAGGAACCTCCTTCCATGCCCGAAAGGCAACTGGAACAGATTTTGGATGCTCATCGTATCTGCCCGTTGCCAGAAGCACGGTCCATACGCGATTCTTTGGTTGATGTTCACATAGGGGCCTCCTTCGTCGAAGCAGCGGCCCCAGGTGTAACTTCCGGTTACGCCAAAGCCTCCTGAAAAGCGGCGCTGGGCTACAGCCTGTAAAGACTCGTAGTTGTTCGAGACGTCATTGCCATACCACTGAATGCCTTGAGACCAGGCATGAGACAGCGCGTCCGTCTGCGACAGACCGCTTTGCAGAAGGTAGTTGTACGTGGCCATAAAGTAAGGTTGTCTTGCATTAGTGCAAGGCGCTGGACACCCCGGCAAACTGGCCGTGCTGTAACCCACGATGGTCGGGCCGTTAATGTTGTAGTTGGGGCCGCCGCCGGCAAAGGTGTGATGGCCGAGTGCGCCCACCCAACCAAGCTGCACGCTGGTGTTCCGGCCAAGTTGGCGTTGGAGAGTGACGTTCCAACTGTCAACGGTCGGCAGGCGCATCTTGAGAGGAAGCACATGTGGCGACGCGATTTGGGCCGGATATAAGGGCCTTCCCGTGATTCCTCTAGGCTGGGTGTTCAGGATCGTTGTGGGATCAAGCGCAGGGGGACCCTGGCTGAAATTGAACACATCCAGAAACGGCTGCGAGGGGCTGAGCGCCTGCTGGGCCAGGACCGGAATGTTCTGCGTGACCGTGTGTCCGAAAACGGACCCAAAGAGCCCTACATCAAAGTCCCGCCCGTAGCCGAGCCTTAACACCGTCTTGGGCGTTACCTGATAGGCAATGCCCGCCACAGGCCCGAAGCCGGTGAAGGTATTCCGAATGTTGCCGTTGAGGCCGATGCCGGGGGTGCCGGCGATCATGGTTTCAAACGTTGTCGGATTGACCCACGCGCCGTCACCCACGCCCGTCACGGTTTGAGGGAATATAATGTCCCAGCGCGTACCGAGCGTCACAGTCAGTTTTCGCGTGGCGTGCCAGGTGTCCTGAACATAGGAATAGAATCGGTTCTGCCGTTCTGCGGCGTTGGTGGAATTGCTCTCGTACCGCTGGAAAAAGTCTACACCTCCCAGCATAAAATCAGCCAGTCCCAATCCGCCGCCATTCGGACCCTGCGTCAGGTTCGTGTTAAAGCTGAGTTCGCCGGCGCGATGAGAATCGCTCGGCACTCGAAGGTTCCAGGCATGGCGCCAGTCCGCACCGAGCTTGAAGGTATGGTTGCCGTGAATGATCGTCCAGTTGTTTACAAACTGGGCCTGCATTTCCTGTTCCGTCAGCGGGCAATTGCAGCCATTAACACCAAGTCCGTAGCCGAACTGAAAGCCTCCGGCCTGGTTAATGAAGAAGGCCGGCATGCCGGAAGTAACCGTGTTCGTATTCAGGCCGGGTATCCCCGCATCAGTCGCGGGAGTGGTGCCGAGGCCGTTCGGGCTGACGCTGACCGCATATCGGAAGAAACCGAACCGGAAATCGGTGAGCGTGGTGGGCGAAACAGTGTAATCAAATCCTGAAGCGATGCTCTGTGTGAGCACGCTGGAGATGCCTGCAAAGCGTGAGGAGGTGATATTGACCCCGCCGGCCTCGTTTCCGAAGGCGCCAGGAGCCTGCTGGAAATAGCTCTGGGCGCTGTAGCGGCCGAAGAAGTGCAGGTTATCCGTCATATAGTCGTCGATTCGGATGTCCCCGTTATCGCTGTTGAACATGAGCAAACCCGATGCGGCGAAGTTGGGTGCACCAGGAGCCGCCCCTGGGACGTTGGGCAAAGGGATGTATTTGTTCAGTAGTGCGGTCGCCTGTGGGGAAACCATACTCTGCGGGATGCAATTCAAAGTGGAGCCGCAGGCAAACTGGGTCCGCTGGGAAGGAGGAAGAATGGCGCCTCCTGTTCCATACGGGTCATAGATATTGGTGCCAAGATCACTCAGATCTCCCTGGCGCTCTGCGAGTGTCGGCACACGAACAAGCACAGAACCGCCGTTCCGTTGCCGCGAACTCTGGTAGTCGCCAAAAAAGAAAATCTTGTCTTTCTTAATCGGCCCGCCAAGGGAGCCTCCAAACTGGCTCCAGATGGTGTGGGGGATAAACTTGCCGGTCACCGAATTGGGAACCGCCTGGCTGAAAGGATCGCGCGCCTGGAAAGCGTCGGTCCTTCTGAAACCAAAAGCACTGCCGTGGATCTGATTTGTACCGGACTTTGTCTGCGCGATCATGACTCCGGCATCGGCCTGAGCAAACTCTGCATCCGCATCCGTGGTGATCATTTTCATTTCACTTAGCGAATCAAGGTTCGGATTGATCACCTGAATGCCAAGGATCACGTCGTGATTGTCAGTGCCATCGAGTTGAAAATCGGTTCCGCCAAATTCCTGGCCGTTCATCTCAATCTGAATGGTGCCTTGCGGATTTTCACTCGCTGCGTGCTGCCATGGAAGTTGCGATGCACCGGGCTGGAAGAGTTCAAAGTAGGAAGCGTTGCGATTGAACAGCGGGAGCGACTGCACGTAGTGGGTGCTGTAAGAAAGGCCAACGTTGGTTTTTTCGGTCTGGAGCAGAGGTACGCCCCCAACAACGTTTACGATCTGGCTGACTTCGCCCAGGGCAAGCTTGACATTAACTGTAGTTACCGCATCGACGCTGACCTGCACATCCTGCTGGACGAAAGTATTGAAGCCCTTGGCCTCAACTTTCACGTTGTAAGTCCCAACGATCAAATGGTTGATCTGGTAAAAACCGGACTGATTCGTCGTAACGGTGAAGTTAACGCCCTGGTTCACGTTGGTTGTAGTAACCTGGGCATTGGGAATTGGAACTCTGATTTTTCTGAGGATACGCCGTCGCTTTATCACAATCTCGGAAAGTCCACGCCCGGCTTCGACTACGTGATGTTCGACAACGTGACCTTCGCGGCCGGGCTTGGCATTAATACCCGCTACATGGGCTGGGGGTGCGGCTTCTTTGATCTGGACAATGATGGCTGGCAGGACATCTTTGTTGCTAACGGTCACATCTATCCGGAAATTGAGAACCTTCATATCGACATTCATTACAAGCAGCCGAAGAACGTTTATTACAATTTGAGGAATGGCAGGTTTGCCGATATTTCGAACCAACTCGGCGAGGCGGTCACTCGGCCGGTATCTGCACGTGGCTGCGCGTTTGGCGATTTTGACAACGATGGAGACGTCGATGTCGCGATTAATCCCGTCAATGATGTCCCCGAGCTCCTTCGTTGCGATTCCCCGGGTCCTGCATCAGGAGGAAACCATTGGCTGAAGGTCAAGCTCATCGGAACGCGGTCAACTCGCAGCGCGATCGGCGCCCGCGTAACCTGCATCACGGGTAGTCATCGGCAGATCAACGAGGTCCGCAGCGGGGGCAGTTGGGCATCGCAAAATGATCTCCGCATCCATTTTGGACTCGGCGGGACGGCACGCGTGGACAGGCTGGAAATTCGCTGGCCAAGCGGCAGCGTCGATTCGATGGACGGAGTTGAAGCCGACCGCATTATTACGGTCGAGGAGGGGAAGGGAATTGTCGACAGTATGAATGCCCTGGTCCGCGGAGCGAAACGCCGATGAGGCTGATTATGCAAAGTGCCTTCAGCCAAAGATCGATTAGGCCGGTTGTCTTTGTCGCCATCCTCGTGATGGTGTGCGGCGCCGGGCCGGCTTTGGCAGCATCCAGCGGTCGCAACTCGGGACAGCGTGAATACCAGCAGGGGCTTCAGGCAATGCGCAACGATGATGTGGCCGCGGCGATTCGGAGTTTCCGCCTGGCCCTCATTGCTTTGCCCAAATCCCCGGAAGTTCATTACTCTCTGGGGTCCGCCTACCTCAAGAGTGGTGACGTGGACAAGGCTGTGGTCGAGTTCCGCAAGGCCATCGCGCTGAAACCGGATTACTCCGAGGCCTATTTCAATATGGCCGTCGCGCTCGAGCGCAGGAATGATCTGAACGGCGCCCGTACCTTCTATCAATACGCCGTCAAGTTGCGTCCGCAGTGGGCGGAGGCGCATGATGCGCTGGGGTTCTTGCTTGCACACAACGGCGACTTGCCCGGCGCAAAAACGGAGTTTGAAACAGCCACCAGGTTGAGACCCGATCTTGCCGACGCCCATTTGCATCTCGGCACGACCTTGTGGCTCCTCAAACAGTATTCGGAAGCCCTCGAGGAGTTAAAGAAGTCCGTGACTCTCGATCCCACAAACGCTGCGGGCCATTATTACCTTGGGCTCGCAGAGCAGCAGCAGGGCAAGGCGGACGAGGCTTTCCAGCAGTTCCATGAAGCAGCCGGAATGAATCCTCCCTCAGCCGATTTGCACAGCAAACTGGGAGAAGCGTTTGAGCAACTGAATGACCTGGAGGACGCAATAACCGAGTTCCGGAAGGCTGCGGCGCTTGAGCCTGATTCGGCGGAAGCTCACAACAATTTGGGATTGGCTCTGGTTCGCGAGGGCAATGCTGATGACGCGATTCCGCAATTTGAGACCGCCGTGCAGGAAAAACCCAAGTTCTACGCTGCGCGCAACAATCTGGGATTAGCATATCTTCAGAAGGCCCTGTGGGACAAAGCAGAAGCTGTATTCCGCGCGCTGATTCAGCTTAATCCGAATGATGCAGAAGCCTACTACAACCTGGGTGTTGCACTCAAACAGGAGGAGCATTTTGACGCAGCCGTTCAATCTCTGAATGCTGCCGCGCAATTGGCCCCCGAGCTTCCTGAACCGCACTATCTTCTCGGCGTCATTTTCTGGCAGCAGGGAAAATTGCATCAAGCTGAAAGCGAACTTGAAACGGCTATCCGCATTCAACCCGATTACGCCCGGGCCCATTCTATTCTTGGCTCAGTGCTGCGGCAGGAAGGGAATCTCGACGCGGCTCTCAGAGAACTTCAAACAGCAATTAAGCTGGACCCCACTTACGGCGGTTCTCATCAGGAACTGGGAATGGTGTGGAGGCAGAAGGGAAACCTGATGGAAGCCCAGAAGGAATTCCAGAAGGCTTCAGACCTGAACAAGGCCAAGGTGAACCGCCTGGCTGCGACCATCGCGACGAACCGTGGAGAACAGGATCTGCGCGATGGGAACCTCGACATGGCCATTCAGCAGTTCCGGTCCGCTGTCAAGCAATCGCCTGATTTCGCGCGGGCCCACTACGCACTCGCCCGCGCCCTCCTTGCCAAAGGAGACCGTTCTGGCGCGGAAGCAGAATTTTCAAAGGCTCATCAGCTCGATCCTCGGCTCTTGGCGCCCTCCGACTGAACATATTCCTGCGGCAAAGCCCTTCGTTTATTTCAGTGCTGATATCGTTTCGGCGTCCGCCCTTTCCATTCTCATTTGATGGGATTCAGGGCAGTCGGGTCGAGTCCTTTCTCAGCTTCCTCAACGATGTGCTCGCCCAGCAGGTCCCAACTCACAAAGTGTCCACCGGCGAGCGGCGTTCCGTCGTCAGGGTTGTAGCATTCATTCATGCCGCCCGTCGTCTGGAGATCGTGGACAAGCAGTTCCTGCGTTTTGCCGGCGAGTTCCCGTGCCTGTTTCGTGTAGCCATAATTCATGAGGCCGTGCATGATCAGGTAATTCGAAATCACCCAGACGGGGCCGCGCCAGTAACCATGGTGAGGATCGTAAAGCGCTTCATACGGCGACAACGTGCGGATTCCGTAACGCGCCCAGAATTCCTGCGGGTTCAAAATGTGGCTTTCGATCATTTTCTGCGCCTGAGCTGTGGTTGCGACTCCCGCCCAAAGCGGCACAAAGTCCGTCCACGTCAGAATGTGTATTTGCTTGCCGGTCCGCGCATCGATGTTCAGGAATGTTCCTTCCGTCTCTGACCACATGTCGTCCCGTATTTTGGCCCTCAATGCGTCCGCCTTGGAGGCGTACATGGCCTCGTCTTCGCTGTTGCCAAGCTTGCCTGCCAGCAAAGACATGGCGCGATACTCCCGGTAGATGTAACACTGAAGGTCCACGCCTTCGGTCACCTGGGCGGGCTTGTCAGTAACGGCCGGATTGTTATCGACCCCGCTTTCCACGCCGTTAAACCAGAGGAAGAAACCGTCCGGCGCGCGCCTGGTGTTTTTCCAGAACTGGAGCGTTTCGGCGAGCTTCTTGTACCACGGGCGGAGCCACTCGACGCTTCCGATGGTGAGCGAGGCGCGGTACGCTGCCTGCGCAAGAAACGGCTTGCACATCTCAGGCAGCGCCCAGAGGCCGTCCGGCGCGATCTCGCGCGGAACGTAGCCGGTTTCATTAGCGTTCTCGCCGACGAAGCTGAGAAAGTCCTTGACCGAATTTGCCAGCGATTCGCCGTCGCCGTCATAGCTGAGTGCGACGCCCATAAAGTAGCTGTCCCAGTCGAAGAGTTGGAAGTATGGGCCGCTCGGAACCAGATACGGATACTTCAGCAATCCCTTGGGAGGTTTCACAATTCCCTCTTTGACTTTGTATTTCTCAAAGAGCTGCGAGATTTCAGAGCGGCTCCGGGCCGAAGCTGTTGCGACCCCAGCAGCCAGGAAAAGTATCAAGAAAATAATGGACCGCCGTGAACGACGTAATGCGTAAGCAAAGCAGGGAATGTACACGGTGTCCTCCACAGGTGTTCGAATTGGAATGTTACAGGCCGTTGTCATGGCTGCTATTTGCGTAAACTTTGTGGGGCGAAGAAGCAACGGTGCCATCCTCTCGGCGTTTCCTGCCATCTCCACTTTTGCCTGTAACTGAACCTGGGCGTTTTCGCTGTTTCTTCTCATCTACAATGTTCTTGGAATCTCGACCCCTCCAATATACACCTTTCACGCATTTTGTGGCCAATAACCGATATTGAAACGGAAGACGGTTCTCATGTTAGTGTTTCTATTTGCAATAACATCCGCATGGATGCCAGGAAATGTCTGGTCTGCAAATGCGATTTTGTAAAACAATGCTGGTTTTTTTGCAACCTTCCACGATGGCGCGTCATCGAATATATATGCGTCGGGTATCGTTGGGTCGGAAGGGAGTCTGCACCGGCCCATGCTGTGCGTGGTTGCTGCAATGGAGAAGGCTTCCTGAAAGCCTGAATTGATGGGGCTGGGAAGCAGCGGAAAGATCTGGCTACATCAGGGACGATGCGAACGTTCATATTGCAAAAGGTTCCTGCGGACAGTCTTCACACGTCGGCGCCCGAACCGGAAGGCCGGGTGTCGCCATTAGTCGCCAAGTTCGACAGATGACATCTCATTACACAAAAGGTGTCTACGGTCGCCATCTGACATGCTGTAAACGATATGACTTGATTAAGTATATCGTATGAAAGCATGAGCAACTTATAAAATAACATACTATTGAAGTGGAAATGTTGCGTTATTGTGCGTCAGGGGAAGGGTCTGTCTAACTGAAGGAGGTATGGAGTGGACATGAAAATGAAGCTTCGAGTCATTCCGCTAGTGGTTACATGTCTGGCATGCCTTGTTTCTGCGCAACTGGCATTCGGCCAGGCCGCGACGACAGGCAATATCATCGGAACTGTGACGGATCCTAGCGGAGCCGCAGTTCCAGGCGTAGAAGTCACGGCAACCAACGTTGCCACGGGGGTCACCACGACGGGACAGACCACCGAATCGGGCAATTACACCTTATTGCGTCTCCTGCCCGGAAATTACACAGTCACGTTCACCAAGGAGGGTTTTCAGACCGCCGTCCAGCACAATGTTACGGTCGCCGTGGGAACATCTACCACTGTGAATATGGGCCTGCAACTAGGGGCGGTTACGCAGAAGGTAGAAGTCACTGCCGCTCCGGCACTGGTGGACACAACGAATGCGGAAGTCACCACTCGGCTCAGTTCAAACCTTATCCAAAGCCTTCCGATATCGGGCCGAAACTTTACGCAGTTTGAGCTGCTGTTGCCGGGCACAGTCAAGAACAACTTTCAGCACCCCGTCAACGAAAACCCGGGCAATGACATCCTGGTGAACACCAACGGCCAGGAATACAGCGCCAACAATTTCATGATTAACGGAATGTCGAACAACGACGCCGTTCTGGGAATTTCCCTGATCAATCCTCCGCTCGATTCCATCCAGGAAGTCAAGGTAACGACTTCCAACTACGATGCCGAATTCAGCCAGGCGGGCGGGTCCGTGATTCAGGTGCAGACGAAGAGCGGCAGCAATGAATTTCACGGTTCTGCTTTTGAATATTTGCAGAACAACGTGTTCCAGGCGCGCGATCCCTTCACACAAGGGCTTCGTTCTCCCGGCGAACCTGCACCTCCGCATCGAGGGATTCCTGAACTGCGATTCAACCAGTTTGGTGGGTCGATCGGCGGGCCCATCGTGAAGGACAAGCTCTTTTTCTTTGGAGATGCTCAACTCAACCGCGAAAACCTGGGCGGGTCCGTGCTCACGCGCGTGCCAACAGCCGCTGAGCGGAATGGAAACCTGAGTGATTTGGGGCTGAGAATTTACGATCCTGCAACAGGGAACCCCGATGGCAGCGGCCGCACGCTGTTTCCCAATGCGACTATTCCACAAAACAGGATCTCTCCGCAGGCCACGGCGTTGCTGAACTTCTTGCCCTTGCCGAATGTCCCGGGCGCAACGGGGGCAGAACCCAACTACGCCGTGTCAGGAGTCAATAACTTTGACACTAATCAGTTTGATATCCGCATTGACCACTATGTGAATAACAAGCTGAATTACTTTGGAACCTTCAGCTACGCCGGCGTGACGGTCATTTCGCCTGGAGCATTCGGGCTCTATGGTGGACCTCAAATCTCGCCGACCGGTGTCAACATGTACCAGGGACAATCCAACAGCCTGCTGCTGAACGGTACCCTGGGCGTCAACTACGTCTTCAGTCCAACGCTGCTGGGCGACTTCCGGTTCGGGGCCAACCGCTACCGGATCAACGAATTTCCTCTGGACATCAACCAGAATCTCGCGCAGCAGGTTGGAATTCCCGGCATCAACCTCCCGACGCTCGCGGGCAGCGGAGGATTGCCGGACTTTAACATCAACGGCACCGGCGCGTTCATTATGGGTTACCGGTGCAATTGCCCTCTGGATGAAATCGAGAATGTTTTCCAGTGGGTCACGGACTGGACGAAGACGTCCGGCAATCACATGATCAAGTGGGGAGCTGAAGTACAAGCCGCCCAGAACCTGCGCCTGCCGAGCGATAACCATCGGGCGGGAGTTTATAACTTCAACCCCAGCGTGACCGCCTCAGCGAATGACACCAGCGCCGGCAGCGGCCTTGCCAGCTTCCTCCTGGGCGATCCCAGCAGCTTCCAGCGGTTCGCACAGGTTTCGACAAACCAGCAGGACCGCCAGAAACGAATGTTCTATTATGTCCAGGACACCTGGCGCGCCACTCGAAAATTGACGCTGAGTTACGGCGTGCGTTGGGACACCTGGTTCCCGGATACTTCGCTGCACGCGGGCCAGGGCGGCCGGTATGAAATCTCGAACAATTTCGTTTTCATACCAGGCATCGGCGGAAACTCAATCAGCGCCAACAGCCAGACTCAATGGACGAACTTCAGCCCTCGTTTCGCGATCGCTTACGCTCTGCGTCCCAACACCGTGATCCGTACGGGCTGGGGGCGCAGTTACTTCCAGGGAACGTTTGGCTGGACCTTCAACAATCTGGCAGCGGACATTTACCCCTCGATTGTGAACCAGAACCTTGCAGGTCCATCGGAGTTCTTCCCTGTTCAATTCCCGGATTTTAATGTCGTGTCAGCAAATCCTTCCATCGGCACGGCGCCGCCGTTCCCGGACTTCCCTGTGATTCCTTCCACGGGCGTTATTCCACTGCCCGACGGAATCAGCACCCCATATATACCTGCCAACCAGAAGATTCCCTATGTTGATTCCTACAACTTCACCATCGAACATCAACTCCCAGGTGACATTTCGGTGGAAGTTGGCTACGTAGGGAATGTGGGCCGGAACCTGAACTCAGGCTGGAATATGAACTCGGCAATCCCAGGGCCGGGTCCGCTCAATCCGCGCAGACCCTATTACAACCTGTTTGGAATTACGCAGACCATCTTCGACAAATGCGATTGCTCGAGCAGCAACTACAATTCCTTCCAGGCGCAGGTCCAGAAGAGGTTCTCGAAGAATTATTCCTTCATCGTCAACTACACCTGGCAGAAGGCCCTCGATTATGGTGAGTTTGGCACGCCGACCGACCAGTACAACACCATGCTGGATTACGGCCCGGCGTCGTTCAACCGTTCCAACGTGCTTACCATCGGGCATTCGTACTTTCTGCCCTTTGGCAAAGGCCAGCGCTTTGCTTCCAACGTTCACGGCGTGATGGACCAACTCATTTCCGGTTGGGAGTGGAGCGGGTTCACTACGTGGGAAGCTGGCATGCCTTTCAATGCCACGCTGGCCAGCAACGCATCGTTGAACTCTGACATGAGCACGCGGCCGGACCAGATCGGAGATCCACTCTCCGGAACGCCGCATAACAGGAACCAATGGTTCAATCCGGCGGCGTTTGTGGTTCCCGCTCCGTTCCAGTTCGGGAACGCGGGCCGCAACGCCATTACCGGTCCGAACCTGTTTACCGCCGACTGGTCGCTCTCCAAGACGTTCAGCATCACAGAGCGTGTGAAAGCGAAGTTCCAGTGGGATGTATTTAACGCGTTCAATAACACCAATCTTGCCAACCCGAGCAACACCAACATTGACACTCCAACGGCCGGGCTTATCACGGACGTACAGGCGCCAATGCGCAATATGCAGTTCGGCTTGCACGTGACGTGGTAAAACCCGGAGCAATTCGGAAGGGGGGCCTTGCGCGAGCAAGGTCCCCTTTACGATAATCCAGTGGACCAGGAGATCTGGGGGATGGCATCGGGGGAAGTGTATCGAACTTTGCAGAGCACGCTTGGCCGTAGTCGAACTGTTCAAGCCCCGCTTCTGCTGGTCCTCATTTTCGCATCTGTTTTGGCCGGGAAGACGCTCTCAAAACCATCCGGCACCTCTGGTGAGCCGGCTGAAGTCCAGGACTCCTTCCAGTTCGTAACGCACTCCTATTCAAACTATCTTCCCACTCTGCTGGGGAATGGCTATCTTTCCACTTCAACTCCGTGGAACGGCACGTCAGCGTCTGCGGCTGCTCTGGCGGGACTTTATGACCACCTCGAACAGAATTCTTACGCGTATCAGGCGTTGGTCCCTTCATGGAACGGTTTCGATTACTGGAACGGTTCTCACTGGCTTGACAGCCTTTCTCCCGCCAAGGCGCATTTAGAAGGCTATCTACAGACTCTGGACATTTACCACGGCCTGTTGACCACACGCTTCGATTGGGTGGATGGCGACCACGTAACGCACATCAGAATCATCGAATTCGCGAGCCGCCAGGAACCGCATCTTGGGGTGGTTCAAGTGGAACTGACGCCGGACTATGGAGTCACAGTTGGGCCGGTCACGTTCTCTTTTCCGCTGGGCGGAGAGATCGGGCCGCCATTTGTCTGGGAAGGCGCTGAACTGCCGGGCGCGATCCCAATTCGCAGCGTGCGCGCCGATGGTGATCTTCACGGATATGTCGCGGATTGCGAAACGCGCGACGGGAGAACTCGCGTAGTCGAGGCTGTACGGGTTGGGCTCCCGTCAAGCTTGCCGCCCATGCATCAGGTCAATCTCGGTTTTTCACCGAACCTTGCGTCACCGGCTTTGAACGTGAAATTCATTGTCCAGGCAGGGAAGACCTATACGTTCACAAAGTTCGTCGCCGTGTATTCTTCGCTCGATTCGCAGTCGCCGGCTTCACAGGCGCAGGCGCTGGCCCGCCAGGCAGAGGCGGCGGGGTTCGACCAAGTTCTGCAAGAACACGAAGTGGCGTGGCAGAAGCTTTGGACCACGGACATCCTGATTCGAGGAGACGTTGAAGCTCAAAGGGCGGTTCACGCGGCGATGTATTATCTGTTTTCCGAGCTAAGGGCGGGTTCCGACGCGAGCATCCCGGCCATGGCGCTGCCGTCGCGCGCTTATCTGGGACGCATCTGGTGGGACGCCGACACGTGGGTTTTCCCGGCCGTGCTGGCGCTCCATCCGGAACTTGCACGTTCGATCATCGATTACCGGGAAAAACGTCTGGCTGCTGCCGAACAGAATGCCAGGGAGCGCGGCTATCGCGGCGCGCTTTATCCCATGGAGTCGGCCCACTCGGGTGAGGAAGCCGCTCCGGAGTGGAGCAGCGAGATCCATGTGACCGGCGATGTTGCGATGGCACAGTGGCGGTATTATCAGGCAACCGGCGACACCGCGTGGCTTCGCAGTCACGGCTATCCGGTCATAAAAGCCGTAGCTGATTTCTGGGCCAGCCGCGCCACTTATGATCACCAGCATCATGATTACCAGATCCTTCATGTGACGGGGCCGAATGAAGCCATCACCGACGTAGGCAATGACGCCTACACGAACGCCGTTGCGAAGCGCACGCTGGAGGTTGCAACAGATGCCGCCCGATTGCTGAGCGAGACTCCCGACCCGGAATGGGCGCGCGTCGCCGCCGGTCTCGTGATTCCTTTCGATGAGCATAGGCAAGTCCATCTGGAACATTCCGGCGATGAGCAGGGCAAGTATGCTCACGCGCTCATACTGCTTACTTATCCGCTGGACTTGAAGCTTTCCGCAAGCGTTGTTCAGAACGATCTCAATGCCTGCCTGAAGAATTTCGGGAAGCCAGGATATGAGGTCGGCATGCTCGGCAACTTTTATTCAATTGTCGCTTCGCAGTTGGGGGACCGTGATCTGGCCTACAAACTGTTTCTCTCGATGATCCGTTCGTACGCGCAGCCGCCATTTGAGCAAATGACCGAAACGCCGAGCAACGGGCGTGCGGTCTTCCTGACGGCGGAGAGTGCTTTTCTGCAGCAAATCGTTTTCGGTTTCACCGGTCTGCGCTGGACAGACGAGGGACTTAAGCCCGTTTACCCGCCGCTTCTGCCGCCAACCTGGCAGTCACTGGAACTCCGGGGAGTTAAATCGCGAGGAAATATTTACAACATACGCGTGACATCTGCGAATAAACTCGTGATGACCCAGGTCGGCCGGTGAAGTTTCTGTAGCATTGCCGGTCAGGCCTGGCCGAGGCGCCGTCGGTATTTCGTTTGCTGATTGCCCAAAGGGGAGAGTAGGCCATGATGATTTCCAGACGCTCATTCATGAAAGGTGTCGGGGCCTTGGCGGGAATTTCGCCGGCCGTTCCCGATCTCTTCGCCGTTGCGGCACCCGGTGAGAGTCAGGGCCAAAGCTCATCGGCGCATGAGTCGTCGCTATCCATTCCCCGGATCGTGGTCAGGAACTTTTCAGGAAAATTCCACCCCGCTTACCTATGCAACGGGCTGATCGGGATTCGGCCGGGGCCGAACCCGCTGGTTCCCGCCAAGACGATGGTGAACGGGTTCGTTTATACCGACATTCCGTACAAGGTTGTGAGCCTCTCGCCGGCGCCGTATCCGCTCACGACGGGCTTCCGTGTCAACAACGTCAGCCTGCTGAATCATCCCGAACTGGTCAAAGTGGAGCAACAGACTCTGGACATGGCCAGCGGTGAACTGCTTACGGAAATGACTTTCACGCCTTCAGGCGGCGCCACGCTGCACTTGAGCGTCGTGCAATTTGCCTGCCGTGCCGTCCCTTCGCTCCTGTGCCAGATGGTCACCTTTTCCGTTTCCTCCGATGCACGGGTTGAGGTCCTCCCTGGGATTGATGCTGCCGACTTTGCGGGTTCCATCTACAGCACTCGCGCGCCCGAGCGCACCGAAATTGATCTTGCGGTTGGCTATCTCAGCCAGGGTGGACTGAGCAGGCTCGGGGTTGCCGTCGTAGTGCCCGCCGGGGGAAATTTCAATCACCTGGGCCGGCAGGTGACAGGTCGGGCGTCTTTCGCTGCGGGCTTCAGCCTGGAAGCAAAGGGCGGCCAGACGTATCGCTTCCCAACGATTGCCGCAATGGTCTCGGATTTCTATCAACCGGAGCCTGAACAGGAAGCGATACGCCAGGCTCAGTGGGGAGCCATGCTGGGCTTCGACCAGCTTCGCCGGCAGAATCGCGAACACTGGAGCGAACTTTGGCAATCGCGTGTGAAGGTCTTTGGCGACTTAGACTCACAGCGTGTGCTCGATTCGGCTTTCTTCTACCTGCACTCGAGCCTTCATCCCTCCAATAAGAATGGCATGGCGCCCTTTGGCCTTTCTCAGTTTGACTATTACTATGGGCACAGCTTTTGGGATACGGAAACCTGGTCCTTGCTGCCCGTTGCAGTCGCGTCGCCGGCCGCAGCGAAGTCGTTGCTCGAGTTCAGGCTTCGAGGCCTTAAGAATGCGCGACGGCTTGCGGCCCTCTATGGCTATCGGGGAGCACAATTTCCGTGGGAAGCCAGCCCTATTGATGGCGCCGACGTAACGCCCACCTTTGCGGGAACCGGCTGGGAAGAGCAGCACGTAACGCCGGATGTCGCCTTGGGATTCTGGGAATTTCAGAACCTGACCGGCGATGAGGAATTTCTTCATTCAGGAACCTGGCCCGTACTGCGGGCGGTCGCGGAATGGATCGAAAGCCGTGGCGTGCATACATCAAGAGGCTTTGAAATTCGCAATATCATGGGACCGGACGAAGGAGTATCAAACGTCAACAACAACTCTTACATGAACGTGATTTGCCGGATGGTGCTGGAAGCCGCTGTTCTCTGCGCCTCGATGGTCGGTGCAACGCCGCCCGCATTATGGGCGGAAACTGCTCGATCGATTGTGATTCCAATCGATAAATCCCGAAACGTCATTCTTCCCTACGACAATCCCCGGCAGGGCCGAAACTACTCTTTGGGCAACATGGCCATGCTTACAGTCCATGATCCGCCGCTTGACCGTGCACTGCTGAAGAACACGTATCAATATGAGGCAACACTTCGCGCGCAGCGACCGCAGGGCATTGGTTTCGCCCAGGATGCTGTGGCGGCCACCGCAGCGTTTTTCGGCGACCGGAAGTCGGCTGCCACGATCTTTCGCGAATCTTGGCGGGATGTGTGGGTCGAGCCTTACGGGATGATCAAGGAGGCTCCCAGCGAGGACTACGCTTGTTTCCTCACCAACTTCGGTTCGCTGTTGCAGACTGCCATGTTCGGCTTCACAGGCATTCGCGCAACAGCTCCAGGCTGGATCAAGTACCCTGTATCGCTCCCGGAGGGCTGGGACAGAATCGAAATTGACCGGCTGTGGCTGGGAGGCACTCCGCACAGATTGATTGCCCGCCACGGCCAGAAAGCTGAGCTGACAGAGGCATAGACCTGCTGAAGGTTCCCTGCAACTTCTTCGCTCGATTGATCTAACTTGATTCTGTTACGATGTCGCCACAAAAATTGTGGGTTCCCTCCTTTCCTGCGCCCGTAACGCGTATCAATCGTTGCCATCGGCGGGAATACCGGGATTTTGAAAGAACGGCTTTTCGGAATAAACTAGAAATTTGTGATCGAGCTTCAGCAGAACAACGAATTTATAAAAACGCAGGCCTGTCAGGGTGGTCGGGGAAGGACTCGCCGGATCGTGGTTTGCCGAGCGGGCTTGCTCATAACTGTGTTGACCGCCGGCCTCTGTTTTCCGGGGCCGCTGTTCCTGGTGCACTCCTTGCTTGCAGCCCAGACGGATAATCCGCGGCAGCTTTTCGACGAAGCTTATAAGGCCCAGCAGCAGGGGAATATTGATCTGGCGGTGCGTGATTATCAGAAGTTGCTGCGAAAGCATCCTGAAATTGTTTCGGCGCGTGCCAATCTGGCTGCGGCTTTGGTTTCTCTTGGCCGCTTTGACGACGCCATCGCCCAATATGAGGCGGCGCTAAAACAATTGCCCGGGAACCCGGACCTGCGTTTCAGCCTGGCGCTGGCGTACTACAGAAAGGGCGATTTCGTGGAGGCGGGACGACGTTTCGCCTCGCTCAACTGGGATGATCCCAAGAACGTCCGGGTGGCGACGCTCCTGGCGGACTGTGATTTACACCTGGGGCGTATGGAGCAGGCTGTCGAACTGCTCACGCCGCTGGAAAAGGAGCAGCCCGACAACCTCGATATTGCATGGGTCCTGGGAAGGGCGCTGATCGATGCCGGCCACACAAGAGAGGGTTTGGAGCGAGTTCAGAAATTTGCTGACGCGACGCAGAACGTCGAGGCCTATCAGCTTGCTGCAAATCTCTATCTGGGACTGACGTACTTTGACAAGGCCCGCCGCGATGCGGAAGCCGTGATTCGTCTGAACCCGCGGATGCCTCAGGCATACGTCGTGCTTGGAATCGTGGATGATTTCTCCGGGGATGAGCAACAGGCGGAACAGCAATTCAGAAAGGCGTTGAGCATTGACCCGAAGAACCTCCAGGCGCAAGTACAACTTGCCTCCGTTCTGTACAACCAGCGGAAGCTTGTTGAAGCAAGAGAGCAGTTAAACCGGGCCCTCGCGCTGGATCCCAAATCCGCAAGCGCGCATTATCTGTTGGCGCGGGTGGAACGCGCCCAGGGAAATCTTCAGGCGGCGGTCCAACAGCTTAAGGCCGCCGTGCAGGAGAACCCCAAGTGGCTCGCTCCACACGTGGACCTTGTTGCGCTCTATTACGCGCTGAAGCAGCCCGCCGAAGGCGCCCGCGAAAAGAAAATTGTAGATGATCTTATGACCGAGGAACGCCGGCAGAAGGACGCAACGCGCGTCATCCTTCCTCGCGTTCCCGCACCTTGACGATGCGGTCGGCCGGGATATCGCGCAGCCGCTGAATAATGCCGGAAGGCCAGTGAATTTCAATGAGCTGCGCTTTCAATTCGCTTCCCAGTCCAAAGTGCACCGGCCCGTGGCTTGACGAGGCATAGCCTACGCTGGTGGTCATATGGTTGTATTGGGCACCTGCCCTCGTCACTACCTTGATCCTTGCTCCGATTCCGTCCCGATTGCTTTTTGTCCCTTCGAGAGCGACGGCCAGCCAGTGGTTGTCATTCTCAGTCCGGTTCATCCAAAGCTCTGCGGGCTGAAGCAGCGCGGTGACGACGACATCGATCCTGCCATCACCGTCGAAGTCGCCAAAGGCGCAGCCGCGATGGCGCCGGGGTGGGGCTGCATCGAATCCTGCTTCCGCAGTCAAAGCCTGCCATTTTCCGCTGGGCCCAAGATTGCGGAAGACGGTGTTGGGCTGCGCGACTTCCGTCCCAGGCTTGGGGAGAGCTTCGACATGGCCGCGCGAAACGAACAAGTCTTTCCACCCGTCATTATCAAAATCATAGAGCCCCGGCCCGTAACCGCCCATGTTAAGGCTCTGAGTGCGCATTCCGGATTGATCGGTGACTTCTTCGAAGCCGTGTCCGCCTCTGTTCTGGAATAGAGGGAAGGTCTGATTATTCAGCGCCACGGTCACAATATCGGGATAGCCGTCATTATTGAAATCACGGAAGTCCACTCCCATTCCCGAGATGAAATTTCCGTCCTCTACCAGTCCCACGCCCTCTTCAAGCGCCACCTCTTCAAACTTCGTGCCCGTGTTGTGAAAAAGGTAGTTGTAGTACATATCGTTGGTTACAAACAGGTCCGGGCGACCGTCAAGATCGTAGTCTGCCATGCCGACTCCCATGCCTTTTCCCACATGTGCGCGAATACCCCATTCCTCTGACACATCGCGGAACTTCCCATTGCCCAGGTTCAAATACAGTTGGGACGGCTGACCCTTGTAGAACGTCGGCATGCAGTAATCGAAGGTGTCTCCGAAGCCGCACAGATGTTCTGTGGCAATGTCCCATTGCAAATAGTTCAGGACAAACAGATCCAGTAACCCGTCGTTGTTGACGTCAACCCAGGCGGCAGCCACAGACCAGAGAGGGCCGAATTCCGGGTCTTTCCAATCGGCGAGACCCGCCTTGGCCGTAACATCTGTAAAAGTTCCGTCGCCGTTGTTATGGTAAAGAGTTCTGCCATGGACTCCGGCGACAAACAGGTCGGGGTACCCGTCATTGTCATAATCGCCGACCGCAACTCCGTTGTCATACCCTGTCCCTGCCAGTCCAGCCTTCTCCGTAACGTCAGTAAAGACACCACGGCCCTCGTTGCGAAAAAGTCGGTTTGAGTATTTTGGAGAGTCCTTTATTAGAGTCCTGATGTTGGCCCCATTGGTAAAAAAAATGTCGGGACGGCCGTCTTTGTTGTAATCGAAGACGGCAACGCCACCAATCATTGTTGCGGGAACGTGCGGCGCATCCAGCGTCTCATCTGTTTCGAGCCGAAAGGGCAGGGTCTGCAATGAAAACCGAATGGGAGGAACGGGACCTGCGCCGCCCGTCGATAATGGGCGTACGAGTTGAGGTGACAAGAGCGAGACCCCGAGAAGCCTCAGCGCATCACGCCTTGTCATGAACAGTTTCCGCTCGTTCTGCAGGGTCCCTGAAAGCATGTAAGTAAACAGATTACTATTCGCCAGGATTTGTGGCAACCTCTGCTATGTTTCAAAAAAAAGAGGGGGATGACGTTAGTCATCCCCCTTACCTTTTCGAGCCAGCTCCTGAAATCAGAACGTATATTTCAGGGCAAGTTCGACGGTGCGGTTCCCAACAGTGTATGCAGGTCTACCTGTTGTATTGGCGTTGGTGTTGCCACCACCGGGCGTTGAGAACGCCAGGTTGATGTCGTTGGTCAGGTTGAATTGGGGCAGAGGGTGATTCAGGAAGTTGAACGCCGTGATGCGGAACTGAAGCCCCTGCCTTTCAGTGATCTTAAAGTTCTTGTAAAGGCCCAGATCGCTGTTAAAGAATCCGGGTCCGGTGATTGTGGGCCACACAAGGGGTCCATTAACCCCGATAACGGAGGCTCCCCCAGTCGCCGGAATCGAAGGCGATCTGAAGCAGTTCGGGTTGAAATACTGACCGGATGCAAGGCCCTTGCTCGGATCGCAAACCAGGAGCGGAACGAGTGTGATTCCGTCCGTCCCGAGGATGCTGGCATTATTGATTCCCGCCGGGAATGACGCATTGAGGTCTCCGCCCGTCAGGGGTTGAAGCGGCGGACCGGTCTGGAATTGCGTGTCGCCAGAAAGCTGCCAACCGTTTACTACTCCTCCAACGAAGCGGTTCGCGTTCTTCAATCCCGGAAGATCGATCACGTAGGCAGCGTTGAAGATGTGGAACCGGTTGAAAGCCAGAACGCCATAGTTGCTGGCCAGATTGAAGGCGTCAAGAGATGCGCCAGCCCCCTGACCATTATCATTGTTGCCGTCGCGGATTCCCAGGGCGTGTGACCAGGTGTAGTTGAGGTTGAACACGACCGGGCCGGCCTGCTTCATCCACTGAACCATAAACGCGTTATAGTTCGAGTAACTGCCGTGGCGGAAGAGGTACAGGCCGCTGTAATCGTACGGGCGGAAGTCTGGTATGGCGCCACCCGGGGGCCCGCTCGTGATATGGGTCGCGTCGGGTGTGCCCTGCCAGAAGAAGATGTCCCCACCGTAGGAACAGTTAACCTGCGGCTGAGGGTTGCTGAACCCATTGCAGTTCGGCAACCCGTTTGTAGGCGCCGGATCCGGCTGGAACTCCCCACCCAAAGGAACAAAGTTGATATTGGCGAGGGGAATGCCGCCGCCACCATTTGCACTGATCAACAGGTCGCGGCTGCGGTTGCCTTGATACTGGATCTCAAGGGTTGAATGCCAAGGCATCGCCTGGTCGATCATGACGTTCCAGGTCTGTGTGTAGGGGGCTTTATTGTCGCCCAGCATCAGACCTGCAAAAGTGGTTGTATTACGTGCAGGTCCTGCTGCGGGGGCGCAATTGTTCGTGAGGGTTTCGAGGTTGTTGAATGTGCAGTTGCTGGCGAAGGGCACCGTCCCGAGCGGGGCGGACAGGATGCCATTCTCCGTGACGTCGTTGTACGCCACCTGTGATCGATAGATACCGAATCCGCCGCGAAGGACCGTCTTGCCATTCCCAAACAAGTCGTAGGCAACACCGACGCGCGGATCGGGGAAGAACCCGTGGGTTGTCCAACCGGAGAGTGGAACGCTGCTGTTGATGCTGTGCCACGCAAAGCCTGTGAGCGGGTTGGAACTGGTTGGGTCATAAGTGGAGGGATCCCAAACCATCAAACCTTTGGGGTTGGAGCTGAATGGGTACCACTGCCCCATGCGCTCAAATCGCACGCCGAAGTTGAGGGTCATCTTCGGCATGATTTTCCACGAGTCCTGACCGTAAAAGTCGAACTCGTTGTATTTCACGTAATCGGTGGGGTTGTTGCTCACCGTGCTGAAACTTTGTGCATGGCCCAGGAGCATGTCGGAGTAGTAATTGAAGCTCGTGTTGGTTGCGTAGTTGTCGAAGTCCCAGCTTCCCGCCGTGCCTCCGCCGCAGCAGTTTTCCGTCTGCACATTGGCGTAAGAAGCCCAGAAGAAGCCGAACTTCATCGTATGTTTTCCCTTGATCCAGGTCAGGTTGTCGCTGACATCTGGTGTATAGCTGTCTTTCCCGAAGTCGCCGTTGCCATGCCAACGGGCGCCGAACGAGGGGACGCTGAAGCCTGCTCCGGGCGTTGCACTCGCAACGTTCCCGCCTGGGCCGCTCTCAATGCCGCAGCACCAGCTAACAATGTTCGGTACCTGCGGAAAACTGTTAGTCTGGGTGAACCCTTGAGGCAACGGGACGTTGTAGCCATACGTGGCGGGATTCGCAGCCTGCGGATTCTTCAGGCTGATCGGGTTGATGAAATATGCGTAGCCGAAGGTCGCTTCATTCACAAGAGACGGACTCAAAGTGTTCGTGACCCCAATGCTCCATGCTTTGCTGAGCTGATTCGCCGGCATTTGCGACGGGTAGGGAACCGCAGCGGGAGACCACCACCAGACACCGATGTTGTTGATATCGGTTTCCGGCTGCCGTGTGAATGAGACGAACGCGTGGATCTTATCGGTTACGTTCACGTCACCCCGGATGTTCATGTTGTCACTGATAATAGGCGGGTTATCGAGAAATTCGGCGTTGTAAGGGTTGCCCGGAGTTGGGTTGATGCTCTTCAGGCCCGGCGAACTTGCCAGCATCTTCATCAGAGCCAGGCCGTTGGGATCGATCAAACCCGGGTCAATCATGGCGCCGGCCGCCGCCGTGTTGTGTCCAGCCGCAGCGTTGGCATCAACAACGCTCGGAGGAATCGGGTTGCCGCTGGCATCGTAAAGCGTGATCTGGCCGTTGTCCACGGCGCTCCTGCAGAAATTCCCGAAATTCCAGGCCGAGGAGTCCGCGCAGGGAACAGCGCCGGCGAAGCCTGTGTAGTTTTGCAAAGCGCTGGCGCTGAAGTCACCGTTCATCATTGCCGGGGTCGGCAGCATGTATTTGTGGAGCACGCCCGCCTGCTCCTGCTTCATATGCTCAAACCCGAAAAAGAAAAATGCCTTGTCGTGGTTTTTATTGAAATTTGTCCACGGCAGCAAAATCGGGCCTCCGACATTGAAGCCGGGATACCAGTAATGGTCAATGGGCTTTGCAACGCCGCTGGCCTTGAGGAAGGAATTCTCGGAATTCAGGCTTCCATTCCGTGTATAGACGTATGCAGATCCGTGGAACTGGGAGGTACCTGTTTTTCCAGTTGCCGTAAAGGTAACAGGACCATGCGCGTATTCGGCGTCAAATGACGAATTCTTGATGGTCACTTCCTGCGTCATGTCCTGATTGACGTTGGCAATTTGCGTCCCCTGGTTCCCGGCGTCGGTGATGACCGAACCGTTCATCACCATCTGCATTCCGCCATTGGGCGAAGTGCCGCTGCCCGAAAACGCCCCAATTGGGCCGCTGTTAATCTGTGTCACTGCACTGTTCCACTCCGTATTGTTCAGTCCGGAGTTGATGGCCATTCCGGGCATCAGTTTGATGAGTTCAGCCGCGTCGCGTCCCTGGATGGAAAGCTGGCTGACCATGCGGTTGTTCAAAGTTGTGCTGCTAGACCCCGTGGTCAGGGGAATCATAGCCACAGGCGCAGCTTGAACAGTGACGACCTGCTTCGTGCCTGCAACACGAAGGACAATATTGGGGACGGCTGCACTTTCATTCGCATGCAGCACGATACCCGTCTGTTCCCAGGTGTCAAAGCCCGAGGCTGAAATCGTCAGCTTGTAGGTCCCAGGCATCAGTGCCGTGAAACCAAACACGCCGGAAGAATTGGATTTGGCTGTCTGAGAAACGTTGGTTGCCACATTCGTCAGGACGACCGTCGCGCCCGGAACAACTGCTCCGGTTGTGTCTCGGACAGTCCCGCTTAAAGAGGATGTGATTGTTTGGCCGAAGCTGGCCAACGGTGAAAGAGAAAGAAACAAAGTGAGGAGAAGACAAAACAGAATTGGATGCTTGAGCGTGGGCTTCGCCGGCAGATGCAGCGAGGCCGCACACCTCGACACTTGCATAGGTGTATCCTCCCTTTTACACGTACTAGCCCTGACCCAGACGCTGAATTTTTACCCGACGAAAATCAGTGATGGTCACACGCGGCGATTGAGTTGTGTGCCCTGAAGAGTTACCAACGGTGCATTGCTCTATGCCTGTCCGCGGATGTATGGTGTGGAGGGAGCTGTGAAAAAAGGGCCCTCCCTATGCTGCCATTGATTCCGATCCGACCGTCTTCGGCGCTTCGCAAATTCAGGAGTTGTGAATTTCCTGACAGCCGGACAATAGAATATGGCGTCCACGTCATTTCTTTTTATCCCAGTGCTAATTGATGGTCAAGACCCAGTTTGCGTCTTGGTTGGGTCATTTTGCGTCAGCTGGTCGTTGATGCTTCCTGCAAGAGTTCGGCAACGACTGCCCCTGAGCGGCTTACTTTGTCTTGAACGATCAGTCTTGACGCAGGTAAATGTGTCGCGTAGAGTACCCGCATTAATCGTATTAGTTCGGCTGGTGCAAACCGATGATTGAAAAATTGGATCGACGACAATTCTTAAAAACCGGCGGCATCGTGAGTGCGGGAACATATATCTCAGGCGGCGTGAAAATTCATGCAATGGCCGAAGAGCAGGACGAGCCTGCGAAACCGATCGCGGCCAACGATCATTTGCAAATCGCCCTGATTGGCGCGGGCGGCCAGGGCCAGTATGACGCGCGGATCGCTGCGCAGGTTCCGGGCGTAAAAGTAATAGCCGCAGCCGACTGTTATGACGGCCGTCGGACCCATGCCAAAGAGCTTTGGGGTGCCGACATTCAGACCACGCGCGACTATGCGGAAATTCTGGCCCGGAAGGACGTCGATGCCGTGATCATTGCTACGCCCGACCATTGGCACATGCGGGCGGCCATCGATGCCATGAACGCCGGCAAAGATGTCTATCTCGAAAAGCCCATGATTCACCTTTACTCTGATGGCCCGAAAATCATTGAAGCAGCAAAACGCACGGGCAGGATCATCCAGATCGGCAGCCAGCGGGTAAGCTCCATGATCTATCGCAAAGCGAAGGACCTTCTGGCTTCAGGCTCGATTGGAGAACTCAACATGGTCACCGCATGGTGGGACCGGAATTCTTCCATCGGCGCCTGGAATTATTCAATCCCTCTGGACGCGTCACCCGAAACCTGCGACTGGCCGCGATTCCTGGGCACAGCGCCGAAAATTCCGTGGAACCCGCAACACTTCTTCCAATGGCGAAAGTGGAAGGCGTATGGTTCGGGTGTTGCAGGAGATCTCTTTGTGCATCTCTTCAGCGGCACGCATTTCGTTGTCGGCGTTAACGGCCCCACGCGTGCGATGGCTACCGGCGGGCTTCGCTACTGGCGCGACGGCCGCGACGTGCCGGACGTGCTGGTCGGGATGTTCGATTACCCCGAGGGGTTCAACCTGAGCCTTCGGGTGAACTTTGTCGATGGCGGATCGGAAAGCGAGGGGCTGATCTTTACGGGTTCAGAAGGGACGATGACGATCAGCGAGGGCGGAGTGGGCATCTCGCGGGTCCCGCGTGAAAAGGAGCCGGGTTACAGCATCAGAAGTTTTTCCAGCGCGATGCAGAAGGAATTTCTGGCGGCCTACCGCAAGAAGTACCCAATCCAGCATCCTTCCGGAGAAATCCCACTGGGCGAAGAAAGGTACGTTGCACCGGAAGGGTACAACGACAGCTATGACCACTTGAAGAACTTCTTCGACTCCGTGCGGAGCCGCCAACCGGTTGTCGAAGATGCTGTCTTTGGATTTCGAGCGGCCGGTGCGGCATTGTTAAGCAACCTCAGCTACGAACGCCAAAAAGTCGTCCGATGGGACCCCACCGCTATGAAAGTTCTGGACTGAGGCGGGAACCCCCTGATTGGTAGGTGCCAGAGTCGCAGCAGTTGTCACTGATTCGGCGAAGTGCGGCCGATGAATTTGTCAGCCCATTCCAGGAAATACTTCATGTTGGGCGCGTCGGTGTGCCCTCCGTCGTGCTGGCGCCAGGCAAGCTGTCCGCTGAGCAAACCATCATTAAGCGGCGGCATTTTTGCTGTGTGGTAATCCTCGGAAACGCCGAGGCCTCGCGCGCCAAGAAGTTTGAAAACCGGGCTTGCGGCAACTGTCGCCATGAAACTTCCCTGATGGTCCAGCCACTGTGCGTCGCCCTTTGCGGGCACGCCATAGCTGATAAAAGTCAGCCGCGGCGCGCACAGTGCGATGAGTTCGTTTGAATCAACAGGCAGATCGCCGGCATTCTTGCTGCCGAAGACCGCTTCCGATGCTCCGTACTTGAGAAAGTTCCCCGCCATCCAGTGGTATTCGCCCACGCTGGTAAGATTCTCGACGGCTTCACCAAAATTCCGGCGGAAGGGCGTCGCCCCGCCTTTGCCGGAAGAGCCCACAAGGATCATTGCAAATCGCTGGTCGAAGGCCATTGTGACAAGCGCCGCCTTGCCGTAGCGCGAGACCCCTTCGATGCCAACGTGCTTTGCGTCCACGGCCGGATCGGTCTCAAGGTAATCGAGGCCTCGGCTTGCGCCCCACGCCCAGGCGCGTAATGCGCCCCATTGATTCGGCTTGCGCGGCTGACCTTTGTTGCAGAGACCGATAATTCCCCGGGTCAGTCCGGCGCCGTTGTCGGCCTGAACGCTGAGAGGATCGATCGTTGCAAAGCCCCACCCATCGGCGATGAGTTGCCATTTTCTCGGCGGGTTGCCGTCCACGTCGAAACGCGGGAACTGGAATGGCGGCCGCCGAACAAGCTGAAAAGCCGGATGCTCTTCAAAAACTTTGGCCAGCGAAGGGTCCTCTTTGGCGAGCAGGGCTTTCATGGCCGCATTGATGCGGTCATATTCCGCCTCGGAGGGTTCATTGGGTGCGGGAAATCCGCTCGGGCCGAACATCATCAAGACCGGCACGGGTTTCCTGGCATTGGCGGGTGTTACCAGCGTCATGCGGATATCGACGCTAATCAACGGATAAGACGAATTATCCACGTGGCCCATGAGCTTTTTCGCAATGACCGGCCTTCCGCCGATAATCTCCCTGTCAACTGCCTTCACCGACCATGTCACTTTCGGCACGTTTTGCGGAATGCGGCCATAAACCTCGCGTTCGAACGCTTCCACAATTTCTGGACGCCGTTTGCGCCACCAGACTTCCGGCGAAGTGACCTTCCGGCCGTCATTGAGCGTCAGGGCGTCGGGCAGATTCGGAAAAGGGTTGGCCTTCGATTCGTCGTAATTCGCGGTCTTCGGCGAAGGTGCCGGGCGGAGTGCTTTGATTCCCAACTGGTCCATCATGTTCTGATGGTCCTGTTCGGCTGTAAACGTAACGAGGCTCGGAAACGGCTGATTTGACCGGCTGGCAACGGTCTGGGCACAAACAGGGCGATGTAACAGAATCAGAATGCAAGCCGCGACAACGGCGCCTGCGGTGCTTATAAGGGACGTGCGCTTCATTGCGGCCTCCGGGTGTTTATGAATCACTTCGCAAAAAGCGAAAGCGGAATGGCATTAGCCATCGCGCGGTAGCCGGCGGGCGAAGGATGCAGATGGTCGCCGGAGTCATACGCTGGAAGAAGATGGTGCGGATGCTTCGGGTCACACATCACCCTGGCAAAATCGATTACGCCGTCAAAATGTCCGGGGGCGCGTATCCACCGGTTAACCGCATCCCAATCCGCCTCCGTCAGAGGGCCGGGCTTATAGAACGTCGAGTCACCAAAAGGCAGCAGCGTCCCGCCGTAAACGAGAATCCCATGAGCATGTGCGCGAAGGACGATCTGCTGATATGCCCCGATGATATTGTGCACGAGGGTCTCATGGTCGGACTTTGATTGATTGCCGCTGCGGCCGAACATTCCGATATCGTTTATCCCCTCGAGCACGATCAGATAACGCACGCCCGGCTGGGCCAGCACATCGCGGTCGAACCGGGCCAGCGCATTCGGGCCGAGGCCGTCAAGCAGCAGACGATTGCCGCCAATGCCCTGATTAAGGACGCTCAGTCGTCGCGCGGGCACTTCACGAAGCAGGCGACGTGCAAGGTCGTCGGGCCAGCGGTCGTTTCCATTGGTGGTCGCGCCGTGCCCGTCGGTGATCGAGTCTCCGAGCGTAACGATGGCTGCCGTGCCGGCAGGGGCGATCACGTCCACGCCAGCAATGCAGAACCAGTGGTCGAATTTCATTGCGCCGGGAAACTCGGCGTCTGACACATGATTGCCATGAACAAGATAGGACGTTGCGCGCGACCCGGGATGACTTGTTTCCTGTTGTGGAGGCTCGCGAAGATAGAACGTGATGGCCAGGTTCGCTTCCGCCGGAACGGGAAAGTCAACGGGATCTGAAATATATTCCGCACCTGCGGGAATCGTAACGTCCTGACGCCCGGCGAAGGTGAGGGCGTGGTCAGTTGCAACATCGATCCTTGATGACGCCGGCGATGTTGCTTGCGCAATATGCACCGAATCGAAATGCAGAGGACTTGTGCCAAACGCGTTGGACAGATGAACCCGCAGCACTTTCCCGCCGATCGTGAGATGAACAATCTGGCGCAGGGTGGCATCGCGCAGATCATCGGCTGGCAGAGCGTTGTGAGGTTCGGGGATCTGTTCGGAAGTCGCCCATGTGCCCACCCAGTTCGAATGCTGGCGCACAACCTGCGCCACGGCCAACCGTGAAAAGCACGCCAGCGCCAGCAGCGCTACAAGTGTCTTTCGCAGTCGCATCGTCGGTCCCCTGAACACTAAAAGATGATTCTTCCCGGCGTTCCACAGGCAGTTATCCGGGAAGGCGGGAATTATACATCCAGATGAACTCTGCCAGTCACGCTTGCTTCGACCGTTTCACGCCGGTTCTGTTCAGGGAGTTTTCAGTTGCAGAAGGGGATTGGTTGCGGGGGCTGGATTTGAACCAGCGACCTTTGGGTTATGAGCCCAACGAGCTACCAGACTGCTCCACCCCGCATCAATATGATAGCTGAACGCGCGCCAGATTGACAACGTCTTTGTTTTGCTTGCGAAAATCCGCCATCTAGAGTATTTATAAATCGATTGCATAAATTTGCATGGACAAGCTCTACCGCCGCACTCAGATTCTCGATTTGCTGAAGCGGGAGCCGGTGGCTACCCAGGCAGAGTTGTGCGAAAAGCTTGCGCGGCGCGGGATTCAGGTGACGCAGGCCACCGTTTCGCGCGATATCGAAGAGTTGGGTTTAATTAAGACCCGCGACGGCTACCGCATGCCCGGGGCCTCGGATGCGATCAATCCGCCGCAGCCGGCGCTGCCGATCATCCTGAAGGAATTTCTGCGGGACGTTCGCAAAGCATCGAGTCTGGTGGTGATCAAGACCCATCCGGGGAATGCGCACTCGGTTGCGGTGGCGCTGGACGCCGAGCAGTGGCCGGAGGTTGTGGGAACCGTGGCAGGCGACGACACGATATTTATTGCAACAGGCAGCCCGCAACAAGCCTCACACATTCGAAAGAAAATCCTCGAACTGGTTGGGGCCTGAGAAGAGCTGTTATCTCCGTCAGACCGGACGACGCGGTTCGTGTGTGCCGCATCCGGCATGACCCTATAGAAAGGAAAAATAACTGTGCCTGGAGACTCGTCACAGAAAGTGAAAAAGGTTGTTCTTGCATACTCGGGAGGACTTGATACTTCGATCATTATTCCGTGGCTGCGGGAGAATTATGGCTGTGAAGTCATCGCCATGGTCGGAGACGTAGGGCAGGGCGATGATTACAAAGCCCTGCGGGCGAAGGCCCTGAAGAGCGGCGCCTCGCGCGTTTTCGTTGAAGACCTGAAGGAAGAATTCATCACAGAGTATCTCTGGAAGGCCCTCCAGGCCGGCGCCATTTATGAGGGCAAATATCTCCTGGGGACTTCCCTTGCTCGCCCGATTCTGGCCAAGCGGCAGGTGGAGATCGCGCTTCAGACAGGCGCGGACGCCCTGGCGCACGGCTGCACCGGGAAAGGCAATGATCAGGTGCGGTTTGAGCTGGCATTTAAAGCGCTGGCGCCGCATCTTCGCGTGATTGCGCCCTGGCGTGAGTGGTCGATTGCTTCGCGCGAAGACGCCTTGGAATATGCTAGGCGCCACAATGTGCCGGTGCCTGTCACCCGGAAGGACCTGTATAGCCGTGACCAGAACTTGTGGCACCTCAGCCACGAAGGCGGCCCGCTTGAAACCGTGCTCGGAGAGCCCCCGGAGGACGCGTGGAAGTTGACGGTCAGTCCGCAACGCGCTCCGAACCGGGAAGAGAAGGTGACGATCGGCTTTGAATCGGGGGTCCCCGTTTCTCTGAATGGCAAGAAGTTGGGTCCTGTCCAACTGCTTGAAAAACTCAACAGGATAGCGGGGCAAAACGGTGTCGGTCGCACTGACCTGGTAGAGAACAGGCTGGTTGGAATCAAATCACATGGCGCCTACGAGACGCCTGCCGGTGAGGTTCTCCATGCCGCGCATCATGAGCTTGAGGCCCTTTGCCTCGACCGCGAGACATTTCACTACAAGCAGGGAGTCGCTCTCCGCTACGCCGAACTGGTCTATTACGGGCGATGGTTCACTCCGCTGCGCGAAGCACTCCAGAGTTTTGTGGATGCAACCCAGAAGAACGTTACCGGCGAAGTTACCCTGGGACTTTACAAAGGCAACGTGCGCGTCCTAGACCGCCGTTCGCCCTACTCGCTTTATAATCCCAGCATCGCCGCCTTTACCATGGGCGCCGATTACAATCAGAAGGACGCCGAGGGTTTTATCAACATCCTCGGACTTCCCATCAAGCTGGCAGCGCTGACGGCGCAGGCCGGAAAGGGCGCTCTGAAACGCCGGCCCGGGAGAAGCAAATGAAACTCTGGGGCGGGCGCTTCGAAGGACGGCGCGATCCGCTGTTCGAGAAATTCTCGGAGTCATTTTCGGTTGATCATCGCCTGATCGAGTACGACCTGCGCGTGAACATGGCCTACGTGCGGGAACTCGGGCGGGTCCGCGTCCTGACTCGCAGCGAAGTTTCCGCCCTCACTCGCGGCCTGGAAGCCATCGACCGATACGTCAAACGGAACCCGCGCTGGGCAGCGAACGAAGAAAGCGAAGATGTCCATAGCTGGGTTGAAGCGCGCCTCGAGAAAGAAATCGGACCGATCGCCGGCAAGCTCCGCACTGGCCGTAGCCGGAATGACCTTGTTGCAACGGAAACCCGGTTGTACGTGAAGGACGCAGCTCGCGGTCTTCAGAAGTGCGCGGCCATGCTGTTGGATTCGCTGCTGCATCAGGCGCGCCTGCACAAGACGGCGATCTTGCCGGGATACACTCACCTTCAGCCAGCGCAGCCGATCCTGTTCGCTCATTATCTTCACGCCTACTTTGAAATGCTGATGCGCGATGTCGAGCGCCTTCAGGAATGCTACGGACGCGCCGATGAGCTCCCGATGGGCGCAGGCGCCCTTGCCGGGACGGCTTATCCCATTGACCGCCTCCGCCTGGCGCGCGAGCTTGGCTTCGCGCGCGCGGCCCGCAACAGCCTGGATGTCACTTCCGACCGCGATTTTGTCTGCGACGTCGTGTTTGCCTGCTCGCTGGTTTTGGTGCACCTCAGCCGCCTCGCCGAGGACCTGATTATCTACTCCACGCCGGCCTTTGGCTTCGTTGAACTCGACGACGCTTACGCAACCGGCAGCAGCCTGATGCCGCAAAAAAAGAACGCGGACGCTCTCGAACTCATCCGCGGGAAAGCCGCTCGTGTGGCCGGCGGCCTGATGAACATGCTGACGCTGCTGAAGGGCCTTCCGCTTGCCTACGACCGTGATCTTCAGGAGGACAAGAGGGTGCTTTTCGATGCAGTCGATACAGCATCCGATTGCCTGGTTCTTGCCGGCCGCGTGGTGGAGACGCTGCGCATTCATCCTGACAGAATGAAAGCGGCGACGGCCCAGGGGTTTCTAACAGCTACTGAAGTAGCCGACGCGCTGGTTCGCCGGGGAATTCCTTTCGCCAAGGCGCATGAGCAGGTCGGGAAGCTCGTAAAGTACTGTGTGGATCAGAACAAGAGTTTCGCTGAAGTCAGCGAGGAAGAAGCCCGACGTTTTATCCCAGAATGGGACAAGTCTATTGCCAGGGTTGCCGTGTCGCCGGAACTTTCCGTCCGAAAGAAGAATGTTGTTGGCGGGACGGCTCCTGTTCAGGTGGCCAGGCAGCTTGCCAGCGCTGAGCGGCGGCTTGCGCAGTTGAAACACAATCTCCGCCTGGGAAGAGTGCTTTAGCAGAATTTCGTCACGCCGGGCAGGATTTGCTGGATGTGCAAGCCGTCGGACAAGGACGACGGTGTTATTGCACAATCTATTACGTCCCCCGGGTCAAAAATAAGTCTTGTCTTTTCTTCTGATTACGGAGAGATGCCATTCGCTTCGTCCGGCCTGCCTGAACCCACAAAGAGCTTGACTGTCTTGTACCGCTGAAATATAAATAGATTCTAATGTTGTCTGGGAACGCGGAGACATACGCAGACCACTTGTTATCCCTGAAAAGGAGTTAAAAGCATGAAGCGCGTGATGCAACTGGGTTTGACGCTGATAGCGGTGATAGGGATTGGACTGATGCCGTTGCTGGCGGGGTCGGCGGCGGTAGGGTCGGTGGCTGGGAGCCGGGACGCGACGTTGAGCGGAGAGGCGCTGGTGCCGAACACGACGGTTTTCAGCGGGGACCATCTGCGGGTGCGGGACGGCGTAGCGGTGGTGGCGCTGGAGCAGGGGAACCGGATGGTGTTTGGGCGGGAGACGGAGGCATCGTTTTTGCGGGAAGCGCAGGCGGTGACGGTGCAGCTGAGTCGCGGGAATGTATCGATGTACCATCCGGGGACGAGCGCGGAGGTGCGGGTGAAGGCGGGGGATGTGACGGTGTTGCCGGCGGCGGGATACAAGACGCTGGGGGAAGTGGCGATGCTGGACGGTTCGGTGGTGGTGACGGCGAAGGAAGGGATGCTGCAGGTGGAGCGGCAGGGGCGGAAAGAGCAGGTAGCGGAAGGGAAGACGTTGACGCTGCCGGCGGAGGCGGCAGCGGTGCCGAGTCCGGCGGCTCCTCCGCAGGGCGGGAATGTGCACATTACGACGGCGACGACGCTGGGGGTGCTGGGGCTGGGCGCAGGGTCGGCGGCGGCGGTGCTGGCGGGGATAGGGCTGTCGCGGTCGAACGACGCGAAGAACGCGGCGAACAACGCGACGGTGGCGGCGAATAACGCGACGACGGCGGCGAACAATGCGACGAATGCGGCGAACGCGGCGGGGTCGGCGGCGAATGCGGCAGGGTGTGCATTGAACAACGAGAACGCGCTGGAGAACCCGGGGACGCCGAGTCCGTACACGCCTCCGACGGGATTCAGTTGTCCGTAAGGGGACGTTGACAAGAGGCTGAGGATGCGCAGGTGGGCGACGGCGGAAGCGGGCCGTCGCCCACTTTGCTTTTGGGCCCCGCTCTTCACCCGAAAAC